>JAABUJ010006689.1_pt1 | contig 11025 bp, 6 predicted proteins | sample 5559131 | NCBI WGS metagenome assembly JAABUJ01 (sample SAMN10711875, study PRJNA513366) | rock metagenome | isolation source: Antarctica rocks | place: Antarctica: Victoria Land, Mt New Zealand nord | collected 2016-01-07 | reverse complement strand
CATGTCTGCTAGGCAGCCTCATTCCAGCCCTTCCAGTACCAGCTCTCCACCACCGCAACAGCACGCTATCCGTGGCGATACGAAGGGGCACAATGTCTCCAGCGCCTCGAACTCGAAGACCAGCTCACTACCTAGCAATGGTGCTGCGGCGCCCCCTTTGAATCCCAGATCGTGCGTCACTTGCAGAAAGCGGAAGGTTCGCTGTGACAAACGACATCCATGTATCAATTGCACCAAAGCGGGCATTGAATGTGTGTTTCCCGGTCCAGGCAGAGCGCCTAGGCGGAGCAGGAAGCCGCCGGATACTGAGTTACTCGCACGGCTAAGACGGCTTGAGGGGGTGGTCAAGCATATGGGCAAGGATCCTGAAGAGGCGATAGAATCGGCAGAAAATGCTTCACGAGCAGGGGCGGATGACATTGCAAATAAAGACCCTGGATGCGACAACAGCCAATTCTTCGCCCATTTGAATCAGAACGGTGATCAGGGGACCGATAAGCTTGCGAGAGATTTCGGACGACTCGTCGTCGAGGAGGGAAGAAGCCGCTATGTGGCCAATAAGTTCTGGACGGCATTGAGTGAAGAGGTACGAGAATCCTGTTGCAGCATCGCGTCCTTCCAAACCTTGTGTTCATTGTGACCTTTGGGTCCTTACCTTGGTGCCACATGCCCTTCCATACGAGACGGTGCAGGTGTACCGCCTTGTATATGTCGATCTAACAATTTACCCAGCTGCAGTGTCTTCATGTCATATCACTAGCTAACAAACCCACAGGTAGCAGAAATGTGCGATATTCTAGATGACCCGTTAGACGACGAGGAGGAATATCCCTCACCCGATGGGTCAGGTTCGGTCTCATCCGCATCGGCCAATGGTCAGGGATTTCTCTTCAATTTCAGCTCTACCGCCCATTCCATGCGCAACTTTCACCCGCCTACGCAACAGATACCGGTGTACTGGCAAATCTTTAAAGAGAATGTTGACCCGGTCCTAAGAATCCTTCATCGGCCGACAACTGAGAAGCTGGTTATAGAAGCGACCCGAAACCTAGACCATTTGACTAAGACCACGGAGAGCACAATGTTCGCTATATACTATGCAGTAGTAACTGCTTTGGATCCTGGCGACTGTGTGGCTATACTCGGGTTCGACAAAGAAGCAGGTCTAAAGAAATATCGCTTCGCATTCGAGCAATCACTGGCTCGGGCCAATTTCTTAAGCACGCAAGAAACAGAGATCTTACTGTCAACGACACTCTTCCTGACTTGTGCTCGCCGCTCAGACGATACCCGCTATGTCTGGACGATGGCAGGCCTTCTGATCCGTCTAGCCACGGCATTGGGGATACATCGTGATGGCTCTCATTTCGGCCTCTCACCATACGACACCGAGATGCGGAGACGACTGTGGTGGCAAATATGCAATCTCGATGTTCGTACCTCAGAAGATCATGGCATAAATCCGTCCACTGTGGAATCAACCTTTGACACAAAATTCCCCTCTAATATCAACGACGAAGACATAGACCCCAGTACCACGGAAATGCCGAAGGAGCACGAAGGCTGGACCGAACTTACCTTTGACCTCATCCGCTACTCTGTTGTTACAACGGTTCGCCGCCTTAGCTATGCCCCAGCTGGTCCCGGCCCATGTCAGAGCAAAAGTGCTAAGCTCACTGTTGAAGACAAAGAGCACATCATTGAAGAGCTTCATCAGTTCCTTGAGCGCAAATACCTAATATACTGCGACCTCTCGGTACCCCTGAACTGGGTGGCCGCCACTGTCACCCGTTTGATTATGGCCAAAATGTGGTTGGTCGTACACCATCCTCTGCTACGCCCTGACCGCGGCGCAGGCCTTCCCAAACAGACTCTCGACCGCCTTTTCCTTACCTCACTTGAAGTCATTGAGTTCTCTCGCCTCCTAGAAACCGAGAACGCAACACGCAAGTGGGGATGGCTTTTCGCAACCTACCAGCAATGGCATGCGATGGCGTATCTCCTCTCCCAACTCACCATCCGTACCAAGGGCCCCGAAGTTGAGCGCGCATGGGCCGTCGTCGACGTCGTTTTCCAAGAATGGCATACTGGTGACCCAACCACCAAAAAGGGTATGCTCTGGAAGCCTCTCCGGAAGATGATGGTTCGTGCCCGCGCCGCCAGAAACGAAGAAATGAAGAAACGCAACAGGTTCCCGCTCGATGGGAGTCTGGGTCCCGCTGTCGTATCACCCAACACGGTCATGCAGACTGTGGGCGTGATGCCCGGCCTAAGTCCCGACGCGAACCCATTGGATTACACGAACATGTTACCCTTCGTCCAGAGCCCGACTCCGACAGTATACATGAATGGCAATACCCATCAAGGCCTAAATGGCCATAACCCCACACAGCAGCTCTTGAATCCCAATGACCAGAGATCATTGCCAACAGCATTAACGCTCGATCCGGCATATCCGCCGCAGCCGAATGGACATATCAACGGTGATATGGTTGATCAGTGGCTGTACGATGAGGCTGCGTATCCGCAGGAACAGTGGGTCGGGGATCCCAACATGGCGTGGGCGGGCTGGGATGATATGGTCAAGGACTTTCAGATCCAACACCCGAGCGGGGAGCCGCAAATTATGGGAGCGATGGAGGGGATGCCGATGGTTGGGGGTGTTACGAATTGGTGGTAGGGTTTTGCTGCTGGTTTTTTGATGTCACTCATGGATTACGGCGATCTTCGTCTTCTCTGCGACCCCATTGTGGCTTGTTTTTAATCATGTGAATGGATGATAGACGACGGATGGACTGGAACAAGGCATCTGGATGACTTTCCATGACTGATGGGATCGCTGGGAGGCAGGGACCACGGGCAGGGACCCCGGGCCCTCAAATAAGAGAAGGGAAGGTGGAGTAAAGCAATGTCTACTTGACCTTATATACGTATATAGCTACATAAAACTCCACGTTTGGAAGTTATCCCTCACATACATCTACGCACCGCATGTCACCGCGCGCCCTCTCCACCGTCCTCACCCTTGGCTCCAGCTTCTCCCTCTCCGACACTCCGGACAAACCCACAGCTGTCCCATGCGTGGAAAGGCTGGGTAACCTCCTTAGCCCCAAAACCAAAAGCTACCTCCATCGATCTCCCTGCTTCCACCCACTTTCCCATCCACACAAGCTCTCAACAAGATCGTCACAGGGAGAAGACGTGTGATGGCTAGTGTAATAGGGCCTGTAGGGAGTGTTACAGAAAGGACGATCGCCGTTGGAAGGGAGGCTGAAACAAGCGAGGGTGAGAGCGAGGGCGCAGTGTGGGGGCCAGTTCAATGGGTGGGCACTAGGGAAGTCCACCGTCTAGAGAGGAGTGGATGTGTCTGGCTTTGAAAAGGCTAGTGTTCGTGGGGGCCAGAATATAGAGGGAAACCTCAGCAGGACATCGATCGCTATGGATTCAGATAATTCATCTGCCAGCGAAAAGCTTTCAAAGGCAGGATCGTTTTCACACGTCGAGTTGAAAGATATGGCAGCGAAAGTCTTGTTGGAGCTCTGATAGTTAAGCAGTTGTAGGAGAATTGGCTGTTTGATGGGTTCACGGTTTCGGGTTGGCAGCCGCGAGAGCGCCTGTGTATATTTAGTGGACTGACTGTATGGCTGTGGGCTTGGGGTTTTGTGGCATAGGCTCTGCTCTGTCTGTTCATTTTCATAGAATTTGCTGCAGGTGGAAGAACGAGAAGGCGTTTAGCAGTTGGACAGGGGGTCGCTGAGCCTTCCAGAGGGCATGCCCGCACTCGCTATATGCCCGTCCTATGAGATAGAATGCACTACAAGTCCGCAGATACTTCTGAAGTTCTCATGCAACCTTCGCAGGCGACGTTCAGAGGAACGAATAGGGTTCGATAAGATGGAAGAATAGTGGGATTATGTACGAAGCCTGATCTCAGCATCAGATATGCCGTATCCGTAAGTGCATCTTCTGTTGATGAATGGAAGGCATTGCTTAGAATGTCCTCCTCCTCGCACGGAGGGTTTTCGCTTTAAAAGAGGCGAGACTTGAGTGAAAGAGAGAACTTGCAGTTGACACCATTGTACGAGTGTTGCGCATGGGTGTTCATAGATATGAGGGGAAGAGGATGTGCTAAGCACAGGAAGAAGAGGGATGGACCTAGAGTGTCTTATTCCATTTTGCTACCATAGCATCGCTGCATCAAGTAATCCATCGGCTAGAATTCTCTCTCACGTCTTTGCATCATGAGAGCGAACAGGCACCGCCTGATGATGGAGGTTGGTACGTCGTACTCCGTATATTCTCTGCTGTCCTGTTGTACTATGCCTCATTTTCACGATGCTTAGAGGACTGCGAAACCGAGGCACCGCTTGAACGAGAATTCATACTCCGTTAATGGCTCGAGTTGGACTCTTATCGTTGGCAGTTGACGTGTGCGATCTCGTTTTTCGAACCTGCCGAGGAGTACTCTACACTTCAAGGTGCCTACATCATTGATCTGAGATCACGTGATTTTGAAGATCGCCGGAATCTCTTGGCGGCTGATCCGTTTCTTGAGTCCCGTTCGTTCCACAACAACCAGTCAACGAGACTCTGACACCCTATTTCGATTCGGATCCCTCTCGGGCTACATGAATGTTGGGGAAACAGTGAATTACTGTCAGAGGCCTCCAGTGATTCACCGAGTGTTGACGGGCTACACACTGGCAATCCCTATTTATTCGACTCCGTTCCGGATGCGGTAGTCTCGAACATTTTCGCGACCCTTCAACCATACCTTTTCTCGATCTCGTACACGCATTCGGTGTCCTGCTAGTCGAGCCTGCGTCGGATATTCCCCTTTGACTGCGACCTATATCTCCCACAACACCTGGCGCGTAGCCCGCCGGCGAACGTCACGATGTCAAAGCGCAGTGCTGAAGCGCAGAGACTTGCCTATGAGCAGAGATTTATAGAGACAGACGACATAGAGCCTAATGTTAGGGCATCAGCTGCTCAGCTGGCGAAGAGACAGTAAGTCCTGTTGTTTGCCATTGCGAACCCCATCACTCTTTGTTTTGCTGCCCGCTATTTCAATAATGGGCTAGCAACAATTCACTTCACCATGAATATCAACACCTACAACACACCTACAACATTCAACCCAGCCCCTCTTTCTCCTCACCTACACTTTCTGTCCCAGTTCCCCTTCACACACATACACATACACACACACTGCTATCCAAATCAACCTTTTCATCATGCCTTTGAGCGCTAATCAATGGGAAAAAATCAGGATACGGGCAATGAAAGGCGTTCGCCGGGCCTCAGCTCGTCCTTCTATCAACTCGCCTGTCCAAAGCACACCCACGCCTTTTGCAAGCGATGCTTCCAACACTGTCAACGGTATTCAAGGGGCACAAAATCCTTTTCAATCAGGCTCTCAGTCTTTTGGGGGCATGACGCAGCCTGGTTTGAACGGTGGACAGCCGGCATCTCAAAGCGTGTCTTTTCCTCCGACAGGAAGCAGCACGAACAGCAACCCTAGCTTCCAATTTGCGCCATCGAACGCTGGGTTCAATTTCACTAATAGCTCGAACACACCTTTCAACAACCCCTTCACAAACATAAGCAGCGGCAACACAGGTGCATCACAACCCTCTAGCTCAAGTGGGTTTCAAGGCAGCATCTTCAACATCCCAGCCCAGACTCCGACAGCGCCAAGCCCAAAACCCATCAATGCACCCTTTGCCTTCGGACAGTCGACCTCACAGTCACAACAACAATCACAGCAGACATCGTCATCGAACATATTTGGGAACATCCCCACGAATCCATTTGGTCCGGCTAAAGATCAATCGGCTTCCGGTATCATCAGCCACAGCGGACAGGCGCAATCCAATACACCTACGTCGATAATCTTCGGGGGTTCGAAAGCGCAGCAAGATCAGCCGCCGAGCGATTGCTTTGGGTCCAGTGCACCAAAATCCGGTCAAGCGCAATCCCCTGAGAGTATGTCTACCACTCCGGATACATCTCCGCAGGCGACACAACAGCAGCAACCTTTGAACCCATTTGTGTCTCTCAATGTTCCAGCTTCTCCCACCCCACAAGGCGGTACTAGTAGCATCTTTTCGAACAGCACGTCTACTCCTGCCGCAAGCGAGAAGCCCAAAGACGACACTCAGCCCAAGCGGGGGGGTAGTCTCTTGGATCGCATATCAACACCAACGATTGCAACCGACCAAGGCCCCAAGGAGGACAACAAGCCGAGCACAGCAACGGAGATTCCGAAGGTCACTTTCGCGGGGCTTAGTCAACCAGCACATCCAGCCCCAGGCACTGCAACTACGAGTTTTACCAAGCCAGACCAATCAACCACCCAGCCCCTTTTCGCTCCGTTTCTACCAACACAAGCGCCTAATAGCATGGCTTTGAACAACACCGTCTCAGAGCCAAAGGCTATGCCGGCACAGTCATCTTCAAGCGCATTGGCCTCCCAAGCGGCGTCAAAGGCTCCAGAAGCGCCACCATCATTCAACATGAAGAGTGCGGCAGTCCCAGCTGGTGGGAAGTCGCTCGCGCTGAGCAATGCTGTTATACCACATGACAATTCCCTACTTTCCGTCGGTAGCGCGCATGGAGACCTCCCATCATGGTCGATCTTTGCGGACGAACACCAGAAGCTATCAATGAACACACTGTGGCGTCTCAGGGCTTTGTATATGGGTATCAAAAGACTCTGTGACCGGGATACAGTGGATTTTGAAGCTGTCATGAGATATTATGAAGAGAGGAAGCAGGCTATTATGAACGCAGCAGGTCGTCCTACAGAAGGCGTAGCAGGTAAAAAGAGGAAGCTGTCACAGGACGAGCACGAGACCAGTAGCCCAAAGAAGGCAAGACCGGCAATGTCTGCGCTTGATTTTTACACGCCCAAAGCGCTGACCAATGGTGCGTTTACGAACGGCGCAAGCTCTGGTTTGAACACACAGGATCAAGCCAGCTCTTTTAAGCAATCCTCACCCGCAAAGAGAAAGGCGGACGAAGACATCTCGAAGGAAAACGATCAAGGAGGTATCAATGGTGCGAAGAAGGCTCGTTCTGAAGGCGCTGTCTCCTATCCTTCTCTATCCTCGTCAACCGGTTCTGAGACATCGAACATCTTCAAGAGCATTGTCAACAACGAAGGACATGGATTTTCTTCAGTGGCTGCTCAGCAGACTAATGGCAGCCTTGGTGCCAATCCAGCGAAGCAAGGGCTTGGGGCTCTATCGGGCTCGTCGGATGCATCCGCAACACCCAAGGGAAGCCCTCAGGAACCCCAAGATGTCTCTACGGCTCCAAAGGCTCCCACTGGGAACCCTTTCGCAAATATAGCCCCCGCGGCTTCTCCGAGTCTCTTCCTCGCCATTGGGGACCCACAATCCTGGTTCAGACCAGACGCTGCGACATCTTCCTCATCTTCGCCTAAGGTTGCATCTCCCTCTAAACCATCGGGCACTACTGCATCTCCATTCAAACCAGCTGGGACTGCTGAAGCTACTGTTAAATCATCTATCACTATTGAATCTCCCTTCAAACCATCCGGCCGGACTGCGAGTCCATATTCTGCGCCACCGGCAAAGACTACCGCGGAGAAGCCAAAGTTTCAAGCGCCCAAGTTTGACTCAGCTGCGACAGCGAATTTTATGTCGCAATTCGCCAAGGCCTCGAAAGAAAGCGAAAGCAAGGAGAGAGAGAAGCGCAAGGCCGAAGACTTCGATTCTGATGAGGACAACGAGGCTGATTGGGAGCGGAAGTACCTCGAAGAACAGCGCGCCAAGAAGCAGAAGCTTGAAGAATCCACAAAGGGCAAGGCTACGAGGTTCGTTGCTGGCAAAGGATTCATATTTACCGATGATGAGCAAGACAAGGAGACCTACAAGGACGCCGAATCCGAAGAGTCATCATCAGAGCAGTCATCCAGGGCTCAAAGTGCCTCAGTGTTCGATCAGCCTCCCAAGCCGATGAGTAACGGTCTCAACATTTTCGGACATCTTTCCGAAGCTGAATCCGGCGCAGAAGGCAGCAAGATCGGCGATGCTGATGATGAAGATGATTACTCTACAGGAAGCTCTGACGAGGATGAGGAAGATCAAGGCGATGCTCCAGCGCCAGATGAGCACCCAGGCTTGTCATTCCAGAAATCTCAGGCTTCAGCATACGCCAGCCCTTTCGGTATGCTCAGTACGCCCAAGCCTACCGAACAGCCTCGGTCTACGGGCCCAAGCATCTTCGAGCGCATATCGAGAGATGAGAAGGGCGAACCACTTCGAGAACTACCGCCTAAGGAGGACAAGAATACCAGTGGCCTGTTCGGTTCCAGCTCATTGCAGACTGGAAGCAGCAGTATTTTCGGCAAACCTTCGTCAGCTACACCAAGCACGGTACCCAGCCTTTTTGACCGCGTATCGAAAGATGAAAACGAGCAACGGATTCAACCTAAGGAGGACAAGAACGCCAGCGGCATGTTCGGTTCTAGCTCGTCGCAGATTGGGAGCAGCAGCGTTTTCGGGAAACCTTCGTCGGCTACACCAAGCACCGTGCCCAGCAAGTCTTTCACAGGATTCAGCTTTGGCCCTTCCATGTCTACGCCTAAAACAAGCCCTTTTGGTCAACTTTCTACACCGAGCGATAGTGTCCCCGCGTCTGACGCTGATACCAGCCTGGGAGACCATACGTGGAAGGTTGATAGCCCTATCAAATTTGGTGCTACCAGCGCGGCTCCTACCGTACAGGTAACATCACCATCACCATCGAAGAGCCCTTTCGGAAGTCTTTTCGGTAGTCCCCAAGGAAGTGCATCGGCTGAAGCTCCTCATAAAGCTACTTCAGGTCTATTCGGCAGTACATCGACGAAGAGCCCCAATGTTGGTTTCGCATTCTCGACCGACAGCCCCTCAAACCCGACTTCGAGTACTCTGCAACCACCATCTGATGCACCTGCCAACGACCTTTCTCGCGCTACTTCGCCAGGAGCCTCAAGTGCGGCTGACAGTACTGAAGGCCATGGAACAGATGGGGCAGCTGATGAAGAGCACGAACAGCACGAACAGCTTGACCTCACAAAGGGGCCAGGAGAAGAAGACGAGGAAACCCTGTTCGAGGTCAGATCGAGGGCATTGACGCATGATAACGAGACAAAGGACTGGAGCAGCAAGGGTGTTGGACCGCTTCGTGTCCTGAAGCACTCGGAGACGGGCAAAACGAGGATCCTGATGAGATTAGATCCTAGTGGAAAGATCGTCATCAATGCCGCTCTCCTAAGCAGTATCGAGTATAAGTACGTCGCACCAAAGTCGGTGATGATGGCCATTGCAGCAGACACTGGCACGCTGGTTAAATATCTTGTTCGCGTAGGGAAGGATGAGGATGCTAAGGATTTAGCGAAGATTCTTGAAGAGAATAAGAAGAATTAGGAAAGCCATCTTAAGATTCGGTGGCAGGAGTGGGAAAACGGGATTATTCGGTTTCACGCTGCCACATGATGATCTTCGATCTGCGCCGGTGCGCGGTTTTACAGTCATCCTAGGGTCATCACCCACGCGGATCCTTCTCGTGGGCGGTCATCTTGTCACCTTAGCGGAGCATACATACGGGGTTTAGGAGTTCGGAAGGAGGACCGCATGCATTTTTTTTACACATTTTTCCGAAAGAGCATGTCATTGCTTTCACCTCAACATGCTCTCAACATTCGACATGCCCATTGGACCGTCGACACCCGCTGCCGAGACTCGAGGTCTGAAACCGCTTTTCGTCTCACTGAATGGGCCTTGTCGATGTCATCACGTCTTCCGACTTTACCTACATCGTGGCGGCCCATCGTTCCCTTACCACATACCGCTCCTTTTCGACTCGTCTGTCAACATCTCAGGCGCATGCTTTCACCTTGTCTTTTCCATTGCTCACAACAGAGAGGTCCACAATTTTGACTACCTTCGGGTTACGTTGGTTGTGGATCTCTTCCTCTTGAACACGAGAAGTCTACGTGTTGACTGCCTTCGGGGTCATGTCCGCTGACTACTTTTCGTTGCTGCCTAGTGAGAAACTTGTTGTTGACTGCCTTCGGGAAATGTCCGCGAGTAGTATTGCTAGGTGGGAGAGGATGGCATGGAAAGAGATTAAGGGTTTCGCATATTCTTGAGTACAAGCTGGGCAGGGGGATATGTGGTTTGTGCTAGGAGCGGAATCGACGCAGCTTCTTGTGGGCTGCCGTGTCTATGCAAAGTACGGCGATAGATTCTTGTTTATACAATGTGTTACATAGAGGAAATCAAATCACAAAGATCCCAGTCTCTCCACGCAGTGAAGTACCATCATGATGTTTCTCTTTCCATGAACATTATAAATCATTCTTCATACTGAACCTTTCCTTCGCTGACATCCGGATAAACATCAAACCTCCTCTGCGTATATATCGGTATCCCCTTCCTCGTCTCCTCAATCACCTTTCCATCCAAATCCGCATACACAATCTCCTCCTCTTCCCCCGCTTCCACCAGCACCTCTGCATTCGGATTCACAACCATGCTATGCCCCCACGCATTATAGCTCGCTTTCATATCCCTAGCCGGACTGCACAAGCCCACATACACCTGATTATCCATCGCTCTCGCCCTCGCTTGCAGGCTCCAATGCAGCGCGCCGGTCGTGAGGTTGAACGCCCCTGGATACAAAAGCAGGAAGCAGCCCTTCCGCGCCGCGATCATGGCCAGCTCAGGGAAGCGGATATCATAGCAAATCGCCAGCGCAATCTTGCCATAAGGCGGAAGATCCACCAGCGTCAATTTATTCCCCGGCGACAGAACATCCGATTCCCTGAACGTGATCTTCCCCGGGATGTCGATGTCGAATAGATGCACCTTCCGATGCGTAGCCAGCAGCTTGCCCTCTGGATCAAACAGCAGCGACGTGTTGTGGTACTTCTCCGTCTCGGGCACGAACTCCGGGATGCTGCCGCCGAGGAGGTAGGTTTTCGTCTCCGAGGCGAGGGAGGAGAGCGCGTGG
>JAABUJ010006687.1_pt1 | contig 11029 bp, 9 predicted proteins | sample 5559131 | NCBI WGS metagenome assembly JAABUJ01 (sample SAMN10711875, study PRJNA513366) | rock metagenome | isolation source: Antarctica rocks | place: Antarctica: Victoria Land, Mt New Zealand nord | collected 2016-01-07 | reverse complement strand
TGCGCCAGCATCGACGTCAGGCCCGGGCGCGTGGCCGCCTGAGGGGCTGGCGTTGTCGCCCCTTTCGCGAAACCAACGTTTCCGCACGCGCGGCCGTGCGATTCAGACGTGGCTGAACACACCCGCCGGGGCTGTGGCGGTGCTCATCCTCACCACCTTCCTCGCGCGCCTGATTTTCGCCGGCGCCCTCGGACTAGGGATCGACGAGAGCTACATGGTTGCAGCCGGCCGTACGCTGCAAACCGGCTACTTCGACCACCCACCCCTGGCCTGGTGGATGGCTTGGGCCGCATCGCACATCGCTGGCAACGATAGCGCCATCGTCGTGCGGCTGCCTTTCATCGTGCTTTTTGCCCTCACGACCTGGTTGATGTTCCGGCTCACGACCGTGCTGTTCGGGGCCTGTGCCGGACTCTGGGCGGCCGCCCTGCTCAACGCGGCTCCCGTGTTCGGCGTCACGACCGGGAGCTGGGTGCTGCCGGATGGGCCTTTGATCGCGGCCCTGATGGGCGCCGTGCTCTGCCTCGTTGCGGCGTTGCCGGCCCAGGGGCGCGCCGCCTGGGGATGGTGGTTGGGCACCGGTTTGTGCGCGGGCCTGGCGCTCTTCTCGAAATACTCCGCTGCCCTGAGCATCGCCGGCGCCGCTGTGTTCCTGCTCACCGAACCCGGTGGCCGGCGCTGGCTGCTGCGGCCGCACCCCTACGTCGCCGGCCTGCTCGGGCTCGCTGTGTTCTCGCCCGTGCTGGTTTGGAATGCCGAGCATGGCTGGGCCTCGCTGCTGTTCCAGGCCGGCCGCGCAGGCGGTAGCCGGCTGCATCCGTTCGGGCCATTGTCGACCCTTGCCGGCGAGGCGCTGTTCATCCTGCCCTGGATTTGGCTGCCCCTCGTGGCCTGCGGCGCCATCGCAGTCCGGCGTGGGCCGTCCGACCCTGGGCGCTGGCTTCTCGCCTGCCTGGCGCTGCCGCCGATCCTGACGTTCCTGGTCATGTCCCTGCACAGCCATGTGCTGTTTCACTGGGCGGCCCCCGGCTACCTGATGCTGTTTCCGTTGCTCGGCGACGCCGTCGGACGCCGACGCCGGGAGAGCCGCCCGGTTCGCCTGTACCTCGCCGTCACGGCCGCAACGGTCACGCTGGGCATGGTGATCGTCGGGACTGAGGTGCGCTTCAATTGGTTGCCCGATGTCGCCGAGACCTTCTCGCTCGGCGCCGACCCCGACCTCGACGCGGTGGATTGGACCTCCCTGCGCACCGACCTGGCGGCCCGTGGCCTGCTGGGGCGACCGGGATTGGTCGTAGCTGCGACGCGGTGGCATGATGCCGGGAAGATCGATTACGCGCTTAGCGGCCGATCGACCGTCATTTGCCTTGGCGACGACCCGCGCGAGTACGGGCTGGTCGCCAGCGCCGCCAGCCACGCCGGCGAGGATGTCCTGATCGTCGCGCCACGCAGCTCGCTCGCTCAAATCACGAAGCGATTCGGAACGGCATTCGACGCCGTGGACGTGCTTCCGGAGGCATTGGTACGCCACGCCGGCCGCCCGGCGATGCTGCTGCCACTATTTGTCGGACACCGTTTCCACCCACAAACCGAGATGCCGCACTGAGCTGAGCCATGCTCGGATCGAGGTCTGCATGTCCCCAGCCCTCCGACCTGCAAGGGCGGCTGAGCTGGTTATGTTGCGGTCGAACTGGAAGTCGGCCGCCAGCGGCCAACCAGACGTTCGCAGCTATCCAGCCAGCGTGCGACGTTTGGTTAGCGCATGAACGGCCTGCCGCCTCAGGGCGTCAGTTGCCGCCAGTTGGATTGTTGCCGGCCGACGGAGCCCCAGGCACATGTGAGACACCGGACGCACTGGAGCCCAAATCGCTTTGCGGCGACCCCGTCACCGAGCTTCCGGGCCCCACATTGCGGGAGTAGGCGCTTGAGGTTGGTTGGCTTGGCATGCCGCAACCGATGAGGCCGGAAGTGACTGCAACGATTGAGATCAGCCTGAAGCACATTGCCATTATTGATTGCTCTTAGATTGTGTCGGTTTGATCGTCTGACTGCCGACGATAAAGGGCAGCGGACACTCAAGTTTCCCGCAAGCCACACCGAGATTAAACGTTACCGGCCAAACTGTGCTGATTCTACCACAAAGCTAGGAGTGGCGCTCCGCTTGCCCGGCGTTGCAACGCTCACTGCTTCGGACGTTCGCCAGGAGTGCGGACCACTTCATCGGCAGTTTTTTTCTGGTTGGGCGGCATGGCTGCATACAATTGCCCAAAGCTAGCAGCGAGGCGTTGCATGTTCTGTGCGTGCTGCGTCGCCACGGCGGCCATATTCTGAAGATTGTCAGCCGCGTTCATCGAGGCGAGCGCACCACGGCGTTGCGCGAACGCCCGGCTCATGTCAGTCGCGTTGGCGCGCGTCATCTGGGCATATTGGCCCCACAATGCCTCCTGCGCTGGCGTAATCCCAAGCGCATCGTGCATCCGGCCGAGCCGCTGCTCGACCCGGGCCGACACGGCTTGGCCTGAGGCGGGAGCCCCAGCCGCGTTCTGCTGCGCGGAAGCTGCGACCGGCAGCGTCAAAGCGGCAAGCAAAAGGGCAACCTGAGCCACCAAGGTAACTTTCATATCGCAATCTCCGCTAAATTGATGATGCGCCCGCAGCATGGGGCATCCGGCATCTGATGCTAGGCCGCGATTTCAACCGCAGCCGCACATCAGTTCAATCGTCATCACCCCCAAACCCTTCGCCGCCAAACCCACCGAACCCTCCAAACCCTTCACCAAACCCGCCTCCTCCATACCCTCCAAAATTGCCGAAACTTGGAGAGTACATGCCCGGTCCGTCGTCATAGCCACCTCCGTAGCCGCCTCCATAGCCTGAGCCGCCATAGTCGAGGCCGCCGAAGCCAGCGCAACCGGCCATGAGGGCGAGCAACCCAACCGTGCCCAATCGAACGATGATTTTGGTCATGCCAGCCTCCGATGCCTACCTACCGTACTCAACAGCATACCCTGTTTCCACGTCCAGCAAACCAATCGGCTGCTACCACCCGGAAATAGACCGCTGCGCAAACCAGCGACTGTCCAAACCCAATTTCCCGATGCAGCTTAGGCAAGTGAACCAACCCCAGGCCCGATCCGTTAGCCGTGCCTCGTCATGCATTTTCTTAAACGTTTACACACTGTCATTTGATTCGTACAGATTGATTTTGCGATCTACCGGCTGGAGTGACGTGCGACCGAAGTTCCACAGTACTCACCGCCACCGCGAAAATCGTTCCCTCTTCCGAGCGGGTTCGCCTGGATCGAGATGCGTTGCCCGGCGATGCCGCGCTCGCTGGATGCAAGCGAGCCAGCAAAGCTAAGGCGGCTTGCAAACGCCTACGCCCAGGCGTCTTGCTTGGTCGCTTATAGGCTGCGGCGACAGCTACTCCACCGTGACCGACTTCGCCAGGTTGCGCGGCTGGTCCACGTCGGTGCCCTTCAGCACCGCCACCTGATAGGCCAGCATCTGCACCGGGATCGCGTACAGGATCGGCGCCACGAACGGGTCCACCGTCGGCAGCACCACCGTCGCCGCCGCGATCCCGCGCAGCTTGGCGGCCCCCGCAGCGTCGCTGAACACGATTACCTGGCCGCCTCGCGCCGCCGCTTCCTGCAGGTTGGACGCGGTTTTCTCGAACAGCGGGCCACTCGGCGCGATGGCGACGATCGGCACGTCCTGGTCGATCAGCGCGATCGGGCCGTGCTTCATCTCACCGGCCGCGTAGCCCTCGGCGTGGATGTAGGTGATCTCCTTCAGCTTCAGCGCCCCCTCCATCGCGATCGGGAAGCAGTTGCCGCGGCCGAGATACAGCACGTCCCGCGCCCGGGCGACCTGCGCCACGACGGCCGACAGGTCCAGGGCCAACGCCTCCGCCGCCCGGCTCGGCACATCCAGCAGCGCCGCCGCCAGCGCCGCCGCACGCCCGGCCGAGAGGCTGCCCCGCGCCCGTCCGGCCGCCAGCGCGAAGCACGCCAGCACCGACAGTTGCGCGGTGAACGCCTTGGTGCTGGCCACGCCGATCTCGGGCCCCGCCAGGGTCTCCAGCACGGCGTCGCTCTCCCGCGCCATGGTGCTTTCCGGCACGTTCAGCACGCTCAATACATGCTGCCCGCCGGCCCGCAACGCCCGCAGCGCCGCCAGGGTGTCGGCCGTCTCGCCGGACTGGCTCACCAGCAGCGCCAAGCCGCCCAGCGTCAGCGGCGGGTCGCGGTAGCGCAGCTCGCTCGCCACATCGGCGTCGACCGGAATGCGCGCCTCCGTCTCCAGCCAGTTCCGCGCCACCAGCCCGGCGTAGTAGGCCGACCCGCAGGCGGCCACCGTGATCCGCGGAATGCGCGCCAGGTCGAACGGCAGTTCCGGCAGGGCGGCGATCCGGGTAGCCGGATCGATCATCCGGCGCAGCGCCTGGCCGATGACGCTGGGGTGCTCGTGCAGCTCCTTTTCCATGAAGTGCCGGAAGCCGTCCTTGCCGATCGCGGCCCCGGTGTGGACGGTGATCTTGACCGCGCGCTCGACCCGGTGCCCGTCCGCATCGAAAAAAGCGGCGTCGCGGCGAGACAGCACCGTCCAGTCGCCGTCGCGGAGGAAGGCGATCCGCTGGGTCAGGGGCGCCAGGGCCAGGCTGTCCGATCCCAGGAACATCTCGTTCTCGCCGAAACCCACCGCCAGCGGCGCGCCGTGCTGCGCGCCGACCATCAGGTCCGGATGCCCGGCGAACACCATGGCCAAGGCGTACGCCCCCTCCAGCCGGCGGAATGCGGCGGCGGCGGCCTCGATGGGCGCCATGCCGCGCTGCAGGTGCAGGTCGACCAGTTGCGCCACGGTCTCGGTGTCGGTTTCGGTCTCGAACACCTGCCCCGCCGCCTCCAGCTCGGAGCGCAGTTCGGCGTGGTTCTCGATGATGCCGTTGTGCACCACCGACACCCGCGCGGTGCCGTGCGGGTGGGCGTTGCCGAGCGTGGGCGCGCCGTGGGTGGCCCAGCGGGTGTGGCCGACGCCGGTGACGCCCGGCATCGGGTCGCGTTCCAGCACGGCGGCCAGGTTGAACAGCTTGCCGGGCGCGCGCCGCCGCTCGATGTGGCTGTTGGCCAGGGTCGCGATGCCGGCGCTGTCGTAGCCGCGGTATTCCAGCCGCTTCAGCGCGTCCAGCAGCAGCGGCGCCGCCGGACGGAGGCCGATCACGCCAACGATGCCGCACATCAGCTTTTCTCCCGTTTCGCCCGGAACGCCGCGGCGCCGCCCGGCTTGTTCACCTGCCGCGCCCGGCCGAACGCCATCGCATCGGCTGCGACGTCGTCGGTAATGACGCTGCCCGCCACCACCATGGCGCCGTCGCCGACCCGCACCGGCGCCACCAGCGCGCTGTTCGAGCCGACGAAGGCGCGCGCGCCGATCTCCGTCCGGTGCTTGGCGAAGCCGTCGTAGTTCACCGTGATCGTGCCCGCGCCGATGTTGCTGCCGGCGCCGACGGTCGCGTCGCCGATGTAGCTGAGATGGTTGGCCTTGGCGCCCCGGCCGAGGGTGGCGGCCTTCAGCTCCACGAAGTTGCCGACATGCGCGCCCTCCCCCACCACCGTGCCGGGCCGCAGCCGGGCGAACGGGCCGACGATGGCGCGGGGCGCTATCCGGCATCCCTCAAGATGGCTGAACGCCCGGATCTCGGCGCCCTCCCCGACCTCGACGTCGGGTCCGAACACCACGTTCGGCCCGACGGCGACGTCCGGCGCGAGCACGGTGTCGGCGCTGAGGAACACCGTGTCGGGCGCCGTCAGCGTGGCGCCGCCCTCCATCGCGACCGCGCGCAGCCAGCCCTGCAACGTCGCCTCCGCCGCAGCCAGCTCGGCGCGTGAGTTCACCCCGCGCAGTTCCGCGTCCGGCGCCTCGACCGCGGCCACGCGCGCGCCTTCCGCCCGGGCGATCGCGACCACGTCCGTCAGGTAGTACTCGCCTTTCGCGTTGTCGGCCCGGACCGCGCGCAGCCAGCGGGTGAGGTCGGCGGCGGAGGCGCATAGCACGCCGGCGTTGCACAGCCCGACCATCCGTTCCGCCGCATTCGCGTCGGCCCACTCGACGATGCGGCTGACCTGTCCGTCATCGAGGATCACCCGGCCGTAGCGTCCCGGGTCGGCGGGGCGCATCGCCAGCAGCGCCAGCCCGGCGTCGGCCCGCGCCGCCCGAAGGCGCCGCAGCGTGTCCGGCCGGATCAGCGGATTGTCGGCGTACAGCACCGCCACGTCGCCATCCCCGAACAGGTGCGCGGCCTGCAACGCCGCGTGCGCGGTGCCGAGGCGCTCGGCCTGGACCGCGACGGGGTGGGGCGCGGCGGCTGCGGCCAGGGTATCCATGCCGGGTCCGGCCACGACCGCAATCCGCTCGAACACGGCCTCGCAGCTGGCAATCAGGTGCCGCAGCATCGGCCGCCCCGCGATCGAATGCAGCGCTTTAGGGATCGAGGAGCGCATCCGTGTGCCCAGCCCGGCGGCCAGCAGGATTGCGGTTGCGTCCATAACGAACGGCGTAGCCGCAGCAGGCAGGCAATGTCAAAGCCTGAGCGTCAGGAGTCGTCCGCCAGGTACGCCGTCGCCACTCCGAAGGCGCGCGTTTGGAAGCTAAACCGCACCGGGATCGGCGGTTCGCCGGGATGCACGCTGGCGAACCAGGCGGAGCCGTGCTGCGGCTTCTGCAGCTCCGTCCGGTTGACATCATGGCTGAAGCCGCCGAGCTGGTGGCCGATAAAGTCGCAGCGGAGCGCGCGCCCGCTGAAGTTGGAGCGGCTGGTCGGCGGCAGTTCCTCCATGCCGGCGGTATGGGTAGACAGATCGGCCAGACGGCGGCCGTCGAAGGTGCTCAGCGTGCCGTCGCAATGTCCGGTGGCGGCGACGTTGTGCATGACCTCGGCGATCGCGCTGAGGCTATCGACCGTGCCGGCCTGGTCGGCCTCGGGCACCGGGTCGCGGTCGTCTTCGGCAATCGAGGGAAGCATTTGCACCACCGTCGGCTTGCCCCTGACCCACTCGATCTGCGTCACGTGCGGCGTCCCCCGCACGTCCCCGGTGCTGAACAGCTCTCGAGGGGACGGCCGGCCCGGTCCGAAGCTGCCGTCGACCCGCGTGTTTCCGCGCACGTGCACCAGCGCGCCGACCAGCCCGGTCGTGCGGTAGGTGAGTTCCAGCCGGTAGGATTGCGGGGTCAACGCCATTCGCGCGTCCATGTCCACGACATTCAGGCCGTTGGAGTAGGCGGCGTAGTGGGCGTGCAGCGCCGGGTCGGCCGCCTGCGCGCAGGTAAGCGCCGAGGCGCTAAAAAGCAGGGCGGGGACGACGGACCGCATATGCCATCATTGCGGCGTGAGCCGGGCGCGTCAACGCCGTAAATATGCAGAAGGCCCCGGATCGCTCCGGGGCCTTCACATTGTCAGACGGCCTGCACCGTCACCTCAGAAGATCAGAACGCCGCACCCACGAGCGGGGCATTCATCCAGGTCACGACAGCAGACCTCAACATCGGACAATGAGACACTGGATCACCTCCTTTCAGTTAATTTCGGGAGATTGCAACCTGGCGCGGCAAGGCGCTTATGACAAGCCCCGCGCTGCAAGGATCGCCCCATGCTGTTCGACTTCGCCACCCTGTCCATTAAGGACCGCTACAAGCTGATGGTCTCGACCATCGTCCCCCGCCCGATCGCCTGGATCGTCAGCGAGGCGGCGGACGGCACGCTGAACGCGGCGCCGTACTCGTTCTTCAACGCGTTCTCCGACGATCCGCCGATGATCGCGATCGGCATCGGCGGTCGGCCCGGCGGCGGGTTGAAGGACAGCAGCCAAAATATCCGCGACGCCGGCGAGTTCGTCGTCAACCTCGTCAGCGAGGAGACCGCGCGCGCGATGGTCGTGACGGCGATCGACTTTCCGCCCGAGGTCAATGAAATCGCCGAGGCCGGGCTGACGACGGCGCCGTCCAGCTTCGTGCGCCCGCCGCGCATCGCCGAGAGCCCGGTGGCGCTGGAATGCGTGCGCCACGACACGGTCGAGCTGCCGAACGACCGCGCGCTGGTGCTCGGGCGGGTGGTGGCGATCCACGTCCGCGATGACGCGGTGCTGGATCAGGCGCGCTGCTACATCGACACGCCGAAGCTCAACCTGGTCGGCCGCATGCACGGCGGCGGCTGGTACGCCCGGACGACGGACCGCTTCGAGGTCCCGCGCATCCCCGTGGCGGAATGGAAGAAGGCGGCGGAGTAGGGTTCGGTCAGGCTTCCCAGTCCTCGATCTGCAAGCCGCTCACGCGCGAGAACTCGCGGGTGTTGTGGGTAATGAGGATCAGGTTGCGCGACAAGGCCTGTCCGGCGATCAGGAGATCGTAGGGACCGATGGGTGTTCCAGCGGTTGCGAGCGCCGCTCGGACTTGACCGGCTTGTCGCCCATCGTCTTTATCGAAATCCAAGACCCGAAAGTTTAATTCGTCTATGCTTGCCAAATTGCGAGTCTTTCTTGGGCTTTTGAAAGCACCAAAGAACAGCTCATGAGACGTAATAGCAGAGACGACGAACTCATCTAGCGCGTGTAGGCGGACGCGAGCCATGATGGCACGGTTGCCAGCCAATAAACCAATGACCGCATTTGTATCGAGTATATACCTCAATCGAAAAAATCGAGAGCTGGCCTTTCCTGCTCACCGGGGTGCTCATTCACGGCTTGAATAAAATCCTCGTCGATCGTCCCAACTAGCGCGTCCAACCAAGCCCAGTCCGTGGGAATCGGCTCAAGGATCACCGAATTGCCGTGTCGCCTGATGCGAACCTCCTTGGTATCGAAACGGAACTCCTTTGGAAGCCTGACCGCTTGCGAGCGACCCGACCAGAAAACCTTCGCCGTGTTCATATCATGCTCCTTGAGATATAAATTTCGGATATACCACAGATAAGGCAAGAGCACGTCTCAATCGGCCCGGCCGTCCCCCCGCCCCCGCACGTTCTCCACCAGCCGCATCAGCGTCTCCAGCCGGTCCGCCTCCTGGAACGGCTTGTCGGTGCGGATGCGCGCGACGCGGGGAAACCGCAGCGCCACCCCCGATTTGTGCCGGGCCGAGAGCTGCGCGGCGTCGAAGGCGATCTCCAGCACCAGGCCACGCTCGACCTCGCGCACCGGGCCGAAACGGTTGACGGTGTGGTTGCGGATCCAACGGTCGAGCTGCACCAGTTCGGCGTCGGTGAAGCCGGAGTAGGCCTTGCCGACCGGGACCAGCTCGCCGTCGTCGCGCCACAGGCCGAACGTGTAGTCGGAGTAGAAGCTGCTGCGCTTGCCGGAGCCGCGCTGGGCGTACATCACCACCGCGTCGATCGTCAGCGGGTCGCGTTTCCACTTCCACCACTGCCCTTTCGGCCGGCCCGGCACGTAGGCGCTGTCGGCCCGCTTCAGCATCAGTCCCTCGATCGACGCCGCGCGCGTGCCGTGGCGGATGGCGGCCAGCTCGGCCACCGTGGCGAACGGGATCAGCGTCGACAGGTCCATCCGGGGCGGCCGCACGCGGTCGAACCACGCCTCCAGCCGCGCGCGGCGGGCGTCGAACGGCAGCGGGCGCACATCCTCGGCGCCGTCGAACAGGATGTCGTACAGGCGGACGTGCACCGGGAAGTCGCGCAGCATCTTCGCACCCACCACCTTGCGGCCCAGCCGCTGCTGCAGGTCGGCGAACGGCGCGATGACGCCGTCGCGGATCACCAGCAGCTCGCCATCCAGCACGGCGTCGAACTCCATGCTGCCGACGATCTCCGGGAACGTGCCGGACACGTCCTCCGACCCGCGCGAGTAGAGGCGCCGTCCACCCGGCACCGCGACCAACTGGGCGCGGATGCCGTCCCATTTCCACTCGGCCCGGAACGCCGCCGAGTCGAGTGCCGCCAGGTCCGGCGCCTCCAGCGGATGGGCCAGCATCGGCGGCCGGAACACCGGGGCGCCGGCCGCGTCGGGCAACGGGCCGCGCCCCTCCAGCCAGGCGAACAGCGGCGCGTACGGCGGGGCAAGGCCGTGCCACACCTCCTCGATCTCGTCGGCGACGATGCGGCCGCCCGCCAGCTCCGCCAAAGCGAGCTTCGCCAGCCGGGCCGACGCGCCGACGCGCAGGCTGCCGGTGATCAGCTTCAGCAGCGCGTACCGCACCGACGGGTTCGAGGCGTCGAGCCAGCCGGAGACCAGGAACGGCAGCTCCGACTTCGGCGCGGCCGCGAGCGTCTCCACCACCTCGGCGATGCTGGGCGTGGGTGCGTTGGTGGCGCGCGCCGGCCACATCAGCGCGATGGTTTCCGCGAGGTCGCCCACGTAGTCGTACGACCAGGCGAACAGGGTCGGGTCGGTGCGCTCCTCGGCCAGGGCGCGAATCAGGCCGGGCTTGGCGGCCTGGAACGCCAGCTCGCCGGTCAGCGCCGCCAGGCCGAAGCCGCGGTCCGGGTCGGGCTGGGTCGCGAAATACCGCCGCAGCAGCGCCACCTTGGCCAGCCGGCCCGGCGTCAGCACCAGCCGCTCCAGCAACTCCGCGAAGGCGATCATGCGGCCTCGGTCGCGGTCAACAGCGGCGGCTGGTCCTCGTCGTCGTCGCCGTAGCCGACCAGGCGCAGCGCCCGGCCGCGGATGCCGCGCTTGGCCGCCTCGTGGATCAGCGCCTCCTCGCGCCCGTGCGTCACCCACACTTCCGGCGCGCCGACCTCGTCCAGGGTCGCGTTCAGCTCGTCCCAGTCGGCGTGGTCGGAGATCACCAACGGCAGCTCCACCCCGCGGGTGCGCGCCCGCTGCCGCACGCGCATCCAGCCGGAAGCGAGGCACACGACGGGTTCGGCCAGCCGGCGCGCCCAGCGGTCGGCGATGGCGCCGGGCGGAGCGAGCACGATGGCGCCCGCCAGCTCCGCCTTCGCCGCCACCGTCGCCGGGCGCAACTCGCCCAAGGGCACGCCGAGCCGCTCGTACGCCGCGCACAGCGGGGCCTGCGCGCC
>JAABUJ010006685.1_pt1 | contig 11030 bp, 11 predicted proteins | sample 5559131 | NCBI WGS metagenome assembly JAABUJ01 (sample SAMN10711875, study PRJNA513366) | rock metagenome | isolation source: Antarctica rocks | place: Antarctica: Victoria Land, Mt New Zealand nord | collected 2016-01-07 | reverse complement strand
GGTGCTGGCCGAACTGCCGTGGCGGCGGGTGACGTGGCGGAGCGGCACCAAGGGCAAGCTTACCGCTAAATTCGCGGCCGTTCGTGTTCGCGTGGGCGACGGTCCGATCTGGGGCAGCAACAAGCACCTGCCAGGCAAGGAGGCGTGGCTGGTCGGTGAGTGGCGTTCGAGCGGCGAGCGCAAGTACTACCTCAGCAACCTGGCTCCTGGCACGTCAACCCGCGCCCTGGCGGCCGCAATCAAGGCGCGCTGGGTGTGCGAGCAAGGCCACCAGCAGCTCAAGCAGGAACTGGGGCTGGGCCACTTCGAGGGCCGCTCCTGGACAGGCCTTCACCGGCACGCGCTCATGACCTGTATTGCCTTCGCCTATCTGCAGCACCGGCACCTTGCCGAGCACCGTCGGACGAGGCGGGGAAACAATGTGGACCCGCCAACCAGGGCCACCCCCGTCACCAAGCCTGCCCGCCTTGCGCCGCGCCATCATCGGCAAGCTGTTCGCCCCCCTCATGCCGCACGCTCGCTGCCCGCACTGCAAACAGCGGTTCCAGCTGCCATCTAACCTAAAAGTGCCCAGGTAGTGTTAGTGTGTCGACCGCGAAATACCTATACACTTCAGGTGGGGTGGTTCACTGCGGAGATCAATCAGCGCAGGGTTTCCAGGCATGGCGGCGCCGCAGGCTGTTCGGATCGAGTTGTCGGACGACGAGGCTGCCGAGCTGTTGTCCCGCCTGCGGCGACGCAAGGTGGCCCGCGCAGATGCGATGCGGGCCGAGATCGTGCTGCTGGCGGCTCAGGGAGCGACCAACCTGGCGATCGCCGAGCGGCTTCATATCACCCGCGTCACGGCAGCGGTTTGGCGCAGACGCTTCGCCGAGAAGCGGCTGGACGGCTTGCGTGACGATCCGCGCCCAGGCGCGCCGCGGACGGTGACCGACCAGAAGGTCGCAGAGGTGGTGACGGCGACTCTGGGGAGGCTGCCCGCGGGTCGGACGCACTGGAGCTCGCGGGGGATGGCACGCGCGTCGGGGCTGGCGCCGTCGACGGTGCAGCGCATCTGGAAGGCGGTCTCGCTGCAGCCGCACCGCAGCGAGACCTTCAAGCTGTCGACCGATCCGCTGTTCGTCGAGAAGGTGCGCGACATCGTGGGGCTGTATCTGAACCCGCCGGATCGCGCCGTGGTGCTCTGCGTTGACGAGAAGTCGCAGGCACAGGCTCTGGACCGCACCCAGCCGATCCTGCCGCTGCGGCCGGGCCAGGCCGAGCGACGCACCCATGATGACAAGAGGCACGGCACGACCTCGCTGTTCGCCGCCCTCGACGTCAAGGCCTGGACAGTCATCGCCACGTGCATGCCGCGTCACCGCGCGGGTGAGTTGCGCCGCTTCCTCGGCATGGTCGAGAAGAACGTCCCGGCCGGCCTCGATGTGCACGTCGTCATGGACAACGCCTCCAGCCATAAAACCGCGCTGATCCGCAACTGGTTCGCCAAGAGGCCGAGCTGGCAGGCGCACTTCACGCCCACTTCGGCGTCCTGGATCAATCAGCTCGAGCGCTTCTTCGGCCTGCTCACGGACGATCAAATCAGCCGCGGCACGCATCGCTCCGTCCGAGAGCTGGAAGCCGACATCACTGCCTACGTCGACGCTCGCAACGCGGATCCGAAGCCCTTCCGGTAGGTGAAATCCGCCGAAGACATCCTCGCTGCCGTCCAACGCTTCTGCCAACAAACCATCGCCGTGCAGGATCAATGTGCATAGAGACTTCAAAGGCGGGACAATAGTCTGAGGTTAGCACTACGGTTTGGGTTCGCCGCAGGCGGCCCTACGGCTCCGGCGTGAACAGCAAGGCAGTCACCTCACGCAGCCAGTGTTGAGCAGGGTGGGCGTCGTTGCGGCGGTGCCAGGACATGACGAACGGCACCGGGTCTAAGTCGAGCGGAGGGTCAACGACGGTCAGCCAGTCCGCGTGGCCGAAGGCGGGGATCACGCCGGCCATCAGGGTCGCGATCATGTCCGACCGGGCAACCAGCGTCGGCGCGGCATACATCTGCGGCAAGGTGAGCGCGAGCCGGCGCTTGAGGCCGCGTTTCGCCAACGCCGCGTCCACATGGCCGAACCGTTCGTTCTCTGGCGACACGAGCAGGTGCGACAACGCCAGGAACGCCGGCAGGTCGAGCGGCAGTTCTGCGGCCGGGTGGCCACGTCGCAGGACGCAGACGAACCGCTCCTCGAACAGGGGCCGGATCAGGATGCGTCCCGCCTGGCTTGTCGGCGGCACGCCGATGGCTAAGTCCACCTCGCCTGCGTCGAGCATCGTCACCGCGTCGTCGCGCGCGGTGAAGCTGCGGACACGCAGGGTGATCGCGGGCGCCACCTCGCGCAGCCGCGCCACCAAGCGCGGGAGCAGTACGAACGTCGGATGTTCCGATAGCCCAAGCGTGAACATCAAAGCCGACGACCCGGGATCGAACGCCTGGGTGAAGGCGAGCGTGCGCTGGATGTCGGCCAACGCGTGACTGAGCGGCTCGGCCAGGTCGAGCGCGCGCGGCGTCGGCTGCAGCCCGGACGGTCCCCGCACAAACAGCTCGTCGCCCAGCAATGCACGAAGCCGCGACAGGGCCGCACTCATGGCCGGTTGCGTCCGGCGCGGGCGGGGTCGGCAGCTTCGCCATCCAGCTCGCACGGCACGCGGGCGCGCGGGTAATCGCGACCGCCTCGGGCGAGGGGGTGGACATTGCGCGCCGGCTCGGCGCAGACCAGGTGATCGACTACCGGTCGGAGCGGTTCGAGGACAAGTTGTCGGACCTGGACGTGGTGCTCGACACCATTGGAGGCGACACTCAGCAACGCTCCTTCGGCGTGCTGCGCGCTGGCGGCACTCTCACCGCCACGACATCCCCGCCTGACGAGGCGCTCGCGAAGGCACACGGGGTGCATGCGAGCTTTGTCTTCCACCAATCAGACGCCGCACGTCTGACCGAGATCCTCGAAATGATCGACGCCGGCACGCTGAAGGTGCTTGTGGACCGCGTGGTCTCCGTGGACGAGCTTGCCCCCGCCTTTGGCTACCAGGCGTCGGGTCGCGCCCGCGGCAAGATCATCGTCACGCTGTAGCCGAAGTCCGCCAGCCGAGGAGGCCGCCATGTCGGACCCACAAACCACGACCCGCGCCGCGATCATTACCGGAGCTTCGCGCGGCATCGGCGCCGCCATCGCCGAGCGGCTGTCGCGTGACGGCTTGGCTATCGTGATCAACTACGCGCACGGCAGCGATCAGGCAGCGGCGCTGGCCGAGAAGATCATAGCGGCAGGTGGCCGTGCGGTCGCGGTGAAGGCCGACATTGCTGATCCCGCAGCCGTGTCGGCGCTGTTCGATGCCGCCGAGACAGCGTTCGGCGGCGTCGATGTGCTGGTCAACAATGCCGGCGTGATAACCTTAACGCCGATCGCCGCGGCCGAGGACGAGACGTTCGACCGGATGGTCGCGGTGAACCTGAAGGGCGTGTTCAACGGGATGCGCGAGGCTGGGCGGAGGCTTCGGGACGGCGGGCGCGTCATCAGCTTCTCGTCGAGCGTGGTCGGCCTCTACCAGCCGGGTTACGCCCTCTATGCCGCGACCAAGGCCGGGGTGGAGGCGATGACGCACGTCTTCGCCAAGGAGGTCGGCCGCCGCCGCATCACCGTCAACGCGGTCGCTCCCGGGCCGGTTGACACGCCGCTGTTCACCCAAGGCAAGAGCCAGGAGCTGATCGACCGCATCGCCAGCTCGGCGCCGTTCGGCCGGCTGGGGGAGCCGGAGGACGTCGCGCGCGTCGTCTCGTTCCTCGCCGGCCCAGATGGCGGCTGGGTCAGCGGCCAGGTGCTGCGCGCCAACGGCGGCGTGATCTAGCCGCGTCACGCCGGCCAGGAGCAAAACTCATGTCTAAAACGATCCTGATCACCGGCGCGTCAAGCGGATTCAGCGAGCTGACCGCCTACCAGCTCGCCGATGCAGGCCACGTCGTCTATGCCTCGATGCGCGGGCTGTCCGGCCGCAACTCCGGCAAGGCGGAGAAGGCCAGCGCCTACTCCGCTGCGCACGCAGTGGACATCCGCACGGTCGAGCTTGATGTGCAGGACCAAGCGTCGGTTGACGCCGCGGTCGCCAGGGTGGTGGACGAGGCGGGGCGGATCGACGTGCTCATCCATAACGCCGGACACATGGCATTCGGTCCTGCCGAGGCGTTCACGCCGGAGCAGTTCGCCTCGCTGTACGACATCAACGTCATTGGCCCGCAGCGCTTGAACCGTGCCGCGCTGCCGCACATGCGGCACGGCACGGAGCCCCTGGTGGTGTGGGTCGGCTCCACAAGCACGCGCGGCGGTACCCCACCCTACATCGCGCCTTACTTTGCTGCTAAGGCGGCGATGGACGCGCTTGCCGTCAGCTATGCTGGGGAGCTGGCGCGCTGGGGAATTGAGACGGTGATCGCCTCACCTGGCGTCTACACGAGCGGCACCAACCACTTCGCTCATGCCGACATGCCCGGCGACGAGGCGCGCACGGCGGAGTATGCGAGCGGCCCGACGCGCGGCCTTGCCGAGCAGGCGAAGCTGGCTGACCTGGCGAGCGTGCCCGCGGATGCGGACGCGGCCGAGGTTGCGCGCGCCATCGTGCGCGTAGTGGCCATGCCTTTCGGCACGCGCCCGCTGCGGATCACGATTGATCCCGCCGACGGCGGTGCGGAAGAACTCAACAAACTCGGCGACCGCGTGCGCGCCGCCTTTCTCCGCAATGCCGGGATGGGCGACCTGCTGCACCCTGGGAAGCGGAGTTGAGACGGACGGGACCACCTCACATTGCTTACGGTGAGAGGGCCGCAACAGCGGGCAGCGGCTAACCTTGTGGTGTCTCCGCAGTGGGTGGCAGCACCAGATCGAGGCCGCGCTCGAAGGCAGCTTCGACATCACCGCCAAGACGGAAGGTGAACCAGACCGTCAGGCTCCCGCTGCTGGCGCAAGGCCGCGTCGTAGGCTGCCGAGTTGATGACCCTGTGCTTCTGCCGAGGGACATGTCAGCGGCGGTTGTGGTTCAGCCTGAAAGGCAAGGTGGGCTTCTAGGGTCAGGCACAAGCTTCTTACGTCAGCTCACCTTGCAGGCCCAGTGACCGCGAAGCTGTGCAGAATGGTCATTTGAGAAAAATGAATTTCTTTCAGTAACTTAGACTGAAGCCCTTTGGCAATTCAGGACCAATGATGTTCCCACTTTTGACATTTTGCCGTTCGGGTCTGTCCGATGGACAGCTGGAAACGGCCAAATTACTGAGTGCCGTCCTTCAAACTTTTGACAAAATACGCATTTTGTCAAAAGTGTTGGCTCTTGTTTCCAGTGAATTCGGGCTTCGCTATCCTACCCATAAGCTAAGTCGGGCGGCGAAATGTCAAAAGGCAGAAATGAGGTTTGAGGTGCGGCTTGGCGCAAACTTCTGATAAAACTGATTGTTTTACTACATAGCCATTTTGCACAGCTTCGCGGTTGTAACGCTTCCACTCACCGGCGCACCTCTCGGCTAGTGTGGTGCGGCGGTCGCTGGGAGAGGGTCGCCGCGTCGCGGTGGAGGCATTGTCCTCGGCAGTGAGATTGGCACCCTCGACCGGCGTTCTTGGCCCGGACGGTATCCGGAGGCGCCTGCCGTGCAGGCGTCCTCGCTTGGACAAGCGCGGGCATGGGCGCCGGCTCCGAGGCTCTCAGCCCAACGCTGGGGAAGGGAATGCCATGTTTGCTGGGATTGATGTCGCGTCCGAGCGCCACATGCTCGCGCGCCTGGACGCCACAGGCGTGCCGCTCGGCAAGCCGGTGCCCATCACCGAGGACCGGGAGGGCTACGACACGCTGCTGCGCCTGCTCGGGCCGCCACCTGTGCTGGTCGCTATGGAGGCGACTGGCCATTACTGGAAGAACCTCTATGCCGCCCTTGTGGCCGCCGGGCACAGCGTTGTCTTGCTCAACCCGCTCAAGACCCGGCGCTTCCAGGACAGCGCGCTGGAGCGCACCAAGACCGACGCGATCGACGCCACCGGCGTTGCCCGCTTCGCCTTTGAGAAGCGTCCCGAGGCCACGCAGCTGCACGATACCGCGGCTGAGGCGTTGCGCGAGCTGGTCCGCCATCGCGACCGCATCCGGCAAGACTTCGACGACCGCGTGCGCCAGCTCCACCGCCTGGTGGACCTGGGCTTCCCCGAGTTCACCCGATACGTGCGCGGGCTGGACAGCATGCTGGCGACCACACTCCTTTCCGAATGCCCCACTGCGCACGACTTCGCCCGCGCTACTCCGAAGCGGCTGGCCAAGCTGCGCTACGACGGGCGACACCTGGTCGAAGCCGAGCGGGCCATCCAGCTGATCGAGGCCGCCAAACGCTCCATCGGCCAGCACCATGGGCCAGCGTATCGGCTGCAGGCCCGCCATATCTGCCAAGACCTCGACATGTGGCGCAGACGCCTGGTCGAGATCGAGCGCGACATCGACGGCCTGCTCGAACGCAACGAGGTCGGCCAACTGCCGCTCAGCATCGACGGCATCGGCCCGCAAACAGCCGCACGCATCGTCGAACCAAAAGGTTCGCCAGACATCGCCGCCGTGGGCGACCCGGCCCACTTTAAGAGCGCCGCCGCGTTCGCGGCCTATGTCGGCGTCGTGCCCGGCCTCAAGCAGTCCGGCAAGAACGGTAGCCGCCGCGCCGCATGCGCGCCCATAGGCAATGCCCGACTGCGCAGAGCGCTGTGGATGCCCGTCGTGGGCGCGGTCCGGCGCAACGCCTGGCTCAAGCTGTTCTATGACGGCTTCATCGCCCGCGGAAAACCACCCAAGCTCGCCCTCGTCGCCGCGATGCGCAAGCTGCTCCACGCTGCCTACAGCGTCACCAAAAACCGAAAGCCGTTCACCATCAAACTTGCCGACACGTGAAAAAACACTTGCTGGAGGCGACGGTATCTCACTGGGCCATGTAGTGCGCCGCCTGCCCTTCTTCCTGGGCAGGCCGGTGTAGCGGGCTTGGGTGCTGCGCCTGGGCCGATGAGGGGCGCCGCCGCAAGATCCCTGGGCGCGCTGCAAGGCCGCAAACTAGCCAGAGCATGACCGGGCGTTGCAGCAGGGCGGCAGCCTGACGGCCGAGGCGCTCGCCACATGCCCACACGACCGCGATCAGCTTACGCTGCCGCCACCAGAGCTTTATAAACCCTGCACTTGACCAGCAAGGCCGAGACGGTGCGGGCCGTTTTGTTGCCAGGGCCACGTTGACCAGCATCTTCGGCTCGCGCGTCAATATCCGTGCCCGCTGGCACCGCCAGGGTTGCCCGCGCACTCTCCGGCGCGGAAAAAGCCGGTCCGGCACGCAGATGCCGTTGGGGGTGTCCACCCCATCAGCGCTCGATGGCCGGTCGAAATCGGCAGCGCCGGCGAGTGGCGTCATGGCGTCATGTCCGCGTACGGCGCTTCTGATTGAGGCTGTCCACGAGCACGGCGCCGAAAATCACGGCACCTTGAATGAACTGCACCCAGAACGGCTGCACGTTCCACAACGTCAACCCGTTGTTGATCAAGCCGATGATAAGCACGCCGAGCAGCGTGCCCAGCATCGACCCCTTGCCGCCGAACAGCGACGCGCCGCCGATCACCACCGCGGCGATCGCGTTCAGCTCCAACCCCACGCCCGCGATTGGCTGCGCGCTGTCAAGCCGCCCGGCCAGCACCACGCCCCCCAGGCCCGAGAGCGCCCCCGCGACGACGTATACGACGGCCAGCGTGCGCGTGACCGGAATGCCCGCGAGCCGCGCTGCCTCGCGGTTGCCGCCGACCGCATACACCTCCGCCCCGAACACGGTCCGCGCCAGCACGACCCAGGCAACCAGGAACACGCCGAGCGAAATGAGCGCCGCGACCGGCACCGGGCCGAGATTGCCGCCGCCGATGTCGTCGAAGGCGTCGGGGAAGCCGAACAGCGTGTTGCCGCCCGTCACGATGAAGGCCAGCCCGCGCCCCATCGCGAGCACGGCGAGCGTGACGATGAACGGCGTCATGTTCAGCGCCGTGACCGCAAAGGCGTTGAAGGCGCCGCACAGGGCGCCGAGGCCGATGCCCGCAAGAAAGGAAGGCGCCACGCCCCAGCCCGCCTGCAACGCCAGGCCGCATACGACCCCCGTGAGCGCCACGACCGACCCCGTCGACAGGTCGATGCCGCCGGTGACGATCACGAAGGTCTCGCCGACCGCTACGATGCCGATGAGGGAACTGGCCAGCAGGATGGACAGCAGGTTGGCCACGGTGAGGAACTGCGGCGTCGTGAGCGCAAGCGCCAGCACGATCACGGCAAAGGCGACCACGATGGTCAACTCGTTGAGTGCATGCCCGACCGCGGCGAGGCCTCGGCGGGATGCCTGTTCTTCCATGCCCGCACTCATCCGAGCGCCGCGAGCTGCATGACCCGCTCCTGACTGAATTCCGCCCGCCCAATCTCGCCCGCAAGCCGGCCCGCGCGCAGGACCAGGATGCGGTCGCACAGGCCAAGCAATTCCAGCATATCGGAGGATGCGATCACGACGGCCGCACCGCCTGCGGCCAGCTCGCCGATCAGGCGGTAAACCTCGACCTTAGCGCCCACGTCGATGCCGCGGGTCGGCTCGTCAAGCAGGAAAACGCGCGGCTGGGCCTGGAGCGCGCGGGCGAGCACCACCTTCTGCTGGTTGCCGCCCGAAAGGCCCTGCACGGGCCGGGCGATACCGGGCGCGCGGATGCGCAGCGCCTCGACGGCCCAACGCGAAGGCGCCCCCCCATGCGAGCCGGCCAAGAGTGGACAGCGCCACGTTGTCGCGTAGCGAGAAGGCCAGGATCAGTCCTTCCGCCTTGCGGTCCTCCGGCACGAAGGCGATGCCCGCCGCCATCGCCTGGCGCGGCCCGGGTCCTGCCACGGCCCGGCCCGCCACGCGGACCCGGCCGGCAGCGCCAGGCAGCGCCCCGAACACCGCCTTCAGCACCTCCGTCCGCCCCGCGCCCATAAGGCCGCCCAGCCCCACAATCTCGCCCGCATGCACGGTGAAGCCGACGTCCTCGACCCGGCCCGTCACCGAGATCCCCTCGACTTCAAGCAGCGCCGGGCCGATCAGCACGTCCGCCTTGGGGAACATGGCCGAGATCGACCGGTTCACCATGGCCTGCACCAGCGCGTCGCGGGTCCAATCCGCCGAGGCGCGGGTCTCGACCGCGCGCCCGTCACGCAGCACGGCCACGTGGTCGCAGACGGTGTACACCTCTTCGAGGTGGTGGCTGATGAACACGACTCCGACCCCGGCTGCCTTCAGGGCGGCGACGGTGCGGAACAGGAGGCGCACCTCGCTCTCGGACAGCGGCGCCGTCGGCTCGTCCATGATGATCAGGCGCGCCCGGCGCGACAGGGCGCGGGCGATTTCCACGAGCTGCCGCGCGCCGATGCCGAGGCTGCGCACCAGGCGCCACGGCGGCAGATCCAGCCCGACACGGGCCAGCAGCGCCCGCGCGTCCCGGTCCCGGCGCGCCCGGCGCACGAAGCCGAGCGGCCCCCGGGGCAGGTTGCCCAGGAACAGGTTGTCGGCAATCGAGCGATCCGGGACCAGGCTCAGCTCCTAGTGGATCACCACGACGCCGGCATCGAGCGCGTCACGCGGACGCCGGGGCGCGAAAGGCTGGCCGCCGAGCAGGATCGCACCTGCGTCCGGCCGGTAAACGCCGGCTAGGATCTTTATCAGCGTGCTCTTGCCGGCCCCGTTCTCGCCCACGAGGCCGAGCACCTCGCCTTGGCCGAGTGCCAGGTCCACCCGGTCCAGCGCCCGCACGCCTGGAAAGCTTTTGCAGATCGCGCGCATGTCCAGCAGGGGCGCCATTCGCGTGGCCTTCCAGCGTCCGCGCGGCTCAGCGGCGCGCCACCTCCTCGCTCCACAGGCCGTATGCCTGCACCTCGGGGCCGCCGATGTTGTCCTTGGTGATGAGGATGTGCGGCCAGAACTGGTGCTTGGGGATATCCTTGTCGCCGCGTAGGTATTGGTCCACGTAGGACACGGACCGGGCAGCCATGGTGAGCGGGTTCTGGGACAGCGTCGCGTCCATCTGCCCGTCGCGGATCGCCGCCAGCGCCTGGGCGGTGCCGTCAATGCCGATGATGACGATGTGGCCGGCGTCGCCCTTCGGGTGGAAGCGGTTGGCCTGCTTGATGGCGCGGATGGCGCCGACCGCGTTGTCGTCGTTGCCGTTGAACACGGCGTCCACTTGGCTGTTGGCGGCGAGGAGCTGGGTCAGGATGTTGAAGGCCTTAGCCGGGTCGAAGTCCGCCGCCTGGCGCGCGATCAGCTTGAGGCCGGGGTTGGCTTGCTGGAGCTTGGCGAACTGCTCGGCAAAGCCCTTCTCGCGCCCGTCGCCCGCCGTGGTGCCGAGCAATCCCTCCAGGTCCACGACGTTGCCGCGGACCTCGCCGTAACGCTGCTTGAGCTGTCCGGCGATGAAGTCCGCACCTTCGCGCCCCAGCGCTTCATTGTCGGTTTCCAGGAAGTTGACCTGGCAGTCCCCGCACGCGGCGCCGCGGTCAAGGGTGAAGACCGGGATGCCTTTCCGGTTCGCCTGGCGCACCACGGGTACAATGGCGTCGGCGCTGATCGGGTTAAGGATCAGGGCGGAAACACCTTGGTTGATGAGGTCGAGGATTTGGTTGGCCTGCGTGGTCGCGTCGCCATCGGCGCTCGTGTTGATAAGCTTGAGGTCGGAATGCGCCTTGATGCCGTCCTGCACGCCCCGCGTCATGCCCTGGAAAAACGGATTGGCGAGCGTTGCGACGCTGTAGCCGACCGTGCGCGTTTCCGCCTGGGCGGGACCGATCCAGGCGGCAAGGCAAAGTGCTGCAGCGGCGGCGCTGCCCGCGAGACGAACGACCATGTTTCCTCCTGCCCCGGCCGCTATGCGTGGCCTCTCGTTGGCGGATTGAGGCTATGTGCCGCGTGCCGGCGCGTCAACCGGAACGCGCCGGCACG
>JAABUJ010006684.1_pt1 | contig 11030 bp, 14 predicted proteins | sample 5559131 | NCBI WGS metagenome assembly JAABUJ01 (sample SAMN10711875, study PRJNA513366) | rock metagenome | isolation source: Antarctica rocks | place: Antarctica: Victoria Land, Mt New Zealand nord | collected 2016-01-07 | reverse complement strand
CCATGAGGCGCTCGTGAATGCCCTCGGACCGGTGCTCGACACCGTCACCGCGCGGGATATGCGCGGCTGGTATGATCTTTGCGGTTACTCGTTGAAAGTGGAGCAACCTTCATGAGAACCGCGCTAAGCATCAGGATCAGCGGGCCATAGTCGTCATCAGGCTTCCGCTTCACCATCGCCGGAAATGATCGCATGATGTCAAGGAACTCACGCGCGCGCAGGGGGTTATAGGCAACGGCCGCCCGCAGTCCTTCGTATGCGCTCGCTGACATCGGCATGCACATCCCCCACAGACACCGGGCAATTTCCAAGTGCTGATTGTAACAAGAGGCGGACACGAGCATGTCATACCGCTTTTGATGACCACGTTGGCGACCTACAGCTTCTTAATCGTATCGATATCTCGCCATTCATACCCGAACTTTTCATACAGCCGCCGTGCCGGGGCATTGGGCGCAAACACCTCGACTTTCGCGGTATCACAGCCTTGGGACGCGAAGTACGCTTCGATATGCTCCATGAGCATTGTCCCGATATGCTGCCCGCGCACAGCTTCATCCACGTACAACTCGGTGATCCTGCCGGCGGTAAAGTCGATCACATCGGGCTGGTTCTTTCGCTCCTGGATGATCCCGATCACAAACCCGAGGATCGTCGTACCATCAACGGCGACAGCGAATTTCCCGCGATGCTCGCGGACTTCTTGCAAGTCCTTGTCAAGGACGCCTGATTCATATCCAGGTGTATGCCGCATTCGGCTGAGAGGATCGAGCACAACAAGGTAGCGGAGAAACTCATCGAACAGTTCGGTAAGCTGTTCGCGATCTTGCGGCTGGTAATCACGCAGCGTTATTGGCATCGCTTTGAGTATATCAGAGAGCAATATGCTTCGGTTGTGGCGCGACCAAGGGCTCTGGCAGCGCATCGTCGATGCCTTGGCAGACGTATCCTGCGAAGTATCTCTGTAGGGCCTGTTACGTGACCCACGACCGGGAACAACTCGCTCAGGAACTAGGGGAAGACCAATGTTGATCGTACGGCTGGATCGGCTGATAATCGTGGCGCAGACTGCACTGGCCTGAGGTCGACAGAAAAGGCTCTTCTTTCGATCGTGGACCTGCATCCGTGCGGGGTGCCGCGCGTCGCGTCTGTTTGCCCTCACGGTGGCAACAAACTGTCAGCAGAACGAGGCCCAAATCGGCAGGTGATCGGAGGCAACGCGCGTCGCCGTGGCATCGTCCACATCGCACGCCGACAGGTGGGTCGCCACCTGTGGGGAAGCGAAGAGGTAATCGAGGCGGAGCCAGCGATGCGTGGCGAGATAGGTGTATCCCGGCTCGCGAGCGTGCAGCGCGCGATAGCAGTCCGTATAGCCGGCCTCCTGGAGCGCCCGGATTGCCAGACGCGGACTGCCATCGATTGCGTCACCGCGCTTTTGCTGGCCTTGCGGCGGGGTGCCGACCGGATCGTGCGGCGTCAGCGCATTGAAATCACCGACGAGGAGGTGCGGCACGTCGCCTAGCTCGCGCAACCGATCGAGAATAACCGGAATCTCGGTCACCGGCTTGGGCGCCTCCCACCGCGATCCCAAATGCGTGGCGAACACGTGGAGGGGTTGGCCGCCCCAGTCGATCACGATCTCCAGCAGCGTCTTGGCAAGAGTGGACGGGCGATGGTTCTCCCAGCGGTGGACGGGCACACGCGTGAGCCAGCCGATGTGGGCAGCGCAGTTCGCTTCACCGAACACGAGATGCATCCCGAGATCCCCCGCGAGTTGCTCGGCAAGGGTGCGGTTGTTCGCTTCGAGGATGGCGACCGCATCCGGTTGCAGGTTCCGGATCACCGCACCGATCGCGGCTATCCGATCAGTGCCGCCGTCCTTGATGTTGTAACTGCATACCCGGAAGGTCATCGCTCGTCTCCTGCTTCGGACATGGCGGCCCAGTTTTTCTTGCTCCTCCGAGAGGAGGTATACGCTGGGTAAGGGCTGGCTTAGTCTGCGTGTGCAGTGGCGATGGCGATGTAAATCGGCCTAGCCATCGCTGGTCGCATCCACGCACCGCTCGGGACTGGCCACGGCGAGTGCGGCATACTGCTCCGATGCGATGAACGCCTCCACGATTCGGCGTGCGCTCGCCATCATGTCGAGCCCCGCGACATCCCCCGGTGTGACGAACAGGATTGCCTCGCCCTCGCCGCAGATCACCTCGTCCTGCGTCGCGGCGGTCGCCGCGCAATAGTTGAACCGCTCGATCATCCCCGGCACGGGCGGATCATTCGGGACGACCTCGTGATGGAAGAGGACAAGGGGGGCCGCGATGCGCAGCCCGCTCTCCTCCTGGATCTCCCGGCGCGCGGCCTCCTCGGGATCCTCGCCGGGCTCGATGTGGCCGCCGAGGATTGACCATCTGCTCGGATGCGTGGGAGCGTCCCGGTCCCGCAACTGCAAGAGGAGCCTGCCCGCAGGATCGACCAGCAGGACACCTGCGACACGGGCGGTGTCAGCTCCTTGACTACCCAACGCACGCTCCCCACGCCATGGCTTTCTCAGCGATTGCCTCAATAGCGCCGAGCATAGCATGCGTCGTCAACTGGTTGACGTATGGTGACGATGTTGCATCTCGGGCAACGGAACACCTGTTATGTGCCGATCTGTTCGAGAATGCCCTCAATCGCGTCAGCCAATTCGCGCTTCCTGAACTCCCGCCGCAGCCATTCTTCATTGAATGTGCGGCAGGCTATCCGTTGCTGTTCCGTGAGCAGACTTGGCGACGATTCGATTAGGGGTCTGCCTGGCTGGGTCTTGAGCATCAGGATCAGCGGGCCATAGTCGTCATCAGGCTTCCGCTTCACCATCGCCGGAAATGATCGCATGACGTCGAGGAACTCACGCGCGCGGAGGGCATGGTTTGCGACGCCACGGATTACGCCGGCGATTTCGCTCCCCCGCCGTGTAATAACTGGTCGAGCAGTGGCCCACGTAGCGAGTCCGTCCATCCGTTCATCCAGCTGTGGAGCAGGAACCCCATATATTTGAAGCCGACGTAGCGCCCGGCCTGCTGATACCGGTCGAGGAACCGCTCCCTAGGGATGTCACAGCCGAGCGCGGCGAGCGCGTCCCGATATCGCAGTGCGTCGGCGGGCATGAAGTGGTTGGGCAAGTCGAGATAGAGGGGGCCGTAGCAGGCGTGCTCCCAGTCGAGGAAGTACGGATGGCCGCCATGAACGCGGATGTTGCCGTTGTGCATGTCGCCATGGATCAGCGTGAGCGGGCCGTCCTCCCGCAACTCCTCCATCGTCGCCAGGAATGGATCGACCGCCTGTTCCATCTGCCGAGCAATGTCCGCATATTCAGCCACGAACCCGGGACGCTCTATCGCCTTCGCCAACTGTCTGTGGAAGTCCGCGACAATGACCTCCTCGAAGTATGACCGATTCATACGCGGGAGCCACGAAAGCGCTTCTGCTTGATCGAGGTTTGCGGAGTGGATGCGCGCCAATCGCTCTGCTTCCCGCTGCACGATATCCAGCGATACCTGCTCGTCGGGATCTCCGCTGAGATCCTGCTGGCACAGCAGCCTCGGTTCGTCGGTCAGCAGGTCGAGCGTGTGGCTGAACGGTACGGCCTGCCGCTGCGCACTCAGGAGCGCGAGCACCTTCCGTTCTCGGAGATGCGCGCGCTTCGTGATCAGGGTGACGGCGTTGGCTTCGCCATCCAGTGAATGATAGGTCACACGATAACGAGCGAGTGCCGCACCGGACATCCCGCCATGCTCACCAATCGCGAGCGGTTCCAAGGCGATGATCTGTGCATCGGACCGCAGATAACGACTGACGGTTTGCTCAAGCAGCAGGGGAAGGTCCTCGTCCTCGTGTTTCTGAAGAAGTTCGTGTGGCATATCGAACATTATACAACGTTCAGTTGCGCGCTTCGTTTTCCATGGCTCACGTCGCCTTTTGGGAGATTTACGACTCCCGGATCGATCCGATCATGTGCCTCCGCAAGGCGATTTCAGATCTCATGGTACGGTGCGGTATCTCAACGCGGCGTCAACTCCCGATTGATCGCTTCCCGGTCGAATGCCTCGGGGTCGAACGATCCGCCGCTCCATTCCACCATCGTCTCATGCTCCGCATGGGCGGGGTCGCGCAGTGCTCCGAGGAAGTCCCCGTACCCCCAAATCCCGCCCACATCCTCCGGTGGGCACGCTCGCTTGCCATCGATGCAACGGGGATAGCGGACGCCTGCCTCGGCGGGGAAGATCTTCTCGACCACTACGTCATGCTCCCAGCCGTCCCCGAGGTCGTACTCGTAGCGGAAACGGTCCTTGACGCCAGTGACGATCGCCCCCAACCGGGCGCGGCGCTCATCCTTGGGCCGGTCGAGCGGGTCCCACTCCAGATCGCGCATGCCGTAGCGCACATCGCCGACGACGAACTCGTGCAGGTGGGAGTCGGTCCAGCCCATGACCGTTTGCAGGACGGTGTGGAGGCGGGACAGGGGAATGCTGCCGCGCACCTCGATACGCCGCCAGATCGGCGGTGCGCTCTCCTTCAGGGTGACCTTGAGCTGGTAAACCGGGCTGTCGTCAACCTTCTTCGTCGGCATCGGAGACCTCCTGCTTTGCACGCACGGCGGCATGTTCGCCGGACAATCCTGACGCAGTCCTCCCGGCGCTACTCTGGTTCGTCCGACCGCTCTTCCTGAGCAGCCGCGAGCACCTCCACCTCCTCGGGCCGGAAGATCGTCTCGACGAACCGGTCCGGGGTCGGGGTCACCAGGTAGCACGTCCGTCCCTGCATCGTGATGCGCAACCCATCCACCGCCTCCCGCTCCCCAGGAAGCCGCAGCCGGACCGGGTAGCCGACGATCGGGGCGTTCCGCGCCGCCTCGGCCTTCGCACGGTAGGCGACGTCCGCCGCCTTGTGCTCTTCCTTCATGCCGCCTCGCCTCCGCTGCGTGCATCGATGCCGTACGCGTAGTGTACCCCTAGAGAGACATGCTCCGCACTCCTGCGCCGCCTATCGCAGGATCGGCAGTGCAGCGGGTATGCTCATAGCGGTGCGCAGTCCGCACGCGTCAGGAGACTCAATGAGCATCTTCAAACCCCATCCCACATCGCTTGGGAATCTGATCGAGACGGTGGCAGCACACGAGCACGCTTTGGAACTGTGGGGCTTCCTTGAGACTATGTTCCAGCAACTCTACGGAAACGCGAAAGCGCTCAGCCCAGCCCTGCAAGCGATTGTGGAAGCGAGTCGGCAGGAAACGGAGGTGGTACTTGCGATCTCGCGCCGGTTGGACGGCGTGGTGGAAGAGGTCATCGCGAGCTACTTCAACGAGGAAGAGACGAGCGAAGAGGAGCGGGACAAGGCGGTCGCCTGGGCGCGCGGGCAGCTGGAACCCGAACCGGCGATCGAGGAGCACCTACAGGACTTCAAGGTAGCGCAGCTGCTGCTGCAGACGGCGAGGGAACACGGGTACGCATAGCGTCGCCGACCGATACCGGCGATTGCCGAGATGGACAAAAGTGGTTCCGATAGAACCACTCTGGGAGCCTTATCTGGAACGACCATCGTGCCTGGGACATAGCGATATATACTATTATCACTACCAAAGGACTCAGGAAAGGCTCGTCATATTTTGGGTGTCAGGTCAGGAACCGCTTCTCCATACAGTCTGTTCTCAATACACCCGACAGACTTCATGACACATTGGGAGAAGCGGTTCCCATCTCGCTAGAGCTTATGCAGTGGGTGCGACACCCTGAATCTTTTGCAACGCCTGCGTCTCAATCGCACGCACGTCATCACTGTTCATCCGCAAGCCTTGGGCAATGTCATTCAGGCTATGGTAGTAACTCCCATCAAGCGCGAACCGCAAACGCAGAACGAGCTTTTCATTGTCGGTCAGTTGCATCAGGCGCTCAGGGATGCCATCGAAATCAGGGCGTGCGGAAGCCAATGGAGTCTGCATGGAAGTTCCTCCTGGATCAAACGGCTGCGCTGTCGAGTGCGAGCTATCAGTATAGCAGATGACTTCTTCGTCTTTCAGTTCATATCTGGCCGCTGAGCTTCATCGGAAATGTTTGATCCCAGATTGCCCACTCCTCAGCAATCTTTCCGTGATCAATCCGATAAATAGCAACACCTGACCATGCAAGGAATCTCCCAGAGGCTGGCTGCTGAAAGAAAACTCCCACGTGTGTGCCTTGATACGTTAGCTGTGCCACGACCCTCTGATCTTCCGCAAGCAGGTCATCAATCTGCACCCTGAGATCAGGAAATCCGGTACGCATCTTCGTCAACGACGTTCTCAACGCCGTTAGACCGCGTATTCCAGGGAAGACATAGGTGGGCAAGAAACAACGCTCAATGAGATCCCAATCACCGGTATTGAGGCCAGTCTCGATCCAGCTGCGAATCAGGCTCTTGTTGGATTCAAGCGACATGTAATCCCCCTTATCAGCGAGTCATTGTCGACAACTGACATAGATTGTTCGGGAGATAGTAGATGGGGAGTTACAGCATTATATACCGATCGCTGCTTCCGAGGTTATGCCCCTAAACTTCTGTAAATAGCGGTGGCTGGTCAAAACGGCCATCGTCCTCCACGATAGTGCTGCTGAAATCACTATTGCAGGAGGAAGACGATGGCTCTGGACAATGGTACGGGCGTGGACGCGGCAGTGCAAGCGGTGGTGACTGATGATCCGGACTTCCTGCGCGCGCTCGTCGCGCAGGTCTTGCAGGAGATGCTGGAGGCGGAGATGACCGCACATCTCGGTGCCGAGACGTACGAGCGGACAGCGCAACGGACGGGGCAGCGCAATGGCTACAAGCCGCGTCAGTTGCAGACCCGGGTCGGCACGCTGACGTTGATGGTGCCGCAGGATCGGGCGGGGACGTTCTCGACGCAGTTGTTCGCGCGCTATCAGCGCACCGAGAAAGCGTTGGTGCTTTCCTTAATGGAGATGTATCTGCAAGGGGTCTCGACACGGAAAGTCCGGGAGATCACCGAAGCGTTGTGCGGGACGGCCTTCTCGAAGAGTCAGGTGTCGCGCCTGGCGAGTACGCTCGATGCCGATCTTGCCATCTGGCGTAACCGACCGCTCACTGACCATCGCTATCCCTATCTGGTGGTCGATGCGCGCTATGAGTATGTCCGCGAAGGCGGGCAGGTCACGAGCCACGGGGTGCTGATCGTCAGTGGGGTGCGCGACGATGGCAAGCGCGCGATTCTCGCGGTGGAGGTGGCGGACACGGAGAGTGCGGCAACCTACCAAGCGGTCTTCCGCGCCCTCAAGGCGCGCGGGTTGACCGGCGTCCGATTGGTGACGAGTGATGATCACGCTGGATTGCGCGCCGCGATTGATCGCTATTTTCAGGGCGCAGGGTGGCAACGCTGCCAGGTGCATTACCAACGGAACGTGCTCGGGATGGTCGGCGCGAGCAAGCGCAAGGAGTTGGTCGCCGATCTCCGATCGCTCTTCACGGCGACGACACCCGCCCAGGCGCGGCTGATCGCTGACCAGATCGCCGATCGCTGGCGCGCGACGCATCCGGCGGTCGCGCGCTCACTCGAAGAAGAGAGCGAAGCGTGTTTCGCCTGCCTCGCTTTCCCACTGGCGCATCAGCAGCGCATCCGCACGACGAACGGGTTGGAGCGACTCAATCAGGAACTGAAGCGACGCACGCGGGTGATTCGCATCTTTCCGAACCGAGCGGCCTGTTTACGCTTAGTGACGGCCCTCTGTATGGAGCAGAGTGAGGAATGGGAGAGCGGGTGGCAATATCTCGACATGACCGAACTGCCGCCGGTCTTCCGGCAGGAGGCGCTGATGGCTCTCGTCGGATGAACAATGGGCGTGGAGGAAAGTACAGAACGTTCGGGACTTGACCGCTTCCGAGAAACCCTACTATCACTACCCTACCATAGGATCATTCAATTAATACACACCTTTTTCGTCTTGATCAGATTGGAAGCAGTTGACTAACGGCAAAAGTGGCGTGTAAAGTCTTGTGAAACGTGATATTTTCCCATCATTGCTAACGGCAGCTGAGATGTGGGGAAGGGGATTCTATGTCTGTTACGTATGACGCCTTCAGGAGAGCTTGGCTTGCGGAGATCGTTGACGGCAATCCATCGTCCATAGAGAAAGGCAAGCGGTTTTCAAGCAAGCTGTTGAGCCAATGGCTCGAAATCGAAACTGATACGGATGGTCTGTACTACTGCGACGGCAGCGGCGATGGAGGAATCGATATTGCCTATCTTCAACAAGGAGACGATGGTGCCGCGACGGATGAGAATACGGTGGCTGGTGACACATGGTATTTAGTTCAAGGCAAGTATGGAAAGGCTTTTCAAGGAAATTCGACGCTCATTGAAGAGGGAATAAAGGTCATCGACACCCTGGAGGGTCGGCGGGCATTGTCTTCAGTCAGTAAGGACGTGTTGGAGTACATCGAGACGTTCCGCAAACAGGCTTCGGAAAACGACCGCATAAAACTCGTATTCGCCACTATTGATCCGCTGACACCTTCTGAGAAGAAAATAGCCGATGATATTCGTGATATTGGGCAGAAAAAATCGGGATGCTCTTCGATGTCGATGCGGTGTCAGTTGAAACGATCTTCGAGCGAGTCAAAGAAGAGGCCGGTGGTGAAACGCCGCTCCGGGTTCCAATCACATTACAGGGCAGTTATTCGTCAGGGGATCTCCAAGTCGCAGCCATTTCAATCTATAATCTGTATCGATTCCTCAAGCAGTACAAAGAGAAAACGGGCGATTTAGATCGCCTGTTTGACAGGAATGTAAGGCGTTTCCTCGGCAGTCGCAGCCGCGTGAACAAGCGAATGCGTGAGACTCTTCGCGAGGCGCCTGAGCGATTCGGACTCTACAATAATGGTATTACCATGATTGCCTCCAAAATCGTCCAGCAAAAGAATCAGTCGCTGTTCGAGCTTGTAAATCCCTATATCGTCAATGGCTGTCAAACGACACGTACTATTTGGGATGTGTGCGACAAAATTTATGCGGCAGGTGGAACGGGCAAGAATGTAGAGATTGCCGATTGGAAGCAGCGGGCGTCTAACGGCATGATCGTTCTCAAGATCGTCCGAGTTGACAGGGAAGGCTATGATCTTCAGGAGAAGATAACACGATTCACAAACAGTCAAACAGCCGTTAGAGAGCGGGATTTCCTCGCACTCTCGACGGGGTTCAAGAGGTTCCAGGAGCAGATGGCAGATCGGTACGGTGTATATTTGGAGATCCAGCGTGGCGGCTGGGAGTCTCAGCAGGCGTTACAGAACCAGAACCCCAAAGCGCGCAGATTCGTAAGGTGGGCGAACGCATTCGATCTGCTCCGAGTGTATGGAGCAGGATGGTATAGCGAAGCAGGAACAGCGCAAGGTGGGTATTCGGGTTTCGCGCCTCCTGATGGATCGGTGTACAAAGTAATCACGGACGACATGCCAAATGACGAGGCATTCGGTGTTGACGATCTCTACGCAGCCTTTCTCCTGCAAAGCATATCGAAGGGCTATACATTCGGACGACAGGCTGAACAGCAGAGCCGACGTCAGACAAGATATCTCTACTACATGACTGTGGTGACCCTTCTTCGGCTTTTGATGGGGCGACATGAGATGCCCACCGACGTTCGGGCGTTGTCCAAAGCTCTAATCGCGCTGCTCTCTGATCCTGACGAGAGTACCCGTACCAGTCTATGCAAGCGTGCATTGGGTCTCGTCGACAACTATTTTGTCGAGTCGTCCGATTACTCCGTGTATAAAGAGCCGCCGTATGTCGAGTCGAAGAACATTCGGAACTATTTCAAACTGGAAAAGCTGGGGAAGAGCGACGATGTATCGCCTAACTACCGCTATCTGCTCAACGTCTATTCCAGCACCCTGTCATTCGACAGCAGCGATGTTGAACAGAAGATCATTTCCAGCATCAAGAAGAGCGCTATGACCAATGCTGTACCGATCTGGGGACAGATGCCGCATCACTAATCTGGTGGAGTTGCCCCGTCTCGATGGACAGCGAAGCTGAATGAGGGAATGGCCGATATAACCCTTATTGGACCAAATGGGTTACTCCTTTTGCTTGCGTGCCTTCAACAAGAGGAACGTCTGGTGGAAGACCAGCCTGCCCTCACGCTCGACTTCCTCCTGTAATCGCTCCAACTGGGGCAGGTATTGCTCAATCGTGAAATCAGCAACCACCCACGGCACTGCTTTGAGGTAATACACCACCGCGCCCACATCGCTGAATGTCACTTCTTCCGTCCACTCTTCTGCTTGCTCGACCTTCAGCGGCACATCACGAATCTGTTGCAGCATGAAATCGAGCGTGAAGAACGGCCACTGTGCAGGTGAATCAAACGCTGCCTGCAAATCTGTCTGCCGACCGTCAACTTGCTGGGTCAAGAACATCCCGTCAGGCCGCAAGACGCGCGCAACGTCCGCAGTGTTGTACGCTGTGTGCCGATCAAGCACCAGGTCGAACGAGGCGTCTATAAATGGGAGCTTCTCATCCAGCGAACCCGAGGAATCGAAGACTTCGATTCCCAGCGGATTGAGCCGCTGTCTGGCAAGTGTGAGATTGGGTGGATATCCTTCTGTGGCAACGGTGTGCGCTGGCAGCGCGTCTCTGAACGCCAAGAGCCGTTCTCCGCCACCGGTGCCCAAATCCAAGAGGGATGTCGCAGAGGGCAGAAGTGATCGTGCTAACTCAGTATACAACCACGGCGATGACCCTTCAGTCCGTCTGCCATCCAAATACGAGAAATCCCAACCGGAAAAGGGATGAGCATACTCGGCCTGTAGGAAATCGCGAAACGCTTTGCCTCGCATAGAAGAAGTATATCACATTGATGACCTTGAAGAGCCCTTTCGTATTCCCTCATTGAAAATGTTACCGGGCATTCCCCCGTTCCCTCAAATGAGAATGTTACTCAGGAGGGAGAGAGGAATGACGACCGAGGACATCATGACGATCACGGAACGACGCAAATATCTCA
>JAABUJ010006683.1_pt1 | contig 11030 bp, 12 predicted proteins | sample 5559131 | NCBI WGS metagenome assembly JAABUJ01 (sample SAMN10711875, study PRJNA513366) | rock metagenome | isolation source: Antarctica rocks | place: Antarctica: Victoria Land, Mt New Zealand nord | collected 2016-01-07 | reverse complement strand
TGTATGATGGCTTCGGACAGCTCTGTTCTGTCCATTCGTTCCCTCCTCCGAGCACACTCCGGGCACTGATTCCGCCCGTGCTCGGAGGTAGGGTACCACTCTCATCACAATCGTGGGGCGCACCCGGATGCGATGATGCGGTCAATGCCCTGAGCGGAGCACGCGCCGTGCTGCGTTCCTGGAGAGGTAGAGGTAAGCGACGGGCAAAGGTAGGAAAACAGGAGGCAATCCAATGTTATACAGTTTCGTCAAGGATCGGTTGCAGAGAGGCCTAGGGGTTTCCCGAGCAAATGAGCACCTTCTCCAGACCGGTTTGGTTTTAGATCTGGACCGGGCAGCGGGCGCCAACCGGCCGCAACGAGCGGGGAGCTTCCCAAGCAGCGAGATAGACGGTGCGTTTGCCTCCTTCCGTCGGGATTATCCAACCTATGACAGCACCGCGACGCTGGATATGTTGCGCGCCACCGACTATGCTCGGCTAGACCAGGAACAACAGGTCTACCTCGACTACACGGGCGGCGGGCTATTCGCCGCATCGCAGCTGCGCACCTACATGGATGTGCTGAACACGCATGTGTTCGGCAACCCGCATTCGTCTTCCGGGATCAGAAGATGGACCAACCCAAGGGCCGCTTCGTCGGGTGGCGGGAGGGGCTGATACGCCGGTCCCTCCCAGGGCGCGCTGTCGCGCGTTCTTGGTGTCCGTGACGCGACGCCAGGCATGGTCCCCGCGCTGACGGGTAGGGCGCGATCCCGCACAGCCGACCTCCTCAGCGCTGTGGCGCGGTACACGGCCTAACGTAGCGAAGGGCAATATTTCGGCAAAGTAGAGCATTCTCATGCGCGTGATGCCGTGGCCGATCAGGCGCAGCGACTGCGCGCTAGCCGGTTGACGACGAAGTACAGGGATGCTTACCGCTGTCGGCGCCATTGCCCCATTTCACCGACGCTTGGGGCTCGAAGAAGTTCGCAGTATGCGCATTCTGCGAACATGCGGTTGCAACGGATGGGCGTTCGTGCCTCAAACGAGCAGATAAACACCGTTTCAGTTTGCCGTTTTTTCCGCCTTCGCTACTTTAAGGCCTACACGGGCGACGAGCGACAGATCGCGACGAGCGACAGATCGCGACGAGCGACAGATCGCGACGAGCGACAGATCGCGACGAGCGACAGATCGCGACGAGCGACAGATCGCGACGAGCGACAGATCGCGACGAGCGACAGATCGCGACGAGCGACAGATAAGGAGGGGCACATATGGGCGCAAGCAGTGAGATGGCTGGAGTATCGGGGCCGGGCGAGCGGGGGAGGGCCGCGCGGGTCGTCGCGGCGGCGCGGGGGCCTTACGCCGTGCTGCGCGGCAACACGAGCCTCGGCCTGCTCTTCGGCGGGCAGGTCGTGTCCTCGTTCGGAGACTGGCTCTACATCACCGCCCTGGTGGTGCTGGTGTACGGCCTCACCCACGCGGCCACGCTCGTGGCCACACTGACCTTGGTGCGCCTGCTGCCCTATGCCCTCTTCCTGCCGCTGAGCGGCGCACTGGCCGACCGCCTCACTCCCAAGGCCCTGATGATCACCGCCGACCTGGGGCGCTGCGCCTGTATGCTGGGCCTGCTGGCCGTCACCTCGCGCGGCACCGTCTGGATGGCCTTCCCGCTGGTCTTCATATCGAGTTGCCTGTTCAGCCTGTTCCGACCCGCCCTGGGCACGGTGCTGCCGGCCGTGGTCGGCGACACGGAGAAGCTGGTGCAGGCCAATGCGCTGATGAGTCAGATCGACGGGCTGTCTTTCGTGCTGGGTCCCGCGCTGGGCGGCGTGCTCGTGTTGGTGGGCCAGACGCGCGCGGCCTTCGCCCTCAACGCCGCCACCTATCTGGTCTCGGCGGCCACGCTGCGGTGTGTGCGTGTGTCGCCACGGCCCCGGCCGGCGCGCCCGCAGGAAGGGGGCTGGCTGGCCACGACCCTGGCCGGCTACCGTTTCCTGTTCCGTGAGAACGAGGGCGTGCTGGCCGCCGCCACGCTGGCGGCCGTGGGCGTCTTCGTCTTTGAAGGCGCCTTCTGGACGCTGGCCGTGCTGCTGACCGCCGGGCCCTTCCGCCTGGGGAGCCAGGGCTTGGGCTTCCTCCTGGCGGTCTACGGCGGCGGGGCCCTCCTCGCCAGCTTTCTGGCCGGCCCGGTCGCGTCCCGGCTGCGCGTCGCGCCGGGCTTCAACGCGGCGCAGACGGCGGCGGCCGTCTGCGCCGCGTTGTTCGGCCTCAGCCCGGCCGGGGCGCTGCCGTTCGCCTGCATGGTCTTCTTCGGCATCGCCGACATCTTCGCCCAGGTCTTTGCCACCACCATCATCCAGACGGCCACACCGCGCGAGCTGCTGGGGCGGGTCAGCGGCGCCTTCCAGTCGGCCTACGTCGTCGCCATGCTGGTGGGCACGCTCGTCGTCGGCCCGCTGATCGCGGCGTTCGGGCCGCGCGCCGTCACGGTCGGGCTGGCCCTGGTCGGCCTGGCCGCCCTGGCGGCGGCGTTGCCCTGGCTGCTCCGGCTGGAGAGCGTACTGGGCGTGCGCCTCTTCCTGCACCGGGTGCCCGTGCTCGCGCCGCTCGCGCGCGCCGCGCTCGACGACGTGGCGGCGTGCCTACGACCGCAGAGCGTCGCGGCTGGGACGGCCATCGTGCGCCAGGGCGAGTGCGGCGACCGCCTGTACCTCGTCAAGGACGGCGCGGTGGACGTGGCGGTGCGCGGCGCCGACGGGCGCGACCGGCACCTCGCCACGCTCGGGCCGACCGACTACTTCGGCGAGATCGCGCTGCTGCACGACGGGCCGCGCACGGCCACGGTGACGGCGCGCGGCCCGGTGGAGCTGTACACCCTGAGCCGTGCCGACTTCCAGGACCTGCTCGCGCGGGCCGCCGAGGTGCGGGCGTCGATCGGCGGCACGGGCGAAGCGCGCCTCCTAGAGACGCAGGGCCTCCTCGCGCCGCGTCTGTGAACAGCGCCGCTCTGCGTCGTGTGCCCGCGTGTGCTAGCCGGACGTCCGTAGCGCCTCAAGGCCGGCATCCCCGCCTTCGTGGACGTCGCCATATGCTAGCTCCTGCGATCATCCGCTCCGCCGCCCTGCACTATGACCCGATCGGCATTCAGTCAGATGTATTCGATAGCATAAGCAGCTCGCAAGACATGCGCGCCGCCCACCTGCACGGGAAACGGCTCTCCGATGTCGTCAACGTGGTGCCCCTGGCCCGCACTAACCCCTGTTTCCATTTGTGTCCAAAGGAATAAGTACTGATCATTCGCGCAAATGTGTGAGCGGCTGCGGTGTAAGGCGTCAAATTAAATGAGCCGGAGCCACGCCTGGAACAGGTAGAAAACGTCACATTAATTGAGCGGGAACGTCGAATTACATGAGCCATCCTGCAAAAACGTCAGATTAGGTGTGTAAATTCTAGCGAAGAAGTCAGCATGGATTATAGCGACGGAGCAACACAGCACCTGGACTGCGTACCCGCCATTTTACGCGTGCAGGCGGCTCTTTCCCCCTTGTGTGGAGGGCCTGAAACCCGCTGCCTTCCCCGCTAGAAAAATGCTGAATCCTCCGATGGAATTTACATAGGTGAGCCGATCTGCACAGAGGGGCACCAAGAGAAGGTCGGGATCGGAGCGTCACAGAGAGTCTTTTGAGCGTGAAATAGGGAGTTGGGCGGGCTAGCGGGAGGATGTGTAAGGAGGCGCATAAGATGCGCAGGGTGCCCACCTGAACCGACGCCGATGCGCACATAACCGGCATCCCGGCCGTCGGCGAGATCGGGGGCGTGGGAGGCTCCGCGCCGGGCGGTGAGGCGTGCAAGCGTGCCTCGCGTGCATGATCGCGTTGACGTTTATCCATAGAGGCGTTCGCGCGTCCGTGCGCGTCCTGTCCGTCGTGTAGACGCATCCGCTAGGTGGTGGTTCGCTCCGCCCGTAGCTGCACGGCCACGCGTGCGCGCGCCCTGATAAGCCGCCGTCCGGCGGCCGGCGCGCTGCACGATTGCCGCCGCGTCGTCGGTGGTCACGGTCTACGCGCTCAGGTCTTCAGTGACGCGTGGATGCGTCGTGGACGCGTCATCGAGCTGACGAGTGGGTAGCGTGTGACTCTCCCTGTGGAGACTGTACACGATGCCGTAGAGCTGTGTCCACTATCAGACGCGGGCGAGGCTATGACCGCCGTTGCCGGGATCGCGCCGGTATCCGCTGGGGGCCGCTGGCGCGTGACCCGAGGCCAATCGTGGGCCTGCCCCTCATAAACCCATCAACAGCCGCTAACCGCTTTGGCGCAGCAACTCTGACGTTCGGCACAGCAACTGATAGTGTTGGCGACGTTACCATGGGCGTCGTCGCCACGGGTGAAAGCTGTCGCATGGTGAGTGTGGACCGGCCGCGGAGGAAGCGTCAGAACTCAGAACACAACGCCATTATCGGCCTCATTTCTCCATCTTGCGCTGCATCACGCGACAAAAAATCGCGGCAATAGCCTGTTTTTTCGAACCGATTTGAAAGGGGCATCGTCACTTCTCACGGCAGTTTTGCCTGCTCAAGGGGTTGTGTTCTGAGTTCTGACGCTTCCCTCCGTCCACCACGTCTAGAAAAGCAGAAGGATACCCGACCAGATGGCTCCCGGCCACCACTGGTTCTGAGTCCTGACGCATCCCCTCGCCCACTTAATGTGGAGACTTACAAACTTTCTGCCACGCCTGAAACAGGAGTGAACCCGGCCCCTGGCCTTGTTCAGAGAGCGTTCATGAGCGCCAAGGCGTCTGGCCGCCTGACCAGTCGTTACTGCAACCGCAACCCCTGTTTTTGTCCATTACCGCAAACCCAAACTGCAAGAATAGCGGGGGACGATGAAGCATAGGTCGCAAAGTAGGCGTGAACGGGAGCCCCGACTGCGAGATCAAACTGCACAAACACTGCAAAGGCTGGCTTCAAAGCACACGGTACCGTGCCCGAAAGGTCTCGATCGTGGTCCATGTCACAAGGCACTCATCCCAATAGAGATCGGCTGCCCGGAAACCTAGATTGGTCAACAGGTCGTACTGACGGACGCTCTCCACATCCCCAACAGGCCCAAGTGTGTGCGGTGCATCAGCATGCTGTGCGGCCAAGACGCTGGAGAACTCGCAGCCCATCAGTTCATAGGGGTTTCCCGCACGCCCAAACGCCGCATCGAAGGCGTCGGCGTGCGCGGTGTGGCATGCGGGGCTATAGATCACCTCCGTGCTCGGTGCTGGTGCGCACAGCGCTCCGCCCTCGGTCATGAGGATGTCCCGACGCTCTTCAATCCGATGGAACACGCGCCCGGTAGCGATGCAATGCGGCCATGAATCATCAACGATTAAGGTGCCCGGACGTACACGGTCGATGTCGAGGATGTTGGGGACATTGGTGGCGCCAAGCATGAGGCTGGCGTCGTAGAAGTCCGCTGGGACGGCGCCCGCCGATGGGAGGACGCGCAAGGCGCCGGCGAACCCGAACGTCGTGCGGAGGTCGTGAGCCAGATCCTCGAGGACGTCGCACTGGAAGCGTCAGAACTCAGAACACAGCGGGTCGGACACGGAAATCCTGCGTGAGAAGTGACAACCCTTATTGCTAATCAGGTCTAAGAAACGGGCTATCGCGACAATTAAGTGCTGTGGGGTGTAGTCTTGCAGGGCGAAATGAGCCCGATTATGGCTTTGTGTTCTCAGTTCTGACGCTTCCGCTTCATAAGGCTAATGAGTAGGCCGTTGTAGGCCCGTCTGGTTCTCCTGGCTGCGTCAGCGCCCGATAGCGCGTTCTCACCGCGTGCTGTAACCCGTCGTCCGTGCACGACCCAGGACGCGCCACCGTCGTTGCGAGGATAGCGACACTGGCCGCATCGGGTACATCCTGGACAAGCAGGTGTACATCCACGGGCCAGTCATACAATCCCTCTAGGCTAATGTCTACGATGTCCATATCTTCGCTGCGCCTCCTCTATGGCGCGCCCCATGAGCGCGCGATACCCCAAGTGTGGAGGGTCACCGACCTGGAAACCATAGGCCAAAAGTCCTATCGGCCCGCTGTCCCGACGGCCTCACGCCGTGCAGGGTCAACGGCGGTGGCGGACGCGTGGTGCATCAGGCCATGAGGGGGTACGCACGGGCCGCTACCCCTACGGCCGCGCCCTCCATCATCAGAAAAGGGGTACGATACCGCACAACCGGCGCGCATGTCGCACCCCTAGTGTAAGATCCGGTGAGGAAGATGCTGCTGGCGAACCTCAATGAAGCCTCGTCGACAGGTCGATGGCACGCATGATCACACGCAGTTCGACGCGCCTAGAACGCGCGGCAGAGGGTTCGCCAGCAGCATCATCAAAACTGGCGCTTACAACGGTCGTCTGTCACTGCGCGTTGTGCCCCGTGCTCTGGGACCCGAGTGGCATCATAGCGGATCTGAAGCGGATGACTATGCCCTATCCCGCCGCGCTCAAGACGGCGTTGATCCGCCAATTCTTCTGGGAAGCCCATTTCTCCCGGCAGGTCGCCGCAAAAGCGATGACGCGCGCGGATGTCTCCTAGTCTCCTACGTCGCGGGCTGCTGCTTTCGCAGCGTGTCGTGCCTCATGCAGGCGCTCTTTGCCCTCAACGAGCGCTACTGGATGAGTGAGAAAGGGGCGACTGCGATCGCCGGGACGTTTCCCCTCGCGCCCCCACATGTGTCGGAACGGATTGATGCGGCATTCCGAGGGATGGCGCCGACAGAGGATGCTCTCACGCGATCGAGGAGCTAGAACGTCTCGTTGCCGACACAACTCAGCTACTCTCTGCTGGGGGGCTGACCGCCTAGCGTACGAGACGGGTCCGATGATAGTCGCACCCTAGGCAAGGCTAGGTGTGCATCAGCCCCAACACAGGCAAAATGGGTGGCCGGCGGGATCCGCGTAGACCTGCCAGCCCTGGGCCGCATCGAGGTTGTCGGCCGCTTTCAGGAGCCGCGCGCCCAACGCGATGGCCTCGTCGTGTGCGGTCGTGAGGTCATCGATCCATAAGTCGAGATGGACCTGCTGCTCCGGCGTCCCGTCGGGCCAGACGGGGGGCACGTGGTGCGGCGCGAACTGCACGGCGAGCCACCACTCGCCGTCGATCACCACGGTGTGCCACTCACCGTTCGCTTGGACCGTGCCGCCCAGCAGACCTGCCCAGAAGGCGCTCTCGGCACCCAGATCGGCGGCGTCGAACACGACGATTTGCCGTTTGGTCTTCATGCGGTCCTCCTTGTGACTCCTATAGTACAATATGCGTTCCTCGTTGTGACTCCCATGGTACAATGCCTCGGCGCCAAAATCAATCGATCCATGTGATGCCACGCCCCTGTCACCAGATCAGGGCCCGCTCTCGATCATCAGCAGTGCGGGCGATCCGTGATTGGCATCGCCGGTTTGTAGCAGTTTTGGCCGAACCGGAAGGCGTACAGCACGATCACGAGGGGCCATGTGACCCGTAAAACAGCGTCTTGATGCGTGTCGTTGACGCCATATGTGAGGTGGGCCGGGATTTGATTGCCGTGGTGGTCCTTAGAAGGGAAGCGCCAGAACTCAGAATACAAGGCCATAATCCGGCCCATTTCGCCCTGCCACGCTACACCCCACATCACGTAATTGTCGTGATAGCCCGTTTTTGGGGCTTGATTAGCAATAAGGGTTGTCACTTCTCACGCAGGATTTGCGTGTGCGACCCATTGTGTTCTGAGTTCTGACGCTTCCGAATGTCAACCCTGCGTAGGGGTGATACGGGGGTGCGGTCGCGCCCACGGCGGCAATCGGCGTATGCTGATGAGGCGCCCCTGACGCGTATCGACGACGAGGGCAGCACGGAGACCGATAAGGAGACCGCCATGGACACCCCAGAGAGTCACGCCCCCATCCCGGCTGGCGCTACGTCCGACGTGGGAACGTGGACGGCGGCTCCAACCTGCATCGAGTGCAGTCAGGTGATACCCACATCCACGACGCAGCCCGCGACCGCGTACACCGTGCACATCACTGGGCCAGGCGTCGATGTCCACCGCGATCTCTGTACGCGGTGTGCGCAAAAGTACTGGGGGTTGATCGAGGAGGAGTAGCCTCTGCCGTCCATCCCTCGCAAGGGGCATGCGGCGCGGTCACCCTCGCATCGACACGCGGCGTCTGCTCCCGGTGAACCGTCCACCAAAATACATGGCCCGTTTCTGCCGATACCCTACGTACAGGGAGGATGGCGTGAAACGAACCTACGTTCCCAAATTTCTCGTGATGCTACAGGACCTGAACATGTACCTGGTGCAGCACCAGCAGCATATGATTGTCGCTGCGAGCCTGAACGCGGAGCAGAAGCAAGCGCTCCAGGACGTGGCGGTGGCCGTGCGGCGGGTGCAAGCGCTACTGACCCCTCTTTTTCCACAGCCCGAACCGCATGCCCGGCGCCCAGCCATGTGGCCGCCCCCGGACGTTAACGCCATCTATGAGCGGCAAGATGGCCGCTGCTATTATTGCCGCACGAAGCTAGGCTTTTCCCGCACGCCGTTCGAATGGAATGGTGAGAGGGTCCAACGTTTTGAGATTGAGCACGCCCAGCCTGTCAGGCGAGGTGGCACGGACGCGCCCGATAACCTCCGCCTCGCGTGTGTGGAGTGCAACCGTCACAAAGGCATGCTGACCGAAGCCGAGTTTTTTGCCGTCCTGGCGACGAGGAACGCGAACACGCCCCCGGATTAGGCCCGCCCGACGATCCACATCTCACCTGCTGGTTGTAAGCTACCCACCCGTTAACGAGTGGGCTTCGGGGGGGGCGCTGAGCGTTAGGCGTCCCCATGTGCGTCCAGGGTCTCCTGGTACTCCCGGAGCCAGGCCATCACCTCACCGAAGCGCTTTACGGGTATGTTGTGGTAACTCGACACCCGGAAGCGGCGGTACAATTCCCCAAAGACCGCCTGGTAGGAGTTGCGGCCCTTCGTGCCCGACCCCTTCTCACGTTCGGCCATCTCGGTCGCGATCGCCTTGACGAGTGTGCTGATCTCGGCGGCTTGGGCGTCGCTGATGACCTGGCCTGGCGCCACCATGCCCTCGACGGCGTTCATGCGGTGGAGGAGGCTCCCAACGACGGCCGCGGCCTGGTCGAGCCGTCCCATCACCTCCTCGCGGTGCTCCACGATCTCGCCCTGGAGCGTGGTGAACCGTGTGTCGACGTGCTGCTCGAAGGACGCCTGCTGGCGGGCCATCGTGGCGATCGCCTCGGCCATCTGCGCGATGTGGATGAGGGCCGTCACATCGGGGGTCGCCGGCGTCATGGTCTGGGATGCGCCCAGGGCGGTCTCAATGCCGGTCTCGCGGGCGAAGGCCTCATAGACGGTTTTGCGGACCCACCGCTTGTAGGCGATGAGCCGGTCGCGCAGGTCGGCGCGGACGCGTGACGGCTCAATGCCGGCGAGCCACATGGGGATGGCTTCGACATCCATGCACACCAGGTTCTGCGGCCCGCCGCGCGTCTTCAGGCGCAGTGTGCGCGTGCTCTCGGCGAGGACCTCGTCGGCCATGATCTTCTGGCGCTGGCTCGGCCAGTTGACGCCGAGCGCCGTGCAGAGCGGCTTGACCGGCAGGAAGATTTGCGACGTGTCCAGCCGCGCCGCTAGCACCTCATCCTGATCCGCTCCGGCTGATGTCAGCGTTACCAGCTTCTGCTCGACCGGCTCTAGCACCACCCGCGTCTCATCCATCCCGCGCCAGCCCCTTACTGCAAAGGGATGGCGTTCAACGCCATCCCTTTGACACCCCTATAATCAAAGGGCGTTCATGTGAACACCCTTTGATGGTCCTCTGTTCTGCCAGTAATATCGCATAGCTTCCCCACGGAACATGTTGCCGTGGCTCGCGCTTCTGGCATGACCAGCAATATCACTGTATTATAGTGGATGTTTCCCTGTACTATCTAATTATCATGACGCCCGGCAGTGAGATTTGTAGCTATACAAATGCTGCACATCCAGTCTCAGACGACGTCTACAGCTAGGGACACAACGGACATCCGTTTCATACAGGGAGCGTACAAAGGGAGCAATGAAAAATCTAGGTCGATGGTTGACAGCAGTCGTAATCGGCTGCTCCATGATGCTCGCGAACCGAACTGTCTATGCGAGCACGAACGTTAGCATGATTGTGCCTGTTATCCTGGGATGGTCGGTCAGCAGTGTTTTGCCCATTGGAGCGATAGAACCGACACCACTCGTCGTTCACGATGCGCGTCATGCTTGGGCAGGCGCTAGAAATGAGGTCGTCAGCAGGTGTCGTTGGGGTGTGCTGAGGTGAGGAAGATGGTACCAGTCCGGGGACGTGCTTGTGTACAACCTTGCAGGGACAGCTATGCTGCAGCTAGCACGAGGGTCAGTTCGTCCCAGGCGCGGACGAGACGCGGGGCCTGCGGGATGCGTGGGTCACCAAGGGGAACGGCGATGTCGTAGAATCCGTCGCGCAGATCGCGCATAAACCCGTGCCCGTCACACACGATTTGCGCGCAGGGGAGCGTCTGAAAGCCACGCATGCTGCGCGTGCGGCCTTTGAGATGTTGGTGGTCGCGCTCGATACGCTGTTGCTCCATCTTACCACTTATCGTTCGCGCAAATTGGAAGTCAGTTCGAGAGCGTCGCGACCACTACATGTGGTATTTATAGCGGATACGCTACTACATGTAGGAAGTGTCCCTGGTTGAGTTGAAGGGAGAGCAGAATGCCCAGCAACATACTGACCTGTCACGACCATAGACTCTGCGGCCATCACGGCCTTTTGTTGACAATAACCACGGCACCGAGCCGTTTGTTCACAAGCCGTCGGCGATTGTCGGCACCAGCCGCCGAACTCGCTCGAGATTTGCGCGAACGATAAGTTACCAGTGACGTGTTCGACCTCCGGCAACACCGCCGCGAACGCGGGTGGGTAGATCGGCGCTTTGTCGGTGGTTGCTCGGTAAGGCATAACCTCACTGCTCTCGACCGCACGCGTCAAGAACGCCG
>JAABUJ010006682.1_pt1 | contig 11031 bp, 10 predicted proteins | sample 5559131 | NCBI WGS metagenome assembly JAABUJ01 (sample SAMN10711875, study PRJNA513366) | rock metagenome | isolation source: Antarctica rocks | place: Antarctica: Victoria Land, Mt New Zealand nord | collected 2016-01-07 | reverse complement strand
AGTCAATTGTGGGAGGGAGCTGCATCCAAATTTGATAGGCAGCTGAAATCGATAGGCGGTTGACTTTGATAATATGCTTTTTAGAGAGCTGGCTGGGCTTTAGCGGTTTGCGATTACGTGATAAGGGTAATGCTGTTTTCGCGCATCGCTTTGCGCATCGGTCATGCACGTAATATTCGCACGTGACTTGCACCATAACCTACTTTATCTTAGGTACTTCGTATGCGGCATTTTAATTGTTAGTACGCGCACTAAGCAGGGCATGTAGCGCCTACTCGAAATATCCACACTTAGACAGCACTTCAGATTTAACTCTAAATCTGCAAGCCACCAGTCGATTATACTGAAGATGACTACATGCACCTTAGCTGCCGTGTGGCAATATATATTAGCGTCGTACTAACAATTAATATACCGCATACGAAGTATCTTACCTTACTTCATACCCGTAATTAAGCCGAAGATGTTTTGGCACTTTGGCATTGTTACTATTTCGAAGAAGTCTTGATACCAAGTCATCAAATCAACGTTATTGAGTGATTTGTCTGCTTGCTTGCTTCTGTACATAAGTATATACTGTATTTTCTTCCTGTCCGTGGGGTTCTATGCTAGAGGGTTGGTTTTGCCCAGCTGTCACCCAATAAACCCAGTCGTGCTAAAATAAAACCTCGTGGACACCAAGTGCTTGCTTGCTTGCCTTCTGTATAACATATGCATATGCGTATATGGCAAAGCGCCTAGCATAGCAAATCAAATGCCTTTGCAACAGATTGCGATGAGGAGAAACAATAAAAGCACGCCTCTTCCCGCTCTCTCCAAATGAGTTTTTAAACATGATTATCTAGGAGACGACCACACACTTTTCTACCAGCGTCTACGAGTGACCAAATGGCGGCTTGGAAACGAGACTTCCACATAGCTATCCAATGCGGAGCTTGAAACATATGATTTGTTTCGACGTCTAGAGATAATGTTCACGACAAGCCTTGTATGCTGGCACTCTGGTTTAATGCCTGTTGTTCAGTCCATGGAAGAAGACACAACCTGTACGCACGTATCAGCTGGCTTGAGCATGGGTAAAATACGGCCCCGCTCCTGCCCTGAGTTCAAAGATGTCCGAAACAGAAGACCCCAGATAGGTGCTGTTCTTGTTACTGTGGTATGGCTTTGTCTGCTTTCACGTTATTCCTGTTCCCCACGTAAGCTGGGCTGTTCTTCAGTCTCGGTCGTTAGCCACATACCCAAGAGCAACCGACTACCTGGATTGCTCGTCGTGCGAGAGATGTGTGCGGGCTACAGGCTATACAGGCACCTGTCGATAAAACCCATTTGTCGCTCATGGTACATGAGGCTTGCCCTCCAGCTCTGACGATGAGCGCTTCGGCTTTTGAGTAAATAACATATCAGGACACCAAGGAACTGCTGGCTATTGTTATAGCATGGGCTCCTACGGAGGAGATCTGGGCTCCGAGATTTGGAAACTCAAGACAAGGGCCAAGAAGATGTTCTGATTCGATTCGCTTGAGCCGAAGCCTTTCAGACGGTACTGCCATGTCTTGCAATTGTAGAGATTCAGCAAGGGATTCTTTTCTTGGCATAGTTGGTATGATTTCTCTCCCAGTATAATCATATCATGTGATAAGGTAAGATGTGAATTGATGTTTTCGACACCCAACTGACATCAGATTGCGTGTGTTGACAAATAATCCAGTATAATTCTTCTATGTCTTTTCCCTCCAGGCAGCAGGAGTGCTATGAACACTTCTAGAGTCGGCAGGTCCTTCAAATACTATAAATCTTTTAATCTGAACTTGCCTAACGGAACTTTTATTCCGGCGTTACCTTAACTCATCACGACAACCGGTCACGTGATAACCCGAGGCTGCTGCTCGCCCCTGTCTCTGAGTTCACTTCGCCTACTTATTTATCTGCCTCTCGACTCACAACCCACAAGCAGCTACATCTCCACTATGACATCCAAGATAAGGAACAAGCCACAAGCATCTCACTCGCGTCGTGTGAATGTGGCGAAAAAGAAGACGGACAGTCGGATTCTCGTCCTTCCATTAGAGCTCCAAAGAACCATCTGTGACGGTCTGAGCAAGAAAGACCTGGCTAGAGTTCGCTTAGTCTCCAAGGTCTTCCAACAAGTCGCATCTTCCTTCCTGTTTCGCTCTGTCTGATTCTTAACAGATCCTCGAGATTGGTACAACATTTCACGCATCTCGAAGCATTCGGTCCTCCGTCAATACGTTCGCGAGATCTGTTACGACAATACCGTCTACGAAAGCGAGCTATACAGCCGTAAGACTCAGATCGATGCCCTAAAAACCAACCGCCCATCCTATTATTCGAAAGCTGCGGTTATCCGTGGTTATGAGACTTACAAGAAATATTTTGATAGACAAATGGACCTCCAACGACTTCATGCGAATGACATCTTACAATATACAAGCTCATTCCTCGCAAGCGACCTTGCCAAAGCTACTGAGACCCGTAACGCAAGCAAGCTTGCGCCATACTTGTCGGAGGATCTTGTGTGTCTCACCCAGGCTTTTATGTCGATGCCCAATGTAGACACGTTTTCCTTGTCGAATAGCCGCTGGTACGAGGGCGATCATTACTGGGCTAGGGCTCAACTTTCACGTACCACGACAAAGGAGAGATCTTTTAGCATCGAGCCTGGATGGAAGCCTGGTCATGATAAAGTCGTGTTCGATCCGGTTCCCGCCCAAGCGACTGTAGATGGGCTTTGTGGTCTACAACGTGGGTTCCATATTCTCATCCAGGCTACATCCATAAGCCAGCCGAAAAATCTTCGCCTTTTCAATCTCGGGCCTGCTATGCGCCATGATTATGGCACACATCTCAGCTATCACGATTTCGACATGACGTCAAATCAAATGCAAATGGCACGGCACGCATTCTGTGGGCTTACAGACCTTGATCTGCGCTTCGCTGGTCATGGTCACGGACACTCACGATTATCAAGTGAAGAGCTAGCTGCATTTCAGTCGGGAAAAGTTGGTCAAGTCCTTCATCACGCCACTGGTCTGAAAAAGCTTGCACTCGAATTTGGTAACCTCTCGCGGATAGATGATCTCTCCTGGATCCTGGGACAGGGCGCCTGGCCCAGCCTCCGCCGATTGACGCTACGATTCATGGATGTCTACGCTGGCCAACTGGCAAGCTTCTTGTTGTTGCATAGCTCGTCACTTCGGTACCTATCCCTCGAAGCCCTTGTACTCCGCGAGGAGGATCCCGCCAATCTAACTACAGGCCCCTTCAGCCACGGACCGGAATCCTGGAGTTATTTCTTCCAGGCCATCACCGCGTTAGATCTCGGCGAGCTCTCCCTTGCGCGTTTGGGAAAGAAATCCTCGGATCTGGAATCTTCGATCTGGCACAGCAAAGACCGTGTCGACATCCAGAGCTTTCTGCATTCTGGGGGTAGTGTCTTGTTTGCGACAGCGGGCATGGATGTGGTCGAGGTTGAAGATGGAGAGTAGGGGGGCCCCCGCGAGCTTGATGGGGATGGAGACGTAGATAGTGGGCATAGAGGATACATGGCGCAGCTCTGTGTCTATGGAGATGGCCGAGCGGAGGAAGGTCTCGCAGCGAAGGGATACCTGAACATTGAAGGTACGACAGGCGAATGCACGAGCTTGCACAGACTCTGACATGCATTTGCAGGACCGGTCTCTACCAACTTCCTGATTTCAAGGCTGTCTCAAACTGCATGTTACAGACGATAGATCTTTGAGAGGTGTTCCCTCTCCTCAGCAATCATAATATCTCAACTCACTCCAAATCGAGTCTAAGGCTCAAGCTTTCAGTTATGATTTCTCCGCTTCACAGGCTGATGATTGGTTGAAAAGAAACATGAGAACAACACCGGAGGGTTCAGCCGCCTTTGTACATGGGCCGCGAGAAGCCTTGCCGTTTCAAGCAAGACTCTTGTATCTTCTGACAGTGTCCCTCGAATGAAAATTTCGGTTAACGCACTCCTGAGCTGCTTGGCCTTTCCCCACCTGGATCTCGACGTAGGGGTATTGAAAACTGCCATTTCTCTTTGACCCCTAGCCTTTGGTCAACCTGCTTTGGCAGCTTGATCTCGTGGCGTAGAAGGGGGCAAACCTCATCTCGGACGTGTGTGATTCGTGATGTTTGACATGATGTCCTTGAGCGCTGGTGTTGTTCCATGCCCTTCGTTGCCTCTATTCGGGGGCGCTTCAACGTCTGTAGCGAGCAGATTGTTGGTTGAATCTCTTCTCCGCATCAAGTCCTGCATACGCTCAAGGTAACTCCCTCCTCGACACCCCTTCCGCATCCAGCTCCCTAAGCTCCTGCGCCGTCGACATTTCATGCGTATTATGTTTCGTAATCAGCTCCCTTGGCGAACCTAATCCCGTCATTTCCTGTCGCTGCTGTGCATCAGCGCGCACATTGCCGTCTTCGAAAGAGTCCTGCCCAAGCTCGGCGGCGTCTTCGCTTCGAAGCTCTCCCGGCCTTTTCTTGTAGTGTCTATAGAAGCGGAGGGCGAAGAAGGCTAGAATTGCGAGTAGGAGGACGGCAAGGGGAACACCGAGTCCGATGCCGATCTTGCTGGACTGAGTGAGGCCTGAGGATTTTGCAGGCACTGCCGAGGGAGAAGATGCTGATTGAGATGATATGGACGTTGTAGACTGAGCAGATACTACCGCTGCGACTGCGAGGGTATTGGAAGTCGGAACTGAGGTGGTCGAAATTGGGATACTCGGTGTGGTAGTGAAGGAGCTTGATGATGCGGTCGTGAACCCAGCCCCGGCGGATGTCGTGGTTCTCCCATTAGTCGTGACTGTAGTAGTCTGGATGCTGCCCGTTTGTATGACCTATATCGAGACCGCACATGATCAGCCTTGACGTCGGAGATAGTGATGCCTCTAAAAATGTGGGTCGAGAGTTCAAGCCACTTGGATATATGGGTGCTGGCTGGAACGTACAATTGACGAAGGCACGCTAGGTGCGGCAGAAGAAGCTGTAGAACCTAAGTTGGTGTAGAAACTAACAGCATCCGGATTGCTTGGGTCAAGTGTGCCACAATTGCAGTTGCTACTCCCTTGTTTCGTACAAGTCCATTCGCATTCGAGCGTAGGGATGGTGCCCTTGTACGGTGCAAGGTCCGGCGTGCCTCCGCTGCTACATGTGCACGTATATCCAAGGGTGGTTTGCGGGGAATTAGCAAGCCGACATTGTGTCAGGACATTGCCAGGAAGGCAGGGGTCGCGATCGGTCAACTGACCGGACTGCAGTCATTAAAGAGTGAGGAACCACTACATATCAATTGGCAGCTATTTAGTTGAGACGAACACCACCGAGCTGCAGCAGGTCATGAGCAACGTCTTCCAGAAGCGATGGCTAAGCGTCTCCCGCGTAGACTCACATCTAACCGTTTGATCGATTGCACTTACATCGAAAGCGGTGGCAGCAATGACGACAGAAGATAGGAATGGTAGCGTATGAAAGAAAGACAGCATTGTCGTGGGTAGCTCTGGGCACTTTCACTTTTTGAGAAGTGAGGCAGACCTTGAAGCCTTCAGCAAATTCGCGAATGACTTTTGCGAACATGGAGGTATATTTTAGAGCTCTGTCTGCGCCTTGCCGCCAACAACTTGATCTGAGGGAGGAGTATCATTGGGTCCACCATGCCTGCATCGCGAAGGATCCGCGACGGCGGCTGTGCATTGTCTGCTTGCAGATGGGTGCCGATAGTTTCAGTCCGACCCATGGGACGAAAACTTTACAGTGATCAACCTCATCACCGGAGTTGGTGGCTGGCATCAATGTTGAATCAGGCATTTCCTAGTTGGATCGCTCAGTGTACAAATTGGAGGTATCGTCGTGTAGGAAACCTTCCCAAACGTTCTTGAAGCGCTCGGATGTTACCAATGCCAAGACCTCGAACGGGCTTGGCTTCATTGGGTTACCTCAATATTCAGAATGTGGTTCCCCCTCGCAATTTTTGAAAATCAGGTTTTTTTTTTCGACGCCAGATTGCAAATACCACCAATTCCTCGACATCAACGCTACCTTTTCACATAAATTTGATCTCGAATAGAAACATTATATCTAGGAATACTTCTATAGCATTCTTATTTCTAAACTTAAGTTGAGACAAGAGCTATGTGTGTAACTGTGTTTTTCAAAGCTTCGCTTCGGCACATTTTGGGCAATCCTCAAGCCCTCATTAAGTCTTTATCAAGCCTTATTAAATGCGTTCGATCAAAGTCTCTCGACAGTAATAGCTACACACGATTATAACTGCAATGCTCAAATTTGATCAGAATTAATGTACAGACTAGTATTAATATAATACTAGAATTTGTAGTATTATGCGTCGATGTTAAGGAATTGATAGTATTTGCAATCCGGCGACGAAAGAAAAAACTGATTTTCAAAAAGTTGCGGGGGGGAACCACATTCTGAATATTGAGGTAAAGCACTCTGCCAGGGTAAGCCTCCGTTGTTTCTTCGTTCTCCAAGGTGGACATGTAGATTGCTTTCCTTCTCCTCGAACAAAATAGTCTGTCGAGATTGGGAAGGTTTTGGTAATAGCACAGAATCGTCACTGTGCTCATGATGTCATTATCACTACGTCGCTTTCGTTCAGGGAAACCACGAGCCATGGCGATTGGTTGTGATGATATGTCTTGAGCCGCTTATGGTAGGAGCTTCAGGGGCACTGTTCGACTCTGCACTGTATCCTTTCTCAAAATCCTCGTTATCGATCTTCATGTCGTCATACCTGATCAACGCCGTTAAATGTCCTTAGCGCGTTCCAGCCAGGTCCAGGTGGGATTCTTAAACTATGCCCATGTGGCTATGCGCACAATCCTGAGCTGTGGTACCAAGTGCCAAACATCATCTCAGAAGAATGATTCACGCTGCCTGAGGGACAGATTTGGGTGTTTGGGAAGTAAGAGCGCCACGTGGGGTACCCGGCCGTGGAAGAAGCACTGGCTTCGATGGCAGATGGGCACTGATACCAGTACTCGGTGAAGATCTGCGAGTTGACATCGTACGCGGTGTTTAACCCATTGTGGCCCAGGGAATAAGCTGCTGCGACTGCTTGATGAAGCTCGGTAGACCCCGGAAACGTTGCCGCAATGAAAGCAGTAATGTTACTCTGGCCAACCTAGAATAATCTGCCTTCTTGAGAGTTTGTGCCGGTAAGCACGGGAACGTTGGCGATTCGATGCTCAGCCCTTGCCTGCTGCAGATCGGACAATGTGGTCACATCATCAATTGTAGGGTCAAAGGCCAAGATCAGATGTTCCTCGATGCTCTTGAATTGAGCTGCAGGCTTAGATCGCACACAGGCCATGCCACTCTTTGCAGAGGAGCAAATCAATGCATCTACAAGCGCAAGCCAAGAGAGCGTACCGTTGTTGGAGGGAGCAGGGGAGACGCTCGCCTGACTACTCTCTTGGATTGCCGCCCGGAACGGGGCATTGTCAGGGAAAGCCGTAATAAGCCGATCAGTAGAGGAAGCCCCTACTCTTCCTTGGCATCTACGCATTGAGGGATCTTACCATCCTACTAACCAGAAGACTTCTCAAAGATAGTGACCTTTGCAGGATCACCACCGCAGGCTGCGATGTTATCTTGGACCCATTGCGATGCGATGCGTTGTTCTAAGAATCCAACGTTGCGTGAGCTCAACCGTATTTCAGGAGACAAGGGAAGCCGAAGACTGACTTTGATTTTAGTAAAGAGGAATCACGAAGTGATGTAGGGTCTGCAGCGCAAACCGTCTGTACGGTATTTAGACGCGATGATGACCACGTCTTGATATGCGGCGAAACTAGAACCACGAGCGGATCGTGAGTGTTGATGCCACGACAGATTCGGGGGAATGGTAACATGACGAGCTGAGCTCCTATGCTTCACCCGAGGAGATACCGCCCGTATTGAAGACTTCGCTGATCTGGCTACTGCTGCGCCGTCGTCGCTTGTGTCATGGCTAACTTTGTAGAGGTTCCTTTTTGATGCTGGACAGCGCTATCGTTGCAAATAGCATGTCATCATCTATAGATCTAAAAATCCAGAAGGAAGCACTTTGACACTCGCGCCACAAAACATGGTGTTTTTGATCAGAGGTTGAAGATTGACGAAAACAAGGGAGAAAATCAGCGCCCCGGAAGCGACCGTAGTCATTTTGATTTTGTTCAATTTTGTCCAGGCGCTTGTTCTCACGACATTGTCGATACATACCTGTACGAGTATGTACACTCTGTCCTAATCTCCTATGACCCCAAGCATGGGAGGACCATGACACACTTCGCATGCCTCCAACCAACGGACTCCATCCGCACCAATTTTTCCAAGGTATAGCTAGCCGCAACTCCTTCTTTCAGATCAACCAAAAAGCACTTCGACCGCATTCGGATCTTCAGGGCCTGGCACAGGCAGATTATGCCAGAACGCCGGAGCCCAGTAGGCAATCTGCAGAATCCCATCTAGCCGCCGAACCCATCTCCAGCCCATCATCTCCCCAAGAGGCCGGATGCATTTCCACAATATCAACAACCTGCGAATACGAAGCGACCAGTCCTGGAAAACACTCATCCGCCAGACCATCACTGCGAGCTGGTCCTCATCATAGTCGTATCCCGTTACGTAGTGGATTTCGCACAGCAGCCAGCTCACTATTATGGCATTTGCTTCTATCCGGCCGAGGATGGCGGCAGAGATATAGTAGACGTTGTGGATGAGATGCAGCAGTCGGAGGAAATCGTCTATGGAGGGTGCGGGGATAATGTAGCCCCACAACGTCAGACTCAAAGGCGCAGGGACCGCACGATCTTCCCTTCCGTCTTCGTTGTCGTTGTTGACATGCTGATGCCAACCGCCTGCCGGCGTCTGGGGCCAGGGAGGGAGCGGCGGGTCTTCGCGACCAACCTCGAGACGTCGGCGATGGCCTTGGTGCCAACCTCCTGCAGGCAGCTGAGGCCAGAGAGGAAGCGGTGGGTCTTCTCGACCAACACCGTATCGTTCTCGGAGACCCTGTTGGGCATCGACATCGGCTGGCTGTGCTGTACGGAATGATAGCGCCACCGCATGTTGGTTGTTTGCAGCTGGTGCGTCTCTTTCCATGCCAAGGTGCGCGGTCAAGGCGTCGTCGATGTTAGAAAGATCCATCACGGCTAACTCGGTTGGCCTGTTTTCATCAGTCTCTGGGGGCTTTCGAGTATATGTCAAGTAGCAAGGACTACCCTAGCAGTGAAGCCCCAATCGGAGAAAGTGTTGAACATCAAACATGTCTTGGATTCATCACTTGAAATATTGCAACACAGCAGGAATAAAGACCCGGTTATTACAAGTCCTGAAGCTGTTGGTTCACCAGACCTAAAAAGCTAGTGTTCATATCGCGCGAAGTCGTCTGATGTCCGGTATATGCAATGACGCACACGTAGACGTGGAAGGTGTTGACAATTATGAATAGTATTGGGTGTTCGGAACAGCCCAGATGTTGGACTCGAGTCTCTAGCAATATAGCGATATGAAAACATCCTTACTCAAATCCACTTGTGCGAGACCAGCACATTGTATCAATGCATTGATACCACGTAGTCGAGGATATCATGCCATCCTAAAGTCCCAAATGAGGATCTAAGATCCATGGCAAGGCAAGCCATACGATTCCTAGGGATGTTGGAAAAGATCTTTGCAAGCTTGCATAGTCTGTCTGGAAACCTGAAGCCGGTCCACGCTGCTTGATGTGGTAATCTGCAGGGTCGACCAAAGGACCTTGTTAGGAGAATGTACGAATTCGTAGAACATGGCATACTCCAGGCTGGGAAGCGGTCTGCCAGCAGCAGCTTAGGAATCTGGTCAATACTGAGAAACATAAGCACTCAACGTAAAGAGATGTGATTGTTTAATCTTCCCATCACCAATCGCGCAAGCTCTCTAGGCACCCCAAGCGGGTGGAGTACGCTTATAGCGGACTGCAGCTCCTTAAACTCGTCAAAGCCTTACATCGTAAAGCAGAATTGCTGATTATGCGTGCAATGCTCGCTTGCTGAAGACATTGATTCTTTCAAGATGCTGTTAGCAGCTCGCAGTATTTCTCACACTCGGTCAGAGAAGAGTTGAAGTTGGCCTGCGTCTATCGACACTAGTTTGAGGCCGGGCCGTCACAGCCCGGCGGGCTAGAGTACCTCGGCCCGGAGTAGTCCGTCGTTCAGGGGGGGAACAGCCACTTGACCCCGTACTTCTAATCCTAGGTGCTCCTCGAGACTCCTCGAGACGCTGTGATTTGATCTGTTCAACATGGAAAGGAGTACGCACCGTCCCCCTAGTCTCAGAGAATCGCCAATCAAGCAATAGTCCCGCGAAACCACGATGTCAGAAGATCCAATCGTCCGTGCGTTGAGCAGATACAGTAGGTATGTCGCGCCACTCATGGAACACACATGTACTTGGAAGGTGCTCTTGACTAAGTATGCACATCATACAGTTGCGATGCTTCAGACGCATTGCTGAAGCTCAACCATCCTCACGGAGGGTTTTTGAGCGGACTGTAAGCGATAGCAGGCTTGCATTAATCTCCTTGCGGAGCCCGAAGTTCAGTACTAATCATCTAGTTGTGTCAAAGTACCCTGTGGTCACCCAAGCGGCAGGAAGGGCCCACCAAAATTGTAGGGCCAGCATACACAGTGAAATACGTCCACAAGAGTCATGGGATCGATCCTTACGTCTCAGGGCATTATGTATGTCAAAAGCGAGTCTCTTAGGTCTTATCTATTGGACGAGTCGTTGAGATCATCGTCGTTTGGATTAAACTCGCTATTTGTTGGGTTACGTCGGGCTTCAGCACCTCTCCCGTATCTGCCTAGCTATATACACCACTGACGATATATCGCTTATTGACGGAGACCATAGATTGACTCGATACCTTCTGGGTCCGTGGTCTTTATCTCGGGACCTCCAAGGGCTGTCAATGCACTGTATGGCGGCCTTATGAGCACCCGGGCCCAATATTCTAGA
>JAABUJ010006681.1_pt1 | contig 11031 bp, 11 predicted proteins | sample 5559131 | NCBI WGS metagenome assembly JAABUJ01 (sample SAMN10711875, study PRJNA513366) | rock metagenome | isolation source: Antarctica rocks | place: Antarctica: Victoria Land, Mt New Zealand nord | collected 2016-01-07 | reverse complement strand
GACGCGCTCTGCACCGCTTGGAATGCGTTACGTGACGAGGCCGGACGCCTCACTACCCTGACCAGCTATCCCTGGATCATCCACGCCATCGATCAAGTCAGCAAATAAGGCAATTGGTATCACACGGCCAATTCGATTGCTGGCTGGAACCATGCGGCGACTTGCTGGGGGCGAGACAGGCCTCGTCGTGGTGGGCCGTGACTCGAGCGACGAAATCGGTGACATGGCGCGTGCAGTCGAGGTGTTTCGGAAAGGCGCACTGGAACGAATGCGGCTGCAAGAGGAGCAGGTGACCATCGAAATGCGTGCAGCCAATGAACGCAGACAGGTCGTCGAAGAAGTAGCCCTTGCCTTCGAACACCAGGTCCGCGGCGTGGTGGACGCGGTTGCGAGTCGTTCCGGTGAACTACAATCCGCCTCGCAATCGCTAGCCGCTTGTGCCGATGCAACCAACGAGCAGGCATTGGCAGTCGCCGAGCGCTCGGGCGAGGCTTCTACTAACGTTCAGGCCGTCGCAGCGGCAGCGGAGGAGCTTGCGGTCACCATCACAGAGGTTTCGCGCGAAATCAGCCACTCAGCCGACGGAGCCCGGCGGGCTGCCGAGCAGACCAAGCAAACGAACGTGACTCTGCACAGCCTGACGAGTGCGGTTGCGCATATAGGCAGCATGGCGGACCTGATCCGGCGCATCGCGGGACAAACTAAATTGCTGGCTCTCAACGCCACGATTGAGGCTGCGCGCGCAGGTGAGGCGGGCCGGGGCTTTGCCGTGGTGGTGAGTGAGGTAAAGGAGCTGGCGCACCAGACAACGAAGGCGGCCGAAACCATCTCCGGCCAGGTCACGGGCATTGAGCAGGCCACAGCAGGCATGGTGCAAGCCATCGGCACCATAGGAGAGACAACTGCAGAGGTGGATTTGATTGCTTCAAACGTCGCCACCGCAATCCAGCAGCAAAGGAGTGCAACGGCGGAGATTACCCGCAATGCCCAGTATGCGGCGTGTGGCACACGCGATATCTCCGCCAGCGTGTCGAAGGTAGGCGAAAGCTCCAGCCTGACAGGACAGGCCGCCGAGCAGGTGCTAGGGGCGTCGCGGGTGCTTGGCGTGCAGGCTGAGGCGCTGCGGGTCAGGGCGTCGGAATTTTTGGTCCAGATCAGGGCGGCAGCGTAAAGAGGCTGGACGTTGAGCGGCATCGCCGGTTTATCCCACCGTCACCTCGACGTTCACGTCCATGTCGGCGAAGTCGCCTCGCTGGCCAAAATACGATCCCGAAATCGGCACCGCCTGCTCCGGCGTGCGGGCAACGCAGACACGGATGAGGTTACGGCCGGCCACGAAGCCGTTGGTCGGGTCGTACTCCACCCAACCGGCGCCCGGCAGGTACACCTGCACCAGGCGTGGGTGGCGCCGCCGCCCACCACGGGCGTCCCGCTGTCGACCAGTCGCTCGTCATACAGGTAACCACTGACAAACCGGGCAGCCAAGCCAAGGGAGCGAACCGCTTCGACCATGAACAGAGCCAAATCCCGGCACGCGCCGGAGCGGCTGGCGAGCGTTTCCAACGGCGTGTTGGTGCCCTCGGCCTGGCGGGACACGTAGGCGAATTCCGCCTTGATCGCGCTCGTCATGTCGCTGAGCAGTTCGGTGGTGTTGGTGGGTCCGCCGCCAACCAGGAAACGGCGGCTCCAGCTGTCGATCAGCCGCTCCGGGTCGCGGTAGTGGCGTTCGATCGAACGCGCGAGATCCGGCACCTCATCCGACGTGTAGCTGAAGGGGAATACCTCGGCCACCGGGTCGAGCGGCAACGCGGTGCTGGTCGGATAGTGGCGGAGGTCGAGCGTCGAGATGATGCGCAGATGCCTGGTGGCGAGAGTTGGCGCGAATTCGAGGTAGCAGACGGAGTTGCCGAACACGTCATGCGCCCACCTTGTACGCTGTGCTGGCGGATCAACCGACATCGTGGTCTGCAACAGCCGGAGATCATGGCTGTCCCGAGGCCGGATCATCAGCCGATGCGCCCCGGGACGCACCGGATTCACATAATGGTAGTCGGTGGAATGAACGACCTGGACGTGGGGCAAATCAAGTCAGATCACGTGAAACAAATAAAGCAGAATGATGATCGGGATGGGAATCCCGACAAGCCAGAGCAGGATGCCGCGCATGGGTCCGTATCCTCAACGTTGCAGGTATCGTCCCAACGCGCGACCGGAACCGCGGATTGGAATTATGCCGCGTGCGATGGCCGAAAACGTTGCAGCAAAGCCTCCCCACGCTTGCGGATGCGACCGATCCGTCCGACTCCGGCCAGCCGCCGGTCGAGGAACTGCAGGCTTGCCTGGTCGCCCTCGCTGTCGTCCCGCAGCCAGAATAGCAGGGTGGAGGCATACACGCCGGCTAGAATCGCACGCTTGGTGTACCAGCTGAAATCAGCCGACCGGTCGCCGGCCGCATGCCAGATCGCATCGACCGTCCGGGCCGTGCAGCGTGCCGCGAGACCGGTGTTGTCCGGGAGGAACAGGATGCCGAGCGCGCGCCTGATGGCCTCCTTCTCCAGGCGGTTCTGGGCAAGCCGCAACGCGATCACAGCGCGGACCCGGGCCGGAAGCCGCTGGGCTTGTAGGTTCAACGCTGCAGCGCCGTCCTCCATACGCCGGTCAGCAAGGTCGCAATAGGCCTCGATCATGTCGGCAGCGCCGCCAAGAAACAGCAGGTCGGCATCCGGCCCTGCCGCCTCACGCAGGGCAGGGATCGTCCAGCCGGCGAATGGAACCGTCTGCAGTAGGGCGTCGATGGCCGCGTCCCGCTCGGGGCTGCGTTCGGGGGGCGACATCATGGAGTGACCAATCTTGCAAGTTCCTCGCTGAAGCCAAACAGCCGAAAATCCGTCATGCGCATCGGATACAGGATGCCGTCGAGGTGGTCGTATTCGTGCTGCACGACGCCGGCATGGAAGCCGCCCACCTCCCCGCCCACTGGACGACCATCGCAATCGACGCCGGAGTAGCGCACCCTGGCGTAGCGCGGCACGGCGGCGCGCATCCCGGGGATCGACAAGCAGCCTTCCCATCGCAGCACCCGCTCTTCTCCGGCTGGCTCGAGGGCCGGGTTGATGACGACGGTGTTGCCGACCGGCTCGTTGTCGGGATCGCGGGACGCCTGGACCCGGAACACGAATAGGCGAAGCGGCACGTGCACCTGGGGCGCCGCCAGCCCTGCGCCGGGCGCGTCCTCCATCGTTTCCATCATGTCGGCGACCAAGCGGCGGATTTCCGGCGCGCCGGGATCGGGCACCGGCTCGGCACGCTGGATCAGGACGGGGTGCCCCATGCGGGCAATCTTGAGGATGGCCATGGTGTTCCCTGAGGTGGTGACACGAAAGTCTTTGGCGAGGCTGGCCACTGGTGCTATAGCACCCGCTTCCGCGGCGGGAGCCGGTAGGAAACCTATTTGTGCGCCCCGGATTGTTCGGGGCTGCGGATTGCGACAGGAGTAGGCGGCCAAGTGCAGGTTCTCGTACGGGACAACAATGTCGATCAAGCGCTCAAGGCGCTCAAGAAGAAGATGCAGCGCGAAGGCATCTTCCGTGAAATGAAGCTGCGTCGCCATTACGAAAAGCCGTCCGAGCGCCGTGCCCGTGAAGCCGCCGAAGCCGTTCGGCGCGCCCGCAAGATGGAGCGTAAGCGGATCGAGCGCGAAGGCTTCTAAGGAGCCGTCGCCTCCTTCGCGAGGCGGTCGAACGCGGCGAGCCGGGTCAGCAGCGCGGGCATTTCGCCCAGCGGGATCATGTTGGGGCCATCGCTTGGCGCGTGGTCCGGGTCCGGATGGCATTCGATGAACACCGCCGCGACGCTGACCGCCAGCGCAGCACGGGCAAGCACAGGAGCGAACTCACGCTGGCCGCCGCTGCTGGCGCCCTGGCCGCCGGGCTGCTGGACGGAATGGGTGGCGTCGAACACCACGGGATAGCCGGTCCGCGCCATGATCGGCAGGGACCGGAAATCGCTGACCAGCGTGTTGTAGCCGAAACTTGCGCCGCGCTCGGTCAGCAGAATGCGTTCGTTGCCGGTCGCGGCGATCTTGGCGGCGACGTTCACCATGTCCCAGGGCGCCAGGAACTGCCCTTTCTTGACGTTCACGGCGCGGCCGGTTTCGCCGGCGGCGACCAGCAGGTCGGTTTGACGGCATAGGAACGCGGGGATTTGCAGCACGTCGACCGCCTCTGCGACAGCCGCGCACTGGGTCGCATCATGCACGTCGGTCAGCACGGGAACGCCAAATCGCTCGCGCACGGCGGCAAGGATATCCAAGCCCTTGGCCAACCCGACGCCACGGGCGGCGCTGGCGCTGGTGCGGTTCGCCTTGTCGAAGCTGCTTTTATAGATCAGCCCGATCCCGCGTGCGCGGCACATCTCGGTCAACGCGCTCGCGACTTCGAAGGCGTGCGCCTCGCTTTCGATCTGGCAGGGACCGGCGATCAGCACGAACGGCAGGTGCGAGCCGACCGTCACGTCGCCGATGCGCACCTCAGACAAGGCGGGATTGCTTCACGGCCGCGGCGACGAAGCCGCTGAACAGCGGGTGCGGGTCGAGCGGCTTGGATTTCAGCTCCGGATGATACTGCACGCCGACGAACCAGGGATGTCCGGGCAACTCGATGATCTCCGGAAGAATGCCATCCGGCGACATGCCGGAAAAGCGCAGGCCCGCTGCCTCCAGCCTGTCGCGGTAGTGGACGTTGACCTCGAAGCGGTGGCGGTGCCGCTCGGCGATCTCAGAAGCCTCGCCGTAGATGCGGCTGACGAGACTGCCAGGCGCGAGTGCCGCCGGGTAGGCGCCAAGCCGCATGGTTCCACCGAGATCGCCGCCCGACGCCCGGCGCTCCACCTCGTTGCCGCGCGCCCATTCGGTCAGCAGGCCGACCACGGGGGTTCCGCACGCGCCGAACTCGGTCGACGACGCGTCCGGCAGGCCGGCGAGGTGCCGCGCCGTCTCGATGACGGCCATTTGCATGCCGAAGCAGATGCCCAGGAACGGCACTCGGCGCTCGCGGGCGAATCGCACGGCGGCGATCTTGCCCTCGGTGCCGCGCTCGCCGAAGCCGCCCGGCACCAAGATGCCGTGCACGCCTTCCAGTTGCGCAACCGCGTCCGTCTGCTCGAACACCTGGCTGTCGACCCAGTCCAGCTGCACGCGGACGCGGTTGGCGACGCCGCCATGGGCCAGCGCCTCGTTCAGCGATTTGTAGCTGTCGAGCAGGTTGGTGTACTTGCCCACCACCGCGATCCGCACCTCGCCCTCCGGCGCCCGCACGATGTCGACCACGCGCTGCCAGCGCGCCAGGTCGGGCGAGCCCTCGTGCGGCAGGCCGAAATGGCGCAGCACCTCGCGGTCCATGCCCTCGCGGTGGTAGCTGATCGGCACGGCGTAGATCGTGTCCACGTCCAGCGCCGCGATCACCGCCTCGACCCGCACGTTGCAGAAATTGGCGATCTTGCGCCGCTCGTTGTCGGGGATGGCCCGGTCGCAGCGGCACAGCAGCATCTGCGGCTGGATGCCGACGTTTTGCAGCTCCTTCACCGAGTGCTGCGTCGGCTTGGTCTTCAGCTCGCCCGCCGAAGGGATGTAGGGCACCAGGGTCAGGTGCACGAACATGGTCTGCACGAAGCCAAGCTCGTTGCCGAGCTGCCGGATCGCTTCCAGGAACGGCAGGCTTTCGATGTCGCCGACGGTGCCGCCGATCTCGATCAGGGCGAAGTCGACCTCGCGCCCATCCTCGTCGGACAGGTCGCGGAGGATCACCTCCTTGATGGCGTCGGTGATGTGCGGGATCACCTGGACCGTGGCGCCGAGATAGTCGCCGCGGCGCTCCTTGGCGATCACCTCCGAGTAGATGCGTCCGGTGGTGGCGTTGTCGGACTTGCTGGCGTGGACGCCGGTGAAGCGCTCGTAATGGCCGAGGTCGAGGTCGGTTTCCGCCCCGTCATCGGTGACGAACACCTCGCCGTGCTGGTACGGGCTCATGGTCCCGGGATCGACGTTCAGATAGGGATCGAGCTTGCGGAGCCGCACGGAGTAGCCGCGGGCCTGGAGCAACGTGCCGAGCGCCGCCGAGGCGATGCCCTTGCCGAGGGAGGAAACCACGCCGCCGGTGATAAAGACGAACCGCGTCATGGACGGTCCTCATACACCCGGCGGCCGGGCTGCGTGAACCCGTCGATCGCGCGGATCAGTTGGTCGGAACCGACGGGACGCGGGGAGCGGCCGGCACAGCCGGAGTCGCCGGCGCTGCGGCGGGCGCGTCCAGGATCGACCGGCTCGTGCCGATGGTGGTGCCACGGTTCAGCAGCGCCAGGCCAAGCGACAGCATCATGAACGCCGTCGCCAGGATGGCCGTCGTGCGCGTGAGCAGGTTCGCCGTGCCGCGCCCGCTCATGAAGCCGCCCATGCCCTGCGACGTGCCGATGCCCAATCCGCCGCCTTCGCTGCGCTGGATCAGCACGACGCCGATCAGCGCCAGCGTGATGAACAGGTGAAGGATGAGCAGAACGGTGATCATCGGCGGCTTCTAGCCCCGCTGCGCCGCGCGGGCAATCATCAGGAATTCGTCGGCCACGAGACTCGCGCCGCCCACCAACGCCCCACCGACATGAGGCAGGCGCAGCAGCCCGGCGGCGTTGGACGGCTTCACCGACCCACCATACAGTATGCGCAGCTCCGGCCCCTGGCGCGGGAACTCACGCACCAGCTCCTCGCGGATGAAGGCGTGCATCGCTGCCACGTCGGCCTCGGTGGCGCTACGCCCCGTCCCGATCGCCCATATCGGCTCGTAGGCGACCACGCCGGAAAACCCGTCCGGAAGGCTGCCCGCGAGTTGCCGGCCGACGACCTCCATTTGCTGCCCGGCGCTGCGTTGCTCGTCCGTCTCGCCCACGCACACGATCGGCGCCAGCCCGGCGGCGACGGCGGCGAGCACCTTCGCGCGCACGGCCGCGTCGGTTTCGTGGTGCTCCGCCCGCCGTTCGGAGTGACCAAGGATCACCCATGTGGCCCCGGCGTCGGCGAGCATGGCGGCCGCGATGTCGCCGGTATGCGCGCCGCAGCCCTCCGCATGGCAGTCCTGCCCGCCGACGGCGACGTCCGTTCCGGCGAGCGCGCGGGCCACCGCCGCCAACTGGGTCGCCGGCGGACATATCAAAAGATCACATGCAAGCCCGGTCACCCCATCGCGGATGGCGGCTGCCAACGCGGCAGCCTCAGCCGTGGTGGCGTTCATCTTCCAATTGCCGGCGATCAGTTGACGCATGTCGTTCTCCTGCGCCGGTCCTAACGAGCCGCATTGAACGCGGCAATACGTCGGCGTCCCACGCTGGCGCAGTCACGCCGATCTTTCTATGGTGCGCCACTTTTTGCCAGGACCGACTGCATGATCGCGCTGTTTCGCCGCTTCCTGAACACCTGGGTCGCCCGCGTGTTCTTCTTGTTGCTGGTCGGCTCGTTTGGCCTCTGGGGCATCGCGGACGTGGTGCGCAACCTGGGCCAGGACGGCACGGCGGTGGCGACGGTCGGCAGCCACAAGATCGAGGTTGCGGAGCTGCAGGAATCCTACCGCCGGCTGCTGCGCCAGGTGCAGCGCCAGTCCGGCAGCACGGCCGAACCCGCTCCCGAAGTCCGTCGTGCCGTCGCGGGCGAGGCGCTGCAGCGGCTGGTGATCCAGGCCGCCTTCGCCGGAGAGGTCGCCCGCATGGGCCTGCGCGTGCCGGATGACGCGCTGCGCCAGACCACGTTCGACGAGAAGGCGTTCCAGGGCACCAACGGCCAGTTCGACCGCGCAACGTTCGAGGGCGCGCTGCGGAACGCCGGGCTGACGGAGGCGCGCTACCTCGAGCTGATGCGGACCGATCTCGGCCAGCGCCAATTGGTCGAGTCGGCTCGCGCCGGCGCGATCTCCCCCGATGTCATGAACAGGCTCGTGTTCGCGTTCCAGGACGAGAAGCGCGTGGCCGAGCTGGTGAAGCTGCCGTTTGCCGATGCCGCGCCGCCGCCGGAGCCGACCGACGCGCAGCTGCAGCGGCAGTACGACGACAACCTCGATACCTACTCCGCGCCCGAATACCGCCGGGTCAAGGCGGTGATCCTGTCGCCGGAGACCCTGGCGCACGAGGTGCAAGTCAGCGATGACGACCTCCGCGCGGCGTACGAGCAGCGCAAGGCCAGTTTCGGCGATGCCGAGAAGCGGTCGGTCCAGGTCATCGCCACGCAGGACGAGGCGCAGGCGCGGACGCTGGCCACAAGGTGGATCGCCGGCGCCGACTGGCCCGCGATGGAGCAGGCAGCCAAGGATGCGGGTGCGTCGTCCGTGCAACTCGACGACAGCACGCAGGTGCAGTTTCCCGCGCCGGATCTGGCGGAGGCGGTGTTCGCGGCCCCGTCCGAAATCGTCACTGGGCCGGTGAAAACCGATTTCGGCTTCCAGGTGTTCGAAGTCACGAAGGTTACGCCGGCCACCATCCGCCCGTTCGAGGCGGTCCGGGGCGAATTGCTCGCCGCCCTCCAGAAGGAGCGCGCGACCGACCTGGTGTTCGATCGCGCCAACAAGGTGCAGGACGCCCTCGCCGCCGGCACCAGCCTGGACGAGCTGCCCGGCGACCTGGGGCTGACGGCGGTCGCTGGCACGCTGGACGCCCTTGGCAATACGCCGGAGGGTATGCCTGCGCCGCTGCCCGGTGGCCCGGCGCTTCGATCGGCTTTGGTCGCGCGCGCCTTCGCCATCGCCAAGAGCGACGCCACGGTGCTGACCGAAGGACCCGAGCAATCGTTCTTCGCCGTCGCCGTCGAGGACATCACGCCTGCCGCCATCCGCCCGTTCGACACGGTGCGCGACCGCGTGCGCGATGATTGGTCGCGCGATGCGCGCCGGCGCGAGCAGGAACAAGTCGCCGCCCATCTGCTGACCGCGGTCAACGGCGGCGGCGGCCTCGCCGATGCGGCAGCCCTGATCGGGGTGCGCGTGCAGCAAAGCCCGCCGATCGCGCGCAGCACGCCGACACCGGGCGTTCCCGCCGAGTTGACCCAGCCGCTGTTCGCGACCGAGAAGGGCCGCGCGACCATGGTCGAGAGCCCCGAGGGGTTCTGGGTCGCGGCCGTGTCCGACATCCAGCCGCCGGACCCGGCCGCCGATCCGGCCGCGGTCGGGCGGATTGCCGCCCAGCTTTCGCATGCCATCAGCGACGACGTGGAGATGACCTACGCCGCCGCCCTTCGCACCCAGGACAAGCCGACGGTGAACCGGCGTCTGCTCGACAGCGTGACCCAGTGAGGGCGGCATTCACCGCCGCCTACGAAGCCGGGCGCGGCGCGCTGGCTTGGACGACCGGGGTTGCGGACCTGGAAACGCCGGTCGCGGCCTACCTGAAGCTGGCGCACGGCACGCCTAACACTTTCTTGCTGGAAAGCGTCGAGGGCGGATCGGCCCGGGGCCGCTACTCGATCATCGGCATGGCGCCCGACCTGCTATGGCGCTGCCGCGACGGCCGGGCGGAGCTGAACCGGCACGCGCGCGCCGCCCCGCACGCGTTCGTGCCCGACGACCGACCCGCCTTGGACAGCCTGCGCGCGCTGGTGGCGGAGTCGCAGATGGAGTTGCCAGCGCATCTTCCGCCGATGTGCGGCGGCCTGGTTGGCTATCTCGGCTACGACATGGTGCGGCTGATGGAGCGGCTGCCTTCCACGGCGGCGCCGGGACTCGGGTTGCCCGACGCGATCCTGGGGCGGCCGACGCTGTTTGCGATCTTTGACAACGTGAAGGACGAGCTGACGCTCGCGGCCCCGGTTTATCCGACCGCCGACGTGACGGCCGCGCAGGCCTGGGACACCGCGCAGGCACTGATCGCCCAAGCGCAGGCAGCGCTGGATCGTCCCCTGCCCCACGCCGCCCCGCCCGTGGCGCTGCCGCCGCAGCCGGAGCCGGACTCCAACATGAGTCGCGAGCAGTTCATGGGCATGGTCGTCCGCATGAAGGAGTACATCGCTGCGGGCGATATCTTCCAGGCGGTGCCGAGCCAACGCTTTTCCGTCCCGTTCGCGCTGCCGCCGTTCGCGCTATACCGGGCGCTGCGGCGGATCAACCCGGCGCCGTTCCTGTTCTTCCTCGACTACGGCGGCTTCTGCATCGTCGGCAGCAGCCCCGAGGTGCTGGTGCGCTTGCGCGACGGCATCGTGACCATCCGGCCGCTCGCCGGCACCCGCCCGCGCGGCGCGACCTTGGCGGAGGACCAGGCGCTGGAGGCCAGCCTGCTCGCCGACCCGAAGGAGCGGGCCGAGCACCTGATGCTGCTCGATCTCGGCCGCAACGACGTGGGCCGGGTGGCGGAGATCGGCAGCGTGAAGGTGACCGAAAGCTTCGCCATCGAGCGGTTCAGCCACGTCATGCACATCTCGTCCAACGTGGAGGGGCGGCTGCGCCCCGGTCTTGACGCGCTGGACGCGCTGGTGGCGGGATTTCCGGCAGGGACACTGACGGGCGCGCCGAAAATCCGCGCGATGGAGATAATCGAGGAGCTGGAACCGAGCCGGCGGGGTATCTACGCCGGGTGCATCGGCTATTTCGCTGCGAACGACACGATGGACACCTGCATCGGGCTGCGCACGGCGGTCGTGAAGGAGGGCGTGATGTATGTCCAGGCCGGCGGCGGGGTCGTCGCCGACAGCACGCCCGAAGCCGAATTCGAGGAAACCCGGCAGAAGGCCCGCGCGCTGTTCCGCGCCGCCGAGGAAGCGGTCCGCTTTGCCGCCGGAAAGGCGGTATGACGATGCGGCAGCTCGATCACCGGGCCGCCAGCTAAGGCGCTGCCGGGCATCCGAACTACGTCAACTACGATTTCAGCGCCTTTCAAGGAAATTCGTAACAGCCCAGGTCTTTCAGCGGGGTCAAGCCATCCGTAGGTCGTCGATCAAGCGGTCGGGCTGAGTGGTCAGTGTCTTGAGCATATCCCAACCTTGCTTCCTGGCGGTCGAGAGCAGCGAGCGGA
>JAABUJ010006677.1_pt1 | contig 11034 bp, 7 predicted proteins | sample 5559131 | NCBI WGS metagenome assembly JAABUJ01 (sample SAMN10711875, study PRJNA513366) | rock metagenome | isolation source: Antarctica rocks | place: Antarctica: Victoria Land, Mt New Zealand nord | collected 2016-01-07 | reverse complement strand
CGGCGAGGGCACCCGCATGCGTTCCCGACGCCCGAAGCCCCTGCACCGGATCTGCGGCCGGCCGATGGTGCTGCACGTCCTCGACGCGCTCGCCGAGCTCGGGCTCGACCTCGACCGTGCGGTCGTCGTGGTCGGCCACGGCGCCGAACGAGTGACCAAGGCCCTGGCCGACCAGGCCCCGCCGGGTCTGGTGATCGAGTTCGTCGACCAGGCCATCCAGCGGGGGACGGGCGACGCCGTCGCCGTCGCGCTCACCGGGCTGGCCGACGAGGACCTGGACGACGACGACCTGGACGACGGTGGCGACATCGTGGTCGTCGCCGGCGACACCCCGCTGATACGGCCGGCGACCCTGGCCGCCCTGGTCGACCACCATCGCCGCGAGGATGCGGCGGCGACCGTCCTCACCACCCGTCTCGCCGACCCGAGCGGCTACGGCCGGGTGCTGCGCCGCAAGGACGGACGGGTGACCCGCATCGTCGAGCAGGCCGACGCGACCGACGAGGAGCGGGCCACCGACGAGGTCAACACCTCGATCTACGTCTTCCGCCGCTCGGTCCTGGCCCCGGCGCTGCGCCGGCTGTCGCCCGACAACGCCCAGGGCGAGTACTACCTGACCGACACGGTCGCCGTCCTCCACCAGGCCGGCTACCCGGTGACGGCGATGGTGACCGACGACGTGGTGCAGGTCGCCGGGGTCAACGACCGGGCTCAGCTTGCGGTGGTCGAAGGCGAGCTGCGGGGCCGGATCAACGAGCGCTGGATGCGCCGGGGGGTCACCATCGTCGACCCGCGGTGCACCTATCTCGAAACCACCGTCTCCCTCGGTGCCGACGTCACCCTCTTTCCGGGGACGCTGCTGCAGGGCAGCACGGTGATCGGCGCCGGCGCCGAGATCGGCCCGGGGGTTCAGCTGACCGACTGCTACGTCGGCGCCGGCGCAGTGGTGGCCCACACGGTGGGGCGCGACGCCCACATCGGCGACGGGGCCATCGTTGGCCCGTGGGCCACCCTCCCGCCCGGCTCGCACGTCGCTGCGGGGGCGGTCACAGGGCCGTGCTTCACTGGTAGCAGCGACTAAGCCCACCACCGACCAACGCCACCACCGACCAACGAACCTGGAGGATCCCTCCCGATGGAACTCGTCCCCAAGCGCACGTTGCAGCTGCTCTCGGGGCGGTCGCATCCCGCCCTGGCCGCGGAGATCGGCGCCCACCTCGGCGTCGAGGTCGGCGACGCCAACCTGGTCGACTTCGCCAACGGCGAGGTCCGCGCCCGCTTCGCCCTCTCGGTGCGGGGGGCCGACGTGTTCATCGTCCAGAGCCACTCCCGCACGCCGGGACCCGCCGGCCCCGGAGGCCAACTGCAGAGCCGGTCGGTCAATGACTCCCTGATGGAGCAGTGGATAATGATCGACGCGGCCAAGCGGGCGTCGGCCAAGCGCATCACCGCCGTCTGCCCGTATCTGGGCTACTCCCGCCAGGACCGCAAGTCGAAGGGCCGAGAACCGATCTCCGCCCGCATGGTGTCCGACTTCTTCCAGACCGCGGGCGCTGACCGCATCATCTCGGTGGACTTGCACTCCGGCCAGATCCAGGGATTCTTCGACGGGCCCGTCGACCATCTGACCGCGGTGCCGTTCCTCACCGACTACCTGCGCCAGCACGCGCCGAGCGGCGACTTCGTCATGGTCTCGCCGGACACCGGCCGCAGCAAGGTGGCCGAGCAGGCGGCGCGCCACGCCGGACGGAAGGTCGACGTGGCCAGCGTGTACAAGCGCCGCCCGAAGGACGACATCAACCGGGTCGAGGCCCTCGCCGTGATGGGCGACGTCAGGGGCCGCATGTGCGTGCTGATCGACGACATGATCGACACCGCCGGCACCATCTGCGCGGCGTCGGACATCCTCTACGAGCAGGGGGCGACCGACGTGTGGGCCATGTGCACCCACGCGGTGCTGTCGGACCCCGCCATCGACCGCCTGAAGAACTCGCGGATCTCCAGGGTGGTGGTGACCGACACCCTGCCGCTGCCCCCCGAGAAGCAGATCGACAAGATCGAGGTCGTCTCGGTGGCCAAGGTCTTCGCCGACGCCATCGACGCCGTCTTCGCCGACGGATCGGTCTCCGAGCTCTTCGGCGGGGAAAATCAGACCTGATGGTGCCGATTCGCCCGTGGCGGCAGGGGGGAACTACCATCGGTCGTCCCGTCGAAGTCCCTCGTCGTAGGAGCGCGTCAACATGGCCGAGATCACCCTCCTCGCCGAGTCGGGCCGGACGACCGGCACGCGTGCATCGGGACGCCTGCGCGTCGCCGGGCGCATCCCCGGGGTCATCTACGGCCACGGCGCCGACCCCGTAGCTGTCTCGGTGGACGCCCGGGAATTGCGCCTCGCCCTGTCGAGCGACGCCGGGCTCAACCAGTTGCTCGACATCAGGGTGGACGGCGCCCGTCACCTGAGCCTGGCCCGGGAGCTGCAGCGCCACCCGGTGCGCAACACCGTGACCCACGTCGACTTCCAGATCGTGCGCAGGGACGAGGTCATCGCCGCCGACGTGCCCATCGTGACCACCGGTGAGGCCAAGACGGTCGAGATCGAGCGGGGCGTGGTGTCCCAGCCGCTGACGTCGCTCACCATCCACGCCACCCCCGCCGCCATCCCCGCCAGCATTGAGATCGACATCACCGATCTGGCGATCGGCGACACCATCCGGGTGAGCGACCTCTCGTTGCCCAACGGGGTGACGACCGAGGTCGATCCCGAGGAGGCGGTCGTCATCGCCGAAGCCTCCGCGGTGGCGGCCGAGGTGGAGGCCGAGGAGACAGAGGCGGCGGAGGCGGCCGAGGCGGAGGCGGCGGAGGCAGCCTCCGAGGGTGGCGGTTCGGCCGATGCCGAGGACGGTGCCTGAGCCGTCCCTGCCTCTGGTCTCAAGATGCCATGGCGGGCCGGCGATCGTCGGGGAACGCCGGCCGACCTCCTGGCCATCGGGCTCGGCAACCCCGGCGCCGAGTACGCCCGCACCCGTCACAACGCGGGGGCCGAGGTGGTCGAGCTCCTGGCCACCCGTCACGGCGAACGGCTGAAGCGGGGCAAGGAGCTGGCGCTCGTGGCCGAGGCCCGGGTCGGGCCCAGGCGGCTGGCCCTGGCCTTCCCCCAGACGTTCGTGAACGAGTCCGGCCGTAGCGTCACCCTCCTGGTCCGGCGCTTCGGGGTGACCGACATGGAGCGCCTGGTCGTCGTCCACGACGAGCTCGACCTGCCGATGGGCACCATGAGAGTCAAGGCGGGCGGCGGCCTGGCCGGTCACAACGGGCTCCGTTCGATCAAGGCCCACCTGCACACCGACGCCTTCACCCGGGTCCGGATCGGGATCGGCAAGCCCCCCGGCGGCAAGGAGCGCGGGGTGGACCACGTCCTGCGGTCGCCGACCCGCCGGGAGCGCACCGAGCTCGACGTGACCATCGAGGAGGCCGCCGACGCCGTCGAGTGCGTGCTGTCCGACGGGGTCGTTGCCGCCCAGAACCGGTTCAATGGGTGAGGTGCAACCCCCCGCCGGCGGCGCCTTGCTGAGCCCGCTGCTGCCCCTGCTGCGCAGCGACGACACCTTCGCCGATATGTCCGGCCTCAACAGCGCGGTCCTCGCCGTGCCCGAGCCGGCGCGGGCCTACGCCGTGGCCGGGCTGGCCTTCGCCGCCGCCGGCCGCCACCCCCTCGTGGTCGCCGTCCCCGCCATCTCCGACGCCGAGCGGCTGGCCCACGACCTGGCCGCGTTCGTGGGGCCCGACGAGGTCGACGTGTTCCCGGCGTGGGAGACGCTGCCCTTCGAGCGGGTCAGCCCGAGCGTGGAGACCATGGGCCGTCGCCTCCGGGTGATGTGGCGCCTCCGTCAGGCGGGCACCCGCCCCGTCTCGACCACCGGCCCTGTCTCGACCACCCGCCCCGTCTCGACCACCGGCTCGGCTCGCATCCCGAGGATCCTGGTGGCGCCGGTCAGGGCGCTGCTCCAGCGCCTGGGGCCCCACGTCGACGAGGTCGACCCCGTGGTGGTCCGCAAGGGCGACCAGATCGACCCCGAGGTGCTGGTGGCCCGTCTGGTGGCCATGGGCTACCGCCGGGAGTACCAGGTCGAGCACCGCGGCGAGCTGGCGGTGCGGGGCTCGATCGTCGACGTCTACGGGTCCACCGCCGACGTCCCCGTCCGCATCGACCTGTGGGGCGACGAGGTGGACCGCCTGACGGAATTCTCCGTCGCCGACCAGCGCTCCACCGAGGAGCTGGCGTGCGCCGAGCTGTTCGGGTGCCGGGAGTTGCTCCCCACCGATGACGTCCGCCAGCGCGCCCGGCGCCTGGTCGGCGAGTCCCCCTGGGGCCGCGAGCAGTGGGAGCGGCTGGCCGAGGGCCACACCTTCGACGGCATGGAGTCGTGGCTGCCCTGGCTTACCTCCGACGAGCACACGTTGATGGACCTGGTACCGGCCCGCGCCCAGATCCTGCTGGTCGAGCCCCGCCGGATGAGGGACCGGGCGGCGGAGCTGGCCGACGAGGAGGCGGCACTGGCGGGGACCCTGGCACAGACGTGGGGCGCGATGGGCGAGGACTTTCCCCGACTCCATCTTCGCTTCGACCGCCTGCTGGCGCGCACGCCGGCGGCGGCATGGACGCTCACCCCCGCACCCGAGGGACCGGGGACCACCGTGATGGCGGCCACCGGGTGGGACCCCGTCGTCGGCGACGGGGAGCGGCTCATGGCCCAGCTCCGCCGGCTGGTGGGCGACGGCTACCGCATCACCGTCTGCACCGAGGGGCGGGGGAGCGGGGCCCGGGTCGCCGGCGTGCTGCGCGACCACGGCCTCGACGCCCCCTTCTTCGAGGCGGACGTCCCCCCCGGCGAGCTGACCCGGCCGGGGATCCGGGTCGTGGTCCAGCCCCTCGACCGGGGCTTCGTCTACCCGCAGCTGAAGCTGGCGGTGGTGGCCGAGGGAGACGTCACCGGCCGGCGCCGGGCCCACCGCAGGCCCCGCGCCCGGGCCCGCGCCCCCGAGACGTTCTTCGACGACATGAAGCCCGGCGACTTCGTCGTCCACCACACCCACGGCGTGGCCCGCTTCGGCGGCATGGTGCGCCGCGGCATCGGTGGTGTCGAACGGGACTACCTCCTGCTCGAGTACCGCAGCGGCGACAAGCTCTACATGCCCTCGGACCAGATCGACCTGCTGCGGCCCTACACCGGTGGCGAGTCCCCGGCGCTCAGCCGGCTCAACGGCTCGGAGTGGCAGCGCACCAAGTCCAAGGTGCGCGCCGCCGTCCGGGAGATCGCCCAGGAGCTGGTCGTCCTCTACCAGCGCCGGATCAGCGCCCCCGGCCACGCCTTCGCCCCCGACACGCCCTGGCAGCACGAGATGGAGGAGTCGTTCCCCTACGAGGAGACCCCCGACCAGAACAAGGCGATCGCCGACGTAAAGGAGGACATGGAGACCGCCGCGCCGATGGACCGCCTGGTCTGTGGCGACGTCGGCTTCGGCAAGACCGAGGTCGCCATCCGGGCCGCCTTCAAGGCCGTCCAGGACGGCAAGCAGGTTGCCGTGCTCGTCCCCACCACGCTGCTGGCGTCGCAGCACTTCCAGACCTTCGCCGACCGCTTCGCCGGCTACCCCGTCCGGGTCGAGATGCTCTCCCGGTTCCTCACCCCGGCCCAGTCCCGCCAGGTCGTCGCCGGCATGGCCGACGGCTCGGTGGACGTGGTGGTGGGCACCCACAAGCTCATCGCCGGCGACACGGTCTTCAAGCAGCTGGGCCTGCTGGTCGTCGACGAGGAGCAGCGCTTCGGCGTCCACCACAAGGAGGCCATCAAGAAGCTGCGGGCCGACGTCGACGTCCTCACCCTCACCGCCACCCCCATCCCCCGGACGCTCGAGATGAGCCTGACCGGCATCCGCGACCTGACCCTCCTCAACACCCCGCCCGCCGAGCGCCAGCCCATCCTCACCTACGTCGGCGAGTACGACGACCGGGCCGTCGCCGAGGCGCTGCGCCGGGAGCTGCTGCGGGAGGGCCAGGCCTTCTTCGTGCACAACCGGGTGGCCGACATCGACAGGGTGGCGGCCGACCTGCGCGCCCTGGTCCCCGAGGCGCGCGTCGCGGTGGCTCATGGCCAGATGGACGAGGCCGCGCTGGAGAGGATCGTCTTCGAGTTCTGGGAGGGCCGCTACGACGTCTTGGTGTGCACGACGATCATCGAGTCCGGCATCGACATGCCCACGGTCAACACCTTGGTGGTCGACCGGGCCGACCGCCTCGGCCTCGGCCAGCTCCACCAGCTGCGGGGCCGGGTGGGCCGGGCCGGGCAACGGGCCTACGCCTATCTCCTCTTCCCGCCCGACCAGGTGCTCTCCGAGGAGGCGTACGAACGCCTCCGGACCATCGGCGAGCACACCGAGCTGGGCTCGGGCTTCAAGATCTCCATGCGCGACCTGGAGATCCGGGGCGCCGGCAACCTCCTCGGTGGGGACCAGTCCGGTCACATTGCCGCCGTCGGCTACGACCTCTACGTGCAGATGGTCAGCGAGGCGGTGGCGGAGCTGAAGGGCGAGGAGGTCCGGGAGCCCGCGGAGATCAGGCTGGACCTGCCCGTGACGGCCAACCTGCCCGCCGACTACGTGGCCCGGGAGGACCTCCGCCTCGAGGCCTACCGGCGCCTGGCCACCGTCACCACCCACGCCGAGGTCGACGACATCGCCGCCGAGTGGCTGGACCGCTACGGCCCGCTGCCCGCCCCGGCCGACGCGCTGCTGCGCATCGGCCACCTGCGCGCCGAGTGCGCCCGCCTCGGTCTGCGGGAGGTCACGGTGACCGCCGGTCGCCCATCGGGGATCGCGCCCGCCGGCGCCACGGCCCGCCTGGCGCCCCTCGCCCCACTCAAGGCCAGCGAGGCCGTCCGCCTCCGGCGGCTGTGGCCGAAGGCCGTCTACAAGGAGGAGACCGGCCAGCTGGTGCTCCCCCTGGCGCGCGGGGCGGACCCCGCCGTCGCCCTGGTCGACGGCCTGGCGGCGCTCGTCCCCGCCTCGGTGGGCGCCGGGGAAGGGCAGTAAGTGTCCGCCGAGGGGGCGCTAGCATCCGCCGGGCCGTGAGACGATCCTTCCGCTGCTTCGCCGGCGCCGTGGCGGCGGTGGTGGCCACGGGCGCGCTCGCCGCCTGCAACGCCTCCCCCTATGCGGCGAACGTCAACGGCACGACGATCGACCAGACCGCCCTCAACCAGGAGATCGCCTACGGCGACCGGAGCCCGGCCTACGTCGACCTGGTGCAGGCCATCGCCTCCCAGGTCACGGGCAGCACCGTGAGCTTCGTGGGCGACGGCACAGGCACCCACAACACCGATTGGTCGGCCCTGGAGCTGACCAACCTGGTCCAGGCCCGGATCATCCACCAGGCGGTGGTCGCCCAGGGCGACGAGCCCGATGGCGCCGACCTCGACGCCGCACGCGGCGTCCTCGAGGCCCTGCTCGGGGTACCGGGCTTCACCGGCATCCCCGTCGCCTACCGGGACCAGCTCGTCCAGCGCCTGGCCGAGCACGCCAGCCTCGAGGTGCCCGGCTCGGACGTGGCCGTGCTGCGCCAGGCCTATGACCAGCGTCTCGCCGACTTCTACACCCAGGTCTGTGTCCGCCAGATCGCGGTGAGCGTCACCGCCACCTCCGGGGCGATCGACTACCCGTCGAGCTTCGCCGCCGCCCAGCGCATCGTCGGCGACTATGACGCCGGCCCCGTGGGCAGGGCCCTGGCGTCCCAGGTGACGGGCGGGACCGTCCAGTGCTACTCCCAGGCCGATCTGGAGACCCTGGCGACGCCCTTCGTCACCACCGTCATGACCCTGGCACCGGGCCAGGCCGCCAGCCCCGTCAAGACGTCCTTCGGCTACAACGTGGTCGCCGTGGTCTCCCGGAGCACCGAGCCGTTCGCCGGTGCCGTCGCCCGCGCCCTCCAGGCCGCGCTCTACGCATTCGAGCCGGGCATGGACGTCCCGCTGCTGGCGCTCGAGCAGGCGGCGCACGTCAAGGTGGAGCGGTCGTACGGCTCGTGGAACGGCCAGGCGACCGCGCAGGCCCTGCCCGGCGTGGTGCCACCGTCGGCGCCGGCGGCCGCCCCGGGGGCGCCCGGCACCACGGTGCCGAGCTACAACCCCTTCGCCGGCACCACCTAGCGCCATGCCGGTTCGCGGAGGGGGCGCCGCCCCCGGGGCGTCGGGTCGGGTCGTCGTGGTCGGTCTGGGACCGGGTGCCCCCGACCTGGTCGGCGCAGGGGTCGTTGCCGCCGTCGACCGCATCCCCGTGCGCTTCGTGCGCACCTCGCGCCATCCGAGCGCCGGAGTGATCCCCGGTGCCACCAGCTTCGACCCGGTCTACGACGCCGCCGAGTCCCTCGCCGACGTCTACCCGGCGATCGTCGAGCGCCTGGTCGCCGCGGCGGCACGCGAGGGGGTGGTGCTCTACGCCGTCCCCGGCTCCCCCTTCGTCGCCGAGCGCAGCGTGGAGCTGCTGCGGGCGCAGCGCCGGGTGGAGGTCGAGGTCGTGCCTGCGCTGTCGTTCCTCGACCTGGCCTGGGACCGCCTCGCCGTGGACCCGCTGGCCGCCGGGGTGCGCCTGGTGGACGGCCAGCGCTTCGCCACCGAGGCGGCCGGCCAGCCCGGGCCGCTCCTCGTCGCCCAGTGCGACACCCGCATGGTCCTCTCCGAGATCAAGCTTGCCGTCGACGACGGCCCCGACGTGGTGGTGCTCGCGCGCCTGGGCCTGCCCGGCGAGTCGGTGCGCACCGTGGGGTGGGCCGACATCGACCGCGACATCGAGCCCGATCATCTGACCACGCTGTGGGTCCCCCGCCTCGCGGCGCCCGTCGCGGCCGAGGTCACCCGCTTCGCCGAGCTGGTGCGCACCCTGCGGGAGCGCTGCCCGTGGGACCGGGAACAGACCCATCGCAGCCTGACCCCCCACCTCCTGGAGGAGGCCTACGAGGTCGCCGAGGCCATCGACGAGTTGGATGCCGGCGACGAGCTTGAGGGCAGCGACGAGCTTGACGGCGGCGGGGGGCTGGCGGCCGGTGAAGTGGGCGCCGGCGGGGACGCCATCGCCCATCTCGAAGAGGAGCTGGGCGACGTGCTGTTCCAGGTGGTCTTCCACGCCACCCTCGCCGCCGAGAAGGGGTGGTTCGACCTGGCCGACGTGGCCGGGGGGATCCACGACAAGCTGGTCCGGCGCCACCCCCACGTTTTCGGCGACGTCCGGGCGGACACGGCTGGTGCCGTGGTCGCCAACTGGGACGCCATCAAGCGGGCGGAGAAGGGCCGCACCCGGATCCTCGAAGGGGTGCCGGGCAACCTGCCCGCCCTGGCCTACGCCCACACCCTCCAGCGCAAGGCGGCGTCGGTCGGCTTCGACTGGGACGACGCGAGCGGGGCCGTGGCCAAGGTGGCCGAGGAGCTGGCCGAGCTGCAGGCCGAGATCGACCGGGGCGACGCCGACGCCCAGCGCGAAGAGCTCGGGGATCTGCTCTTCGCCGTGGTCAACGTGGCCCGCCACCTCGACGTCGATCCGGAGTCGACGCTGCGCGCCGGCGCCGCCAAGTTCCGACGGCGGATCGACGCCGTCGAGGCACGGGCCACCGCCCGCGGTGTCCGGCTCTCCGATCTCGACCTGGCCGCCCTGGACGGGCTGTGGGAGGAGGCGAAGCGGGGCGAATAGGTGAGGCGGGGCGAATAGGTGAGGCGGGGCGAAGACCGAAGCGGGCGAGAGGTGGCCTCGGGCGATCCCCACCATGGATCGTCTCCGGAGCTGGGACGCCTCGCCCGACTACGCCGAGGCGTTGGCCATACGTGAAACGGCCCTGACCCGTCGGCTGCTCTTCGTCACCGGCATCGACGGCATCGAGGACGGCTGAAGCAACCTGACGCCTCCCCGCTACGCCCCTGGTGCGGCGGTGATGAGCTCGAGCCGCGGAGCCCCGGCGAACACGCCGTCGTGAGAGATCAGCGGCAACCCGAGCCGGATCGCGGCGGCGGCGATCCACCGATCACTGTCGTGGACCTTGTCACCCAGCGGGTGCTCGGTTGCCGGCACCCCTGACGTAGCTCGGCGCAGAAGCCGATCATCTCGTCGTCTGGTTGGGCGACTACGAGCTCTGCGATACGTCGTTCCAGCCGCCGGCGACGCAGCTCGCCCCAGCCGGCATGCAAACCCCCGCAGCGCAGCTCCATGACCGTCTGGAACGCAAGCAGGACCGGCCTGCCCTCGATCGGCTCTCGGTACGGTCAGCCACTGGATTGGGACGCTGGTCGAAGAGCCAGCTGATGACCATCGTGTCCACGACCACGCCTACTGGGCGCACATCGGTCATGGCTCAGCCAGCGCCTCCTGGAAGGCCGTCCACTCATCCTGCGGGACGTCGTCGATGACGGGGCGCTCTCGGGGTGGAAGCGGCTGGCGCGCCGGAGGGCCTCCTCGGGGGGGTAGACCCCGACCCTCGGCTCGTCTGGCTGCTCGGCGATCGACACGGCCCTCAGTGTACGACCGGCCCCTGAGACCCATACGACTTCCCGAGGGACGTTCGGTTACCGGGCGCTTGGGTGGCGGCGCCTGCCCTTGGATTCCGACCACTTGTGGCAACAGCATCGGCCGGGCGACCCCGGAGGGACCGGCCCCATAGAGAGCGACGCCGCCGCCCGGGTCTTGATTGGTCTGGGGCCGCCGGCGGTGGACCCAGCACGCTGGTGCAGCCAGGTCGGACCCGAGGCTTTACCCGGCCAGGCGGGAGGCGAGTCCAAGGGTGAGTCCACCTGCGGCGGGAACGAGCACGTCGACGGAGCCCAACCGCTCGCTGACTTGGCCGATCAGCCCGGCGCAGACCTCAGCGTCGGACAGGTCAGCCCCGAACCGCTCGGCCACCAGCATCGATGATCTCGGTGACCAAGTCAGCGGCAGCGTCCCTATGACGACCGTGGACGGCGGCGACGACAGCGCCGCTGGACCCCAGACGGAGAGCCA
>JAABUJ010006676.1_pt1 | contig 11034 bp, 13 predicted proteins | sample 5559131 | NCBI WGS metagenome assembly JAABUJ01 (sample SAMN10711875, study PRJNA513366) | rock metagenome | isolation source: Antarctica rocks | place: Antarctica: Victoria Land, Mt New Zealand nord | collected 2016-01-07 | reverse complement strand
GCTACATGCAACTCGAAGGACTTAAGGTCGTCAGCGAAAACCAACTCCATCGGATCTCCGCTGTCGTCAGCAGCTAATCCGCAACTTCGTCAGAGCTGCTCGTACACCACGTCCCGGGACACGATCTTCAACTGTGGATGAGCAGGTCACCTTAGGTTTTCCGACCGCGGAGTGGTGCGCGTTTCAGCAAGCTAAAACGCTCGGCGCTTCCGTTCGCAAGGGTGAACACGGAACGCCCGTCTGGTACATCGCGCCGCGCGTCGTTCCGCAAGGTGCCGTTGGAGGAGACGACGACGATCCTTCATCACGCGGCCTGACCTTCAAGCAGTTTACCGTCTTTAATCGCGCCCAGTGCGACGACTTGCCCGTGCTCGTGGTCAACGAGCCTTTGACGGCTCTAGCTCGGCTTGCGAATGTCGAGGCTTACAGCGCTTCGATCGGGGCGAACGTGCATTACGGCGGCGACGCGGCCCACTTCGCACCGGGATCCGACTCAATTGCGTGTCCGCCGCTAGACCGATTCGTCGATGCAGCAGCCTTTTACGGCACGGTGCTTCACGAACACATTCACTGGACGGGCCATGAGCGGCGCCTCGCGCGGACGTTCGGGAAGCGCTTCGGCGACGACGCATACGCGGCAGAAGAACTCGTCGCCGAGCTCGGCGCGGCGTTCCTCACCGCACAACTCTTAATCGCCGGGACACTTCGCCACGTCGAATATCTCGGCCATTCGGCACAAGCGTTACGCGCAGAACCGAAGGCACTTTTGACCGCAAGTCCGGCGGCCACGAAAGCCGTCGTGTTTTTCGATTCGAAAGTTGGCCTAGCACCGCCCGTCGAATTCGTCGACACCGCGTAAAGCTACGAATAGCTTCGGACCGCCGAGCTTCAAATCGCGCAGCCGGTTTCGCGTCATCATGATGAGGCGTTCTGCATTCTCTCAAGTGGTAAGCGATCCAAGACTGTGTGTTACGTCTCATCGAGCATGAGACGACGTTCGACGGCGGTGACGAGGCGATCGAACATATGCGAGCTTACGTCGCGGCCAATCCACGCCGCTGGATCACTCAACGCTTTCGCACGTAAGTTTTGACGGCTGCCGGCGTCGAGCGATGCGATGAGAGCGTCGGCCATTTCGCTGCGCTCGCGATGAAGTATTTCGGCTGCATCTTCTGCTTCAGCTTTTTGGGCGCTTGCAAGTTGCTGTTCGCGCTCGCGTACGCCGCGATCCGCGAGATGTGGGAAGGCGTCTCTAACCGTGAAGCCCAGGCGGACTTTGCTCGCCGCGAATGCGGTTTTGTTAGCGATCCCATTCTCTTCGCCGGTCTGAACCCAAGCTGCCCATTCGAGCAACTCGAGATGCAGTAGTCGGCGACCACGACCAGCATGAAACCCAAGGTTAGCCGAAACGATGTTAACTCCGACGCGTTGCAGCGATGCGATCGCTCCGGGTACGTCGTCGTTCTCTACCATTTCTTCACCAACATTCGCCTCACTCGCGTCTTGTTGCTGTTGGTTTTCTATATTTGAGTGGTTCTTATTAGTACCGCACCCGTGCGGTGCTTCAATGGCTTGAGACCGCAGCGGTGCGGCGTTTACTGACCGCACGGGTGCGGTCGATGGCACCCGTGCCACGGTTTCGATAGGCCGCACAGGTGCGGCTAGTTGTGCGCGCAACCTGCTCTCCGCAATAGACCGCACCGGTGCGGCGCTTTGCGCCGGGGCTTCTTCAGCAGCCTTGGCTACGAGCGGACGCGCTCGCAACGAACGAGGTGATGGAGGTTGCCGCTTCGGCTGATTCTCGACTTCAAGTTGGCCCGTCTCCTCGATCGAGCCATGCCCGATCGGGGCCTCGTAGAGCGGTTCGAGTCGATAGTTGTTTCTGCGGCCGCGCTTCTCGACGACGAGAAATCCATACAGCTCGAGCTCGCGAAGGTAGCGTTGCACCGAGTCAAGCGAGATACCGAGATCTTCGCTCAGGCGTTCCTGCGATGGAAAGCAGCCCAATTCACCTTCGTAATGCAAGAGTACCGTTGCCAAGCGAAACGCGACAGCGGAGAGTCCGCGGTCCAGAGCCATACGTGCCGGCGCACGGACGAACCATCGCAGGCCTTGGCGTTTGGCGGATCGGGCGGGAACGGTGACGGCAACTGGAGAGAGTTGGCCTACTCCCGCTGCGTTGGTCCTCATCGTGCGACCGTTGACCCTTGCCTAGCCATAGTGTCTCCACGTCCGGATGCTTCGTACGACTCGACCGGCACTCGCGTCGATCGAGTCGGTCTCCGCCGGCGTCGACTCTCGAAAGAATCGAACTGTGGGTCTATTTTAACTTAACGCAGCTTTCGCCGATTCGACCACTTCGCGGGGGGTCAACGATCTCGGACGGATCTGGCTCGTTCGCCGATATCTTCGCCGCTGTCGCCATTCGACTCGCTGGCGGGGGGCTAAGATGTGCGAATTCGACCACTCGCCGGGGGGTTATCTCCCGAAATTCCGCCAGATTGCGGGGGGATTCCATGAGCGATTCGACCACTTCGCGGGGGGTATTCGTTATTCGACCACTACGTGGGGGGTACTCGCCGATTCGACCGTTTTGTGGGGGTTTATCGTGCTCAAACCGCAAGGCGAATTGCCTATTTTACGGCGTTTCGACCAGTGTCCGGGGGGGTTGGCATGGTTTTCCGACGACCTTGCGGGGGGATATGCTACGCATGACTTGCGATCGCTGCTCGTCCGGGAGCGAATGCGACAGCCCATTCGAGCCATTTATTGACCCATCGCGTTTTCGGTAAATCTTCGTCGACGACGTCATAGCGCCACGAGGCAATCAGGCCGTCGCGCGCGAGTAATTCAAACGCATCTTCGACATTGTCGCGAAATTTATCGACGCGGCGATCGGGCACGCGTAATCGTGCGCTTTGTAAGATCTCTGCGATCGTGAGCCGCTCAGGGACACGGTTGAACATCATGGCGAGCGAGAAACGCATTGCGAACCGCTCGGCATCGCTATTGACGTCGTACTGGACGATCTTGTGCAGCATCGTCTTCACCGATTCCGGCGTCTCGATGTACGGTCTTGCCCAGTCGCCAATGCCGGCGCGCACGACGTACGGGACGTCGGTGCCGTCGGCACTAATGACTGCCGGCAAACGGATGGGACCGCCGGGCTTCTGCGATCGGGTCTCGTCTTCGCTTTCGACGGAGACCTCGATCAAACGTGATGTCACGTTGATCGCCTTTTTTCGGGTGCCCCGGCCGCTTTTGACCTCAACGGTGTCGCGCGCCGTCACCCAAATATCGGAAAGAAGCCGGAAACGACGCGCTTCGGCGCGCTTCTGCTCTGGTCGAAAGTCACCCTTACGGTGACGTTTGAGACCACGGAAGCTCAGCGAATCGTTGACGTGGATACGGACTTTTTCGAGTGGACTTTCATTCGTGAGACAGCGCGCCATGACGTACAGCAGCGTCTGCGCAGCCTCGTCGCCGCCGACCTGAATGACAAAGTTCCAAGCTTCTTCTGCATTGACGGCAGCTGGAACGCGTGGATCCCCGATCGATACGTAGGTTCGCTCAGTATCGCCGTAATAGAACGAGCCATCCTCCGTTCGACGCCAGGCTGACGGTTCGTCGATCAAGGCGTCAACGACGGTTTCCGAGGCGTGACCCGCCAAATATGGCAAAGCCGTCGTTTCCGGCGGCTTACGGTTGGCGAGCGAACGTACGCCAGACGCTGCAGACTCCGTGGTCGTCGTGACCGGCGGGAGCGGCGCTACTTTGCGGCGGGCCTTGGTCCCCATGTGGCACCGTTCGGCGCTTCGCGGCGGCCTTCCGTTCCTTAGCGGATCAACTCGAACCGCGAATTGGCATCCTTTCGGACTCTCGTCGCCCCGTAACCATTCGGCAACAGCCGTTCTGTATCATAGCTGTGAGGTGCTTCCGATGCATGGACGAGAGGTCGTAACCTACTTACGGGTGAGCACGCAGCTGCAGGGTCTCGACGGTTTCGGGATCGCGGCGCAACGGGATGCCGTTGTACGCTTTTCGCTCGCCTTCGAGTGCACGATTGTAGCTGAATACGCCGAAGTGGAAACGGGGCGTAAAGACCATCTGCGGAATCGACCGCAACTCGTCTGCGCTGTCGCGCACGCAAGCCGGTCGAAAGCTCTGCTCGTCATTGCTCGCCTCGATCGACTCGCACGGAGCGTGTTGGTTACGTCTCAGCTTCTTGAAAGTGGCGTTGAGTTCGTCGCGTGCGATAACCCCCATGCAAATCGTTTGACGATCCAGATCCTCGCGGCAATGGCTGAACACGAAGGCCGCCTCATCTCAGAGCGCACCAAAGCTGGACTCGCAGCCGCTCGTGCGCGCGGCGTCGTATTTGGTTCGAAGAACCTCACGCCGGAGGCTCGCCGACTGGGACAGATCGCTGGAGCATTGGCCCGTGCCACTCGAACGAAAGCCGCATATCGAGATCTTGTGCCGACCATCTCCAGTCTTCGCGCTTCAGGGATGTCCACGAAGTTATTGCGGTAGAGCTAAACGATGCCGGTCAGCGAAACCAATATGGTCGCCGTTGGAATTCGACGGCCGTGAACGATCTTTGCCGACGTGAGAATATTGCTCCGCTTCCGGGCATTTTTCAGCGGCGAACATCGGCTTTTCGCGAAATTCAAGAGCGTGGTGTTATCGCTTCAAAGGAAAATAGCGAGAAAAAGCTCGCGACGGCGTATGCGCTTGCGCTCCCGCTCGCACGTGAAGCGCATGCGCGAGGCCTTCCTCGCCGCGAGATTGCGCGAATCCTCAACGCTGCGCAAATCGCAAGTCCACGCGAGAAGATCTGGCGCGGCATTTCCGTTCTCATCCTGTTACGAAGATCGGGGCTCGTCGAAGCGTACGAGCGTCGCATCCACCAGCCTACTACAGAACACGTGGCAAAGCTCGTCGCGGCCGGCTCAGCGGTCCGCCGCCAAATGCTGTAGCGAAGCGCGTTCCCTACCTGGCCCTCATCCATAAACTTCTCGAAGCCGGCTACTCGAAACGAGAAGTGGCCACAACGCACAACGAATTTGCTTACCGTCCTCCGCGCGGCTCGCGATGGAACGCGCGACAACTAGCGGGAGTGTTACGTCGGAGCCAACTCGCTCTCTGACAGACAGTACGATGCCTCACGCATTCTTATGCCATGCGAATAGGTGAGATCATTTTTATCTAAATACGTTTCCGGATAGCCTACGCGGGAGACGTTGCTCGCCTTCGCCACGGCGCAGGACGTCATGCGAGGGTCCGCGCCGCTCACTAATGGATGTCCTTGGGGAAGGTCACCGCCCCACTCGGCGGCGGGCGTGCGAAAGCGAGGTCGTCCATGGACGACATCCTCCAATTTACCAAGGTTATCAGAGGCGTCTTCGGCATCAACGACGACTCCGCGCTCGGAGTCGCCAAAGCGATCGACGCGGCGGGGCTCAAGGGAAAGGTCGCGGTGATCGGCTACGACGCGACGCCAGAAGCGCGCACGGCAATTGCGGGCGGATCGATGTACGGCGACACGTTCCAGCATCCCGCTCAAATCGGCAGCAAGCCGCTCGACGCGATCCAGGATAGTTTGTCGGGCAAGATACCTTCCGCGAAGATCGCCGTCCCCGCCGGGCAATTCGCGAAGGCCGACGCGAAGTAAATGTCGTCAATGCGGCGCCGGCAGGTGCTGCTCGGAGCGCTCGGCGCCAGTGCCGTCGCGACCGCGGGCGCAGCGGCGGTGATATCTTCGGCTCACGGTCGCGAAACGGAAGACCGGTCCCGTCTGTTCGCGCACATCGCCGATGCGTCGAAGCGCACATTCTCACCCGCCGAACTGCGGGCGGATCTCGACGATCTCTGCGAGGCGCTGATCGATATCTGCGTCGCGCCGTTCGCGCGGACGTCGCGTATGGATTTCGAGGCGCATCGCGCGCGCGTCGCCGCCGGTTTGAATCGTTCGCTCGATACGTTCGGCTTTGGGCTGCGGGTGGCGCCGCTCTTCGCCGGGTTGCAGGACGGTCACATCGCGATCGACCTCAACGACATGATGTGGCAGTACGCACGCGACGGCGGCCGCGTTTTCCCCTTACAACTCGAGTTCACGCCGAATGGCACGTTCGTGACGCAATCGGCGGCGCTCGGCGTTCCCGAAGGCAGCCGCTTACTCGCGGTGGACGGTCGGGAGGCGGCGGACTTGACCGCGACGATCCTGGCCTGCACGTCGGCACCGACACTGCCGGCGCGGCGCCAGTTCGCGTCGAATGTCGGATCGACGATGGCGTGGATGCGCGCCATGCTAGGAGCGCGCGACGCGTTTGATGTGCGGTATGAGTCGGGCGGACGAATCTTGCGCAGCCGCGTCCAAGCGCTCACGCAAAAGGAAGCGGTGCGACGCCTCACGGCAGGTCCAATTGCCCCCGCGACGTTTCGGACGCTTGCCGCCGGCAGCGTCGGCTATCTCGAATACCGCCGCTGCGAACCCGGCGATGCGTTGGATCGGGCGCTGCACGATGCGTTCTCGCGCGCGAAGGCGGCCGGCGTGCGAGCCCTCGTTGTCGACGTGCGACGCAACCGCGGCGGGTCAGATTCCGCAAACGATCAAGTCCTCAACTATCTGACCTCGAAGCCGTACGTGCAGGGCACGCGCTTTTCCGTCCGGTCCAGTCGCAGGCTCAAAGATAAGTATGGTTTCTTCGGTTACGTGCAGCGTTATTTCGCTCCGAGCGCCTGGTTCGCGCCGGAAGGCTCCGTCATCACGATCGACGTTGCGGAGATCTTCGCGCGTACGACACCCGGCGGCAATGCGCTCCGTTTTGACGGACCGATCGACGTACTCGTCGGCCCCGGGACGTTCTCTTCGGCCATGAGCTTTCGCTCAGACGGTCCAAGACTTCGGCATCGCGACGCTCGTCGGCGAACCGCTGGGCGAAACGCTCGATTCGAACGGGCAGGTCGTCACGGTGCGGGCGCCGCGGACGTGTCTGGATGCGGGCATTGGCTCGAAGTTTTTCTATCCGACGAAACTTCGGCCGCCGTGTGCCGTCTTGCCCCCGATCTGCTCGTCGCCACGCGTGCAGCCGACACGCACGCCGGTCGCGATCCTGTCCTCGCGACCGCGCTCACGCGCGCGAGACGTCACTAGCGCCGGGCGCGAAGAGCTCCGCGCATAAGTGGTGCGGTGGTACGCGTGCCCGCTTCTCGTTCGCTGCCTCTCGCGACCGTGATCGCCGGTTCCGCACGGCGGCGCCTGTGAGCGCGTCGGGCGGAACGTTCGTGCGGATGACCGTTTATACACGTCAGTCGGCGATGTCGAGTTCTTTTGCTACAGAAATGACGTCGACGTTGTGTTTCGTTAGTGGAACGTGTTCGGCTACGCGTAAATGCGGCTTATAGGGGTCTCCTGAAAAAATGACGACGATGTCGCCGGCATGTCGGGACTCTGCGAGAAGGCCGCCGATCGTCTCTGAGGAGAGTTGGCCCCGTAGGACGGCGCCTGTGAGCGCTTGTGTCAAAGCGCGGTGCGGCGACAATAACGCGCCGCGATCGAGTTGACTGAAGTCGGCGGAGCGCAGTTCGCGCACGATTACTTCTAAGGTGCGAAATCGATTTCGAACGCTTACTTCTCGCAAATCAAGTAATTCGATCGGCGGTTCGACTTCCACCCGAATGGCAACGCGCTCGTAGAGGGATGGCGGAATATGCCATTGGTCTTCGGCGATCTGTCGATCGTTCGCAGCGTCGGCCGCTTCTTCTTCAGTAGTCGGGGTTGGTATGGATAAGACGATCGCCCGAGCTTGCGGCGATCGTGACCATGGCAACAAGAACTCAAGTAGGCACGTTCGCAAGCTCGGCGCGCCGTAGAGCACTGGCACGAGTCGTTCGGGATCGTCGAATCGCCCTGCTCCTTGATAGCGAACATCGACATGAAGAGGGTCAGCTTTACGGTCGACCCTCCAGAACTCACCAAGTGGTACCGTTCCAGTCACCGTTGCGCGAGATCTCGCACGGCTGCGAATACCGCAGCGTCATGCCCAGCTCGCAACTCGTCCGCGGGCATTTTGTCGCCGAGATGTGGATTCGTGCCGGTGAACCACTGTGCTGCGCTCGTGGGGGATTTCACAATTTCACTTATCGCGATATGAAGGGTAGCAACGGTACGAAGCCGTTCCCAAACGCCACGGTCGGGTCTCGCCCGGCCTGATGCCCAGCGCGAAACGTTATTTGCATCAGCAACGCCTGTAATATGGGCGATCAAAGGCCGTCCGAGGATCCCTTTCAGGTACTGAATGAGATCGGATTCACTAAGATGATACGCTTCGCGATGCGCCGCTTGTAGGAGACTGTCGGCGTCCGTGAGGTGGTCGAGCGTGGGAGTTGCTATCATGATGATTCGTATGAGCCTTTCGAAAGCCTCACCTGAGGCCTCTTGAGATCATACCTCGTTTTTTAAGATTGTGCTGACTTCTTCTCCAGCGCCATTGACGAGTTTGATCGTGAGTCGGGACTCGGGACTCGGGAGAGGGTAGTCGTGACTACCGAGTCGGGAAGCGGATCACGGTGTCATTCGCATGCAGGGAGCTCAAACAAATAGCCGAAGTCATGACTCCTGTTAGTGGACTCCCGAATCAGGATTCAAGAGTCGTGACTACGGATTCTAGAGTCGTGAATTAAGTTAGCGATGTGTGACCGCCGCTGCATTCGGGAGTCTGGACTCCCGAATGCCCTGATTCGATTGAAAGAAGTAATCTGTGGCAGAAGAGCCCATCGCCGTTGCCGTCATCAATCAAAAAGGGGGCGTCGGAAAAACGACTACGACGATCAATCTTGGCGCCTCGCTTGCCGCTAAGGGCCAGCGCGTCCTCGTCGTTGATGTCGATCCTCAGGGAACGGCAACGATCGCCACGGTTGTGCAAGCAGAACGCGGGACCGCGGAAATCCTCGGCTACGGCGCAGAAGAAGAAGAAGTGGCGAACCTCGTCCCGACGCTGATCCGTCGCTCCGAGGCGTACGCCGTCGACGTTATTGGGTCAAATTTCGGTCACCTCAACCATCAAGAGATCGCCTTGACGTCCTCTCCGATGCTCATGGTACGGTTCGTCGAAATGATCGAGGCGCTCGCGGGTCGTTACGACTACGTCCTTTTCGATTGCCCGCCCGCTCTGCGATCGCTCACGACGGCGACGATGTACGCGGCCGATCATGTGTTGCTCGTCGTCGAGCCCTCAAAAGAATCAATTGACGGGCTTGGCAACCTCTTAAGTTACCTCGCCGGCCTACGGCGCTTGGTGCAGCGCGAGCCATCGATCGTCGGCGCCGTCATTACCAAAGCAGATCCGCGAGAACGGCTGGTCCAGGACGTGCAAAGCGTGCTCGAGGGCAGTGGCCGAATCCCTTGGACGCAGCTCATTTATAACACGGTCGGCTTTAAGGACGCCTACACCGACTCCAAGCCCCTATCGGCCATCGCGAAGTCGCCCGCGCAACTTCGGGCTGTCGAGGATCTGCACGCCTTGGCAAACCGCATTTTGGCGCTGAAAGCATCGGTGCCAGCGTGAGCACGAAAACACGCTCCGACGTCCTCCGTAAATTACTGGCCGAGACGATTGAGCAAAGTGCGGCGACGCCGACACCCTTGACGGTCTCAGGCGTAGGCGCAGGTCCTGAAGCAACAGTTTCAACTGGCGATGAGCACCCAGCCAAAGTCACGACTCCCGACTCGGGACTTGTAGTCGCAGAGAAAAAACTTGTCTCGCCTCCTACCGTTACAGCGGACGTTGATCTTCCGATCGCCGAGGTGATGCAGCCAAAGCGAGCTCCAGCGCAAGATTACCTCACGTCACCGGCGGTGCGAAGGCCGAACGAGAGCCCATTGCCGCCGGCACCCATCGCCCCGCCCGCACCGAGCGGCGAGAAGCTCTCCGTTTTTCTCGGGCCGCGCGATCTCGCGATCCTCGAGCGCTTTCATGAAGATGCTCGGGGCGCAGGCATCAAAATGCGAAAAGGCGGCAATCCGTCGCTCTTCGTTCGCGCCGCGTTGCGGCTACTCGACGACGTCGGAAGCCAAAATGCAGAAGACTGGGCCCAGATCGTGGCATCTACGCTTCAGGATGCGCGCTAACAGAAGAAGACCTCAATTGCGCCCTAAAACGCGTCTCCTTAAGAAACCCCCAAGCATAGCTACGCACCGGAATTGCGTTTGTGGAAGTCCTCGACGAGCGCCGCAAGGCGCTGCTGATAGAGCGGGCTAGCCTCGTTGAGCCGTATTCCGGCAGGCCCGCGCGACGCATGTTCCCTGAAGGCTGCCGCGACGTCTTCAGGGAGCGCCGCCAACGCGTCGAGCGCTACGGCGAGACGGGTCGCGGCCGCGCTCCGCCTGCGGCGCTCGGCCTCATCGCATTCGGCCGCCACGCGGCGCTCCTCGAGGCCGGTGAGGAGCGGCAGCCGACAGGCGCGGCAGGCCCAGACGACCACCGTCGGCGTTTCGGGATCCAGATGGATGCCGACGACGCCGGGGCCCGTCCCACAGGCGGCGCAGATCGTCGGTTGGACCGCGCCGCGCCGACGCTTCCGATGCAGGTGCACGCGCGCGCGGACCGCCTCGGCGCTGGCAGAAGCACACGGCCGTCGAGCCGCCGGCCCGCCGGCGCGACGCTGTTGCGCGCGCCAGTTCTTCATGGCGGCGGCATGGTGGGCGCGACAGAGCGTGCCGCCGGGCCCGGTGGTCGCGCCGGTGCGGCGAACCGGTTCCCGGCAGTCGCGGCGGGCGCAGCGCCGGAAAGGCGCCGGACGCGTGGGAAATGTGTCGGTCTCGTGCTCGTCCACGCTCGTCACGTCAAAATGATACCACACGTTACAGCGGAACTTGGGCCGCTAACGCGTGACCGATAAGAGACGATTATCGGTCACATGGTACACTGAGCAGTATGGACGCGATTTTTGGGGCGTCGGGGACGTCGCCGGCCCTCGCCGAGCTCGCCGAAGACGCCAAACGGTTCGCCCGCGGCGCGAGGGCCCGCGCCA
>JAABUJ010006675.1_pt1 | contig 11034 bp, 11 predicted proteins | sample 5559131 | NCBI WGS metagenome assembly JAABUJ01 (sample SAMN10711875, study PRJNA513366) | rock metagenome | isolation source: Antarctica rocks | place: Antarctica: Victoria Land, Mt New Zealand nord | collected 2016-01-07 | reverse complement strand
GGGGGATGCACTGGCCGAAGCGAGAGAGCACCAAGCGATTCCGGCGAGCCGTCAAGGCCAAGACTCGACGGAGCAGCGGCGACAGTCTGGTGACGATTATCCGTAGCATCAACCCCATCATCCGGGGGTGGTACGGCTACTACCGGCATAGCCACAAGACGACCTTTGAACGGCTGGATGGCTACGTTCGGATGCGACTTCGGAGCATTCTGCGAAAGCGCCACGGTGGCAAAGGACGAGGACGAGGCACTGACCATTATCGCTGGCCCAATGCCTACTTCGACGCCCACGGGCTGTTCACCATGATTGCAGCCCGGAAGGCGGCAGGGTATCCCCGATGAGGAAACAACCGACTGGAGAGCCGGATGCGGGAGATCCGCATGTCCGGTTCGGTGGGGAGGGGGCTTCGGCCCCCTTACCCAATCGGAGGATGGACGGTAGATCGTGGCCGGGCGGCGAAGCGGTGCGGGCACACCCTCACCAAACTGTCCATTCATGAACCTCGCGGGGCGGAGGGGGAGTTCTTTAGAGAGACTGTTTCGTGTAACAGCACTTCCTCAGTGGAGCGGGGGGAGCGCTTGAGAGAAAGTGTGTCCCGTCGTAACTCCTCTTCCCTCTGGAGGGGGAGGGGTTGGGGGAGAGGGGGCTACGTATGCGCCTGTATCGCTTGCAGGCGCAGGTGGGCAATCCGTCCACTGGTCGAGAATTGGTACCACTGGGTGGTGCTGGTGACGATTCGATGATTGAGTTTCACGGAGCCATCGAAGACATTGAAGCCCAGCACGCGCGCCGCCGAATACCAGCGGAGATACGTCTTCCCATACAGGTGCGACACATGGAGGCGTGAGGCAACCGCTACTGTTGGATTGCCAGGGACAGTGAAGGGTATGGGACCGCTGCCCGGGGGAGTGGAAATACAATCCGAGGTGCCGCTGCTGCCGGCGACATCAATCGTGCAAAAGAAGTAGTACGCGGTACTTCCAGGGGTGAGCACACCTTTAGCAATGCCCGATTGATCGCAATGGAAGGTCGTGGTGCTGCCTTGCATGACACACGGCTGGGCTGAGCCACAGGTCTGATCCGAAACCTGGCTGGGACAGACAAAGGCGTCCACCTCATCACCGTTCGTAGTGACGCTCACGGTAATCTGCGCGTGGTAGTAGTTGTAGAACTGGTCGGCCGTCACGCTGGTGACGGCGAAGTTGGAATAGGTGCAACTGCTATTCTGGTCGACACAGGCAAATGCGGGGGATGCGCCGCGTTGCACTGCCAGTAGGGAGCCGCAGGCGAGCACGGAAAGGAGGAGCGTTCGAATCAGGCCACGTATCATGACAATCCTTTTATGGGATGCACTGGCTAATATGAGCACGCACAGCGATCAGTTTCACGCCGCATGCATTGTCCGGCAGTGGCACTTGCCTCCGCCGTTTGTAGTCAAATTGTACTCCACCTGAAGCCGGCTGCGGAATGGAATGTCTTTCTGGTCGGAGTGTTACCCTCATGGAGGGTGTACCGGTGGAGGAGCCAAGCGTGGCACAGGGAGAGCCGCTGCTCACGGCCCGCGAGGTGACGATTGCGTTTGGGGGCGTGCGCGCGGTCGATGGTCTCAGCTTCGACGTGCTTGCCGGCGCCATCGTGTCGCTCATTGGACCCAATGGCGCCGGCAAGACCACGCTACTCAACAGCCTGAGCGGCTTTGTCCGGGCCAGTGGCTCGGTGCGGTTCCAGGGGATAGAGTTGCTCAAGCAGCCGGCCCACCGGCGGGCCTCGCTGGGCATCGGGCGCACCTTTCAGAATCTGCAACTCTTCAGCGATATGACGCTGCTGGAGAACGTGCTCACTGGCCAGCATGTCCGGCTGGGCGGCAACGTGCTGCTCGATGCGCTGCGTTTTCCGGTGGTGGCCGGCGAGCGGCGGGCACGGGTGGAAGCGATGGAGCTGCTGTGCTATCTGGGCCTGGAGCGGTATGCCGATCGGCGAGCCGGCGCCCTCCCCTTTGGCGTCCAGAAGCTGGCGGGAGTGGCGCGAGCGCTTGCCGTTCGTCCCACACTGCTGCTGCTCGACGAGCCGGCCGCCGGACTAAACCGGCAGGAAGCGTCCGCCCTGGGTGAACTGATCGGCGGCTTGACGAGCCAGTTTGGCCTTGCCGTGCTGCTGGTGGAGCACAACATGCGGCTGGTGATGGGACTCAGCGACCACCTGGTGGTGATGGCCGAGGGACGCAAGCTTACCGAGGGTACGCCGGCGGGGGTGCGACGGGACCCGGCGGTGATTGCCGCCTATCTGGGCGAAGGCGAGCACGCGGTGAGCGATCAGGAGGTGCGAGACGAGCTTTCTCCGCGTCCGTAACCTCAACGTCTTCTACGGCCCCTTGCACGCCGTCCACGACCTCTCATTCGAGGTGGCCCAGGAGCAGTTGGTCACCCTGCTGGGCGCCAACGGCGCCGGCAAGACCAGTGTGATCCGGGCCGTCTCGGGCCTGCTCGCCACCCCCGGCACGATCGAACTGGACGGCAGGCCGCTGCAGGGCGTTGGCCCGCACCGTCGGGTGCGGATGGGCATCGCCACCGTACCGGAGGGGCGTGAGCTGTTTCGTCCGCTCAGCGTGACCGAGAATCTGATGATGGGCGCCTATGCACGGAAGGATCGGCCGGCGGTGCGCCGCGACCTGGACTGGATCCTCGCGCTGTTTCCCGCCCTCGCCGCCAAGCGCCAGGCCCATGCCGGCGCCTTGAGCGGCGGGCAGGGACAAATGCTGGCCATCGGCCGTGCTCTGATGGCTGCTCCCCGCCTGCTGCTGATGGACGAGCCCTCCCACGGACTGGCGCCCCTGCTGGTGGAAGAGATCTTTCAACTCATTCCCCGCCTCCAGCAGGAGCGCAGCCTTTCGGTGCTATTGGTGGAGCAAAACGCTGGTAAAGCGCTGACCGTGGCCTCGTACGGCTATGTACTGGAGGCCGGGAACCTGGCGCTGGAAGGACCAACCGACGAGTTGCGACACGATCAGCGTGTGCGTGCGTTGTATCTGGGAGGATAGAAGGGAGGACAGGCGATGGCACGGCAGGACGTGATGGTGGTCAAGCATCCTTTGGTGGAGCATTCGCTGGTCGCGCTGCGTGATGTCACCACCGGCACCGATAGCTTTCGGCGGCACGCGCGGTCGCTCTCGCAGATCCTCGCCTTCCATGTGCTGGCGGATCTACCCACGCGCCAGGTGACAGTGCGGACACCGCTGGAGGACACGCCCGGGTGGGTCCTGGATCGCAACGTCATATTCGTGCCGGTGCTCCGCGCCGGCCTGGCCATGCTGGAGGCCATGAGCGATTTTGTGCCCGGCAGCAAGGTTGGCTTTGTCGGGCTGGAGCGCGACGAGCAGACGGCCATGGCCCGCAGCTACTACCAGAAGCTGCCCGATCAGCTGGCCGAGGCTGAGGCCATCATCCTCGACCCCATGCTTGCAACTGGTGGCTCGGCCCTGGCTACCATCGAACTGCTGAAACAGAACCGTGCCACCAGCATTCGGCTGGCCTGCGTGCTCGCCGCCCCCGAGGGTATCGCCACCGTCTGCGAGCGGCACCCCGATGTGCGCATCTTCACCGCCGTGATCGACCGCGGCTTGAACGAGCGGAAGTTTATTCTCCCCGGTCTGGGTGATTTTGGCGATCGGTATTTTGGCACGACGTAAGGAGCGCTTTCATCCTCTGCAATACGCTGGGATTCACCATCGCGCCTGACACGATGACCGTGCCCATCATAGCGTCTCCTGGGCGCTTGAGCACTGCATCGACGTGCCGTTGGGCGCAATAGACAAAGAAGGGAGGGCACTCGTGCCCTCCCTTCTTTCCCGTCTGCCCTAGCCTAGGACTTGGTGGTCCAGGCGAAGGTGTCCCAGGTCACACCGGACGAGGTCGGGTTGTTGGTGAAATTGGTCACCTTGCCGTCGGAGGTCGCAATCACCGGGCGCGAGTACAACGGAATCCAGTACGCGTTCTGATTGATACGAACCTGAATCGTGTTGAACGCTGCCTGGCGGACCTTCTTATCGAACGAACCGGCCTCTTTGTGGATGGCGGCGTCGATCGTCGGGTCTTTAATGCCGGCATTGTTTCCGTTCACACCGATACTCTTGGTTGCCGCAAACCGGTCGATCCGGGTGCTCAACACGTCGCCCTTCAGGTTGTCGGGATCGGGGGAGCCGGTGAAGGCGAAGAGCGCAACCTGGAAGGCGCCATGGCTCAGGATACCGCCCTTGTCGTACTCGGCGAAGAGCTTCGAAGCGGCGGGAACTTGCATCACATTGGCTTTCACACCGAGACGGGCCCAGTTGGCCGCGGCGACGTTCTGGATCGCGGCGCGCCCCGCGTTCCCGACGGTGGTGTAAAAGTCGAGGGAGAAGCCACTTTTGTATGGCGTCGTGGCCAGCAGCTTCTTCGCATCGGACAACGCCTTTCCGCTGCCGGGACTCACATAGGCCTTGGCCAACGGATCCCACTGACCATGCAGCGCCTTGTCGGCAAACGGCTGCACCAACAGTGGCGTATTGACGAGAGGTGTCCAGGCGATCAGGTTCTGGACGGCCTTCTTGGGAAGCTGGAGGGCGCTTTCGAGCAAACCGAGCTTGTCAAGCGAAAGCGCCAGTGCCAGGCGCACATTCTTGTTCGACAGCGGGTTCGGCTGACCGTTGTAGGTGGGATCGAGGTTGAACTCCAGATGTTCGAACACGAATCCGGCTGGAGCCTGGACCTTGAAAGCGCTGGCGTGCTGGTTGAGCGCGGGGAGGTTGGTCGGGGTGTAGTCCTGGGTGATGTCGGTCTGACGCGAGGCCGCTGCCGCAATCATGGCATCTTGGTTGCTGTAGAACGCGAAGATCACGGACTTGACGAACGGTCCGCAGTTCATGACGTTGTAGTACTTCATGGGACTGAAGACGATCCGGTCGTCCTTCACGAACTCAGTGACCTGGTAGGGTCCATTGGTCGGGAACGTCGTGTTCTCGAAGTTCCACGTCGGGTCCGACCCCAACTTCAGGGCCGCGGCATGGGCATCGCCTTTGGGCCAGCCACCGTCCTGCGACCATGAGAGGGGCCACACGGGCGGCAGGGCATAGGGAATGGCAGCGCCGTACACGCTTTTCATGCGCAGGATGGCCGTGTACTTGTTGGGCGTGTCGATCCGAGAGATATAGTCGCAGCTCTGCAGGCAGGCAGGTCCCGTGACTTTGTCCGAGCTGACTTTCCAGCCGAAATTCACGTCGGCTGAGGTCAGTGCCCGACCGTCGGACCATTTGGTGCCCGGCTTGAGGTGCAGGGTGATGGTCTTGCCGCCGTTGGTGATGTCACCGTTCTTGGTGGTCGGAATCCGAGTCAACAGGTCGCCAAAGAGCTGCGCCTTGTTGTTGTAAGCCGCAAGTCCGTCAAACAACTGGTTGCTGGCCAGCACAGAGACGGTAGAATTGCTCTGGTAGGCGGTATTCAAGCTATCGGGGAACTGATAGTCCGAATACTTGACCAAGCCTTTGGCGGTGTCGCGCTTCTTGCAGCGCGACCCGAAGGTACCCGCAGCGGTACTCTTGTGGGTGGTCGTCTTCTGCGTCGTGTGACGCGGGGACGCCGCGTTGGCTTTGGTGGCCAGGCCGGCCAGCAGCAGCGACAGCATGACGCTGAAGCTGATAGCCAGGGTCAGCCACTTGGAACGTACGATCATTAACTCCTCCAACATGTGTACAGACGGTGACGGCGCGCTCTCCGCGCCATAATTGAGATGGACCGCTGTCTCGTATCCTCCCCTACACCTCCTTGCCGGCCCCTGCCACCAACGACAGGATGAGCCGGCGGACTTATCCGTGAAATGTTCCGTGCAGCTTGTGGTAGTATCCTGGTTGGCACTTTAAACGATTGAGCGGGTACAAATGCAACAACCGACCCACTGTACACGGTCAGCAGAAAGCCTGCCCTGCCACTTTCTCTGCCTCGGTCGCTCTCTTTTCCGTCGGATCGAAGGCGTTGACCGGGAACACATCTGCGCCCACGTCGGCTATCCTCTCTGGTTCCGTGCAGCCCATACCCGAGACAGCCTTGGCGCCACACTACCGAGATATCACCCGAGCGGCCATGATCGGCCCTAGAGTAATACCATGCTAAGGAACAGAACCAGCCAGCCCCAGGATGGGTGCACGTAGCTCTGTGTGAAAGACTGGAAGAATTCGACGATCAGGAAGAAAGCCGCTGCTATTCCAGTGACCCATAGCCAGGTATAGTCACGCGCGTAGGCCAGGCCGGCAGAGGCGAGTTCCAGCAGGATGAGGAGAAACGCCTCGAACCTCGCGAAATCCCAGAAGCTGGCGCTAATGGTGACGTTGCGAAAGGGAATGGAGGCGGCTTTCGTCGGCAGAAAGATGCCGACGACGAGGAGGATCGAGCCGATCCAGGCGACCTTCTGGCTCCCGAGTCCTTCAAGTGGCCGAAGATTTGGAATGTGTGCGATCCCAAAAATCGGCAGTAGAGGGTGGAACAATGCATCTACTGCATGTCTGACTGACCGTCAATGTACAGTGGACCCGCTAGGGGCAAGGCTGGACTGGTGGCACGCACGGAATCGCGGTCTTTTGGCTCTCTCTTGCGGCGCTATCGAATGGCCGCGTATCTGACACAGGAACAGTTGGCCGAGCGCGCCGGGTTAAGCGTGCGCGGCATCAGCGATCTCGAACGAGGCGTCAATCGAGCCCCATATCTGGCGACGGTGGCCCGGTTGATCGAAGCACTGACCCTGTCAGAGGAGGAAGGCCGCGCGCTGGAGGCAGCCACTTCGCGTCTACGCGGACCGGCGACCGCATCGTTCGAACCTCGACCGGCGCGGCTTCCCGCCCAGCCCACCTCATTGGTTGGGCGAGAGCGAGATGAGGCGGCAGCGGTGCATCTGTTCCGATGGGAGGGCCGGAGACTGCTGACTCTGACCGGTGCGGGCGACGTGGGCAAGACGCGTTTGGCGCTTCAAGTGGCGGCGACCATGGCGGCAGACTTCGCCGATGGCGTCGTGTTCGTGCCCCCCGCCAGCGGCCCTTGTCCTGTGGCCGAACTACTGCGGTATCCGTGCGTGGCGCTCTTTCTCCAGCGTGCTCGGTTGGTCAAGCCCGCCTTTCAAATTACCGAGGAGAACGCCCGTGCCGTGGCCCAGATCTGCGGACGTGTGGACGGTCTGCCGCTGGGCATCGAACTGGCCGCGTCCCGCCTGCGCATCCTGTCCCCACAGGCGCTGCTCGCTCGGCTGGAGCGGCGGCTGCAGGTGCTGGCCGGAGGGACGGTCGAAGTGGCGCCGCGCCAGCAAACGCTGCGCAACACCCTTGCCTGGAGCCACGACCTCCTCGACGGCGCGGAGCAGACCCTCTTTCGGCGACTCTCGGTCTTTGCCGGGGGATGTTCGGCAGAGGAGGTAGAGGCGGTCTGCGTCAGCGGCGATGAGCGCGAGCTCGATGTGTTCGAGGGACTGACATCCTTGGTGGACAAGAGTCTCCTCGTGAGCGAGGAGCAGGAAGCAGACGATCAGCGCCTCCACATGCTGGACACGACCGGGGAATTCGCACGCGAGTGTTTAGAAGCCAGTGGGGAAGCTGAGATGATGCTGCGCCGGCACGCCATGTACTATCTGACCCTGGCGGAGCGGGCAGAGCCGGAATTGCGAGGTCGTGACCAGGGTATCTGGCTGACACGGCTGGACCGTGCGCACGACAATATACGCGCCGTGCTTCAATGGACCATGGACAGTGGAGACGTCGAGGCGGGCATGCGCCTGGCCGGAGCGCTGTGGTGGTTCTGGTACGCACGCGGCTACTTGAGCGAGGGACGGCACTGGCTGGACCTCCTGCTGAGCCGCGATGCACAAAATCAACGGGTGACGCCTGCAGTACGAGCGAAGGCACTGCGAGCGTGTGGCGCCTTGGCGACCGAGCAAGGTGACTATGCGCCGGCCGTGACACTCGCAGAGGAAAGCCTGGGCCTGTTCCAGGAACTCGGGGACCGGCTCAGCGTGGGCACGTTGCGGACCGTACTCGGGAACATAGCGAAATATCAGACCGACTTCGCGAGGGCAAGATGTCTGTACACCGATGCCCTCGCTCTGTTCCGCGAGTTGGGAGACAAAAGGAACATCTCGGTGTCTCTCAACAATTTGGGGAACCTGGCAAAGGAACAGGGCGACTACGGGCGCGCCATGAGCATCTATGAGGAGAGTCTGGTATTGAAGCGGGAGCTTGGCGACCCGCGCGGCATCGCTATCGTCCTCAGCAACATCGGGACCATGGCGCACGCCCAGGGCGATGACCGGCGGGCGGCGGCGGCGGGAGAGGAGAGCGTGGCGCTCTTGCGGGAGCTGGAGGACAAAGACCTGGCTTCGGCACTGGACACGCTAGCCCGGGCAGTGCTGGCGCAAAGGGACGACCAACGAGCCATGGAGCTATATCGGGAAGGGCTCCGAGTTTCCTGGTCGGCCGGCGAACTCCAACTCGTGGCGTTCTGTCTAGAGGGCGTGGGGCGGGTCGCCAGCGCCCAGGGGAACATGCGGAAAGCTGTGCAGCTCTATGGCGCTGGAGTCGCGCTTCACGAACGTATCGGAGCGCCACTCTCTCCCGCCGAAGAGGCACAGGACGCATCATATTTCGATGTTGCTCGGCAAACACTGGGCGCCACGGAGTTTGCAGCGACCTGGACGCACGGGCAAGCGATGCTTCTCGATCGAGCTGTTGCCTGCGCGTTGGACGATACTCCGCACTCGACGCAGAATCCTCGGGGAGAGTAAGCGCCGAGCATCACACCCTGGTCGAAGCCGGGCAGATCGAGCCGTTCGCCGATCAACCGCGGGTGCACCGGTCGGTCACTGCGTCCAAGCACGATCCGAAACCACAGCCCGCGAAGTATCGGTCGGAGGTGAAGGGACGGCGGTGAACCACGTCGTAGGACACCCACGCCGAGCGAGGGGAGCGATATCAGCATCCAGTTCTTGCTCCCGGCACGTTAGCATGAGACGCCGTGGTTGCGAGAACCCGCCACGGCGAGAGCGATACGGTACCGTACAGGAGGACAAGAGTATGGCTGAGATCCACGTATCGGCTGAGCGCGCTGTTTCGGCGGAGCCGGAGACTGTCTATCGCTGCTTGGCCGACTACCGGCAACACCACCCCAATATCTTGCCTCCCGCCTTCACCGATTTTCAGGTCGAGTCTCGGGGCGTGGGCGAGGGTACTGTGGTGCGATTCCAATTTCACGCCGGCCGGCGGGTCCGTCCCTATCGTATGCGGGTGGCCGAGCCGGAGCCTGGCCGGGTGCTCAGTGAGTCGGACACCGCCTCCACCCTGGTCACCACCTTCACCGTATCGCCCGCCGGCAGTGGGAGCACGGTGCGTATTGACACGTGCTGGCAGGGTGCCGGCGGCGTCGGCGGCTTCTTCGAGCGCACCTTTGCACCCCGTGTGCTGCGGCAGATCTATGCCGATGAGTTGGAACGGCTGGATCGGTACACGCAAGGAATGGCTGCCGAGTGACTAAGACAAACCGCCCTGCGGCCCTTTCCTTGCCGACCCCTCAATCCAGGGTGGAACGTTGCTCCCCCGGCCCACGGGCACGGCGGAAACGCAGTTCCTCGGCAAAAGCGTTGGATCGAAAGAAAAGACCGCGAGCGGAATGCCTCCTATTCTAGCGTCAATCCTCATCCAGCCGTTTGTTTCCATCCTCATCCAGCCCAAAGACAGAATGCCAACGGTGGCGGTTGGTGACCGTCAGGTATCTTACCAGCTGAAGCGCAGCGCCCGTGCCAAATACGTTCGCCTCAAGATCACGCCGGATGGGGTGCTGCACGTCACGGTCCCAATGCAGCATCAGGTCGAGAGCATCCAGCAGCTCCTGGCGCCGCAATCACGGTGGATCGTGAAACATCTGCGTCTGCTGGAAGCCTCGACGGACCAGCACGCGGGTCTGCTGGTCACCGGGAGCATCTTGCCCTTCCTTGGACGCGATCGACGGCTGGAGATTCTGACGCCCGCGGTACCGGAACCGCTCATCTCGCTGATTGATGACACGCTCTATCTGGCCGGCCCCAGCAGCGAGCAGATCGACCTCCACCTCATGCTCCACACGTGGTACCGTGAGCGTGCAGCGGAGATGTTGCACGAGCGCGTCGAGAAGTGGTCGCGCACGATGCGCCTCCAGCCTCGCCGCCTGACGGTGCGCGATCAGCGCACCCGGTGGGGCAGTTGCTCGGCGCAGGGCAACCTGAACTTTAACTGGAGGTTGGTCATGGCGCCGCTGCCGGTGGTGGATTACCTGGTGGTGCACGAGTTGATGCATCTGCGCGAGATGAATCACAGTGATCGCTTCTGGGCGGGTGTGGCACGGCACTGCCCACGCTACGAAGAGCAGCGAGCCTGGCTCAAGGACAACGGCCGGCGGCTGTCCCAGGTGTTGCCGCGCGATTGAACGGAGACCGAGCGACATCGGCGGGACTCAAGAAGCCCCGCCGGCGCGGGGCTTCCTTTCGTCGTATGCTGGTGCTGGTATACCAAGACGGTTGACTGAAAAGCATCACGGATTCCGCGCCAAGGGGGGCACATGCGGATATCTGTCTGGCAGCGCCATAGTGCTGGCCTGCGGGCCAGGACGGCCAGGACGGCCAGGCTACCGGACGGAGACGGCACCAGGGCTGGGCTATCGGTCGGTCGTCATCGGCCGATAGCGGTGGGTAGCCCGTCCCCTTGCACCCCATTCGGGGCACGAGCTGGGCGGATCGGCCCGCAGGCCGACACCATAGCTCCAGCTGCGGCGTCGTGGATGGTAAGAGCCAGGCGCCTGAGGCGGAGTGCCGGGCTGCGGCCCGGTCGAGCCACAAGGGCTGGGCTATCGGACATTGACGGCCAGGATGGTCGGGCTAGTACGCCTGAGGAGGTGTTCAGACAGGAAAGTGAGAGTCTTTCTCCGCCGGCCACGTTCCCGGCGGTACCCGACGGCAACTGCGTCATCGTGAGATGGGGTGGAGAGCAGCCGAAGGGGA
>JAABUJ010006674.1_pt1 | contig 11035 bp, 8 predicted proteins | sample 5559131 | NCBI WGS metagenome assembly JAABUJ01 (sample SAMN10711875, study PRJNA513366) | rock metagenome | isolation source: Antarctica rocks | place: Antarctica: Victoria Land, Mt New Zealand nord | collected 2016-01-07 | reverse complement strand
ATCAGCCTCGGCGAGCGTGAGATCAAGCTCCTTGACACCCCAATGCGGAGTGCGTCGCCACACCCGCCGCGGACGACGCTGTTCGGTGACGTGCACCTCGGAGGCGGTGGGGGAGTAGCTGCCCCAACTGCCGGTCACCACAACCCGGTCCACGTCGGCCGGAACCTGAAACGACAGCCCCAGCGCGGACGCCGCCATCGTCCCCGTCCGCCCAGCCTGCGCGGTCTCCAGATCATCCCCGCGGGTCTCGGCAGCACCCGTGACCTCCAAATCAACAAGATCAGGATCATCCGTGTCCGTGTCCGTGTCCGTGTCCGTGTCCGTGTCCGTGTCCGTGTCCGTGTCACTGTCCGCCACCGGTGCCACCCGGGGCGGTGCGGAGGGTGAGGTCCTGGGCACGAGTCGACCCACGAGGTACCGCTCCGCCGGTGACACCCCCGGGGGCAACTCCTCGAACTCACCGTCACGCGGCCCCAGCAGGTCACGCTCAAGCAAAGACTCCAGCTCGGCGCGGACGTCGAAGGAACTGGCAGGACCCGCAAAAGCGCTGTCGGTACTCATCACCGGGAACGGTACGGCGGGGCAACGACAACCGGGGACGGCTGCCCGTTTCCGGCGGCACGTCCGACTCCCAGGTCGCCCGGCATGACGGCGTTGACCGTTATCCGGCCTGCGTGCGCCGCTTCCCGTAGGACCAGGCGGTGATGTCGAGCAGGCGCAGGTCAGTCAGCTCCGCCCATCCGCTGCGGTCCTCACTGTTCGCGAGCTCAGCCCGCAGGGTGGTGCAGCCCAGCGGTCATACGGCGTCCTTCATCCCGGTGGAGCGCGGTGGGTGTCACGCCAGGCCGGCGCGGCGGTGGTTCTCCTCAAGCAGGAGGTCGAGGAGCTCGAAGCGAGCGCGGGGCGAGACGGTCCAGCGGGTACCGAGCTTCGTGGGGTGATGGCCGATCTCCAGGTCCAGATCCCAGCCGTAGGCATCCATTACGGCCTGGTCGATCTCGGCGTGCAGCTCGCGCAGAGCAAGCACTTCGGGATCGCGGTCGGCCGGGTCGTGGACGTGGTTGTAGGTGGTGGTCAGGCCCCAGGAGCGGGACAGCATCAGGGTGCGGCGCTCGGAGTCGAGGCGCTCGCCGAGGTGGTGCAGGTCGGGCGTCGGCTCCGGACGCGGCAGCGTCAAGAACACATCCGACGGGGCGTACCGGAGTCCCGCTCCCAGGGTCGAGGTATACCGAACGGCCCAAGCGGCATGAACGGCCGACGACAACACGGCGAGGTGCGAAAAGCCAGGGAAAGAGAACACCACGCAGTCCGATGAATAGACCGGACCCGTCGGCGAACGGATAGGCATCAGCACGTTGCTGACCCGCGTAAGTGCGAGGACGTAGTCGAGGCGTTGTATGCGCGGGTCGTCAGATCCTCGGCGAGCATGTCTCCACCAATAGTCCCGGTAGCCCCGATCAGATTTGTCATCTCGCTCTGGCTTGACCAACCGCCGGATGATGTCGAGCGCGTCTGGGTATTGCTCGGCCCGGCTCAGCGGCCAGTCCCGGAAGTTGATGATCCAGCGGCTCGCTGAGCTGTCCGGTCGTTGGTTGAGGTCTTGCCCGATGACGTAGGGGTATAGGACGTCGGCGTTGCGGGGATTGCGGGCGATGAGGTCGCAGGCCTGCTCCTCGGTCATCGTGAAGCCGAGCCCGAGCACGTAGGACCCGATGAACGCCAGATCCTCGTTCTCCGGCAGGCGTTGTGGTCGGCCGCTCACTCGGCCAACCGGTTCGAGGTCGGCGCCGATGGCAGGCACCTCCTCACCGTCGAGCCACCGCACTCCGCCGGGATCAACGTGGGCCCGCGAGGCCCATACCTCGACGATCTCCAAGCTGGCGCTCTTACTTGGCCACGGGTGGCTGGACCGTCCGCGACGCACCGTGAGTCCCCGCCTGGCGACCTGGGCGAGGCCGACCTCCAAGGTGTCGCCCTGGACGAGGGTGTTGGTGGCGATGTAGCCGAGCTGGCCGTGAGAGGACAGCAGCCGCTCGGCTCGAAGCAGAAAGCGTGCGGCGAGGTCGGCGCTGCCCTTGAGGCCAAGACCGTCCCACCTCTGCAGCCATGCCAGGTAGTCGTCACCGAGCGCGCCGCTGATCTTCTTACCACTCAGGAAAGGCGGGTTGCCTATCACGGCGTCGAACCCGCGTTCGGTGGTGTCGGCGAACACTTCGGGGAAGGCCAGCGGCCAGTGCAGGGGATTGCGGGGGACGACCCCGGAGGGCCTTCCTTCCTGTACGGCGTCGACCTGCTCGGCGAGCCCGGCGGTGTAGTCCGGGGCGACGCGCTCCACGGTCATGGCGAGGGAGGCGAAGGCGACGTCGATCTTGCGGCCCTTCAGCTGGCCGGCACGCAGACCCACGCCGACGAGGGCATCGGCGACGGACTCCAGTTGCGAAGTGGCCAGGTGTGCCTCGGTGAGCAGACGAGCCTTGTAGGCGGCGTCACGGCCTGTCACGACGGGGTGGGCCGTGATGCGTCTGCGGAGGTCGGCGGCCCTGTCCAATTCGTCCTCGCGTACCACCTCGTCGAACGGTCGATTGATGCCGTGCGGTGCCAGATGGAGGTGCTCGAGCTGATCGACCGAGGTCAGGCCGAGGAGGCTGTCCCCGACGACGAGGCGGTCATCGAGGAACCCGAACGGGCGCTCTCGGTCCATGGTGACCAGCCACAGCGACAGCTTGGCCATCTCCACCGCGAGGGGGTTGATGTCTACGCCGTAGAGACAGTGCTCGGCGACGAGACGGCGGGCGTCCAGCGCCACCAGGTCGACCTCGGCGTCCGCCGCGAGCGTGCGCTGCTGGGTGTGGCGGACGGCGAGGGTGGCGGCGGGGTGTCCTTCTGCCTGCCAGGCCTCGATGAGGCGGTCGGCGAGGTAGCGGCAGGCGGCGACGAGGAACGCCCCGGAGCCCATGGCGATGTCCGCGACCCGCAGGTCGAGGATCTCGGTGGAGGGTCGGATGACCCAGTCGCCGCGGTTGGTGGTCTCCAGGGGCCCGGGTCGGTAGCAGAGGGGTTCCAGGGCGTTGCCGGCGACGTCTTCGGCCAGCGAGCGGGGGGTGTAGTGGGTGCCGGTGCTGGCGCGGCGGGTGGACGGGGCGATGTAGCGGCGCCCGGCCACGGTGATCGCCGGTCGGCCCGATGCGTCCCACCGCAGGACCGGGGCCAGCGGCAGCAGCTGCTCGGCGAGGTCTGCCCCGACGTGACGGCGTAGGGCGTCGAGCTCGTGTTGGGCGAGGATGCGGGTGAGGTCGCGCTCCAGGCGGCTCTCGGTGCGCCCGGTACGTGCCGTGAGCCGCGATGCCAGCCTCGGCGGAACCTCCGCCAGCCAGCCTTCAGCGAGGGAGAGGGGCAGCTCGCTGGGCTCCTTGCCCTTGGGCCAGTCCTTGGGTCGGGTCAGGGACAGTGTCACCTCGGTGGCGGTGCGGACCTCGAGCTCGAGCAGGCCCTCGTAGACGTAGCCGATCTGCTCGACGTCCAGGGCGCGGAAGGTGAGTTTGCGGCGCTCGCCGCCGACCTCGACGTACTGCACGGCGCGCAGCAGTCTCAGCACGGTGGCGTCGTCGACGGCGGGCGGTCGGGTGCTGGCGTCCTCGCCGGTGGTGCGGCCCTCCAGCCACGGGAACCGGTCGGGGTCGAACAGCCCCCCGCCGTAGGGGGGCAGGCGGAGGTCCTCGTGGGCGACCCCGGAGTGCAGGGCGCGGCTGGTGGCGAGTAGCCGGTGCCAGGCCCCGGTGCGGTACTCCAGCGCCTGCGGTCCGGCCAGGGCTTCCGCGGCCTCGAGTTGTTCGACGAGCCGGCCGATGCTGTAGGCGGCGACGTAGATGTCGTCGTCGCTGGGCAGCAGGCGGCGTTCCTCGGCGAAGAGCAGGAACACGATGCGCATCATCAGGGTGACGACGCCGTCGTAGAGGTCGTCGTCGGTGACCTCGCCCAGGAACCCGCTCTCGGCGTCGAGGGTTTCCAGCAGCAGCTCGACGGCGTCGCGGACCTGCAGCCCGAGGGTCTCGGTGACCTCTTCCTGGGCGTTCAGGCTTTCCGCGAGCAGGGCGGGAAGCGTGTTGTCGGCCTCGACGGCCAGGAACCGGGGACGCTGGAGTAGGGCGACGAACGCCCGGAAGGACTCCGGTTCCTCACCCCACAGGCTCGCATCCCACACGGCGGCACCTGTGGTGCCACCGATCGGTGCCCACACCACCGCCCACCAGCGGCCGTCGGTGACCACTCCGGTGGGGACGTTGCGGGCGCGCAGCAGCACCGCCAGGCGTTCGACGGGGCTGGCGGCCCATCCGCCGGTGGTGGTGCGGGCCAGGGGGTGGGTTCCCCAGTCGGTGATCATGCCGAGCATTCGCCACGGGCTCGTCGTCACGAGGGCTGGAGCGGAATCGGCCTGTTCGTCCAGGTCCTCGTCGGTGGGCGCAAGCTCGGCTGGCTCGATGTGCGGTTCGGCGTAGAAGCCGATCTCCGGGGTGAGCACCAGGCCGTGTTCGGCGACGGGTTCACCGAGCGCGGCGGGGAGATCGTTGCCCCAGCGCAGGTGCTGTCCCCAGTCGAGGCCCTGGCACAGCACGGTGCGGATGGCGTCGTAGCGGTTGGCGCCCCGGGACTCCAGGGCGCCGGTAACCGCGGCGCGGACCGCGCGACGCGGCTCGCGGGATACCTCGGGTAGCCCGTTCGGCCACACCCGGTCCACCACGGGCAGGGTCAGGAAGGGCCCGGAGGTGTGGACGAGCTCAAGCCAGCTGTGCCGCCGGCGGGCGGCTTCGCCGGCGCTGTAGGTGCGTCTCCTGCGGCGGACCATCACATCACCTCTGGGACGGCCAGGACCACGGCGAAGGGGAACACCAGCTCACGGACCTGGCCGTAACGGCGGCCGAGGAGCTCGACCTCGCGGTCGCGGGTCTCCTCCAGGGCGTCGAGGCGGTCCTGCCACGCCCGCCGGTCTCGGTCGAACTGTTGGCGCTCGGCGCGGTCGAGGTCGGCGAAACTCAGCTGCACGGCACCGTCGTCGGCCAACGCCCCGCGCAGGGTGGCGCGGAGCTGGTCGAAGACGGCGTTGGTGTGGGTTCTGGCGCGCTGCAGCTGCTGGGCGAGGTCGGCGGCGCGGGCGTCTTTCTGCGCGGTCGCGCGGAGGCGCAGGTCCTCCACCAGACGCGGCGTCAGCTCGTCCCACCGTTCGGCCAGGCGGTGCTTGGCTTGGTGCGTGGCCGGGATGCAGGCGGCGGGCTCGAGAGCAGCTTCCACAGCGTCACGCAGGGCGCCGTAGCTGGATGTCTGCAGGTCCATCCGCTTGGTCGGTCCTCGCTCGGGCAGCTCGCGGCCGGCCAGGACGATCTCCTCGTGCAGGCGGCCGCCGTCAGCGCCGACGATGACGAGCCGGGCCACGACCATCACCACGGGGCCCCGCAGCGCCAGCTCCGGGGGAGGGGTGAAGCGGACGGCGGTGACCCGCTGCAGGTCGGTGCGCCCACCCCACACTGCACTGCGCAACAGGCGGGTGGACTGCGCGACCAGGGGATGCCCGAGGTGTCCCAGCACGACATCGTCGCGCCCACGGGACACCTCCGGGTCGAACGTCAGAGGCCGGAGCTCACCGGAAAGGGGGTCGGCGAGACCGGTGAGGGTGCGTTCCCAGCCGCTGCGCAGCTCGGGTGGGGCGATCTCCCCCGAGCTGTCCTCGATCAGTCGCGGTTGCTGGGCGAGGGCGAGGGCAACATCGACGACGCGGCGGACGTTGGCCGGCGCAACGTGCAACCGCCGGATGGAAGTGTTGAGTTGCGTGCGCAGTCGCTGCGCCTGCTCTCGCAGGTTCTGCTCGGCCCGCAGCAAGGTGGTGGAGGGCTTGGCCCGCACCGCGAGGGGGTCGATCAGCAGCGGCCGGCCGAGCATCTGAGCCTCGACCGCACCGGCCAGGACGGGGTTGACGCTGCCGAGGTCACGGCGTTCGGCGGCGACCTTGCGGGCGACGCGGGACAGGAACTCGAGGTCCGCGTCGTAGGACCCGGCCGGGGCGGACTGCCACCCGGCGCCCACGAAGTGGGCGACGTCGACCTCGGTGTCTTGGCCGTAGCGGTCGACGCGGCCGATGCGCTGCTCCAACCGGTTGGGGTTGAACGGGATGTCGTAGTGGATGACGGTGTGACAGTGGCGTTGCAGGTCGATGCCCTCGCTGGCGGCATCGGTCGCCAGCAGGATCCGGAGGGAGTCCCGGTCGGGTGCAGCCTGGAACGCATCCTTGAGGTGCTCGCGGTGGGCGGTGTCCATGCCTCCGTGCAGCAGCCCGAGACGGTCACCGCCCAGCCCACGGGCGGCCAAGATGTCGGCGAGCCACACCTGGGTGTCGCGGTACTCGGTGAACACGATGATGCGGGTGTCACTCCCGGCCGGGCAGAGCCGGATCAGTTCGGTGACGAGGGCGCCGGCCTTGCTGTCCGCGGGTTCGGCGCGACGGGCCGCCCACGCATCGAGCTGAGCCAGGATTGAGGCCTGGGTGTCGCTCAGGGAGCCGGTCGCGGTACCGGCGCGTTCTAGGACGTCGGCCTCGGCCTCTTCCGGGTCCGGCTCGTCCTCCCAGGCGAGGGCGTCGGTGAGCCACTCGGGGACGTCGTCGTCCACGATCGGCGCTGCGGCGCGGGCGAGGGTGGCCTGGTGGGCGGCGAGGGTCCGGGCGAACGCGGCGGGGGAGGAGAACAGCCGCTTCTTCAGCAGCAGGCTGATGAGGTCACCGGCGCGGACAGCGGTGGCGCCGGGGGCGGTCTGCCGGGAGTGGGTGTACCGGGTGAGCAGGTCGTGACCTGTCCGCTCATCGTCGGTGTAGGTCACCTCGATGGCACGGGCGTGGCGGCCGGGGAAACGTGCAGTGCCATCGGGCAGGGTCAGCTCGTCCTTGAGGCGGCGCACCATCACCTGCTGCACAACCACCGGGTCCGGCTCAACGCCCCGGGCGAACCGCCGCGGGTCGAGCATCTCCAGCAGCGCCTGCCACGACTCGGGGTAGCCGTTGTGTGGGGTGGCGGACAGGAACAGCCGGTGTTGGGAGAAGTCCCCCACCCGCCGCACCGCCTGGGTCTGCAGGCTGTCGAGGGCGTACCGCTTGCCGCTGGCCGGAGCGGGTGGGGCGCAGTGGTGAGCCTCGTCCACGACGAGGATGTCGAAGAAGCCGGGATGGCGGGCCTCGGGGACGAGGACCTCGTCGAGCAGCCGCTGCACCCGGGGCGTCCGCAGCCACGGCAAGCTGACGATGGTCCGGGGGAACACCGAGAACGGGTTGGCCTCCAGACCGTGGGTGCGGCGCAGCGCCTTGAGGGCCGGGGCGTCGAGAATGGTGAACTCGAGACCGAACTTCTCGGCCATCTCGTCACGCCACTTACCGATCAGCGGGGCCGGGCACACCACGAGCACGCGCCGGGCCCGGTTCCGCAGCAACATCTCCTGCACGACCAGCCCGGCCTCGATGGTCTTGCCCAAGCCGACGTCGTCGGCGATGAGCAGGTTGACCCGCGGCATCGCTAGTGCCTTCGCGACCGGTTCCAGCTGGTAGTCCTCGATGGTGATGCCCGCGCGGAACGGTGCCTGCAACGTGTGATCGTCGGCGCTGGCCACGGTGCCCCACCGAACTGCGTCAAGAAATGCACCGAGGGTCTGCGGATCGTCCCACCCGGTCTCGGTCACCGCCGGCAGCCTCGTCGCGGGCAACACCTCGCGGCCCGGCTCGATCTCCCACGCCACCGTCAACTCGTCGCCCAGGTCGTCGTCACTGACCGAGGTAAGCGTGACCAGCGTCCTACCAGGGAGCTCCGCGGCCAGCTCGTCGCGGGGCTGCGAGCTCACGCTGCGGCGATTGACCACCCACTGCTGACCCCGGACACGAACCAACTGCCCGACATCCGGTGCCGTGTCCGAGTCCGTCATCCCTCCAAGCATTTGTCGACTCTAGTCACGGACCGCCGGGCCCCCATTCGGAGCGCGGCGGCCCGATTCGGGCCCGTGGTGCCGAGCCCGAGGCCCGGCAGTGGTACGCCGCAGGCGGTCGAACACGGGTGGTCGCGGGCGGTGTTCACCCATCACACCGCGACGAACCGGCACGCACGGGTGGGGCGCCCCCTAACAACTTCCCGGCCACCCTGGTGGGCAGGGAGTCCGATCTGGCGCGGGAGATCGTCCAGGACCCCTATGACCTGGACTTCAGGCGCTGGACCCTGGATACACCGAGCGGGAGGTAGGAGGACGCCCTGGTGGCCGCGGATGACGCACTTTTCACCGAGCTCGGCGATGGTTTCGCGTTCGTGGGTCGGTAGTACCGGATGCCGGTGGGGAGCAGGAGTTCTTCATCGACCTGTTGTTCTTTCATCTCGGGCTGCGCCGCTTTATCCGCACTAACGGGGTTCGGTGATGGTGGACTCGCCTACTCACCTGTCGTGGGTTCTCCGCGGAGTCCAGCTCGATGGTGACCGTAAGTGGGTAGCATTTGGGAAGTCGTTGGCACGATAAGTGGAGGTGTGCCGGGATGGAGGCAGCGTCGGGCGGGGCGAAGGGAGCTGCGCCGCCCGGGGGCGGTGTCCTGCAAGTGGTGCGGTGCCCAGACCACGTGTTGGTCGGGAAATCCACCCTCAGTGATCCCCGCGCCGTGGCCATCACCGTGCTCGCCGACGCGTCACTCGGTGGTTTACCCCAAGAACTGCATCCTTGAGCGCCGCAACAGTCCGGAGTCGGACAGCCACCGCGCGCTAGCGTGAGCAGCAATTCTCATCAGACAGCGCTGAACCACGGGAGTCGCAGTGAGCTACCCACTACGTAAACCAGGGCGAGACCAGCAGCGCGTCCCGCCGCCATACACAGGACCGCCGCCATACACAGGACCGCCGCCGCCGCCGCCGCCATACACAGGACCACCGAATCCCCCCAGCAACGGACGGCGCCGCACTATACTGATCATTGCCGGTACCGCGGCGGCAGTTGCAATCATTGTCCTCCTCGTCAGTGTGCTTCTCCCCAAGTCATCCAATGGGGGTGGCACGAGCGGAGGCTCTGCGTCCGGGCAGCGCAGCTCGACCAGCGACCAGTGGTACGCCGCGGTATGTAAACCCGGGACGTTCATAGATGGAAACGGTGGCAACCTTCTGCCCAACTCCATCGCCAGCACCGCGACCTGCATTAGCACTGGGCCCGCGGGGTTCGCGGGAGCCGTGGATGTAGTAGTGATCGGCACCTACTCCTCGACATTCAAGCTGCAGAACGATATGACTCACTTTGGTGGGTACGCCACCATTCCCACCAACGATGGCAATACAGAAGTGTTTGCCGTGTCCTCACGTGACCCATCGGCGGTGAGCGCAGCACTCAACCCGCTCACCCAATTCGGATTCATAATCCATTCCGCTGGGAAGTAGACACACGTTGGTGTTCGAGCTGAAGGCCGGCCGGGTCGAGCCTGGGCACCTGGGCACGCTGAACTTCTACGTCAACGCCGTCGATGACCTGCTGCGACGGCCCGAGCATGGTGACGGCTCGACCGTCGGCATCCTGTTGGCCGCCGACCGTGACGACGTCGTGGTTGAGTACGCGCTACGAGGGTTCGAGACCGCGCTGGCGGTGAGCACCTACACCACCCATTGGGCCCTGCCGGAGGAGGTTCGGTCCGCGTTGCCGAGCCCAGATGAGCTCGCCGAGGTCATCCGGGACGTACAACGCCACCACATTCCTGAAGCCTGAACACGACGCCACCCGGCCCGGGATTGGGCTCCCGACGGCACCGGCGGTCGGTGCAGAGGAAGACGTTATGCGAGGAGAACCGATGAACCACGGCTCAGCCCGCACCTGGGTACGCACCCGCCGGACGGCCGTGCTCGCGGCTCTGACCTTGCTTGTCGTCGGGTGCGGTGCAACCGGCTCGCCGGTGGATACCACCACCGCCGCGCCGCCCACGACCACCACGGCCGCGCCGCCCACGACCACGACCACGACCACGACCACGGCCACAGCAACGACAACAGGCGCAGGAGCGTCGGTGACATCTGCGGCGCCTACCTCTACCTCGGTCTCACTGCCGGGCGGCTTGCTGGTTACCGACCCGGCGCACAACGCGGTCCAACCTTTCCCTGCCGCGGGAAGTTGCCACGCACGGCAAGCGGCCAAGGGCGTATTACCGGACCCCGCTTGCACCCCGGGGGCCGTGGACCCTCACGTCACGGACGCCACGCTTGAGAGCACGGTGTGCCGACGCGGCGGCTACACCTCCACCGTCCGACCACCCACGAGCGTCACCAACAGTGAGAAACGTCTGGCTCAGGCCGCCTACGGGCAGAGCGACGGGCCCTCGGCGTACGAACTCGACCACCTCGTGCCCCTCGAGTTGGGGGGCACTCCTAACAGTGCGGCGAACCTCTGGCCCGAGCCGGGATCCTCCCCGAACCCCAAGGACAAACTCGAGACCGCACTGCACGACCTTCTCTGCGCGCACCGCATCACCCTCACCGCCGCCCAGCACATGATCGCCACCGACTGGATTGCCGCCTACCGCCAGACCCTCGGCACCCCACCACCCAGCTGAGGCTCGTGAGTATCGATCCACGACCGCGCTCGGTCCACCTGGAGCGGCAGGTCCAGCGAGGTGCTGCACTAGGGAGATGCAAGACGCTGATTTCACCGGAGGAGACATGGGCGCCGGTCACGCCAGCGACAGTGCTGCGCAACGCGGGGTGGAGGAACACATCCTCAGACTCGCCAGCGAGAAGCTGCACTTCGAACTGAAGCACAGGGTTTGGACCGAAGCACGCACGACCCTGCCCGATGGCGCCCGCATCGCAGTCGACGGCAGCGCGACCGACCTCGAAGGCTTGCTCGTGCTTGGCCTTGCCGAATAACTTGCCTAGAGCGTGTCTGCTAACTCATAGTGTCGTGGTGCTCCACTATGGACTCATGGTGCGAGCTGATGTGATCTCTGACGAGTTGTGGGCCCTTCTGGAGCCGGTGCTGCCCGGAGTCGCCGGGCGAC
>JAABUJ010006673.1_pt1 | contig 11037 bp, 10 predicted proteins | sample 5559131 | NCBI WGS metagenome assembly JAABUJ01 (sample SAMN10711875, study PRJNA513366) | rock metagenome | isolation source: Antarctica rocks | place: Antarctica: Victoria Land, Mt New Zealand nord | collected 2016-01-07 | reverse complement strand
TGATTGCTGACAATTCGGCTGTGTAGGGATTTTGCTCCTTCCTTGGCCCTAGCATCCTCGAGTACGTTACATATTGACGCGTTGTGGCCCCCATTTTTGTGTCTATAATGGCTCCTCCTGCCCCAACTTTAAAAAAAGCCATTACAGGGAGCCATTATGTAACCACGCCTTGCTGTACTGTACGGGTTGACCCTTACCTAAGCTATCTAACATATCCGAGCACTTTACTACAATCCACTCTCAAGTATTTACTTCTTCAAAATCACTCCAACTCATCTTTTATCAACTACACGCACACGTACTTTGAACGAGTGCCACAACAGGCCTTGAGACAGACACTCCCTATGATTTTACAAGCAGGGGACTCCGAATGACCCTGAGATTCTCCAGAGCCTCACACTGTCGGTCGAAGCACAACCTTTCCACCCTGTCGGGCCGTCATATCACACCGCTTGCTTACCGCCTTGGCTGACCATACATTCAGCCTCATCTTCCACTTCATAAGGCGCAGTACTGCTTCACCACTTGTGTAATTCTAATTGTATTGTATCTGCAGCAGGTTCACTAAGAATGTACCTCATGCTGTGTGATTGATCAGCACCAGGTTCTTACGGACGACAACATGGCATCCTAAGTCTTTAACTCCGTGCTTTCTTTAACTCCGTGCTTATCTCAATTCATCTGCGATCATCTATCTGGTTCTGTCGTCAATCCATCCTTGATTCGAGAACAGCCCGCACGTGGCGGTGGGTCGTCATTCCAAATATGATATCGTCCAGAAGCAAGTGAGTGGATGGTTGATTACAGATTACAACGCAACCTGACGAATGTGACATGTATACTCCCATATGCGTTGAAGGAAGAGAAAAGCTATAGTGAGCATGGGTACTGTCGCTGTCTATCGCTGTCAGCCGCATGAGGAGCAATCGAACACCGGCAATCAGTATGGTACAAGCAAATGTACAGCTTGTCTCCAGCTTTCCCTCTATCTGTCTTGTTCAGTGTGCTATAACTCAACCATCCAACTTGAGGATCACTTGATACGTTAGTCTCATACGACGTGTATCTTCTGAAGACCCTGCCATATCCCATTGAGTGAACAACGTCTTCTTGATATTCAATAAGGAGCAATGGCAGATTCCAAATTTGACTTGATAGTTATAGGTGCCGGTTAGTCATCACATTCTCAACAAGCTCTGCGGACATAGACTCAAGTTTTTGGAGTAGGTTGGGCCGGACTGATTGCTGCAACTACCTACTTGAGACTTGCTCCAGAGACGAAGCTCCTGATCTTAGACGATGGCAAAAGTATTGGTGGTGTTTGGAATGACGAACACATCTACCCTAATCTGTTCGCGCAAGTCGGCCACGGTCTCTTTGAATACTCCAGCTTTCCCATGGAAAAGAAAGGCCTTACGCCAGACCGATATATCTCCGGCAATACGATAAACGAATATCTCACCGCATTTGCCGAAAAGAACGGCATCGTGAGCCGTATCAGACTTCAAACAAAAGTGAAGAGCATAAAGAAGGTGGGTAACAAAGCTACCATGTGGCGTCTCATGGTCGAGGGCGAGCAAGAATACGTCCTTGAAACCACGAAGGTTATTGTGGCCAGCGGAGCGTCTTCCGGTCCTTATGTTCCTGATTTTCCACGATCCAGATTCACAAAACCCATCATTCACTCTTCTCAGATTGGACGTAGCCTCTCTGAGATTGGATCTCCAGCTGTTCAGCGTGTGGTTATACTCGGAGCTGCCAAATCCGCCTACGACACAGTATTCCTGATGCTGAAACAAGGCAAAAAAGTTGACTGGGTTATCAGAGAGGATGGGAGCGGACCATTAGCCATCATGCCTCCACGACTTTTCAAGGTCTTCAATACCATCGATGTCATGTCAACGCGGTTGTTTGCGTGTTTTAGTCCCGCGATCCTTCAAACAAAGGGCTTTTGGTACCATTTTCTGCAGAGATCGTGGGTTGGGAGGAAATTTACCACGTTGGTTTGGAGAATCGTAACGATTCTAGCAGAAAGACACGCGGACTACTCAAGGAACGAGAATGTTGGAAAGTTGAGACCTGTTCCTAAGAACTTTGGGTACATACCTTGCAAAGCAGACTCTTGGTCGTGATGCTAATCAAGAGGCCCGTAGACTGTTCTGGGCGAATTCTGGGCTCGGTCTTGCCAGTGTTCCTGACTTCTGGAAGACTGTCCATGCGGGAGATGTCACGGTCCACCGTACATCTATCGAGTCTCTAGTTGAGAATACTGTCAAGCTCGGCAACGGTACCGTCCTCGAAACCGACTATGTCGTCTTCTGTACTGGGTGGTCACACAACCTGTCGACGTTTGAATCCAGTCTCAAAGCAGAGATCGGACTTCCATACGAAGCCGTTTCGGGGGACCAGTGGGCTCAATTAGATGCGCAAGCCGACTTAAAGGTCGAAGGACTTCTCCCCAATCTCACCTCCATACCCCACGCCATACCCATGGAAAAGAGACCGACCGTATCGACCCATCAACCTTGGAGGCTTTATCGTAGATTGGTGTCCCCTGCCATGGCAAATGCCCAGGACCGGTCGATTTACTTCCCAGGTCATGTTCATTCGGTCTTCACCCCTCTCGTTTGCGAGCTTCAAGCGCTCTGGGGAGCGGCCTTTCTCCTTGGCCGACTGCCGATCCCCAGTCTGGAGGCGATGCAAGAAGAGGTTGCTGTATGGACGTCTTGGACGAAGAAAAGATACTTAGCGCAAGGCAAGAAACACTCTTACGCGATATATGACTATCTCACCGTGAGTGCAGCCCTTGCAAACTTATTATAGGAGCCATCTAACCACCATTAGTATGTGGACTCTCTCGCGAACGATCTCGGTATCAAGACCAATCGGAAAAGCAACATTTTGGCAGAGATGTGCTCGCCATACCGACCCAGTGATTACAGAGGACTCGTTGACGAGTACCTCGCCGCGGAAATGCGAGCGGGAATGGCCGGCATGGAAGACAAGACTTTGCTCTCAACTTCTTATTATCACTTGAGCCAGAAGCTGGCTCTCGGCTTTGTTCCGTTGATTTGTTTGCTTGCGCTTACCACAGCTCTGCTGGGATAGAAATTAGCATGTTGGTACAAAGCAGTAGATTAGAATCTTATGGCCGCCAATAGAATCATGAAGTTGTGATACAGATGAGGTATTGCACGTGTTACAAATCGATCAAACCATTCACTTGCCTTGAAGATCTTGCCTTGAAGATCTTGACATGTAGTTCAGTTTCTTTAGCTCGTGGCATTGGCCTTAGTATTGCACGCTTCACGCTTGTTTGGCTGATTCCTTCTGGTGAATCACAGAGATTACGGTCACTCAAGCTAATACAGACGGTTTGGCCGCTTCCAACGGAGACAATGGAACTTGACTAGATGGTAATAAAGAAATGTCCCATATGATCAGGTAGCCGTACTCGGAATCAACTTGGACACCCTGGACTCAAGTGCCTTGCCGTCCTTGCTCACCACAAAGCGCCCATTACCAACCCACGTGCAGTTCTCCAGCTCCTTGTACTTTTCGTCACCAACCTATGCCCACTATCAGCAAGAGCCCTCTATAGACGGAAACTCGGTTCGGGACCGCAAGGGTGATCTCGCAAAAGCCTACCTCAAACGTGTGCGTAAAGCCTAGCGTGCAAAATCAGCAGGTTTTCTCATCATGACGGGAAGTAGCTGGGAAAAGGGCAACGGGCGCGAGGACGTACTGGACAGTCCAAACGGGATCGTCTTTGCCTTAGGGCTTCCCCCGAAAATGGCTTGGATTTCCTCGCTCGCGGCGAAGATGCCGGTCATGTAGAAGCTTATGGGCTAAGGTTGGGATTCGTCAGCTTGAGCTCTTGGGGTTACTTTTCGTCAGTCAGGAGTTCATCAGGTGTTTCTTGCGCCAGGAAGAAAAGATCAGACTTGCAGTGCCTTCGGCGGTCCTGGCACGAGTACGCAAACATCATTAGCGCATGATCTATGAATGACTGTCCAATAGGTAGAGTGTTTGGCCCAACAGACTTTGCGATCCCCTTGATGTTGAGTCGTGCATGCTTCTTGTCCGGGTCGAAGTACAGCCAGTCCCCGCCATACACGATCTCTGCCTCCACCTTTGGCTCGAAGCCCTCAACGGTCTCGATCGTTCCGCTTGGGGTATCCTGTGGCAGGCGTTTGTAAGTTCCACGATCTGATCACGAGTCAGAGCTGCTGGGTCGGAACTCTGGTCACATACATAATGAACGAATGAAGATCCAGAGGAGAGCTCGCCTAGAGACCAGAATCAGTGAGTCAGGTCAAGTCTGGAGAGCCTTGCTTTCAGACACTCACCAACCGAGTGGCCTTGGCCAATGTTGAGCTGGCAACATTAGCACGCCTTCATTTCTCATATTGATGCTAGAGATTCCCTTCACTCTTACCTTGAATATGTATGCAGGCTGAAGGGTAGGAAACCCTGTTTCGTGACTTGAAGACATAGTAAGGACGATTCAATGGGCTCGAAAGACTGAGGATCTTGAAATGGTACGATCACAAGCTCACAACTGGCAGCTACTTCAGCGACGATGAACTTTGGATAGCAGCGATGAATGGGTTGTTTAAAGTCCTCTGTATGGATTTGGCGAGGCTGGATGTGCTGTTGGATTGAGGCTCATCCTACCGTCACCAATAGTCCTTTGCTCTAGGTTTACAACTATCTAGCGGCTGAATTGTAAGTTCTGTTGTAGCTACTAATGCGAGTGAGGAAATGCAACGGGAGGGTTGCAGACATTACTCGGAGGGTCCGAGATAGGTGAATGCATTACGGACGAGTAACTTGCTGCGCGTTGCAACCATGCACCATGTACTCGAGTACTTCCCAAGGTAACCTGGAAGTCTCCATTACAGGACACAGCACGGATCACAGCACGGATCACAGCACGGATTTACTGGTTTCAAATTAAGCTAAATGTATGTGATCATCTGTACTGCTTTCTGTAACTACTCAATACGACCAGCTTTGTCTTCCGACTCTTGGTGGCTTGAATTGTATTCATGCAACAGCAATCACACAGAAGTCACTTTGTGAGACAATGACTGCCTGCAGTAGAATCAATTACAGTTCTACTGACCATGACAAGCTCTGATTGTCCTGTGAGAGAGCTCTGTATGTCCATCTCACTCAGCTGACAGCTGCAGTGCTTGTGTCAGCGCTGTTGCTGATAAGAGCATACACAGCCTTGTGTTCTGTGTTGTGGTGCATGGATGCTGCTCTGACAAGAGATGACTCAACAGCATGAGATCAGCAAGAAGGCATACACTCACTAACTATATTGATGGTCCGAAGTGCGATCTCAGAGGCGGTAACAGAATTGTGTGATACAGGTACAGTACCTTAATCATCATGCACTGATGACAGACGGAGGAGCAGACTGCACATGCAGGTTACACCTGTCATATTGACCTCCAACAATAAAGACTATTGCCTTGATGCCTTGTCTTACTCCCGGTAAGGCTGACCTGATAAGACAAGTTTGACATAAGCTGATGCATACAAAGTACAGGTCATTGTACTACATTCAGAGGTAGTACTGTATATGCATCCGCATCTTGTCCCATGTGCCTTGCTTATCTCCGGTCTCCTCCGTCTGACGCTGTTTCTTTTGTCAGCCTATTACTGGAAAAATTCACAACTTGCTTTTATCAGCGCATCCATTCGCTCCCATGAGGCTTTCATATCACAGTTCTTACATTTCGTTCCTCTTGTTCTTTCACACGAAGAAACCACCCTCTCCACAGTAACTCGTCACCAAGTCTAAGCACAATGCCTAACTGGCTGATTACTGGCTGCTCCTCTGGCTTTGGTCTCGAGATCGCGAAAGCAGCTCTTGCCCAAGGTGACAAGGTTGTTGCAACTTCCAGAGACGCAACCAAGCTCAAGGAGCTCAAAGACTTGGGAGCATTGACCTTGTCCTTGGAGATTACCTCCGGCGACGCAGAGATCAAAAAGGTCATTGCCAAGGCGATCGAGGCGTATGGATCCATCGATGTCTTGCTCAACAATGCTGGTTATGTTCTCGAAGGTGCCGTCGAGGAAGCTAGGTGAGCTTAAAACGTACATTGTGCGATTGAGACCCAACACTGATTCCTTGTCTCCGCCCGAACAGTGACGAAGAAGCCAAAGCCCAGTTCAACACCAATGTCTTCGGCCAGATGGCCGTCTCCCGCGCCGTCCTCCCGCACATGAGAGCGCGGAAAAGTGGGGTGATTGGCAACATGGGCTCCGCACTAGGGTGGAAGGGCACCATCGCGTGCGGATGGTACTGCGCGACCAAATTCGCAATGGCCGGTCTGTCCGAGAGCCTGCGCGACGAGACGAAGCATCTCGGGATCCAGGTCGTGGCCATCGAGCCTGGCCACTTCCGCACCAATTTCCTGTCGCCTGGACACCGCTTTGCTGCCAAGAACGTCATTGACGATCTCAAGCCCGCGGTCGATCCTCTTCGTGGCGTCTTCAATGCATACGATCAGCATCAGCCTGGGGACCCGGTCAAAGGCGCCGCATTGATTGTGGAGGCGTTGACTGGGAGGGGGCGATGTGCTGGGAAGACGTTGCCAGCTCGATTGCTGCTGGGGTCGGATGCGGTGAAGCTCGTCGAGGAGGTGATCAGTCAGGGGACGAAATCTCTGGACGAGTGGCGTGACCTCTCACTTTCTACCGACCACGCATAGCTGGCTATTATTGGGAGCAGCTGAACGTGACACGATAGGTTGCAATAAAGTAGACAGAAGTTCGCCATTGATATAAATTCATCTATCCCGATGCAGAATATGTGAAGAGGGAACAGAGGCGTCACCTTCTCTGAATTTAGCTTTTAGTCATGCAACACCACAACAACATGGACAAATCGGTCTTATACCTTAATATACCGCTGAACATGCTTTTATACGGAGCTTCAGTTGCTTGCTTTGGTTAGACAATTCAAACTTCAAACTGCATGTGGTGGTGACATCAGTGCTGTCTCTGTCTACTATTGTGGTGCTGGTTATGGCACGTCCTCCTATGACTAAATACCGTAACTTAAAACTAAATTCTTGTACTTTGAACCACTTGTGATCATTGTAACGTGATCACTTGAGAAAACTTCTCCAGCCGATAGACTTACGATTCATACATTGTTCCCCATCACGCCGTAACGCCAGATCTTTTGGGTTGTCGTTGAAATTTAGTCTGATTTGACTTGACTTTTCTAGTGACGTGACAGGCTTCTCTTTGTGGATTACCAAAGCCAAGGTTCGTTTGTTTAAGGCGCCGCCAGCCCTGCAGTAGCAACGTGGCTTTGAACCTGTCCCTGTCAGATTCAAGACTCATTTCTCCGTATGAGTAAACCTTATCTCATCTCGTGTTAGCGTTGTTCAATAGGAGATTCCAATTTCCTCTCTGACTCAGAATCCTCTCAGCTTATGGCTACTTCTAGTTACTCTGTTGTCGACATCAAAGCAGCCGGATCCCGATCTCCTATCTTTGGCCCCAGGGCTGCGATCGAGCCGTCTTCACGGCACGTGTCAGCTGTACTACGGTAGTTACAGCCTCCTCACTCGCCGGGCCCACCGAGAGGGTTTCTTTTGCTGTGCCCGAGATGTCTCGGAGATTTCCATATATATTCATCACAAAAGCACAAATCTTAGAACCTAGTGCTAGTCTTTGGAGGCGCGGATCCTGCCTCGTGTCCTAGAGGCGTGTATTGAATCTCAATACGCCTTGATGACGTGTGAGCGTAATCATCAAGAGCTGAGCTCAACACTAATCTTAGAAGAGTGTCATGTTTCGGGGCGGTTTTCAGAGCCGAGTTTTTGGTGGCTGCCTGGTGGAAGCTCGGAGTCGGAGCATGGGGCAGATTGCAAAGTGGCAGACTGAGCTGATTGAAAGCAGAGTCCTATAAAATGCCGCTCTCTGCCTTTGCAACTGTCTTCATATCATTCTTTATTCTCATATTCATCTCGCAAGCAGTTGTCCTGTATCATCAATATGGCTTTTCCCCTTTTCTTGACCTGTTTTAGCCTTCTCCCACTTGTGCTATCTGCACCCTCGAAATATACTCCAAATGATCCGAATACCCAGCTCCTTGGGAAAGCAGCGGGTGTGCCTGGCATCGACAAGACTTTTGACTATCTGGTGCGCGGGCAGCGTTCTCACGCATTTAGACCAACAAGAAGGCTGACAACAGACCAGATCGTGGGAGGGGGTACAGCTGGTCTTACAGTTGCTGCGCGTCTAGCTGAAAACCCGAACCTGGCCGTTGCTGTGATCGAAGCAGGTGGCTTTTACGAAATCGAGAATGGAAACACGAGTGTAGTGCCTGGGTATGACGTTACTTACGCATACCCAAGAGCAGGTGTGACGCCACCAGTGGACTGGGGCTTGACCACTGAGCCTCAAGCAGTATGTTCAACTTCTGCCAGTCTGGAGGAAGAAGTCGTCATCTTCTGATTGTATACTGACACCGGATGTCTTCACAGGGTTATGATGGACGCAGGATTTACTATCCGCAAGGCAAAACTCTTGGGGGATCGTAGGTTCTCCTGATGACTGCAAGAAATATCTGTGTCTAACTATATTGTGCCAGTTCCGCTCTTAATTTTATGGCTTACCACCGGTATGTCTTTCCGTTCGGTAGCATCGTGCTTGACTAAGCAGATACCACAGTGCCACTGTAGGCACTTTTGACTGGTGGGCACAGCTGGTCGGGGATCAGAGCTACGTCTGGGATCGCATCTTTCCATTCTACAAGAAAAGCGCACAATTCACTCCCCCGAACCTCGAAAAGATTGGCCCAGGCTTCGACATACCCTACGATCTAAACGCGTTCAGCCGACAAGGAGGACCTCTTCACATCTCGTTTGCTAATTATCAGCAGCCAGTCGGTCCCTATCTCGCAAAAGGAATGACAGCGGTTGGGATCAAAGCTCAACAGGGTCTCAACAGTGGCACTTTGATGGGGCACGCTCCAACAACCGTCGAAGTAGATCCGAAAGACGAAATCAGAAGCTCCTCTGAGGAATCATTCTTACAGAGTGCGATTCGGAATACATCCATAAGAGTGTACCATCACACAATGGCTAAACGTATTCTCTTCAACCGAAACAAAAAAGCAACGGGTGTCATTGTTGAGACGGATGGAAAGACATACACCCTGTCTGCACATAAGGAAATTATTGTTTCAGCTGGAGCAGTGAGTTACACCCTGTCCATGAGAATCATCAATGTCTTACCTGTAATGTATAGTTCCATTCACCTCAGCTGCTCATGGTCTCCGGTATTGGGCCTGGTGCAACCTTAAAGGAGCACAACATTCCTGCAGTCTCCACCCTTGAAGGTGTTGGCCAGAATCTATGGGTAGGTTTCTGAACTCTTCTCATCGTACACAGTACTGTTCGCATCTAACAAGGTTGCTGCAGGACCAAGTCTACTTTGCCGTAATTCATAAAGTCAATGTTACTACGAACTCGCAGCTTCTTAGCAACCCCAGCTTCGCAGCGGCGGCTGCTGAAACATACCGGCACAATCAGACTGGTCCACTCGCCAGCGTCAGTGGCGATGTTTTTGGTGCGACATTCGCTCACCCCCTATCAAACAACTGCTAATCACAACTTCTCAGGTTGGGAAAAGGTCCCTGAGCCCAACCGTGGTTGCCTCAGCGCCACCACTCTCTCCCAGCTCTCCAAATTCCCCTCTGACTGGCCAGAAATCGAGTACGTTCCAATCGATATCGTAACCCCTCCAGCCAACACCCTCCCGACAGACAACTTCATAGCCTTTGGCGTTGCCCTTCTGACACCAATCTCTCGTGGGAACGTCACCATCAAGAGCGCCGATACCGACGATAAGCCGCTCCTCAATCCAAACTGGCTGTTTGAGACTGCCGACCAAGAGGTTGCGGTGCAGGCCGTTCGGAGAGTCCGTGAGATCGCGGTCGCCAGCGGCGTTGTCATCGAGGAAGTCGCTCCTGGCCCCGCGGTGCAGTCCGATGCGCAGATTCTCAAGTGGCTTCAGGACAATGCCAGCCTAATCTACCACGCTAGTGCTACTTGTACGTGAATCCTGTCTACCTTCAGCCAGCTGGAAGTCAATTGTCGCTGACGTGATTCTTGCTAGGCGCGATGGGTAAAGCCAGTGACTCCCACGCCGTCATAGACTCTCGAGCAAGAGTGTTTGGAGTCAAAGATCTTCGAGTCGTGGACGCCAGCGCCTTTCCCTTCCTGCCGCCCGGGCATCCATCGGGCGCAATTTGTAAGTCTACCGTGTATCATACCCCGATGCTGAGGATCCTGAGCGGCGGCTTCTGCACTGCTCCGGAGCCCTCTGTTCTAGACTAGCTTGACACTGGGATGACCTTGTTGGGCATCGAACGGCTGACATTGATTTCTTCTCGTTGATAGATATGCTCGCCGAGAAAATCGCGGACGATATTCTGACCCGTTGACCGACACTGGTGATCTCAGCAGCTCTTTTCCTTATGTAACATGTGCAATATATCAGTGTAACCTACTACTAGAGATTGAGCTGGAATTTTTGTAACAGCTTTGGCTGTTTTTATTAGATTACTCAAGTTTGTATTATTAGACAATGCATGGCTTAACCCTAAATCCGATCAATGTCTCATATTCTACTGAGGTCCCAGCTCCACCAGTATGATTATGGGAGTAATATGCTTATAAAGTCTCAGATTGACCTTTTATCATTCTGTTCGTCCTGCCTATACAAACCAAATATTGTCAGAATACGACTGGATTGCTATCTAATTCTATAAAGTGTGAAATAACCGTGACTACTAATACAAGCGAATAAATCACGTGAAACCTAGGGTCTAGGCTCGAAAACTGACAAATGTAACCCTTCCATGTATGGGATATCAGGCCGGCGACGACTCTCACCTCCACGTGGTGCCGGCTGGGAACCTGTGAATACTGTTGCTCCAAGTATTTGCAGAGCTAAGAAGAGTCAACACCAGCCAGCGCTGTCCGCAGGTTGGGGCTACGG
>JAABUJ010006672.1_pt1 | contig 11040 bp, 7 predicted proteins | sample 5559131 | NCBI WGS metagenome assembly JAABUJ01 (sample SAMN10711875, study PRJNA513366) | rock metagenome | isolation source: Antarctica rocks | place: Antarctica: Victoria Land, Mt New Zealand nord | collected 2016-01-07 | reverse complement strand
ACAGGTCTGCTCTGTCCATCGGTACCCTCCTCGGGCACGCTCTCGGCGTCTTCCGCGCCCGTGCCCTCTTCGGAGGGTACCGCCTGTGCCCGTGTTCTCGCTCGCTCCACTATTTCGTGGTGCACCCCGCGTTTTCCGTTTGTAGGCCCTATGGCTCCTTGTATCAGGGCTCGTGCATTATAATGCTGAGGGAGCGCTGCCCCCTATACTTTTGGGGGGCGTTTTCGGACGGCGGACGCGATACACTACTAGTAGTAGCGATACACTAGTAGTAGCGATACGCCATTCGTGCTATCATATCCAACATCACTCGCACGTTGCCGAAACCCACGCGTGTGGGCCGAAGCCACGACCCAGTAACCGGAGGCGCCAACCTAATGAAGGAGCATCATTATGAAGGAGCATCATTGACGATACGTTCTCAACGCGCGGTCCCTTTTTGCGGTCTTTGCCAAGCCCGCGCGCGGCGCGACGGAGGCGCCCATGAGTAATCGCGACCGCGACCGCGACCGCAACGGTCCCCCGCGTGAGCGCATCAACGGCGCGATCCGCGTGCGTGAAGTGCGGCTGATCGGCGATGACGGCGCGCAGCTCGGCGTGATGCCGACGGCTGAAGCGCTACGACGCGCCCAGGAGGCGAACGTCGACCTCGTGGAGGTCCAGCCGGGCGCCGATCCGCCCGTTTGTAAGCTGATGGACTATGGGCGCATGCGCTACGATCGAGACCGCAAAGAGCGTGAGAACAAGCGGGTGCAGAAGATCGTTGAGCTCAAAGAGTTGCGCCTGAACCCCGACACCGACCAGCACGACCTGGATACTAAACGCAAGCGGCTGCACGGCTGGCTCGGCGAGGGTAACAAGGTCCAGCTCACTGTGCGCATGCGCGGCCGTGAGCAGGCCCACCCGGATGTGGCGCGCAAGGTCCTCGCCGATATGGCCGCTACCGTGACCGATGTCGGGCACATCGAGCGCGATGTCCTGCCCGAGGGGCGTACTATCACCATGATCATGGCCCCAGGTCTCGCGCCGGTCCGCCGTCAGCCCAGCGCTCCACGACCAGCTCCGGCTCCGGCGTCAGCTCCGGCCCCGCCGGATCGAGGACCATCGTAGCCTACCACGGGCGGCACCACTTTAATTCGCAGTGACTGGGGTGATTGGGTCGCTAGTCGTATCTGCTGGGACCGCCGCCGTCCCGGCGGCCTGTCGCCGCAGGCGACCGTGTTGCTTCTGGCTGACGCCGCTGGCGCGACCGTGTGCCGCCGGGACGGCGGCGGTCCCAGCAGATACGAAAGAGAGGCCATCGTGGGGGCACAGCCCGAACCCCCGCGACGGCCTCGTACTATACGTATCGGCAGCTTTTCTCATTATCTTTAGGGCCGCGTCACAGGCTATTGGCGATCGTCGTCATAACGTTGTCCAGGGCGTCCGCGGCGAAGGGGTGCAGGAGGCGCAACCCGACGCCAAGCGCCACGGCGATCAGCGCGACCATGATAATGTATTCGGCGTACTCCGCTATCTCATGCCTGTCCCTGGCGTCCGTGCGCGTCCGTGCGATAATCCGCCACGCCCTGGCCGCCCGTGCGATGATCCGCCACGCCCTGGCCGCCCGTGTGATGATGAACTCATGGAACTCATGGAACCCGTGCATCCGTTAGCCTTTCGAGCAAGCCGCCACATCTCAGTACCCGCCCGTGCCGCAGCCGATAGTACTGGGTCTATTAGTACTATCGGCCGCGGCACGGGCAGCATGTAGGGTTGACCGGGCGCCACGCCGTTTTCAGCCCCCACAAATCCGCCTGGCAAGAGCGGCGGCGCCCCTGTCGCGCGCGTATCCTGCTAGACTAGGTTATCCACGCCCCAAGGGGCGCATTATCGCCGGGGAGTACGCTTCCTGCTAGAAAAGGGTTAAAACAGCGATGACGACCGCGACGCCGACGCAGACATTGCCGCACTGGGACATGACGGTGATTTATCCGAGCCTGGACTCCCCACAATGCGCGGAAGGCTTCGCCGCCGCCGTGGCGCACCTCGCCGACCTCGCCGCTTTGTTCGACGCGCATGGAGTCGGCGCGCGCGAGCGGCGGCCCCTTGACGAGGCGACCGTGCGGGCGTTCGACGCGGTGATCGCGCGCTACAACGACGTCCTCGAAGAGACTGGGACGCTCGGGGCCTACATCAGCTCTTTCGTCTCCACGAACTCGCGCGATGATCGCGCGCAGTCGCTGCTCAGTACCATGCAGCGCCATACCGTCCTCCTCGCGCAACTGGACACGCGCTTGACCGCCTGGATTGGAGCGCTCGACGTCGACGCGCTGCTCGATCGCTCGGAGACGGCGCGCGCCCACGCCTACACGCTGCAACGCGCGCGGGTCGAGGCCGCGCATCAGATGTCGCCGGAGGAGGAGGCGCTGGCCGCCGAGTTGGAGGTGACCAGCGGGACCGCCTGGGGTAAGCTGCACAGCAACTGGACCTCACAGTTGTCGGTCCCGGTCGAGCTTGACGGCGCCACGCAAGAGTTGCCGATGAGCCGCGTGCGCAATCTCGCCTACGAGGCCGATCGTGACACGCGCCGCCGCGCCTACGAGGCCGAGCTCGCCGCCTGGGGTCGCGCCGCCCTACCGCTCGCGGCGGCGCTCAACAGCATCAAGGGCGAGGGCAACGCGCTCGCGGCGCGGCGCGGCTGGCCCTCTCCGCTCGACGCCGCCCTGTTCGGCAACAACATCGACCGGCCGACGCTCGACGCTATGATGGATGCCGCGCGCGCCTCGTTCCCCGACTTCCGACGCTACCTGCGCGCCAAGGCGCGCGCGCTCGGCGTCCCCGCGCTGGCCTGGTACGACTTGTTCGCGCCGGTGGGCCGCGGCGAGGAGGCGTGGAGCTACGATCGTGGCGCGGCGTTCATTGCCGATACGTTCGGCGGCTACGCGCCCAAGATGCGCGATTTGGCGTCGCGCGCCGTCGATGAGAACTGGATCGACGCCGAGCCGCGCCCCGGCAAGCGCGACGGCGCCTTCTGCATGCTGCTGCGCGGCGCCGAGTCGCGCATCCTATCCAACTACGCGCCCACCTTCGAGGGCGTCAGCACGCTGGCGCACGAGCTTGGGCACGCCTACCACAACCTCAACCGGGCCGGCCGCACCCCGCTACAGAGTTCCACACCGATGACGCTGGCCGAGACGGCCAGCATCTTCTGCGAGACGATCATCCGCCAGGCCGGACTCGCCGCCGCGACCGCGTCCGATGAGCAACTGGGGCTGCTAGAGGTCTCGCTGCAAGGGACCTGCCAAGTCGTGGTGGACATCAGCAGCCGCTTCCTGTTCGAGAGCCGCGTCTTCGCAGCGCGCCAGGACCACGAGCTTTCCATCGACGACTTCAAAAACCTGATGTTGCAGGCGCAGCGCGAGACCTACGGCGATGGGCTGGATCAGGACAAGCTGCACCCCTATATGTGGGCGGTCAAGGGGCACTATTACAGCGCGAGCCGCGCGTTCTACAACTACCCCTACATGTTCGGGCAACTCTTTGGGCTGGGACTGTACGCGCGCTACCAGCAGGACCCCGCGCGCTTCGTGGCCGGCTACGACGACCTGCTCTCCTCGACGGGGCTGGCCGACGCCGCGACGCTGGCCGCGCGCTTCGACATCGACATCCGCACGCCCGACTTCTGGCGCGCCAGCCTCGACATCGTGCGCGCCGACATCGACCGCTTCGAGGCGTTGGTGGACGGGCGGTAGGGCATCCTCGTGGCATAGGGCGTGCACAGTTTACCGGATGTAGACCATATGTAAGGAGAAATCACGATGAGCGGCGACAACATTACCCGCGTCCACGCCCCCAATAGGTCCCAGGACGACGTACCGACCGTGCCACGCGGCGGCGGCCAGCCCATCACCGACGACGCTGTGCTGCAGCACGACAACGACACCCCCGAGGGCGAATTGACCGTGACCCACACCGAGACGGCGCGCGCCGCCGAGGAGGGAGTGTCGCCGTATCCCCATACGTCCGCCCCCGATTCTCCGAGCGCGGGCATGGGAGACTCCGGTCTCGCGCCCGATCGCCCCAACCGCTCCACGCTCGACGACTCGGTCGGTGAGGGCGTGGTCGATAATCAGTATTAGTTGCCAGCAGCCAGTTACCAGCTGACAGCTCTTGAAGGAATAATGCCAATGACGAACCAATCGGACGCGCATAAGATGGCGGCGGACGAGGCGACTCTGTCGCCCCAGCGATCGGCTCAGGCAGGATCTCAGTCGGGGCCCGAGGATAGCTTTACGGGCCCCGACGAGGGCGGCAAGATGGGTGAGAACACACCCTACGCCGGTGGCTACGACCGTCAGCCCGCCCCCGAGATGCTGACCATCGACGCGGGTATCCAGAGCGCCGATGCTACCGCCGCTGGTCCTAACAGCGACGCCGATACGCTCATCGAGGACCCCAACGCCTCGCGCGACAACCGTGCATAAGCGATGGGCGCTGTGCGATGGGCGGTGGTACCCTGGATCCAGTTGCAATAGCCGTACAAGGTTCGGGGGGTGTTAGCATGTCGCCAGCGCTAGTGTTCAGCGAAAACCATTACTCGCCGAATGATTACCCAGTACCGACCGCCCATCACCCAGCGCCCAGGCATCTCATCTCCGCCGCGGATCTCGACCGCCCCTTCCTCGACGATCTGTTCGCGCGGGCGCGCGACATGGAGGGCGCCGTACGCGAGCGCGGCGGGACCGATGACCTGCGCGGCCGCGTGCTGGCGACGCTGCTGTACGAGCCGAGCACGCGCACGCGCCTCTCCTTCGAGGCGGCGATGGTACGGCTGGGCGGGAACGTCATCAGCACCGAGAACGCGCGTGAGCACTCGTCCGGCGCCAAGGGCGAAACGTTGGAGGATACCGCGCGCATCGTTGGCGCCTACGCCGACGCCATCGTGGTGCGGCACTACGAGGAGGGCGCGGCGGCGCGCATGGCCGCGACCTCGCCCGTGCCGGTCATCAACGCCGGCGATGGAACCGGTGAGCATCCCACGCAGGCGATGCTCGATATCTACACCATGTTGCGGGAGTTGGGCCGCGTCGATGGGCTGCGCATTGCCCTCGTGGGGGACTTGGCGAACGGCCGCACCGTGCACTCGCTGTGCCGCCTGTTGCCGCTCTTCCGGGACGTGCGGCTCTCCCTCGTTTCGCCCCCAACCACGCGGATGCGGCGCGACGTGCTGGACTATTTGCAGGCGCATGGCGTCGCGTACGATGAGTCGGACAACCTCGCCGCTGTCGCGGGCGGGGTCGACGTGCTCTATCAGACGCGCGTGCAGAAAGAGCGCTTCGCCGACGCCGACGCGTACAACCGCGCCAAGGGACTCTACATCGTCGACCGCGCCCTGATGGATATTGTGGCGCCGGAGGCCATCGTGATGCATCCCTTGCCGCGCGTCGACGAGATCAGCCCCGAGGTCGACGCCGATCCGCGCGCCGCCTACTTCCGCCAGGCGCGCAACGGCCTCTTCGTGCGCATGGCCCTGCTCAAAATGCTGCTCGGCGCCCTGTAGCGATAGACCATGCCCCGTATCTTCGACAATATCGACCTGCCCTTGCTCCCCGCGCTCAAAGAGACGCTTGAGGTCTCCACGCGCGCCGATTTCTGCGTCGGCTACTTCAATTTGCGCGGCTGGCGGACGATCGACGGACTCGTGGAGCCATGGATCGGCGGCGACAACGCGCGCTGCCGCAGGACGAATTGCGCGCCATGCTCAGCCTCACCTCCGACGATGTCGTCGATCAGGCCACCGTGCTACAGCTTAAGCGCCGCAAAGCCGAGGAGTTCCGTGAGCAACTCGCGTTTGGCGCGCCCACGAACGCCGACGAAGCGGGATTGCGCCGCCTGAGCGCGCAGATCCGCGCTGGGAAGGTCGTCGTCAAGCTGTTTCTGCGCCACGCGCTGCACGCCAAGCTCTACCTGCTCTACCTCAACAACCCCATCAACCCGATCGTGGGCTTTCTGGGCAGCAGTAATCTCACGTTCGCTGGCCTCAAGAAGCAGGGCGAACTCAACGTCGACGTGCTCGACCACGACGCCTGCCGCAAGCTACAACGCTGGTTCGAGGACCGCTGGACAGACAAATGGTGTCTCGACATATCCAACGAGCTGGCCGACCTGATCGACGGCAGTTGGGCGCGTGAGCGGACGATCCCCCCATACCACATCTATCTCAAGATCGCCTACCACCTGTCGCAGGAAGCGCGCGCCGGCCTGAGCGAGTTTGGCGTCTCGCGCGACTTCCACGACCGCCTGTTCGAGTTCCAGACCGCCGCGGTCAAGATCGCGGCCCACCACGTCAACAAGCGCAGCGGTGTGCTGCTGGGCGACGTCGTCGGCCTGGGCAAGACGCTCATGGCCACAGCCCTGGCGCGCATCTTCGAGGACGATTACGGCCTGAGTACGCTCATCATCTGCCCCAAGAACCTGGTCAAGATGTGGCAGGGCTACGTCGACCGCTACGGCCTGCGCGCCAAGGTGCTCTCAGTGAGCGCCGTGCAGCGCGAACTGCCCAACGTGCCGGCGCGCTTCCGGCTCGTCGTGATCGACGAAAGCCATAACTTGCGCAACCGCGAAGGCCGGCGCTACCGCGCTATCCAGGAGTACATCGCGCAGAGCGATAGCAAGTGTATCCTGCTCTCGGCCACCCCCTACAACAAAACGTATCTCGACCTCTCGTCCCAGCTACGTCTCTTCGTCCCCGAGCACCAGGACCTGGGTATCCGGCCGGAGCGGTTGCTGGCCGCGCTTGGCGAGATCAAGTTCACGCAGTTGCATCAAGCGCCGCTACGCTCGCTCGCCGCCTTCGAGCAGAGCGATCACGTCGACGATTGGCGCGACCTCATGCGCCTCTACATGGTTCGCCGCACGCGCGGCTTCATCCAACAGAACTACGCCCAGCGCGATAGGGCGACGGGACGCCACTACCTGACGCTGGAGAACGGCGCGCGCTCGTACTTCCCGGCGCGCGTTCCCAGGACGATCGCCTTCACGGTCGACGACGCGGACGGGGGCGATCCCTATGCGCGTCTCTATTCCGTGCGTGTCGTCGACGCGATCAATGGTCTCTCGCTGCCGCGCTACGGCCTCGGTAACTACATCGCGCCCATACCGGGCTCCCCGCCGACGGCCGCCGAGGCGCGCACTTTGGAGGGGCTGTCACGCGCCGGCAAGCGGCTGATGGGTTTCTGCCGCACCAATCTGTTCAAGCGGTTGGAGAGCGGCGGCCCGGCCTTCTTGCAGTCCATCGACCGCCATATCCTGCGCAACTATGTCGTGCTGCACGCCATCGAGCGCGGCCAGCGTCACCGGCGAGTCGGCCGACCCGACCGAGTTGGCGTGGCGATTCAGTCCCGCGAGCAATGAAAAAAGCGTGCCGCCGGTTGACGAGTTGCGCGTGCTCATCGCCACCGATGTCCTCTCCGAAGGCCAGAACCTGCAGGACTGCGCCATCATCGTGAACTACGACCTGCCGTGGGCCATCGTGCGCCTGATTCAGCGCGCGGGCCGCGTCGACCGCATCGGGCAGCAGGCGGAGCGCATCCTGTGCTATTCATTCCTGCCCGCCGATGGGGTCGAGCGCATCATCCGGCTGCGCGGCAAGGTGCGCCAGCGTCTGCGCGAGAACGCCGAGGTGGTGGGGACGGACGAAGCGTTTTTCGACGACGACGTGGACGACGGCCCGGTGCTCGACCTCTACAACGAGAAGGCCGGCATCCTCGACGGCGACGCCGACACGGAGGTGGACCTTTCCTCCTACGCGTACCAAATCTGGAAGAACGCCATCGACGCCGACCCGGCGCTGCGCAAGACGATTCCCGACCTGCCGCCGGTGGTCTACTCCACGCGCGCCTACGTCGGCACGCCGGCCGAGCCACAGGGCGTGCTGCTCTACATGCGCTCGTCCGAAGGCAACGACGCGCTGGCCTGGGTCGACAGAGAGGGCCGGAGCGTGACGGAGTCGCAGCTGACCATCCTGCGCGCGGCCGCGTGCGCCCCCAACACGCCCGCCATGCCGCGCCACCCGTCGCACCACGAACTCGTGCACGCGGGCGCCGCGCACATCGTCGCCGAGGAGCAGCGCGTCGGCGGGCAGCTAGGCCGGCCCTCCGGCGCGCGCTTCCGCACCTATGAACGGCTCAAAGCCTACGCCGACACGCTCAAAGGGACGCTCTTCGCCTCGCAAGAGTTGGAGAAGGCCATCGGTGAGATCTACCGCTATCCGCTGCGCCAGGCGGCCGTGGACACGCTCAACCGCCAACTCAAGAGCGGCGCGGACGACGAGACGCTGGCCCAATTGGTGCTGGCCCTGCGCGACGAGGACCGCCTGTGCCTCATCCATGAGCGGGAACGTGAGCAGGAGCCCCAAATTATCTGTTCGCTCGGCCTATTCGCCGATACCGATGGGAAAGCACGATGAAGTTCGATATCTACTGCGACGAGAGCCGGCCGGACCTATTTACCTCTAAGAGTGCGATAGGCGACAAATATCTCCTTTTGATACCTTCGACGCGATCCCGATACGCTTCCGCAAAGACGACTTTGATCATGCGTTCTATGAAAGCAGTCGACGCGACGGTCAGAAGGACGTCTTCTCAAGCGCGAGATCCAAGCGTATCGACTGGATTAAACATGCGTTACAGGACCCGACATCCGAGCTATACGAGGGTTGGGATAATAAACGAAGGGTCGATGACAAAACTCGCCGCGTTGTCTTGGTACAAGGGGATTATGTCGTCGTGGTGCGATTGCGCAAAACCGCGCAAGCTATTACAACTGGACGTTTCGTAACGGCTTATGTCGTCGACTCCACCTATGCAATCGCCATGATTCGGAGTCATCCAAAGTGGAAGGGGTTGTAAATGAAGGAAGAGTCGCTGATTCGCCAGGCGGGCTCAGCGGCTGAAGCCTTTGTGGATTCTCTACCATGGGTAAAGAACAATTGTAGGATAGCCTGGAATCGACCTCGCGTCAAGAAATCGCGATCACGCGAACGCCTTATATGGCAATAGCCAAATGGCGCTACGTATCTGTATCCGCACATATGGAACAATGTTAACATGACCATCCAACTGCAATCGGCGCGCCAGAGCCTGCGCGACTTCGACCTGCGCGCGCTCTTCATCGAGGAGCTCGGTTGGGACAACTATAAAGCGCCGCCGCTCGTGGTGTCCGTCGATGGGCAGGACTACCGGCTCATGCCGGTCGTGCAGAAGCGCGACATGGTACTCTATGCCTACGACGCGGGAGCCGGCGACGCTATCCCCGACTACGCGACGCGGCGCAAGATCGAGAAGAGGGCGATCGAGAGCGGGATGGCCTACGAGCACATCATCGTCTACCGGGACGCCGCCCGTCAGGTCTGGCAGTGGGTTAAGCGTGAGCCGGGCAAGCCCGACCGCAACCGCGAACAGACGCTCTACGACGGCCAATCGCCCGACGCGCTGCTGCGCAAACTCGATGTTCTCGCCGTGGCGTTGGAGGATGAGGACGTCGTCGACATCGCCGCGATGGCCGGACGGGCGCGCCGCGCCTTCGACGTCGAGGGCGTCACCAAGAAGTTCTACGACCGCTTCCAGAAGGAGCACGGCCGCTTCCTCGCGTTTATTGAGGGCATTCAGGCGGTGGCCGGCCAGGAATGGTACGCCTCGCTGATGCTCAACCGGCTCATGTTTATCTACTTTATGCAGAAGCGTGGCTTCCTCGACGGCGACCCGGACTACCTGCGCACCCGCCTGCGGCGCATGAAAGAGCGGCACGGCGGCGACTCGTTCCACGGTTTCTACCGCTACTTCCTGCTGCGCCTGTTCCATGAGGGGTTGGCCCAGCAACAGGGGACGCGCGCGGCCGACCTGGAGGACCTATTGGGCCATGTGCCCTACCTCAACGGCGGCCTCTTCGAGGTCCACGAACTGGAGCAGGCCAACGCGGGCATCCGCATCCCCGATAGGGCATTCGAGGACATCTTCGCCTTCTTCGACGACTTCGATTGGACGCTTGACCAGCGGCCCCCGCGCGCCAATATCTATAGAAGCGGCGGCAAGACCGTGCAGCGCGACGAGATCAACCCCGACGTGCTTGGCTACATCTTCGAGAAGTACATTAACCAGAAGCAGATGGGCGCCTACTACACCAAGGAGGACATCACCGAGTACATCGGCAAGAGCGCCATCATCCCGTTCCTGTGCGACCGCGCCGCCAAAGAGTGCGCCGTGGCCTTCCGTCCCGATGGCGCGCTGTGGGGCCTCTTGCGCGACGATCCCGACCGCTACATCTATCCCGCCGTACGCCAGGGCACGGAGGCGCCGCTGCCGGAGGACATCGCCGCCGGGCTGCGCGACATCTCCCGCCGCGAGGGCTGGAACGGGCCGGCCGCGCCCGGCTACGCGTTGCCGACCGAAACGTGGCGCGAGCATGTGGCGCGACGGACGCGCTACGAGGAGGTCCGCGCCAGGCTCGCCGCCGGCGAGGTCCACCGCATCGACGACCTCGTGACCGACAACCTCGACCTGCGCCGCTTCGCCGAGGACGCCATTCGCGAGTGCGAGGGGCCGGAGACGCTGCGCGCCTTCTACCACGCGCTGGAGCAGGTGACCGTGCTCGACCCCACCTGCGGCTCGGGCGCTTTCCTGTTCGCTGCCCTCAACATCCTGGAGCCGCTCTACGCCGCTTGCCTCGACCGCATGCAGGGCTTCGTCGACGACCTCGATCACCGCGCCTCGGCGTCGCCCGCGCCCGTCGGGGCGTCTGGCGGTACGTCCGCGCCGCACCACAAAAAATACGAGGACTTCCGCAAAATCCTGGCGCGCATCGACGATCACCCCAGCCGCAGCCGCGACTACTACATTCACAAGCAAATCATCGTCAACAACCTCTACGGCGTGGACATCATGGAAGAGGCCGTCGAGATCTGCAAGCTGCGGCTATTCCTCACGCTGGTGGCGCGGCTGGAGCGTCCCGAGGAGATCGAGCCGCTGCCCGACATCGACTTCAACATCCGCGCCGGCAACA
>JAABUJ010006671.1_pt1 | contig 11040 bp, 10 predicted proteins | sample 5559131 | NCBI WGS metagenome assembly JAABUJ01 (sample SAMN10711875, study PRJNA513366) | rock metagenome | isolation source: Antarctica rocks | place: Antarctica: Victoria Land, Mt New Zealand nord | collected 2016-01-07 | reverse complement strand
TTTGTCGCGAGGAGCGCACGCGCGAACAGGCGCGTGACCGGATGAGAGCGCTACGGGCGCGTCGGCCCCGGTGACATTTTCACTGGACACTTATGGGTGACAGAATCACTGGACATTAACAGAGACCGTGGTTGCCTGGGGTGCGCGCCACTTTTTGATACTGTTGGCGAATTCACCGGATCGACCACAATGGCCGAATAAGCGCGGGGCGGCGGCCTTGGTCGCGCGTCGCTTATAGCCCCACAGGCGGCGCGATCCGCATAAGCGCGGGTCTGCCAGAATTCGCCAACAGTATCCTTTTTCGCGTCTCTACTGGAAGCGCCGGCTTCTAGCCGGCAGGGCGTCGCGGGCGAGCGGTGTGCCGTTCACGGACATCGTGGCAGCGACCGTGGGCCGGCTAGAAGCTAGCGCTCCCAGCAGAGACGACGCGTGCCGCAGTGACCAGCGCGAAAATGTGGCGCGCACCCGGTTGCCTGACGTGCAGACGACAGTGTTCTTCAAGACTGCCCCCATCCGTCACGATGATGACCGGAATGGGTACCCTTCCTCTGACGAGGTCTGTGACGCGCTGCGACTTTGCCGATTTTTCGAGCTTCGCTGCCTTAAGACACTTCGCCACGATTACCTTGACATATACGTGTCATGGACGGTGAGACAAAAAGCGGCCTCGTGACACGCCAACTAGGCCGCCCGCACGCGTGGAAGGGCGTCACTGCCGGCCAACCACGCCGCAAAATCGTCTCATTGCCCACTGCAAACATGTGTCAAGGTAATCGTGGCGAGGTGTCGCCTTAAGGCCTCGTAGGGGCAAGACAACGGCTACTTACGCAGTACTGCATAAAGTTGCCTATCACAGTGAGGGGGACATGAAAATGCTAGTGTGGCTGCGACCAGGCTGCACTACACTGAGACCGCGCTGCAGGAAACAGCATGTCTTTTAGAGAGCAGCGTATGATGAGGAACAGACGGCGCACCGTCATAGGACTGGACGCGCACAGGAGTAGTGACGGGGTGAAACGAACCTATATTCCCAAGTTCCTGGTCATGCTCCAGGATATAAATATGTACCTGGTGCTCCACCAGCACCATATGGGTGCCGCTGCGGGCCTGACAGAGGAGCAGAAGCAAGCGCTCCAGGACTTGGCGGTCGCCCTGCGACGGGTGCAATCGCTGCTGGGGCCGCTTTTCCCCGTACCTGAACCGCGCCTGCGTCCCAAGAGGGATCTATGGGCCATCGACATCCGCGGCATGCACGAGCGGCAACAGGGCCGTTGCTACTATTGCGGCGCAAAGCTGTTCCCCGTCGGCATATGGCCGAAATCCACGAAGTTCGAGGGGACACGGCGGTATCAGGTCGAGCATGCCCAGCCTGTGAGCCGGGGCGGGACGGACGCGCCGGATAACCTCCGCCTGGCGTGTGAGGAGTGTAACCGCCACAAGGGTATGCTGACCGAAACCGAGTTTTTCGCCGCCTTAGCCGCCAGGGGCGTGCGCAAAGAAGCGCCGTAAGGCGTAGCGCGCCTACAGAGCATGAACATCCTACGGCGCTGACAGCGCGCCAGGTGTCGTGTCCTAGTGTTCGATCATCGGCCCGCTGCCGACCGCCAGCGTGTCCTGCGCCATGTCTTGGCCCGTGTCGGTCGTCGTCGCGATCGTAACCGTGTTGCCAGGCGCGCGTTCACGTGCGTGCTCCGGTTCATCCTCATAGCTCTCCACAGGCGTCGGCGACGGGGGTGGCGCGATGATGGGAGCCCTAAGAGGTCCGTCGAGGCGGGCCGGACCCAGAGGTGGGACGATGCCCCCCTTGTCTTTCACCTCGTCGTCCGCGAAGTAGCGGCGCTGGGTCAGGCGCACGGGCGGCCGCTCTCCGATGAGGGCCACCAGTTCGGTCTCCCCGATGCGCTGGATCTCATCCGGGTTGACGAGGTTGGCCTTGGTCTCGCTCTGTGACGCGCCACCCCGATCCGTCGTGACGTGGAAGCGGCCACGCTGCACGTTGCTGCTCTGCGTGACCTCGGTCTTCTGGCCGGCCTGGTCGCTGAACCACTTGGCGTCCGTCCAGGACATGTGCGAGAGGCCGATCTTGGTGTAGCACGAGGCGGTGATGGTCTCGAACGTCTCCTCGCCGTAGACCGCCTCGATCTGCTTGGTGGACTGCACGGCCAGCATCAGGCCGACACCGGCGCTGCGCATCATCGAGATCCACGTCGCCATCTCCGGTATGGCCCCCAGGTTCCCAAACTCGTCGGCGTAGATAAACACGTCGCGCGCCAGGGCGTCGGCGGCGCTCTCGTCGGCGATCTGGCTGAACGTGCGGAACATGTCCAGGAAGAAGGCGGCGATCAGGGGCTTCAACTGGCGCTGCAAGGTGCGGTCGAGCCCGATGAAGAGGGCCACCGGCCGCTCGTCGGTGTTGACCATGCGCCGGAAGTCCACCTCGTTGCGCGACGTGACAGCCTGCACGCGCGGGTCGGCCAGGATCATGAAACGTGGGGTAATCTCGGCGAACACGGAGCCGAGCAGCTTGTCGTTCGCCTTGAGCGCGGCCATGAACGAGAGGGCCTTCTTCTTGGCGAGCGGCGCCGGGCTCTCTTCCAGCGTGGCGATGATCTGCTGGGGTGGCTGGTCGGTCAGGAAGTGGTCGAGGTGCGTCAGCGTGACCTCGCCCGGCAACGTGGCCTGCAAGTGCGAGATGCCGGCCAGCATCAACTCACGCGCCGCGTTGCTCCAGAAGGGGTCATCCTCCGACGCGCCCGTATTCGTGATCCAGGCGTCACAAAAGAGGGCCGTCACCAGCGGGTCCGTACAGTAGGCCAAGGGGTTATAGCCCATGCTCGTCGCGGGCGAGAGGAAATTAAGCACCCAGACGTCGTGGTGGTCGCTCAGGGCGCCGTAGCTCTTCTTGAGCAGTTCATTTTTAAGGTCGGTCACGACCACGGAGCGGCGGCCGTCCTCACGGCGCAGGTTGGCGATGTAGAACGTGGCGCTCTTGCCGGTGTTGGGCGGTCCCACCAGCAAGACGTTCAGGACCTGCAAGGAGCGGTCGAGGGCGACCGAGCCACCGGCTCCCGTGCCGAGCAACAGCGGCGCGCCCGTATAGCGTAAGAGCGGGTTCCGCTGTTCCTGGCGGGTCATCCAGCGCGCCGAGCCGTGCGCCAAGGAGGGCTTGAGCGGGCGCGGCCGGGTGTAGAAGAACCAGAAGCCGCGCCAACCGATGACGCCCAGGAACACCAGGGGCAGGAGGAGTTCCATCGCGATGGCGCCGCCCAGGCCGCCATGCGCCCGCGTGTGCAGCCAGGCGTAGCGGGCGTCGATGTTCCGCGTCCACGCGCCCCAGGCGAAGACGTGCTGATGGGGGTTAGTGAGCCCTTGGGTGCTGTCTACCACCACCTCGATGGGGTAGGCGAGCCACACGTAGAGGTGGCGGTAGGCGGCCTGTGGCAGGCCCAGGAGCCACAGCAGGGCGAGCGCGCCCAGGGCGTAGAGGGTCAGGCGACCACGCCGGGGCAGGCGAGCAAAACGCCCGCGAAGACCGGCTACTTGGAAAAGAATGGCCGGGCGCTGCGTCTTATCCATCGCCGCACCCTCCGCCGTCTACCGTCGGACGGCCCGCCAAGTCGTCGATCAGCTCAGGCGGCGCTTCCAGATCAACATCATCGCGTTGGTGTTGCCCTCCCCATGGAACATATTTGGTCCGCCCAAGGCGCGAGACAGAGAGAGGGGAGCGGCATTGACTAACTCCCAGCCCTGCGCACCCAGGTCGTTCATGTCGCGGGCGTACGCCTCCATTTTGCCGATCTCGATGCGATGGACGGCATATTGCCACATCCCGTCCGGTTGCGGTGTCAAACCCGGCCTCTGCTGTGTCTGTGCCATAGTCCCTCCCCGCGTCTACGGGCATGGGCGCCGTGTTGAGCGCGTCAGGTGATGCGAGTAAGTTTAGCTCTAGCATAACGGGAAGAGCCGGCATGTGTCGCCCCACGTCAAGGTCGATTGCCCTGAGCCGATGTGCGATCAACGCGTCCATCAACTCCTCGTGCGCGAAACCAGCTACCGCAGCGATCGTGTTCCCGCTGCGGTCAGCCGGCGACAAGCTCTCCCGCACCGCGCACCACAAGCGATAGCGGTCGATGGTCTCGGCGCGGGTCCAGCCCGTCGCCTCGTTGGGGCCGGTGAGCAGGCCGTCCGAGCGAGGATGCCCATGCCAGAGGGTCGTCACGTCCTCTACAGCCATATCCGCGCCGAGGGCAAGGAACATGCGCGGGGATGGCAGACCGACGATCCGCATACCACGGATGATGCGGCGACCGTCGCCGTTAGCGCAGGTGAGGGTCCACACGATGGAGCCGCCGCCAACGCCAGTGATGAGGAGCGAGAATTGGGGGAGAAGGACCGCAGCCACCAATGTCACCAGCGCGATCCCGAGGACTGGCAGGAGCGTGCCATTGGCGTGCTCGTCGAGGTCCTGTGCCTCCCCCCCGATGCGGGAGAACTCGTACCAGGGCATCCAGGTGTGCCACTGGACGCGCGCCCGGAATGGCGGTCTTCTCATTGGTCTATTTGGTCTATCCACGATGTGCCTCCCTCTATGTGCTTTCCCCGCGATCACTTGATAAGTCCCTTCGTTGCCCATTGCCTTGCGGCTCCTATCGCCGTGCCGATGCCCATGTCGGTGACGGATGAGGCGACGGCGCCGACGACCGCCCCGGCCGAGCCGACGAAGCCGCCGACGATGGCGGGCATCTTGTAGAGCATGAAGGTGAGGCCGAGCGCGCCGAGCGCGGCCGAGAAGCCGCCGAACTCGGACATGGGGCCGCCGGCGGCGAACATGAGCGCGATGAGCTTGAGCGCCACGGCGTAGCCCACCGGCCAGAGCGCGATGCTGATGAAGATTTTGGCCCAGGATTTGGCGATGGTGTCGAAGTACGGGCTGACGAACAGGGCCAGGCAGAGCGGGCCGACGATGTAGAGCCCGCCCAGGATGCCCTCCCCGAACATGCGGACCACGACGGCGAGGACCACGATGATCCAGCCCACGATCAGCACGATCACGTCGAGGATGCCGGTGAACGAGAAGGCCGTGTGGACGGCGAGGATGGCCCCCCGGATCGCCGTCCAGGCGCTCTCACCTTTAGACAGGGGAAAGTTATTGATCGTGTCCGTGGCGGTGTTGAGCGCGACGAAGCCAAAGCTCATGAGCTTGGGGTAGCCCAGGATGAGGCCCGTCACCACCACGGCGCGGCGTACCGGGCTCGTGAGCTGCGTGAAGTCGCCCACGCCCAATTGCTCCAGGTAGCGCGCGAACACGCCGACGATGATGAAGCCGAAGAACAGGACGCCGGCCAATTCCTGCAAGGAGGTCTGGAAGCGGCGCAGGCCGTCCCATTGGAGCACGGTGGGGTCCGCGATGTTGGGGTGGTAGGTCAGGTCGTGCGCGAAGGGTGCGACCATGGCCGTCCACTCGTCGCTGACGTTGTGCTCGATGGGCGAGAATAGGCCCACCACCAGGCCGTTGAGCGCGCCGCCGATGGCCCCAAAGATAGCCCCCGCGAGGCCGCCGAGGTCGGGGCACCACTGAATGAGCCCGCCCAGGCAGTAGTGCGGGGCGCTCCCGCCACCGTCCTGGTAGCCCTGGCCTGCGATGACGGTAAAGAGGGCGACGGCGCTGGTATGGTTCGCGCCCACGGCCCTGATCTCGTGGCCGCCCGTCGTCGCGTCGGTTGGGATCGTCACGTCGAGGCGGACGGTGCCGTTGTCGTCGGTCTCACTTGTGGCGAGGGCGTGCGCGTCGTTGTCCCAATACAGGGTGACGGCCGTGGTGGGCGGGAAGTCAGAGCCGGCCACGACGATGCCGGTGGTGGTCAGGCCCGAGGTCGCGGAGAGCGCGAGCGCCGGGCGGTGCGTCGCCGTGGGCGAGGGGTAGGGTGTGTACGTCGCGGCCGGGGTGTTAGTCGGATAGGGCGTCTGCGAGGGGATCGCCGTGGCCGTAGCGGTCGGCGTGGGGCTGGCGGCCGCGACGGGCAGGGCCGGTCCGCGCGTGGTCAGCGCGAGCAGCACGCCGAGCGCGAGGGCCAGGCCCAGGGCGCGTAAGCGGGAGCGGGAGCGGGAAGGGGTCATCTCTACGCCTCCTTGCCGGCTAGGTGCCGGATCGCGGCCGCCACGCTGCCGAGGCGGGCGACGGCGGCGTTACGCGCCGGTACGTCTGTCCAGGTCTCGGTGGTGAAAGCCCAGTATTCGAGCGGCGGGGCCATGACGTTGACCAGGCCGCGCCGGCGCGAGCCGTCCTTGGCCTGGCGAAACAACATCATCTGCCCCTCGTGCAGCCCGGTCAGGCTGTGCGCCTCCTCGACGGAACATTGCAGCGTGCGCGCGGCCCACTGCGCGGTGTCCTCGGTCTCGCGCACGTCGGCCAGGCGGAACACACACTTGAGCGAGGCGGCGTCGAAGATCGGCTTGGTGCCGGGCCGGATGGCCTCGCTGAGTTGCTGGGAGGCGAAGGCGAGGATGAGCCCGATGTGGCGCGAGCGCTTGGCCCAGTTGGTCAACTCGGCGCCGGCCTTCATGAACTCGGAGAGGAACCAGCCCTCGTCGATGGCCAGGAACTCGGCGCTGGCCCCACGCGTGGCGTCGAAGGTGCTCTTGGCGCGGTGGGCCATGGCGTCGGTGATGGTAAACAGGGTGAGCGCGTAGAGGCGCGGGGCCAGGCCATCGAGGTTCCAGCAGAGCACATCAGCCCCGACATCTACGCGCGTCGGGCGGTCCACCAGGGCGGCGTAGCGGCCCGCGCCGTACACGGGGTCGCTGACGTACTGCAAGAGCGTGGCGTGCAGCTTCTCCAGCAACTCCTGCTTGCGCGCGTTCAGGCCCGCCTCTTTGGACAGGCCCTCGACGTGGGCGACGAGTGCGCGCTCCAGCGGCGCGTCCTCCCCGCGCAGCGGACGCTCCTCCCCCGCGACGACGCCGTGATCCCGGTAGACGGCCTGGATGGCGCGGTCGAGCACACCGCGTATTTCGTCGTCGAGGTCCTGACCCGGATTGCACAGCATGATCTCGTGGGCGGCGATCAGGAAGTCCACTTTCTTGGCCAGGCGCATGCCGGCCGGGAGGTCCCACAGGTTGAGGATGGGCGGGTCGGCGTGGCCCTCCGCGCCGGGCTCGATGTAGGTCCCGCCGCACAGTTCGACGAAGGGCCGGAAGTGGTCGGCGCGGGCGATCAAGGTCACGCGCTGGCCCCGGTAGCGCACCCACAGCGCGCAGCGCAGCAGCCAAAACGTCTTCCCCTGACCCTGCGCCCCGGTGACGACCATCACACTCGTCGAGAGCGTCTGGTGGATCAGGTCGAGCAGGACCAGCTCGTGGCCCGTGGAGGTGAAGCCCACCGGGAAGCCGGTCGGCGTGCCGGGGTTGTGGGCCAGGTAGGGCAGCCCGTTGCCGATGACGGCGGTGTGCCACCGCTTGGCCCGGCGGCGGGCCGTGTTCTGTCCGAGCGGGAGGCTGGCCTGCCAGAGCGGCTTCTGGTAGCCGCGGCCCTTGCCGGGCTGGATGCCCAGGCGCGTGCCGATGAGCGAGAGCGCGCGGCGCCGCGCCGTGTCCAACTCCTCGACCGTGCGGGCGTGCAGGGTCAGGACGACGGTGGAGAGGGCCAGGCCCTCCTCGGCGCTGTGCAACTCCTGGGCTAACGCCTCGGCCTCGGCCTTGTTGTCCTCGTCGTCGAGCGAGGGCAGCGTCTTCTTCTCGTAGGCGCGGCGGACGGAGGTGGCGAAGGCTTTGCGCTTGCGCAGGACGCGGCCGCGCTCGCGCAGGTTGTCCAGGCCGCGCAGGTGCCAACTGAGGCGCGCGTTGCACTCAATGGCGATGAGGTCGGCGAACGTGCCGGGGTTGGTCAGTTCCTTGGAGCCCAGGAAGTAGAGCGTGCAGGAGTACAGCGCCGGCGTCCCGTCGGCGTCCAGGCCGTGCTCGACGTGGCGGCGGCGCTCGCGCCAGTACGCCGGGGTCAGGGCGGCGGCCAGGTCCCCGCTCTCGGCGTCGCAGGCGGCGGTCAGGCCCTCAGGTTGGGGCGCGCCGGGGTTGGCCGCGCGCCAGAGGAAGGCGAGCGTGTCGGCGCGGCGCAGGCGGCGCGCGGGCAGGTCGGAGGCCTTGAGCTGGGTGAGCGTGTCGTCCACGGCGGCGTCGAGGCCACGCCGGTCCACGGTCTCGGGGCCGCCGCGCCGGAGGCCCATCTGGTCGCGGAACTCCTCGACGAGGCCGGCGAGCCCGCCCTTGCGCTCGGGCGCGGGGGCGACGACGGCGTAGCCGGAGAGGTCGGGGACGTGCGTGCGGGCGACCTCCTCCCGGACCCAGGTGAGCGTATCGGCGGCGACGCTGGATAGTTCGGGGTCGTCGGTCGTGACCAGGGCGCGTATGCCGGCGATGGCGTCGTCCGGGGCGGTCGGGGTGCTTTCGATCACGGCCTGCAAGGGCTGCGCGTGGGCCAGGCCGTGGACGAGGGCGGCGAACTCGCGGCAGACGCGTTCCTGGTCGTAAGGGCCGAGCGCGGAGAGGTTGAGGAAGGCATCGACGCGCACGACGGCCAGGCACGTCCCGTCCGCGAAGACGATGGTCCCATCTTGCTCGATGGCGAACCGGCCGGGGCCGGACGGCAGCGGGAGCGGCGTGCGCACGCGGCCCGATCGTGTCGAGTGTGGGGCCGTGGTCTCCTCGCTGGCCGCCCGCCTGCGTGTGCCGGTGTTAGGCCCCGTGACGGGCTCGACGACCGGGGAGGGCGGCGACGACGGCGCGGAGGACGGCGGCGACGCGGGCACGGCCGGTGCGTGCACGGCGCACAGGCGCGCCAACGGCGTGCGGGCGGCGGCCTGGGAAGGGGAGGGGGTTGGCGTGGGTGCCATGGGCGGGCTCCTTGCGGTAGGTGTGGCGACGAAAGCTGTAGGTGACGTGCTGGCGCACGACGGGCTCGCGGGTCGGGTCGGCGGCGGCGTAGCACAGGACGGCGGCGATCCCCCCGGCGAAGCCGGTCAGGATCACGCGGCCGGCGAGGCCGCCGAACGACGCGGCGCCGGGCAGGTAGCCGCTCGCCCACCAGAGGGCGACGGCGAAGAGGGCGGCAGCGAGCAGCGCCACGGTCTGCGGGATGGTGAGGTTGGCCGGCCCGCGCCAGGGCTGGTTGGGCACGCGCGGGCTGCGGCGGTTGCGCTGGGTGTGCATGGTCTCCATGGGCGATCTCCCTACAAAAAGGCGGCGGACGTTGGCCGTGGTGCACGGCCAACGTCCGCCGCCGTGGCGGCCGGCGTGCCCCTAAATCTGGGCGCCGGTCTTGTTGGCGAGCGCGGCGGCGAAGACGCGGATCACGAGCATGAGGATCATGCCGATCCAGGCCCCGCGCGTGATGTCCGCGCCGTGGCGGTAGCCGAGGACGCCGGCGGTGGTGCCCATGCCGGTGCCGATGATGCCGAGCCCTACCGCCCCGAGGACGAACTGCAAGCCGTAGGCGTTGATGAGCGTGATGAGCTGGTCCATGTGGTTCTCTATCCTTGCTGATGTGCTACTACTCGTGTCGTGCAAGTCAGGTGGTCGTCCCAATGGCCTTCCGTGAGGAGCAATAGGTGCGCGTCGCTGCGTTCCCGTGTGGCCTCGACCTGGCCGGCCCAGGCCGTTGACCATGCGCGCCCGCCCCTCATTCATCGGGCGTATCACCTCCTCTCAAAACGTCTTTTTGCCTGCATGCCCTTGCCGTCCTGTTGGGCGCTTGATACGTTAAAGGGAGCGGGTCCCCAACGTGCGGCATTAGCCGTTGTCTATATACAACTTATTGTATATAGACAACGGCTATGCTGCTGAGAATACCAGATAGACATAAGAAGGTCAAGTGTTCTAACAGGACGCTTAAGAGAGGGGTATGGCAGACACACTCGACGATGCGGCGGACAAGCCGACCACCTTCTCGGCTTTGCTCAATTATCTCTTCGCCACGAAGTTCAAGCCCGATGGGGAGCGATACTCAGCGGCCGAGGTCAGCAAGGTGACGGGTTTGCGCGAGGAGTACATCAGCAACTTACGCAAAGGCAAGATCGCTAACCCGCCAGCCGGTAGGGTTCAGGTGATCGCCGATTTCTTTGGAGTCAACGTCGGCTATTTTACCGGAAAGTTTGTCTCGCCACAGGCGGCCGACGTGACCCAGTTGGAGGCGCCACAGGACCAGGAACTGTGGGATGCGCTCCGCAAGCCTCTGGTGCGCGAGGTCGCGTTGCGCGCCGGCGCCATGGGGTCGGCCGAGCGCGCCATCATCCTGGAGATGCTGGGTCGCGCCGAGCAGTTGGCGAAGGCGGCCGATGCCGTAGAGGGCGCACGAACACGGGACGACAAGCCCGATGACTCTACAACGCCATAGTTATACCCACTGCGCACGCCATTTACATCCGCGACCGCACCAACCTACCAGAGGACCTCACATGCCCGAAATAGAGTTCATGCAAGTGTTGGCCGTGGCCATGGCCGCCCTTGTCAGTGATTTGAGCATCGCGTTGAACCTACCGTTTCCTTTCACGGCCGAGCAACTCGCCGCAGCCGTGGCACAGTGGCGACGCATCCGCATCGAGATAAAGCCGCATCACATGGGCAAGGCAAAAGTCTACGGCCTGTGTAAGTGTGTGAGGGCGGACCACTACATCATCTTCTACCGCGCCGACGGTGTCACCTATATTCAGCAGCAACGCATCATTTTCCACGAGTTGTGCCACATTATCCTGAGCCACGTCTCGCCGTTAAATCCTGTCCATGAACTCCGCGACGAGCTCACGGTGACGCTCCAGGATCAAGAGGCCGAGATGTTCGCGTCGATTGCGAACAAGTCTGCCCTGGCACTGGGCAGCAAGCTCACGGTGGCGAAGGTTCCGATGCCCGACCGAGAAGGTGGCCCCCCCTTCAGCGCGCTTTTCAAAGCCTTACACCTGAAGGCGCCTGCCGCCTCGAAGGACCCGACCGAGGGCGAACCGGCCGATCAGTTCGACGAGTTTCTCAAGGTTATGGGTGGCTAGTCATGATATA
>JAABUJ010006670.1_pt1 | contig 11041 bp, 8 predicted proteins | sample 5559131 | NCBI WGS metagenome assembly JAABUJ01 (sample SAMN10711875, study PRJNA513366) | rock metagenome | isolation source: Antarctica rocks | place: Antarctica: Victoria Land, Mt New Zealand nord | collected 2016-01-07 | reverse complement strand
CGAGACCCACCCGGTGTCCGCGCCGACGTCGTAGACCCCGTAGGGGTTGGCCTTTCCCAGGGCGGGGTCGATGAAGTCGTGGACCTTGACCGGGACCGGCGCCCCGGCCGGTGACCACTCCCGTCCGTAACCGCCACAACCCCGAAAACGAAGTTAATTCATCGCGAGCCCTTAGCGCCACAAGAGACTGGCTCGAGACCTCCTGAAACGCAGGACCACAACGCACGGACAGACATCCCCATGGAGGACGGCTGCGCTCGTCCCACCATGCCGCAGCAGGACACGAGCGCGGGGCCGCAGCTCCGCAACCCCGGCTCCATCTCGGGTGACGACGAGGCTCTCACCACGAGCAACTCGATCCAGGACCTCGCCCCGCGTGGTTGCGCAGCTCGCAGACCGTGACCATCTTCATGCCGTGAAGGTGAGATGTCGACACTGTGAGACGCGTGCAGGTTAGCGATGCCAGCGGGTGGGTAGTCACGGGTATGCCGTGCCTGTCGGAGGAGGCCCCGGCCTAGACACGAAGTTCGCTGAGCTGCTTGCTTCGGCCACAGCCCTTTTCAGGCGACCCGGGTCAAACGTGGATCGTCGTGCGCGAGCCGGGAGGCCTTCTCCCGGGCCACTGCCTTCACGCTGCAACGGTCCAGAGAGGAGCGATCCCCCACGGACGACGCCCTGCTCGACCCTCCCGCCGGCGATGACCGGATCCATGGAGTCGTCACCAATACCCACCGCCGAACGCCCCGGCCGCAAGCCCCGCAACGCCGTTCGCAACACCAACCATCACAGGAGCAACAATGAAAGCACTGGTCTTCCACGGTCCCCGTAACGTCTCGGTCGACGAGGTCGACGATCCCAGGATCGAGCAGCCTCTCGACGCGGTCATTCGGATCACCACCGCCAACATCTGCGGGTCCGACCTGCACCCCTACGAGGGCAGGGCCAAAGCTCGACGACGGCATGGTGCTCGGCCACGAGAACATGGGCATCGTCGCAGAGGTCGGCTCCGGGGGGAACCGGATCAAGGTCGGAGACCGGGTCTCGGTCCCGTTCAACCTGTCCTGCGGGACCTGCCGCTACTGCAACGACGGCTACACCTCGGCATGTCTGAGGTCGAACCCGTCCGGAGACCCGGCGCCGGGTACGGCTACCCCAAGATGGGTCCCTACCGGGGCGGGCAGGCCGAGATGCTGCGCGTCCCGTGGGCCGACTTCAACCTGCTGCACCTGCCCGAGGGCGATGACCACGAGTCCGACTTCACCATGCTCAGCGACATCTTTCCCACGGGCTACCACGGCACTGAGCTGGCCATGGTGGCGCCGGGCAAGACCGTCGCCGTCTTCGGCGCCGGCCCGGTCGGCCTGATGGCCGCCTACAGCGCCATGCTCCGCGGCGCGGCCCGGGTCTTCGTGGTCGACAAGGAGCCCGCCCGCCTGGCCCTGGCCGCGAAGATCGGTGCCATCCCCATCGACTTCTCGCAGGCCGACCCGACCGAGACCATGATGGAGGCCACCAAGGGCCTTGGCATCGACTGTGGCGTCGAGTGTGTCGGGTACCAGGCCCACGACCAGTCCGGCCAGGAGCATCCCGAGCTCGTCCTCGACAACCACGTCCAAGTCGTCCGGGCCACCGGGCACATCGGCGTCGTCGGCGTCTACGTCCCCGAGGATCCCCAGGCCGCCACCGAAGAAGCGAAGCACGGGCGGGTGGCCTTCGACTATGGCACCGCCTTCACTAAGGGCATCAGCATCGGCTCCGGGCAGTGCCCCGTCAAGAAGTACAACCGCGAGCTGCGCGACCTGATCATCTCCGGGAGGGCCAAGCCGTCGTTCATCGTCTCCCACGAGCTCGGACTCGACGAGGCACCGGAGGCCTACCAGAACTTCGACGCCCGCCTCGACGGCTGGACCGGCAAGTCGGCGATCTACCAGATGCCGGCGACGCTCCTCGATGGCCCGACGGTGGTCGTCTCGCCTCTGATCGCCCTGCAGCGCGACCAGATCATGGGCATCGAGGGGGCAGCCGGGCTGCCGGAGGCGGTGGCGGTCAACTCGGCCCAGGGCAGCAAGGACACGGAACACGCCTGGGACGCGGTTCGGCACGGCACGGCGGAGTACCTCTTCCTCGCCCCGGAGCAGCTGGCCAAGGACGAGGTGGTGCAGCTGCTGTCGGAGGCCGGGATCAGCCTCTTCGTGGTGGACGAGGCACACTGCATCTCCTCGTGGGGACACGACTTCCGGCCCGACTACCTCCGGCTCGGCACGGTGCTGGAACGACTCGGCCGCCCGCCCGTGGTGGCGCTGACCGCGACGGCCTCGCCGCCGGTGCGCGAGGAGATCATCGAGCGACTCAACCTGCGCGACCCCCGGGTCATCGCCCAGGGCTTCGACCCTCCCAACATCCGGCTGGAGGTCGAGCGACACGTCGAGGACGACAAGCGGGCGGCGGTGGTCGAACGCGTCGCGGGCCTCGAGGGATCGGGTCTGCTCTACGTCGCCACCCGCAAGGACACCCTCTGGTATGCCGGGGAGCTCGCGGAGCGCGGAAGACGCACCGCCGCCTACTACGCCGGGCTCAAGGCGACCGAGCGCAAGGAGGTCCACGAGCGGTTCCGCTCCGGTGGCCTCGACGTCGTGGTCGCGGCCTCCGCCTTCGGCATGGGGATCGACAAGCCGGACGTCCGCTTCGTCGTGCACGCGTCGACGCCGGGGTCACTCGACAGCTACTACCAGGAGATCGGTCGGGGTGGCCGCGACGGGGAGCCGGCCCTCGCCGCGCTGTTCTACCGCCCGGAGGACCTCTCCCTTCAACGGTTCTTCAGCTCGGGTCGGCCCGACGACCGGGTCATCAGTCGGGTTTTCCAGGCCGTCCGGCACGCCGGCGGCCCCGTCCGGCTGACCCGCCTGGTCCAGGAGCTGGACGCGTCGAGGCGCACGGTCACCGACGCGGTCAACCTTCTGGAGCAGGTGGGGGTGATCAGGTCGACCTCCAGTGGCCTGCGGGCGCGCGACATGGCCCTCGAGGACGCGTCGGGCCTGGCACACGACCTCGCCGAGGCGCACACCAGGATGGAGAAGTCCCGGCTGGAGATGATGCGCGGCTACGCCGAGGACACCGGGTGCCGAAGGCAGTTCCTGCTCAACTACTTCGGGCAGCAGCTGGACGAGCCGTGCGGCAACTGCATCGAGCACCCTGAGCAGGTTGCCGAGCAGACGGCCGGCGGGGCGGACACTTCGTTACCGGCGGGACCTACTTCATCGTGCCCTGGCTGACGCCGCCCTGCAGCTGGCGCTGGAAGATGACGTACATGAGCAGGACAGGGGCGATCGTGATGACCACGGCCGCGAAAAGCCCTCCGTAGTCGACGTTGTAGCCCTGCTGTGACGCCATCGAGAACAACCCCTGCGACAGGACGTACTTGTCCTTGTTGGGGTTGAGCACGGTTGGCAGGAGGTACTGGTTCCACAGGCCGAGGAAGTTGAAGATCGCCACCGAGGCAAGGCCCGGCTTGGCCATGGGAAGCATGACCTGGAAGAAGGTGCGCCAGTCCCCCGCTCCGTCGACCTGGGCTGCCTCGTAGATCTCCTGGGGCAGGGTCTTGAAGAACGAGTGGAGGAAGAAGACCGTGAACGGATAGGCGTAGGCGACGTACACGAGGATCAGGCCCTGGTAGGTGCCGAGGAGGTTGCTGTTCTTGAGGACGAAGAACAGGGGCACGACCGCGAGGAAGATCGGGAACGTGTTGCCGAGCAGGATGAGGTAGTAGATCAGCGAGTTGCCGCGGAACCTGAACCGCGCGAGGACGTAGGCCGACATCGAGCCGAGGATCATGACGAGAACGAGCGCGCTGCCGACGATGATCACCGTGTTGGCGAAGTACTTCGCCACGCCGATCGTGTTCCAGGCCCGCACATAGTTGTCCCAGTGGAACACGTCGGGCAGGGCGAACGGCGAGACGTTGATGCTGCGTGAGTCCTTCAGCGAGGAGAAGAAGGTCCACACGAGCGGCAGCACGACGGCCAGGGCCCACAGGGTGAGGACGAGGTGCGAGACCGAGGCGACCCGCCAGTCGGCGCGTGAGCTGCGCGCCGGAGCGGCCTTCTTCGCAGCAGGTTCCCCGGTTACGTCCTCGACGTCGGTGCGGTCCTCCTGGGACAGGGTCACAGCGCCACCTCCTTGCGGCGGCTGGACAGCAGGACACCGACGGAGACGAGCAGTGTCACGAGCGCGAGGACGACGCCCATGGAGATGGCGTAGCCGAACTTCGCCTGGCTGAAGGCCGCGTCGTAGAGGTACTGCGAGACGACCAGCGCCTCGTTGTCGGGACCCCCGCTCGGGGCGAGGATCGCCATGAAGGTGAAGGCGTCCAGCCCGAAGATCGCCATGTAGACGATCGCGGTGGACACGTTGTCGCGGATCAGCGGGATGGTGATCTGCACGGCCGTGCGCAGCCGGCCGGAGCCGTCGAGACGGGCCGCCTCGAAGATCTCCGCGGGGATCCCCTTGATCGCCGCGACGAAGAGCACCATGTAGAACCCGACGAAGCTCCAGACGATCGCGATGACGATGGCTCCCAGGGCGAGGCGCGTCTCCCCCAGCCACGCCGTGTTCTTCAGGCTGTGCAGGCCCACCGCGTCGAGCATCCCGTTGAGCAGCCCTCCCTGCGGCGAGTAGACCTGCTGCCACAGGATGCCGGTGACGATCGCCGGGATCGTGTACGGGAAGAACGACACCACGCGGTAGACGCCGCCGCCGGTGATCCCCCTGGTGCGGCCGCGGGAGTTGCCGCCCACCGTCACGAGCGTCGCCAGTGCCAGCGCCAGCCCGATCGTCAGCAGCGGCAGGGTGGCTGCCAGGATGAAGTTGTTGCGCAGCGCCTTCCAGAAGAGCGCGTCGTGGAACAGGGCCACGTAGTTGCTCAGCCCGGTGAACTGCGGGTTGGGGTCGAAGCCGGTCCAGTTCGTCATCGAGTAGAAGAAGGACTGGATGATCGGCGAGATCACCAGGTAGACGTACAGCAAGAGCGGAAGAACGAGGAACACCGCAAAGAACGAGACCCGGCCGAAGGACAGGTCGCGCGGACGGCGACGGGCGGGTCGGGCGGCGCCACCCGTCGCCGGCGCGGACGTGGTCAACTCACGCGACCTTGAACTTCTTGACCGACGGGTCGTCGCGGACCTTGTCGGACATCGACTGGAGCTTCTTGGCCAGGTCGGCAGCCGTCGTCCCGCCGGAGAGGAAGGTGCTCCACGTCGTCTTGAGCTCCTTGCTCATGGCGTAGACCGCGCTGTAGCGCCACGTGAAGACCTCCTTCTCCCCGTCGGTCTGGATCTTCGTCGCGGACGCGAGCGCGGTGGAGCCGAAACCGTCAGCCGGCACGGTGCCCTTGACGATGGTCGCGCTCTTGACGAGCTTCGCGGTGTTGCTCGCGGCCTCCTTGCCGAGCAGCTGGCGGAGGTACTCCTTGCCGCCGGCCGGGTTCTTGCCCTTCGGCACGATGAACGGCTCACCGGCGGCCCCGTGGAAGCCCTTCTGGAGCTTGACGTCGCCCTTGAGCGCCGGCGCCTGCAGGCAGGTCATCGCGAAGTCGGCCGGCGAGATGTCCTTCATCTCGTTCTCCAGCCAGGAGCCCGAGGGGTAGAGCAGCGCCTTGCCCTGGACGAACTGCGTCTGCGCCTGGGTGTGGATCAGGCCCGAGCCGCCGGGGAGGAAGTAGCCGGCCTTGACGGCCGACTCGATGGCTTCCAGGGCGGCCTTCACCGCGGGCTGCGCGTAGCCCGCGGGGTCGAGGTTGTCGAGCTTCTTCACGACGTCGACGCCGCCCATCCGCGCTGCCATGGACAGGGCCAGCTCGTGGTAGTAGTCGCCGGCGTTCTGTCCACCGAAGACGAAGAGCGACAGGCCCTTGCCCTTGGCCTTCTCGCCGAGCGCCATGACGTCGTCCCAGCTCTTGGGCGGCTCCCAGCCGTTGTCCTTGAACACCTTGGCGCCGTACCACAGCCCGAAGACGGTGTAGAAGTAGTTCAGCTCGAGCAGCTTGCCGTCGTAGGTGCCGGGTTCCGTGGCACCGGCGATGAGGGTGTCCTTGACCTTCTTGCCGTCGAAGCCGACGGCCGGAGCCTCCAGGATGTCATCGAGGGCCTCGACCTGTGCCTGGACGCCCGCAAAAGGGATGTGGTCGGCACCGGAGTTGTCGATGACGTCGGGCGGGTTGCCACCGACGAACCGTGGCTGGAGCTCGGTGTTGATCTTGGTGGTCGAGGTGACCTTGGCCGTCTGGCCGCCCCACGCCTTGTTGTATGCCGCACCGGCGTCGATCGCGTACTGGTCGGAGAAGCCACCCTTGAAGATGACGACGTCGACGGCGGCCTTCTCGTCCATCCCGAAGGGGTTCTTGTCGCTCTTGGCGCCGCCGGGAGCCGCCGCCGCACCGGAGGCGCCCCCAGTGCTGCTTCCACCACCCGTCGCACAGCTGGCAAGCGTGCCGGCGAGCGGCGCGGCGAACCCGGCCGCGAGGGTGAACTTGAGGAAGTCACGTCGTTGCAGACCCTTGCCGGCGAGCTTGCCGAGGTCGAGCTCCGAGTCGTGCGGGGTTACGTCGTTCACAGCGCCGCGTCCTTTCGGTCGTCATGGTGCAGCGGACGGCCGCAGCCGTCTTCTCGGGTCCTCCGCCGGCTACCGCTCGGGCAGTCGTCTGGGTCCGACAGCCCATCCGACCACCACTGTCGCGGCAGGTGAGGGATCACAGCGCAGTCGAGATCAATCTGTGACCCTCATTCGTCTGGTGACCGTACAAAATCAGGTCAGATACCGAAAGTCAACGACCTCAGCCCGCTCATGGCGAGCATCGTGCCAGTCCGGCTGGGGACCGGCTCGCTGGCGGCTCTGTCGAGGGGTGTTTGTGGCACGCTCTGCGCCATGCCCGACGACGTCGCCGTCACCGCCCCTCCCCCGTCGTCCGCACCGACCGGCGAGACCAGGGAGCAGCGGGCCTGGTACTTCTACGACTGGGCCAACTCCGCCTACGTCACGACCACGGCGACGGTGCTCCTGTCGCCCTACCTCACGACGGTGGCCACCGATGCAGCGTGTCCTGGTCTGTCCGAGGGCCAGAAGTGCCTGCAGACGCTGGACGTCGTGGGTATCCTGGTCGATCCCGGATCGCTGTTCGCCTACACGGCCACCGTCTCCACGATCATCTCTGCCCTCGTCCTCATCGTCGTCGGGGGCATCGCGGACCGGAGCCGCCGACCGACGACCTTGTTCGCGGGCTTCGCCTGGGTGGGTGCTGCCGCCGCCTGCCTGATGTTCTTCGTCAGCGGCACGAGCTGGCAGCTCGCCGTCGTGCTCTTTCTCATTGCCAACCTCTGTCTCGGGGCGTCGCTCGTCATCTACGACTCGTTGCTCTGCCGGATCGCGGCGCCGGATGACCGCGACAAGGTGTCCTCCAAGGGATGGGGCTTCGGCTACCTCGGCGGCGGCATCCTGCTCGCGCTGAACTTCGGCCTCGACATATTCCACGCCAGGTTGGGCCTCGACCGGGCGATGTCGACCCGGCTCAGCCTGCTGTCCGCGGGGCTCTGGTGGGCCGGCTTCACGGTCATCCCGGTCCGGGGCCTGCGTCATGTCGGTGGCCCGGTCGCCGCCCCGGTCGCCCGTGACAAGGGCGTGGTGCGCGGGAGCTTCGCCCAGCTGGCGGACACCTTCCGCGAGCTGCGCCTCTTCCCCGAGACGCTGCTCTTCCTCCTCGCCTACCTGTTCTTCAACGACGGCATCCAGACCGTCATCGGCAGCTCGAGCCTCTACGGCATCGAGGAGCTCCAGTTCCCGCAGCAGACCGTCCTGGGGGTCTTCCTCTTCGTCCAGTTCATCGCCTTCGGCGGGTCGATCCTCTTCGGGCGGATCGCCGCGCGGATCGGCGCCTGGCGAACGGTGCGGGCCAGCCTGAGGGTCTGGACCCTCATCGTCGTCGTCGCGTTCTTCGTCCCGGCCAGGTCGCTGCTACTCTTCGTGGCACTCGGCTTCTTCATCGGCCGCGTGCTCGGGGGGAGTCAAGCGCTCTCCCGCTCGCTCTACAGCCAGCTCATCCCGAGCGGCCGGGAGGCGGAGTTCTTCAGCCTCTACCAAGCCATGAAGCGCGGCACGAGCTGGTTCGGCACGCTGACCTTCGGGCTCGTCCACCAGTTCACCCACTCCTACCGGTGGGCGATCGTCGCCCTCGTCGTCTTCTTCGTTCTCGGCGGAGTCCTGCTCTCCCGGGTGCAGATGCGGGAGAGCATCACCGCGGCCGGCAACGTCGTCCCCCGGGTCGTCTGACCGGTGACCTGACCGCAGGAGGCGGGCACCCGGCATACAGTGGAGTGGCCCCTACCTTGTCCGGTGAGGCGCCTCCCCGCCCGCACAGTGGTGCCTTGGGCGGAACAATGCGGCCCCCTGCCTCGTTGGAACGACTGAGTAGTAGAGGTGCCCGCGACTGATTTTCGCCCGCGAGGCCACCGCTGACAGGGAGGACCCGCCATGGCTGACCGTTCACTCCGAGGGACCCGACTGGGCACCTTCAGCATGGAGTCAGACACCAACGTCGTGCCCAGCGAACGTCGTATCACCCCCTACGTCTGCCCCCAGGGCCACCGGATCGAGCTGCCCTTCAGCGTCGAGGCCGACGTGCCTCCCGTGTGGGAATGCCGGTGCGGCAGCGAGGCCAAGCTGCTCGACGGACCGGAGCCGGAGGCGAGGCAGGTCAAGCACGTGCGCACCCACTGGGACATGCTGCTGGAGCGCCGCTCGATCCCCGAGCTCGAGGAGCTCCTCGAGGAGCGTCTGGCGCTGCTGCGGGAGTCGCGGGGCGAGAAGCCGAGCCGCAAGCGCAGCGCCTGACGTCCGGCCCGGAACGCTCGTCAAGGTATGAGAGCCCGCGTTCCTAAGGTACGCGGGCTCTGTCGTGCCAGGTGCCCGGCTCGTCGTGCCCTGTGCCGCGTTCCTGAGGGACGCGGGCTCTGTCGTGCCAGGTGCCCGGCTCGTCGAGCCAGATGCCGGGCTCAGAGGATCTCGCCCTCGATGACGTCGTCCGAAGCGCTGGAGCGTGGCGCGTCCTGCGGCGAGGGTCTCGGTCGCGGGCCACGGGGACCGCGGTCGGCGCCCGGCGCAGCCGGCCCGGAGGGTCCGAACGGGCCACCGCTCGCGGCCGAGCCGAAGGGGCCGCGGAACACGCCGCCGAGGAGCTTTCGGGCGACGACGCCCTCGAGGACCCGTCGGGCGAGCGGCCGGGCGAAGGGCAGGATGAAGAAGAACCCAACGATGTCCGTGAGGAAGCCGGGGGTGAGCAGGAGGGTGCCACCGACGAGCACCAGCGCCGCGTCGGCGAGCTCCCTCGACGGCATCCGCCCGGTGCTCAGGGCGCGGGTGAGCGCCTTCCAGCTCCGCGCTCCCTCACGCCGCACGAGCCAGGCACCGAGCGCCGACTCGAGCAGCAGCAGGAAGAACGTGGGCCAGCCGCCGATCACCTTGCCAACCGCGATGATCGCGACGATCTCGAGCAACGGGATGACGAGCAGGGCCAGGACGAGCAGCGCCGACCACGTTCGGGTGCGTCGACGGGACCCCCTCGGGTCTACGGCCGGTGCCACTGCGCCTCCTGACGTCGCACGCTGAGCTGACGGGCTCGGGAGGTCAGCTGCTGGGCGCGGTGTGCGACGCCCCAGCCCGTGATGCGGCGCATCGACTCCCGGACGATGTCCTGGCTCATCTTCGAGTCGCCGACCTGGCGCTCGACGAACTCGATGGGGACCTCCACCACCGTGAGGCCGCGCCTGACGGCTCGCCAGGTCATGTCGACCTGGAAGCAGTAGCCCGACGAGGCGACCGAGTCGAGGTCGAGGAGCCTGAGGGCCGAGGAGCGATAGACCCGGTAGCCGGCCGTGGCGTCGCTGACCGGCATACCGAGCAGGACGCGGACATAGAGGTTGCCTCCGACGCTGAGGGCCCTGCGGTGGGCCGGCCAGTTCACGACCGAGCCGCCGGGCACCCAGCGCGAGCCGAGAACGACGTCGGCCTGCTCGGCGGCGAGGAGCATGGCCCGCAGCACCTCGGGCTGGTGCGACCCGTCCGCGTCCATCTCGACCACGGCGTCGTAGCCCTCGCCGAGCGCCCACCGAAACCCGGCGAGGTAGGCAGCGCCGAGACCTTCCTTGCGGGCCCGGTGCATGACGTGGACCTGCGGATCGCCCTGGGACAGGTCGTCGGCGACGGCACCGGTGCCGTCGGGTGAGTTGTCCTCAAGGACCATGACGTCCGCCTCGGGGACCGCTGCGCGGGTCCGCGCGACGATCCGGGGCAGGTTGACCCGCTCGTTGTAGGTCGGGATGAGGACGGCGACCCGGCCGAGCGGGCCGGCGGTCTGCGGGTTGGCCACGGCGAAGCCCTTCAGGCGGGGGGCGGACGGTGCGACCCTGGCGTGCGACGGCCCCGGGTCGCCCGGCCGAGCAGCAGGGTCAGCAGGGCCAGGCACGCGAGGGCCTCCGGCCACGCACCGACGACGCTCGCCAGTGTCCGCTCGGTCCGCAACGGAAGCTCTCCTGACAGGACTGCACGGCTGAACAACGCGCTGGGCTGGTGGGGGGTTCCGTCCGGGGTGATCAGGGCGCTGACCCCGACGGTCGAGACGTGGACGACCGAGCGCCCGTGCTCGATGGCCCGGATCCTGGAGATGGCCAGCTGCTGCACCGACTCGTTGCTGTAGCCGAACGTCGCGTTGTTGGTCTGGACGAGGAGCAGGTTGGCCCCCCGCACGACGTTCTCACGCACCAGATCGTCGTAGGCCACCTCGAAGCAGATCGTCGGACCGGCGTGTATCTGGCCCCCGGAGGCCGCCGGCGTGTCGAAGACGACCGGTCGGTCTCCCGACGCGAAGTCCCCGCGCACGAGGTCGACCTTGTCGCTGAACAACCGGAAGAAGGAGCGGTTCGGGATGTACTCGGCAAACGGCACCGGGTGCTGCTTGACGTAGCGCGCGGCCAGGCCCGTGCCGGGCAGGTAGAGCAGG
>JAABUJ010006668.1_pt1 | contig 11043 bp, 9 predicted proteins | sample 5559131 | NCBI WGS metagenome assembly JAABUJ01 (sample SAMN10711875, study PRJNA513366) | rock metagenome | isolation source: Antarctica rocks | place: Antarctica: Victoria Land, Mt New Zealand nord | collected 2016-01-07 | reverse complement strand
TCCGTGCTCTGAAGCGACAGCTCGCGACGATCGTCTTCCTTCGGCTCAGAGACGCAACGCCCGCTGCCAGTCAGAAGATTTCTCGACCACTAGCTGCATAGGGCTTGACTAAGCCGCTCACATGGGGTAGCGGCAGACACTGAAGTGTCAATCGCATGTTGGGGGCCCGCACTTCAGTGACAAGTGCGCGACTTGAAGCATAATCAGTATTGGCGCACCGCGATAGCACGGGCGCACGCATGCCGCGGACCGTTTCCCAATAATCGTGACGTCACGCAGCACAAAGCGCATGCCATCACGGGGAGAGCTGAGAATGACCCGGTGAAGTGTTGAGCGAGCGTTCATTAACCGAACGAAAGTGTTTGCATCCGAAGAGTGGAGCAACGTGATTGTAAGGCGCTTTGCGGAAAACGGATCGGGCGTATTCCCAAAAACTTCTTTTATGGCAACGACGCCAGTTTTCGACGAAGCAAAAGTGGCTGGGAGTTCTGCCGCCTTATCACCCGGGCGGGGCGTCACAATTTTATGGCCTCGTGGTGCCTGATTCACCGCAGCTTGCCCACAAGATAGCAGCGAGCTTGATAGTAGAAGAGCGAGAATTGTTGCGAGCCCTATGGCCTTAAAGCCTCGCAGCCTACTACCGGGCCTGAAGCCACCCACGGAAGAGCGTTTCGACATTCCTTAAGACCGTCGGGCCTGAAGCCACCCACGGAAGAGCGTTTCGACATTCCTTAAGACCGTTCCGGGTGAAGCAGAGTGATGATTTTCGAAACCGACCCCTTTCCAGTTTCCCAAGGGCGGGACCAGGTCCCAAAAGCCCGTCCAGAAGACTAGGCGTCGCCCATAATTCGCGGTAACGGGCGTCGTGGAAAGCGTTGCGCGGCGCACGTAGCCCCGTAGAGTCGTTTCCCTGCTCTCAAAAGTCTTGATCGCGTTCACGCTCGAGGTCGACGGCGAATGTGCGCAGCAGCTCGGCGGCACAGAAAGAGCCGCTCCGACTGCTTGCCCTACACTACCGTGTCCAATATAACTGAGGTACATGAAGCGGCCCGCGAGTTCGTGGACGATCGTTGCGTTATGCTCGGGGTATGATTACTCCAAGGAGTAAAGGCATGGAGCTCGGCGCGTTTTCAATCAGTCTGACTGTCAAGGACCTTGAAGCTTCGAGACATTTCTATGAGAAGTTCGCTTTAAGGTCTTCGGTGGAGATCCATCACAGCATTGTCTAATCTTGAAGAACGGCGATCACGCCATCGGTCTCTTCCAAGGCATGTTCGACAAGAACATCCTAACTTTCAACCCAGGCTGGGACGGCAACGCTCAGAAACTAGCCATTTCACGGATGTGCGCGAGCTACAGCGCCGGCTTAAGGCCCAAGGCGTGCAGGTGGTCAACGAAGCCGACGAAAGCTCGACGGGGCCTGCGAGTTTCGTCGCGGTGGATCCCGACGGAAACCCGATTCTCGTCGATCAGCACGTCTGAGCTTAGGCCCTTCTGCTATAGTCCGCCCAACCGCGCTCGCATCGTGCGCAGAAGAAGCTGTGCATCGGCGTCGCCTGCGCAACGCTCCGTCACGCTGGTAAGCACGTCGTTCTTCGCGGTAATGAATTGCGCGTAACGTGCGCCGGCCGAATCGAAGGCGACGTAGCACTGCGAACTCTCTTGCTCGCTATGCCCTAGGAAGTTGAACGACGGATCGAAGTCGAGCGTATCGGTCGCCGCCACTCCGTTGCTGGCGTACTCAAACGAAAGCGCACGTGAGCTGCCCTCGGTCGCCTGGGCGCGTAAGAAGCGTTGCCGGATCGTCGTGGTCTGCGCGAATCCCTTCGGAGAGATCGCGACGTTGATGTCGGCCACGAGCGGATAGCGATGGTAGTCGCCTTGCAGGGTGACGCCGTGCGGTTCGCTGCGGCGCGTCAGCATGCTGACGACCGTCTCCTGGCGGATGTCTTGATCCGAGGCCGTTGCTGAGTTGATGAACCGTTGCTCGTTGCGAAAACCGATATCGCCCTGCAGCTTCGTCGTAACGCGGCCATGCGATGTATTGACGTAGCCTTCGATGCCGTACGTGCGTGCGGAACTGACGGAGATCGTGCCGTTCGGGTAGCCGCCGGGCTTCGTAATGTTTTCCCGGACGATCGGCGTCGGACCGGCAGCGAGGGTGTCGCGGGTCAACGCACCGGCGACGCGCTGCGCGCCGCGATCAAGATACAGCAGTAAGGTCGAGGTCGCAAGGAAATAGTTGTCGGCGTTATACACGCCGAGCGAGACGGAGTGCGATTTTCCGTCGTCGAGCAGCGCCGCAAAGGGCGTCAGGTCGACGCGGTACGGCTTGAAATTAAGCGTTTGCACGCCGGGAATCGGACGCCAGAGAAACGGATCGATGCCGCCCGTGTAGATCCACGGAAAGACGGGCGCGACGCCCGCTGGAATCCCATCGACGGCGATCTCGGTCTCCCGGAAAGCGGTGTTCGGGCAGCTGTTGAGCGCCTGCGCAACGTCGTTCGGCACACACGTGTACCAGAACTCGTCGCTACTTTGACTCTGCGCGAAGACGTCGAGATATGCGCGCTCCACGTTCGCCGGAAAGACGTATGTCGCCGACAGTAAGCTCGTCGTCGTCGGTATGGCTTGGGCACCCCCGGGGACGTTCGGCACCGGCAGGACGACATCGGGCGTGTGGGCGGCGGCAATGTGCTGCCGGGCGGGGTAGAACTGCAGGTACGTCGTACCGGTGATGATGCCGGTGTACGTGGAATTGACGAGGTTCCCGAGGTCGGCTTCTCCCGCGTGCGCAGATTCGAGCAGCGCGCTCACGTCGGTCAGATCGCGTTCGAAGTGCCAGTGCGGCGAAAGGTTCGACGACGGTTCAGGCGTCGTACCGTAATACACGTTGACGTTCCCGATCGAGACTTGTGCGGTGCGATCGAACTGCACGCCGGCCGAAACGTTGAAATTCCCCACGAGTACGACCTTCGCCCACGGTCCGGGACACGCGCCCGGCGGCGCGTACGCGAACGGCTTCGCGTTGAAATCGACAAACTTCTCATCGCGAAAGAGCGTCACGACGCAGGGCGTTTCGTTCGGACGCGCGATCGGCGGATCCGCCGTAACGGTGTTCGCCGATCCGATGTCGCGCCGAGACGCTTCGTCGGGGCGCACGAATCCGGCGTGCGCGGCTGGGCTCCCGGCAGCGAAGGCTCGTTCGGCCACGGGCTTGTAACGCAGCGGCGCTGCCCCGGCGGAAGCAAGTGATGCGGCGAGCGCCGCGGTAATCAAAACAGCGCACGCAGCGCTGGCCGAACCAAGCGTCTTCATGCCGATGTATGATCGGCACGGAAGCGACTGCTCCCTTCGGAACGCGGGAAGCCGCCTGCCCCCTATTTGGCGAGGCCCTTCAACTTGGTTTAAGCGCCGCATAGTCGACCGCGACGATCGTCAACGCCTCATCGCCGATCGGACGTTGCCACACAACGACGTCACCGGCACGGCGACCGAGCAGCGCTTGCCCGAGCGGCGAAACCTCACCGACTCGTCCGCTCGCGACATCGACTTCATCTTCACCGACGAGCGTGTACGTACGCTTTTTGCTCGACGCATCGCGCACGGTGACCGCCGCGCCGAAACCGATGATCGTGGGATCGTCGGGCGGCGAAGCGACGACCGCGGCCGCAAGACGCCGTTCCAGTCGCATTCGCTCAGCGTCCGTCGCCGCCCGTGCGGCCGCGGCGAGTTGCGCGAGCCCGCTGACGGTAACGAAATGCGGCGCTTCGCGCTCAAGCGCAAGCGGGTGCTCGGGCTCGTTATCGTCACGTTCCTTCACGAACGCGCGGCTCATCTGATGCTCTCGGCGAGGATGAGGTCCTTGAGCCGTACTTGCGGACGCGCGCCGAAATGGCCAATCGCTTCGGCGGCCGCAAGGCTGCCCAAGTCGCCGCACGCGCGCAGTGGTGCGCCGCGCGTGAGCCCATACAAAAAGCCGGCGGCATACAAGTCGCCCGCGCCCGTCGTGTCGACGACGCGCGCGACGGGTGCGGGCGGAACGTCGATGCGCTCCGCCCCCGCGATGATGACCGAACCCGCGGCGCTGCGTGTCACCGCACAGAGATCGGTTACGTCGCGAAGTTCGACAAGAGCCGCTTCCAGATCATCGGTTTCGAAGAGCGCCGTCACCTCAGCTTCGTTTCCTAAGAGAACATCGACGTGGCGTTCGACGAGCGCAAGGAACGCCGCCCGATGCCGCTGCACGCAGAAAACATCGGACAGCGACAGCGCGACCTTGCGACCGGCCGTGTGCGCGATGTCGGCCGCCTCGCGAAAGGCCTGTTGCGCGAGCGGCTGATCGTACAGATACCCTTCGAGATACGTGAACGTCGCGGATCGGATCAGCGCCGCATCGAGGTCGTCGGGGCCCAAGGTCGCGCAGGCGCCGAGAAACGTGTTCATCGTTCGCTGCGCGTCGGGCGTCACGACGATCAAGCAACGCGCGGTCGCCGGACCCTCTGTTGCCGCCGGAGTTCGGAAGGCCGCTCCGATGGCTGTGATGTCGTGCCGAAATTCCGCGCCGAGGGCATCGTCGCGCACCTTGCCGATGAAGCCCGCGCGACCGCCGAGCGACGTGATCCCCGCGATCGTGTTGGCCGCCGAACCGCCCGATGCGACGATGGTCGAACCCATCGCGGCGTAGATTGCCTGCGCGCGGCTCTCGTCGATCAGCATCATCGCACCCTTGGGCATGCCGTGACGAACCAAAAAGGCATCGTCGGCTGAGGAAATTACGTCGACGATCGCGTTTCCGATCCCGACGACGTCGAGCGAGGCGTTCATACCCTTCCTATCGGGAAGCGCCGCACCGACCCCTTCGGCTTGCCGGTCACGAAGCGCCGCCGCAGCGCCGCGCATTCATAACGGGCTCGGTGTTGCGCGCCTTCGGCACGATGATCTTATCGGAAGGCTACGAGCGCCTCGATCCGATCTCGGGTGCGATCGATGAAATCGTTCGCGAGGGGCATGCGAAACTCGACGCGGCCGCGTATAGCTGAAAAGACGACATCTTTCTTCGCAAGACGCGATCGAGTCGAACCGATTTCGGCGGACGAAGCGACGTTTAGTCGTTGCGCGACGTCATCGAGGCGGTGACTGCCGGGGCCGAGGTCGTGGAGCGCAAGAACGAAGGCAGCCTCGCGCGGAGTCAATTGCGCGAACTGCGGCTCGTAGAGACTGGCGTCCAGCAATGACCGAACTCCCGGCACGACCGCGTTGACATCGTCTTTCGAAATCGTCGTTGCTTTCGCGCGCAACCAAGTTGCCGACGCATACTGCTGGAGGAAATATGGGTAACCGAAGCTGACATCGTACATCCGGTCGAGGGCGTCTCGATCCCATGTGACGCCGAGCTTTTCGGCCGGGCGTTCGATCGCGGCGAACGTCGCGTCCTTATCGAGCAGATTCAACTGATACTTTGCCCAGCGCTCGGTATAGGTTCGAACCTCGTGCAAGATTGCGGGGGTACTCGGAAGTCCCGCGCCGACGAAGAAGATCGGCGTGTCGGTGCCCGCGGTTTTATGTACTACGCGCACGATACGAAGAAGATCGCGCCGCGATGCTTCTTGAATCTCGTCGAGGCCGATCATGAGAAAGCGACCGTTTCGATGGAGTTGATCGTTGAGATGCAAAAGTTCTGATTCCAGTCCGTCGCTGGACGTGTCGCCCGCGGCGTCGCCGCTGCCGGTAATCGATACGCTGCCAGCCTCGTGCGGCAGTTCGTACGAGAGCTTCGGCAGATGCTCCACGATGCGTGCGAGAGCCGCCCTTAGACGAATGGGAAACGATTCGGAATCTTTGAGAGCCGCGCTCAGTTCGTCGCGCATGACATCCACAAAGCGCAGTTCACGATCGGCCTCGGCGATGACCGTTAGCGCGCCTGCGCCCTGGGCTTGCGCCGCAACGTCGCGAAGGAGCGCGGTCTTGCCCATGCCTCGCAACCCTAAGAAGACAATGGGATTGGGAGGCTCGCCCGCGGCGGCCATATCGATCGCATAGCTTGCCGCGCCTAACTCCCCCTCGCGGCCGGCAAGCTCGGGCGGTTCGCTTCCCGGAGCCGTTCGATAGGGCGACCTTCGCGAATTCATGCCGGTATAATAGCGGAATTTACAACTTTTACAACTTTTCACTCACGGGCGCCGTGCTCCGGTGCCCTCTACGTCCCCGCCCGCTCGCACCCCCTCCAAGTAGGGCGCCCATCCATCACTCCGAAACCTTCCTACAATGTCTTTCGGATATTCACGCGCCCTCGCTTCCCTCGCCGCCGCATGCTGCATCGCTCTGCTTGCGGGCCCGACGGGCACCCAAGCCGCCGGCACGAACGAGGTCGTGAAGGCGACGCTCGACAACGGCCTGCGCATTGTCATCGTTCGCAACAGGCTTGCACCGGTGATCTCGACGGACATGTCGTACCTCGTCGGCTCGCGCGACGACCCCGCCGCGTACCCTGGTATGGCGCACGCGCAGGAACACATGATGTTCCGCGGCACGAAGAACCTCTCCACGAGTCAGCTCGGCACGATCGCTACGGCCTTGGGCGGCGATTTCAACGCCGAAACGAGTGATACGCTCACGCAGTACGAATTCACGGTACCGGCTGCCGATTTCGATGCCGTGCTGCGCATCGAGTCCGATCGCATGCGCGACGTCCTCGATTCACAAGCGCAATGGGAGAACGAGCGCGGCGCGATCGAACAAGAAGTGCTTCACGACGAATCGACGCCGGGCGGCGATTTTTTTCGTGACGTACGCAGGATCGCGTTTGCCGGAACGCCGTACGCGCGCGAAGGCGTCGGAACACGCGCCGCCTTCGACCGGCTTACCGGTCCCGAAATTAAGGCGTTTCATCAGAAGTGGTACGCGCCCAACAACGCGGTGTTCGTGGTCGCGGGCGACGTCGATCCGACGACCGTGCTCGGGCAGATTCGCGCCCGCTTTGCGGCGATTCCCAAGCGCGCCGTACCGGCTCACGCGCCCGCGCATTTTTCGCCGCTCGGCCGGGTCGTTTTGCGGCGTTCGACGACACTTGTGTACCCGCTCGCGCTCGTCGCGTTCCGCATGCCGGGTATCGACAGCGCCGACTTCTTGCCTTCGTACGTGCTGCAGGCGATCTTGGACTCCGATCGCGGACCGCTGCGCACACTTGCCGATACGGGCGACGCGCTCGATGCCGAGTGGCTGTCGCAGCCGTATTTTCCGCAAGGGCAACTGGCCTATGCGACGGCCGCACTGCCACCGGGCGGCGATCCGTCTGAGATGGTCAGACGACTCGAAGCGATCGTCAACGGTTACGCGAAGGACGGCGTACCGCCCGAATTGTTCGCGACGATGAAGCGACGTTTGATCGCCGACCAAGAGCTGAGCCGCAACTCGATCTCAGCACTCGCTTCCGATTGGGCGACGACGATCGCGCTCGACGGCGAACCGTCGATCGCGCGCGAACAGCAACTCATCGCGGACGTTACGATCGACCAAGTAAATCGCACCGCGAAGCGGTACCTCACCCTCGATCACGCAATCGTGGGAGCGCTCACGCCTTCGGCCGGCGCGTCGGTAAGCGCTCCCCCGGCGCCGCCGCAGGGCGGTCCCGAAAAGCCCCTCTCTCCGCAACCCCCGGTAACCGAACTACCCGCTTGGGCGCACGCACTTGTCGCAAGCGTCAGCGTTCCCGCGTCGACGCGCACACCGTTGCAGGCAACGCTTCCCAACGGCATACGGCTGATCATCGAGCCCGAAACCATCTCGGACTCCGTGTTCGTGTTCGGTCGCGTGCGCACGAACGCGGCGCTGCAAGAACCGCAAGGAAAAGAGGGCGTGTCGTCGGTCCTCGCCGCCCTCTTCGGACTCGGTACGCAGACGCAGGATCGCGTTGCCTTCGTGCGCGCGCAGGACGATATCGATACGACGCTCTCGGCGGGCTACGACTTCGCGATGCAAACGACGTCGCAGCGCGCCGGCAGCGCGATCGCCCTGCTCGCCGAGAATGAATTGCGACCGCGTTTCGATCAAGCGACCTTCGAGGTGGCGCGCCGGCGCGCAATCCAGGAACTGCAAACCGCCGAGAACGGAACGGGCACCCAAGCACTGCGCCGCGCCGAGCGGCTCTTGCTGCCGCCTGCAGATCCAACGCTGCGCGAGCCGACCACGAGCGGTCTGTCGGCACTGACGCTCGATGACGTCGAAGCATACGATCGTCAGGTCGTGCGCCCCGACCTCACGACGATCGTCGTCATCGGAAACATCGATCCCGCCGCGGCACGCAGCGCGATCGAACGAGACTTCGGGGCATGGCGTGCAACGGGCGAACGGCCCGCACTCGAACTGGCAACGGTGCCGCTCAACCCGCCGGGCGACGTCCATGTGTCGGTCGGCGGTCAAGATACGGTATCGCTGATGCAGATCGTCCCGCTCCCGCGCTCGGCACCCGAATTCTCTCCGCTGCAACTCGGCAATGCGATCCTGGGCGGCGGTGCGCTCGGTCCCGATCAAAGCCGCCTGTTCCGCGACTTACGTCAAAATGCGGGACTCGTGTACAGCATCGGCTCGCAGTTGTCGTCGACCGGCCCGCGCTCACGCTTCACGGTCTCATTCGCATGTCTACCTTCTAACCAACCTCGCATTGACGCACTCATCGATTCGGAGATCGAAAAAATGAAGGCCGAACCGGTCGGCGCCTTCGAACTCTCGCTCATGAAGGCTTCGCTCGTGCACCGCTCGCTGATCGGCGAGTCGGCGGTGGCCTCGATCGGTAGCTCGTTGCTCGACGCCGCCTCCGAGGGTCTGCCGCTCGATACGAACCGCCGCGATGACGAGCGCATCATCGCAAGTGATGTCGGCGCGGTTCAGCACGCTTTTTCTTCCTATCTTCATCCGAAGAATTTCGTACGGGTCATCGTCGGCCCATGACGTTTGATCTCGGCAGAGGTTTCGATGCTCGAGTCACTGGCTGATCTGGCGGAACGCCTGCGTCGCATTCCCAATTTGCACGATGATGGCGGAAAAGTCGACGCGTTGTTGCGCACGCATGCAATCGATCCCGCGGCGCTCGCGCCGTACGTGCGCTACGAAGACGGTGCGTACACGCGCAACTGCGTCTATCGCAACGGCATCTTCGAATTACTCGTGCTGTGCTGGGCGCCCGGCGCGCGCTCCGCGATCCACGACCACGGTGGCAACCGTTGTTGGCTCGTTCCGCAAACGGGCTCGTTCACGATCGACGATTACGTTCGAGTGGCAGGCGGACGCCGCCCGGGCCCGGTGCGGCTCGAGCAGTGCGCCGCCGCGCCGCTCGAACTCGGCGACATCGATGCGCGTGGTATCGACGATCTGCACGACATCCATGCGGTGCGGGTCGACCGCGCCTCGGTCTCGCTGCACGTGTACGCTGCACCGATCGGCCGGTTTCTCGTCTACGACTGGCAAAGCGGTTCATGCGACGCTCGGGATTTCGCCGCGCAGGACATATTTGATTACGTGATCTGACGTCGCAAAAGCGTGTTGTTCGGCCGGCGGACGGCCTTGATGAGTGCTTCCGTACAAAAGGCACGGAGCATCAACGGGCCGCGATCACCGATTCGATTCGGGCGGTGCTGCTGGTGCAAGCTACGGCAAAATACAGAAATACGCTTGTGGTACCCCTTTCATGAGCGTCGGAGATTTGTCGGCGAGCAGACTCTGAATGTAGCGGTAGCTTGGATGCCTCAAAATCGTATCATAGGTTGCTCGACTCGTGACGGGAATAATTTCGATGTTCCACCATTCGGGTGCGGCATTGGCACCCGCCTCAAATTCTTCGCTTTCGCCGGCTGTTGCGGGTGACGGGAACCTGCGGACGGCGCAGAGGTCTGCGGGCACAGCGACGGTTACGGACATAACTCCAGCGTACAGCGATGATTGCGTAGTCGCTACATCGTTTGCCGCGCTTCTCTGAAACCGACTATCGGCGGGCGTGGCCAGGCTTGTCGGTGTTTTGAGGTTCGTCCCAAACAAGAAAGAAGCCGACGAGCTGCGCACCGCGGCGGCCCCGCGCTACGAGCCAGCAATGCTTTGCGAGAAAACAAGCGTCACACGCTTGTTTCCAAGAGACGCAGTCACGTGAAAACTCGGCAGAGACCCGCGCCGAACAGCTCACACGCATTCAAACACCGCAATTACCCGAACCGGGTATAGTCGGCGCCGGTCCCGGAATGGGCGGCTTGCCACCCGACCACGTTTTCATAAAATGACGCGGCGGCTTTGCAGTCGGTGGTCATCACATCGTACCAAACGAATTACGGCATGCAGCTCTCCTCGCTCCGGGTTGCGTTGTCGACTGCTCTGCCGAGCACTTCACGCTCGGCGAGCGCTGACCGCAGCGTACACCAGCTCCTTGCAAAACGCCTGGGTTAGCCGCGTGCCGACGAGCTCGTTACCGATTCCCTCGTGATGGCGTTGCGCACGATCTTTCGTCCTGAATCGGCGATCGGCGACCCGACGCCATCTCCGTTCGATAAAATGCCATGAGAAGAACACATGGCCGCAGTTTGTGAACATCTGGATACGATCCGCGCCGTCCACCCGTCGGCGGACGGTTGTGAAGGTTGCCTGCAGGTCGGTGACGCCTGGTCCATCTTCGCGAATGTTTGCATTGTGATCACATGGGCTGCTGCGACAGTTTGAAAATAAGCACGCCACCAAGCATTTTCACGCGACGAAGCACCCGATCGTCAAAAGCGCCCAGCCAGGTGAAGGTTGGAAGTGGTGCTACGTCGACGAGGTCCTAATTGTATGCCGAGCATTCTGTTTGAAGACGCGAGCAGTTGCAAGACCAAGGCGTTCGACGCTTGGGCTCGGCATTTGGCAGTACGATGAGCCTCGGCCGTAGAGCGCGAAAGGGCTAGTGTGATGATTCACGAGTTCATTGAATAAATCGGGGTGCCGTGGTAGACTGAACTATGCAGCGTGGCCGTCCACTTCGGGAACTCAACGTAACCGACGATGAGCGCTCTGAGCTACAGCGTT
>JAABUJ010006666.1_pt1 | contig 11045 bp, 7 predicted proteins | sample 5559131 | NCBI WGS metagenome assembly JAABUJ01 (sample SAMN10711875, study PRJNA513366) | rock metagenome | isolation source: Antarctica rocks | place: Antarctica: Victoria Land, Mt New Zealand nord | collected 2016-01-07 | reverse complement strand
ATCCGGTTTGGGGGATGGTTCCCCTCTCCTTAGACGTTATCCCGCGCTTCGCACCTCACCGTTGCCCGTGACGCACGTCGGGATCGGGAACAGGCGTTGGACACTCGCCTGATGGCAGCCTTTCTTCCGCCACACTCATACAGTGCGACCTCGTGTCGCACAAGCCTTGCGCCGAATTCGTTCGGATCGAAGAAGGGCTAGGTCGTGGGCCAGGGTGAAATGTACACCAGCATCCGTCGCGGTAGACCCGGACTGTGCATAAGGGAGTGGAGGATGGGGCCATCGAGTGGCTACGCTACCCTGAAACGTATCGTATCAGGAGAGTCTGCCCATGTCCATGTCCCCCGCTATCGCCCTTGTCCCTTATCTCGGCACCGTCGACGACGGCCTCAACCCGTGGCTGCGCCTCCAGCCATCGGAGCGTCGTCGCCTCGCCATGCAAGCTGCGCGGGAGCGGGACACCGCCGCGCTGTGGGGCTTGACCGAGGCATGGCTGCACGCCGACCCACGCCACAGGACCGTCGCGGCCAGTACGACCAAGAACTACCGGACCGGCCTGCGCCATCTCCTGGACGCGTGGCGCCAGGAGGACCTGTTGCGCTCAGGACGGAACCCGCGCCGCGCGCGCGCCAATACGCCGCATCCCAGCACCAGTAGCGACCGGCCGCGCAGAGGTCATACGGCCCGCCGGCGCCGATCTCACGCGCGGTATAGGCGGCGATGGCGGCGGCTACGAAGCTAGGGAAACGCTCGACATCGGTGAACGTTGCCGCGAGCAGCGCCTCGACGCCCGCGCGCTGCCGCTCCGACGCATAACCGAAGAGCACGGGCAAGAGGTTGGCCAAGAGGTGCAGGTGATCATGCGCCGCGCCGGAGCGGTCGATCCAATCCACGAAGCGCTCGGCCCGCTCGTCCCAGAAGCCCCGCGGGACCGGCCGCGCCAGCGCGGCGGCGAGCCGCGCGCTCAGGCCAGCGTAGGCCGCAGCCCGGTCGCCGCGCGCCAGGCGCTCCTCAAGCCGCGCGAGCAGATCCAATGCATGGGCGGCGAAGGCGGTCGCCTGCGCGACGCGCCCATCCTTGATGACTTGATCCTCGAAGTACACATCGGACCACAGCCCGTCGTCGTCGATAAAGCGCGCGATAAACGACGCGGCGCCTTCTAGCGCCTCGATGCGATCCGCCAGCCAGACCTGGTCATGCGTGGCGGCGACGTAGAGCCAAGCCGCTTCAAGCGCCTCGATATTCCCCGTCAGGCGGAACATCTCGGCCTCCGCGCTGCCGTCCAGGCTACGCCGGCGCACCTCGTATTCGCGCTCGCCGTCCGGCTGGATCGCGCAGGGGTTGCGCCACAAACCTAGCGGATCCTCGCGCATGACCCGGAGTTGGAGCTCAATCATGCGCCGGACGACGGCCCAATCGAAGGCGTTGCCAAACACCAAACGTCCCTTGATCTGGAACTCGTGGTCGACGTCCGGGTAGGTACCCCCGTAGGTCGCCCCCAGGGTACTGAGCACGAAGCCGTCGGGATCGGGGTAGGCGCGCGCCCGGCTGCGCTCGACGACGCAGGGGACGATGGTATCCCAATAGAAAGCCGCCAGCGCCGTCGCCAGCGTCTCGCCGCCGGGAAATTCCAGGGCAAAGGCCGCCCCATAGATATCGCAGCGCGGGCGGTTCGGGAAGACCGCGACCGCGCATGCCGTCGCGCCGACGGCGACACGTCCGTCCTCCTCGATGGCGACGGTAATGGCCGAGTGATCGGGGCTGCGAATGAGCAGCGCCGGCGCCGTGTCGGTCGGGGTCAGGGGGAGGATCCAGGCAAGCGTGTCGGCGGGGGCGGCGGCGCTGGCCGGCCAGTCAGGCAGCACGAAAGGATCGTCGTCTTCATGCCGCAGCGCCACGGTGCGCGCGGGCGGGAAGACGAGGGTCAATGGCCCCTCGCCGACGGCATCCAGACGCAGCGCCGATCCGTCGGCGGTCCCCGCCGCATGCTCGGCGCGGCCCACGATCGTCCCGTGTACCCGCAACACCCCCCGGTCGTCCAGGGCGAGCGGCGCCGTCATGGTCTCTCCCGCCACGGCAGTGGGTCCGTGATCATATAGGCGTGTACCCGCAGGGGCGGCGTCGGCCCGTGCGCGCTGACGGTGACCGTCACGTCGCGCCCCTCGAGGTTGGGCGTGAGGTCGAGGACCCAGGTGAGACCGTACACAGTCAAACGGTCGTCGCTCTCCCAGGCATGGAACGGGTAGCTGGGGCTGCGTCGGGTGAAGATAACCTCGCGCTGGCCGTCGTGCGCGAGCGCGAACAGGCCGTCGATGATGTCGCGCAGCGGTTCGTCGCTCCGGGCGACAACCGCCAGGCGCAGCCCCGGCCAGACGCACGGGATGGCGATGCGCGTTTCCCAACAGGCGCGTGGGAGATCCGTCGGCCCGTAGCAATTCGTGCCGCGCCAGTCCGCCGAGGGCACGGCGGCGTCACGCGTGCGTACAGAGAGATGGCGCACCCGCATCGCGCGACCGTCGATGCGGAGGTAGCGGGTTGGCCGCGCCTCCCGCGGCGTCATGCGGAACCGGCGCCAGCCATCGTCGGAGTAGCCGGAGGTCGGACGCACGAGTTCCTCACGCCACGCGATGAGATCGTCTGAGAGGGAGCAGGGCAGCGCACCGCCGCAGGTGCTCTCGAGTGCCACCTCCACGACATCATAGAGCGCGCCCACATCGATGCGCCACCTGTTATCGTGGGCGATCCAGGCATCGGATGTATACGGCGCCACCCCGCGGTCACCCCAGGCCGTGGCGGCATCGCCATCCCACGCGTTGGCCGCCACGCCCTGTCCATCGTAGCGGATACGCCGCTCCCAGTACGCGCGGCACTCCCGCACGCTCCCCACCCGCGAGGGCGGGGCGACGCGGAGCGCTTGCGCCTCAAGGGGATCGTCGCTTAACGTGAATTTGAGCGCTTCGACGCGCCGCTGCACGGCGGCTGCGTGTTCGTCGGATAAAGGAACCGGCGGTACGGGGCCGAGATCCCGGTGGAAGGGGACATCGGCCAGATCATAGCGTCGGCGCCGTCCCTGTGTGTCCTCGTACCAGCTATCGCGCGGATACCGCTGATCCGCGTAGGGCCGCACGTCGACCACCGTCGCCTCGAAGGGCGCCAGGTCGATCGTCACCCGCGCCCCCCAACCCAGGGCGTCGTCGTCCCCGGCCGTGAGGACCCGGTCGTGCGGGAAGCGGCGCCGCGCCAGGTATCCGCCCGGCGGTGTGACGTCCGGGTCGAGGCCAAGCCCACCGTCGAGCGTCAGGAGGATAGTCCGCGGCATCCAACTGTCGTTGGCGAGCGCCACGATGGCGCGTCGCCCGTCACCGCGCGCGATGTAGCCCTCCGCGACAAGCGGCGGCCGGTCCAGCAGGGGGCGCGACTCGTCGGCCAGCATGCACACCTTCCCGAGCATGGCGAGATCGTCGTCGCCCAACGTGAACACCATGCCGTATACCTCGGGGCTGACCAGCAGGGCGCGCCCGAAGGTGTGCGCGATCAACTCGCTAAGGAGGCCCTCGGGGAAGCCGTTGGCGCAGACGCCATGGTCCTCGAAATGGCGGCTGTAGCTCCCGTCGTACGACGGCAGGCCGCGCCCTAAGGCGGCGTGCCGCGACCACAGACGCGGGCGCGTGCTCCACGTAAAGACGTCGATGTAGGCTTCCGCGCCTTCCCAGAGAACCGTGTCCAGGATGCTCAGGATATAGGGCGACGCGCTGAGCCGGTGGTTCAGGATGATCAGGTCAGGCTCGCTCGCGCGGATCTCGTCCGTCATCCCCGCGAGCGCCAGCATGCGGCGCTCGTTGTCGATGGGATCGGGCCCGAACAATGGGCCCGCCACGGTATCGAGCTTGAGCAGGGTCAGGCGCCAGTCGCGGACCATCGTGGCGACCTCGTGGTGACGGCGCGCCTCGTCCCCCGGCCGCCCGAAGTCGTTGGGACCGAGCCACAACCCCAAGCGCAGCCCCAGCGCCTCCGCCCTGTCGCTCACCTCCCGCAGCCCCCGCGGATAGCGCGCCCGGTACTCCTCCTGATAGGTGCGGAAATAGCGCTCACCGCGCGTCTCCACCGCCCCATCGTCCAGGGCGAAGAGGTCGAAGCGGACGCCGTACTCCCGATGGAGGTCCCCCAACAGCCCCAAGAGCAGACCTGTTTCGAGGCCATTGGGACCCTCGGAGCGATGAGTCAGCCAGTCGAAGTACAGGCTGCGGCCCCGTCCGCGATAGCGCGTAAGGGCGTGCAGAGAGGCGACAAAGGCCTCCGCCACGGTTCCATGCGCGGCGCCGCATGTAGCCCAGCGGCTGGTCCACCGCGCCCCCGGTGCCAGGGGCGCGGCCACGCGTTGGCGCGTCCGCAGCCGTCCCGCGTCCACCCAGTTGCGGGCCAATGGCCACTCCAGCCCCACGAAAAAGCGCGCCCCCAGCACCGGTTGGCCGTCACGATCAGGGGGCGGGGGAGTGATATCCTCGACCAGGTCCAGGTCCTCGACATCGACGGCAGTGATGGGGAGGGGAGCCGTGCCCTGATTGGTCACGCTGAGTCGTTTGCGCAGGGCTCCGTCCACCAGTCCCCGGCGGTACTCCAGTGTCACGAGGCGATCGCCCCGCCGGAGCGTGACCTCGACGGCCTCGGCGGTCGCGGCGATGGCGGTGACCTGAAAGTCACGCGCCTGGAGCGCCGCGCCCGTCGTCTCGTGGATGGTGAACTCGGCGCCGCCGCGGGCGACATCGATCGTCCCGGCCCGGTAGGCCACGGTGTGCCAGCGCCCCTCACGATCATGGCCCATGATGCGTTGCAGGGGACCATGGGTCAGGACGATAGGCTGCATGGTCATCGCACAATATCATCCATAACAGAAAAGTCACGCGCATCACACGCATTACATGCATGAACGCGCCTCATGTTCGGGTGAACCTCACCGACAGTCCGTCATGCACACGCGTACACAGTGTTACTGTAAGATCGCGGCCTAAGATCTGTCAAGTCGCCCCCTTATCCTCGTGAGAAAGAATGCGGGACTCTCTGGACGCCCCTTGGACGCCCCCTGGACGCCCCTTGACGAGGTCCTCGACGGGTGGTAATATCAGCTAAACCATGTGCAAACGTGTGCGCAGCGCGGAGGTGCGGTAGGATGGCTATGGCGACGAGCAAGGATGTGGCGCGGATCGCGGGCGTCTCGCGCGCGACTGTTTCGCGGGCCTTGAGCGGCTCATCGCGCATCAGTGGCGCGACCCGTGAGCGCGTCACCGCCGCCGCCCAATCCGTCGGATACGAGCCCAACGTCGTCGCGCAGAGCCTGGTGCGCCAGCGCTCGCACACCATCGCCCTGAGCATCTTCTCCGACGGCAAGAATCCGCTCCTGTTGGGCGGGGAGCCGTTTTACTTCGACGTGCTTGAGAGCATCCAACACGAGGCCGACGCGCGCGGCTATGATCTCCTCCTGCCCTCGCGGATCTATACCGACCTACCCGCTTACGTGCGCGGGCTCACGACCCGGCATGTGGCGGGAGCATTGATGGTGGCCTTGCGCACGACCGATCCGCGCATCGACGCCCTGGTCAGCGCCGCCATCCCGACCGTGTTCGTCGACGTGGTCGCCGAGGGCCCCCAGGCCACCTACGTCACGTCGGACAACATCGGGGGCGCTCGGCAGGCGACCGATCATCTGCTCCACCTCGGCCATCGCCGCATCGCCGCCATCAGTGGCTACGCCACCTCCCTGGCCGGGACGGAGCGCCTGCTGGGCTATCAACAGGCCCTCGCGCACGCCGGCCTCGCCGTCGACCCCGGTCTCGTGCGCCCATCGGGCTTCGGCATGGAGGACGCGTACGCGGCCACGGTCACGCTCTTGAATGAGCGCCGTGACGTCACGGCTATCGTCGCCGCGAGCGATCTCATGGCCGTGGGTGTCCTGCGCGCCCTCCACGAGCGTGGCCTCCGTGTCCCACACGATGTGTCGCTCGTCGGCTTCGACGACATCGATCTCTGCCTCTACGTCGACCCGCCGCTCACGACGATACGGCAGGATCGGGCGGCGATGGGTCGGGGCGCGGTGCGCTGCTTGATCGACAACCTGATAGGAGGTGTGCATGCGATAACCCCCGTGGTCGTACCGACACAGCTTGTCATTCGCGGGACGACCGGCCCTGTCACATAAGCGCGCCCGCGCCGCGGGCGCGTCACCCCCTCATCCCCGCTACCATGGCTCGCGCAGTAGTTAAGAAAGGGAAGACAATGTCACGATACGATAGCGATAGCGCGTCAGGACCCTCGCATGGCCCCTCGCGCCGCGGCTTCCTCAAACTCGCCGGCGGCGCCGCCGCGGTGGCCGGCCTCACCACGACCCTGGGGAGCGACCTCCTCGCCTACGCGGCCGCGCGTGATGAGCGTGCGCTCCCCGCGCCGAACAGCGGCCGGCCGATTAGCTTAACCATGTGGAATCCCTACGGAGCAGCCGACCTCCCCATCTATAAGCGCTGGATCCAAAGCTACCAGAGAGCCTACCCCAACGTGACGATCAAGCTCGTCACGCTGCCCTGGGCGGCCCACTGGGCCAAGCTGCAGGCGGCGGTCGAAGCCGGCTCCGGCCCCGACATCGATCTCATGCATCATGATATCTACGGGCAGTATTACGACGCCGGCCTGATGGTCCCCTATCCCGAGAGTCTCTTCCCCCTGAGTCAGATGAAACAGGAGTACGATCTGCGCGGCCAGCTCGCCTCCGACGGCAAGATGTACATCTTCCCCATCGGGCCCACGCTCGGCATGATCTACTACAATACCGAAATCTGGCGCTCCGCCGGCTTGACGACCAAAGACATCCCTACGACGTGGGACGACCTCGGCCGCGTCGCGCAGCATCTCACGGTGCGCAAGAACGGCGTGGTCAAGCGCTACGGCTTCAACCTCGGCGCCATCTCCACCGCCACCGGCTTTCTGCACGATTTCGTGCCGGACCCCTACTATCAGCAAGGCGTCTACATGTTCTCCGCCGATGGGCGCAAAGCCCTCTTCGGCAACGCCCAGATGGTCAAGGCCATTCAGACGCACCAGTCCTTCTTCACGACCTATAAGGTCGCCTCTTACTCGGGCCAGGACGGCGTCACCCAGTTTGGCAACGGCGTCAACGCGATGACGTGGTGCTATCCCTGGCTACCGTCCTACCTCACTTCGTCGGCGCCCAAGATCAAGGCAGGCGCGTTCCCACTGCCGAACTATACGGGCGCGGCGACGGGGCCGTACGGGCGTGGCGATGTGGCGGCGCGCTTCGGCGTGATGACCTCGGCCTCACCCGCCAAACGCGAGACCGCCTTCCACTTCCTGCACTGGCTGTTCATGACGGGAAATCGGGTCACGACGGCCCTGACCTACGCCAACTTCGAGGGGGCGCTCCCCGCGTACAAGCCGGCCCAGTCGCGGGCGACGACGGTCGGGTTGGACGTCATCAACAAGGTCAAGGACCGCGCGGTGTTCTTGGGCGACTTCCCCCAGGCCACGCAGGATGCGCTGGATAAAGCCATCCAGGAGATCGAGCTCACGGGCGTCTCACCCACGACGGCGCTGGCGCCAGCGGTCCAAACCACGAATCGCGCGCTCCTGTTCCGCCCATATTTGTTCACCGAGCGCGAGACCAAGCTGTAGCGTCGCGATCCACGAAGGGGGTGTGCTCATGGCTAGCGCTATCGACGCGCGGCGACGCCGGCGCGTGAAGCCGCCCGTGCTCTTCGCCTGGATGGTCATGCTCCCGCTGATCGTCTGGCAGGTGATTTTCACGGGCATACCACTGGTCATCGCGTTCAGCCAGAGCTTACAGACCGGCGATCTCGTCGCGCCGGTTCACCCCTTCGTCGGCTGGCAAAACTACCAATACGCGCTCACGCAGGACCCGACCTTTGTCGCGACCGTCGTCAACACGCTCATCTTCGCGTTCGTCACCGTGGTGATCGGCAACGCGGCCAGCCTGGCGCTGGCCCTGCTGGTCGGCCGGGTCCAGCGGTTCGCGGGGCTCTTCCGCACCATCTTCTATCTCCCGGGGATCACGACGGCCGTCGCCATCGTCGCGATCTGGAAATGGATCTTCGATACGAATCAGGGCGTGCTCAACCAGCTGCTGATCCACGTCGGCGTACCGGGGCAGGACTGGCTCGGCAACACGAGTCTGGCGCTGCCCAGCATCATCGGGATGTCTATCTGGTGGGGGATCGGCGGCGGCATGTTGATTTACCTGGCCGGTTTGCAGGGCGTCGACCAGACGCTGTACGAAGCGGCCAGGATCGACGGGGCCGGCGCGCGCACGCTGGTCTGGCATATCACCCTGCCGCAGTTGCGGCCGGTGATCGTTTTCCAGACCGTGATCGGCATCATCGGCGGCATGCAGGTCTTTACCCAGACGTATCTGCTCACGCAGGGCGGTCCCATCGACGCCACGCGGTCGATGGTGGAATATATGTATGAGACGGCGTTCAAAGACGGCAACTTCGGCTACGCGGCGGCGATCAGCTTCCTGCTCTTCGGCATCGTGTTCATCCTGGTGCTGGCCGAGCTCTGGCTGGTGCGCGGATGGGAGCGCGCCTAATGGCCGTCACCCAGCGGCCGGCCGCCGTGCGTCCCGTATCCGTCACCGCGACCGCGCGGCGGGCCCGCGTCCGCAGGCGGCTGGCGGTCGCCCTGACCTACGCCGCCTGCGTCCTCTGCGCGCTCGTGCTCGGCTTCCCGTTCTACTGGATGCTGACGGGCGCCTTCAAGGCGCCGCAAGAGTTGACCAGCGTCCCGCCCACCATCTTCCCCCTCCACTGGACCATCGTGAACGTCCAGCAAGCGTGGTCCGCGTTCGACTTCGCACGGTACTTCTGGAATAGCGCCTGGCTGGCCCTGGTGCGCTCCAGCATCCCGGCCTTCATGGCGGCCTTGTGCGGCTACGTGCTGGCCAAGATCGCGTTCCGTGGCCGTGGCGTCATCTTCGTGGGATTGCTGGTCACAATGATGCTGCCCGGCGCCATCACCCTGATCCCCAGCTACCTGCTCATGTTCCGCCTGCACTGGATTGGCACGTACTGGCCGCTGATCGTGCCGAGCATGTTCAGCGCCTATGGCACGTTCCTGATGCGCCAACTCATGATGGGGCTACCGAACGAGACGCTCGACGCCGGGCGCATCGACGGCGCCTCCGAGTGGAACCTCTTCCTGCACATCGCCCTCCCCTCGATGTGGCCGGGCGTGGCCGCCGTGTTCATCCTCTCCTTCATCGGGGCCTGGGATGACTTCTTGTGGCCGCTCATGGTACTCAACGACCCCTCGATGTTCACGCTACCGGTCGGACTCGCCTTCTTCACGCTGCAGCACTACACCCTGCTCGGCCCACTCATGGCCGCGACGGTCTTGACGACGCTGCCCATGATCGCGGTGTTTTACGTCGGCCAGCGCCGCATCGTCGATAGCGGCCTCTTCGCCGGTCTCCATCTGTGATGAAGTTGGAGATGAGCATGTGATGGAGACGAAGATGCGATCCGCGCGCGGAGGTCATCCGATCGCGGCGACCCCGCCCATGGGCTGGAACAGCTGGAACCTGTGCGGGGGGATGTTGACGAGGAGACGATCATCGCGATGGCCGACGCCTGTGTCGCCCATGGGCTGCGCGCCGCCGGCTACGTGTACATCATCGTCGACGATCTCTGGCAGGGAGGACGCGATATGGCCGGCGTGCTGCGCCCCGATCCAGCCAGATTCCCCGGCGGCATGAAGAAGGTGGCAGACGAGCTCCACGCGCGGGGCCTCAAGTTCGGCCTCTATGCGGACGCGGGCGACCGGACGTGCGGTGGCGCGCCCGGCAGCAGGGGCTACGAAGAAACCGACGCGCGCACGTTCGCGTCGTGGGATGTCGACTTCCTGAAGTATGATTACTGCCATGCGCCGGACGATCGACAGAGCGCCGTGCGGTTATACACAGCCATGGGGCGGGCTTTGGCCGCGACTGGCCGCCCCATCGTCTTCAGTGTCTGTGAGTGGGGACAGCGCCGGCCCTGGTTGTGGGCCGCCGCCGCCGGCGGTCACCTATGGCGGACAAGCTACGACCTAATCGACAGATGGGAAACGCCGACAAATTCCAACGCGGGGAACGGCATCCTGACCAACCTCGACGCCACGGCGCGGGTCGCCGCGTACGCCGGTCCGGGCCATTGGAATGACCCCGACATGCTCGTGGTCGGGTTGCACGGCGCTGGGCAATCAGGCGGCGGGGGCTGCACTGACACGGAATACCGCACGCAGATGAGCATGTGGTGTCTCCTGGCCGCGCCCCTCATCGCCAGTTGCGACCTGCGGAGCATGAGTAGGGCGACCGTGGCAACGTTGACCAACCGCGAAGTCATCGCCGTCGACCAGCATCCACTGGGCCGCCAGGATGTACGCGTGACGCGAGATGGCGATCGGGAGGTGTGGGCCAAGCCATTGCGGGATGGGAGCGTCGCCGTTGGCCTGCTCAATCGTGGGGCACAGGCCGCGCGGGTAACAGCGGCGTGGCCGGACCTCGGGCTCACCGGCCGGCGGCATGTCCGTGACCTCTGGCGGCGCGCCGATCTGGGCATAGCCACGGGCAGCGTCCAGAGAGACGTGGCCGGTCACGGCACGGCGCTGCTCCGCCTGGCGCCGGTGACACAGTAGCCGCGCCACGCACGACGGGCCCTCCTTCACGCGCGGCGTCCCTCGCCTAGGCGGGCGGACGTTGTGGTAGTGTGTCCGATATCCACTGCGCCACGATCGGCAACGGCTCCTGTGCGCCCGCCACCATGCGTCCCCTACATAGGCCCCTGGTCAGCAGAGAGGGTAGCGGGTACAGCGGAGCGGACCACGACGGTAGCGGAAGCGTCATCCGTATCATGGACGCCGGCATGAAGTGGCATAGGTCGGTACCTCGCGGTACTCTCCCCGCCTCAGAACCGTGCATGCGGCTTTCACCGCACACGGCTCCCAGGTCAGTCGTCTTATCCGCTCTACTAGCAGGATAGGGTTGC
>JAABUJ010006663.1_pt1 | contig 11047 bp, 9 predicted proteins | sample 5559131 | NCBI WGS metagenome assembly JAABUJ01 (sample SAMN10711875, study PRJNA513366) | rock metagenome | isolation source: Antarctica rocks | place: Antarctica: Victoria Land, Mt New Zealand nord | collected 2016-01-07 | reverse complement strand
GCCGGTCGGGTCCTTCCCACGCGCAGTGCAGGCACACCCCCTTCTCAATGAGGTCTCCGACGCACTCGCATGCCCGGTGATGATCGCAGCGCAGGTCGCACGTCATCACGCTGACCTGGCAGCCGGGTGTGGCCCCGGCCGCCTCACACAGACCGGGGTGCCAGGCGTGGCTGACCCGGTAGGAGTCGAGCCTGCCGGAGCAGGCGCACCAGTCGGTGAACGCGGCCGTGCGGGCCACCAGGCCCCGGGCCGGGCTGCCGTAGATGCTCGCTGGGGTCGGGTTGTCTTCCTCGATGCTCGGCAGCAGGGAGAACAGATCGAGCTGAGTCATCACTACTCCTGTGGTGGCGTTGCCGGGTTCGGTGGTATTGGTGGGTTAGCCGTATCGGACGTCGCCGAACACCGCGACCTGGACGGCGCAGTCGGCGAGGTCGGCGTCGATGTCGGTCACCTCTGCTGGGGCTTCGCAGGCTCCGGCGTCGTTGTGTCGGTTGGCCCAGGCCAGGGACCGGCGGCGGTCCTCGCTGAGGCCGGTGACGGGGCCGCGGGTGAGGCGGCTGAGACCGGTCGTGAGCGTGGCGAGGGTGATGGTGTGCTCTCGGTCGGTCTCAGTGTCCACGACGGTGACGGAGGTCCAGGCCAACGCGGCCAGGTCGGCACCGGTCCAGCCGGGGGTGCTGACCGGCACGCCCCGCTGGGCCCGCACGATCTCCGACCAGTAACCGATACCCCCTTCGACGGCGGTACTGAGGACATCGCAGAGGAAGCCCGTCCGGGCCGGGGTGCGGGTGTTAGGCATGGTGTTCTCCTTCGTGGTGGGTGCGGGGTGCCGCTGGGGTCGGTGCCTCTGGCTGGGCGGCGGTGGCGCACCGGACGCAGCCACCGCCGAGGTAGTTGGCTCGCGCGTTGCGCGCGTGGCGGCCGAAGGTGCCCAGCGGCCATTCGGAGGTGACGCGCATCGTGCGCCCGCACAGGGTTCTCACCGTGGTGCCGATCGGGTCGTGCGCCAGCGTGGCGTGCACCTTGGTGCCGCCGTCACTGGCGACCGGGGTCACGGCGGCCGCGAGGTCTGTGATGGTGGCGCTCATGCGAGGGTCGCCTCTTCCGTGCGGTCGGTGGCCAGGGGTGCGACGGTGATGGTGGTGACTGCGGCGCTGCTCCACGTGGCGGTGAACTCGCCGTAGGCGCCGCCCTCGGTGCTGTAGGTGTAGGAGCGGCACGCGAAGGTGACGGTCTCGTCCTCGGTGCCGGAGTGGGTGAGTGAGTCGGCGACGGTGCCCAGCGCCTCGCGGACGGCGTCGTGGAAGTACGTCGCCTCGATCTCGACGTTGGGGGCGTCGAGGTAGCTGTCGCTGATGGTGGCCCGGTACTGGGTAATCATGGAGGCATTCCCTTCGTTGGTGTAAATGGTGGTATTCAGCCGAGTCGGTGCGTGAGGTCCGCGGCGATGGTGGCGGGTTCGGAGTCTCCGACGGGCAGGACGCGGACGAAGCCGTCGAATCCTTCGAGGTAGAGGACCATGCCGATGCTGGTGGGTACGACGTAGACGGTGGCTCTCGTGGCGAGGGTGCACAGGGACACCCACGGCCAGGCGCTGTAGAGGGTGCGGGTGGCGGCGTCGGTGGCCTGGGGGTGCTGGCCGTGGGCGATGCAGCGGCCGGGCACCATGACGAGCTGGGCTGCCAGGTCGCTGGCGTAACGCAGGGCCAGCTCGCCGATGGTGGTGGTGTCGGTGCTCATGGTGGTCTCCTGAACTCGGGGGCTCGTGCGTGCCATGCTTCTAGTGTAACCAATAAAGGTAATGGTGGCAATACCACCGAGCGAATTAGGTTCGATCAATCTGGCGTGATGACCCAGCGGGCAAAGCGCCGTGACGCTCGGCGTACCTGGGTGGGGACGGGACTCAGGGGTGCGGCCTGGGGGTGCCATCCGCTGGTGAGGTCGGGGTGGTCGAACTCGATGCTGGCGATGGTGATCCCGAACAGCCGGAACGCGAGGGTGGCGGGGTGGCTGCGGGTAATGGGAGCCGGTGTGCCGGGAGCGGTCTCCGGTGTCGTGATCGTCATGGTGTCCTCCGGGGGGAGTGGGTGAGCTGGCGGTGTGCCGTCAGTGCGACACGGGAGCGAGGAGTGCGGTGATCTCGGCGATCCCCAGTTGCTGGAGCGAGTCGAGCAGGAGTTGACGTAGTTCGGCGACGGTGCCCTCGATGACGACGCGACCGTCGAGAATGAGAGCGAGAGGCCGGGCCACCTGCTGGCCGTCGCCAAGGGTTGCCCCGCGATGGCGAACGTCAAGGTCGGCGCGGAACGCAGTGATCCGTGTGGTGTCTATTCGGGGTGTTTCGGTGGTTGCCATGGTTCTAGTGTAACCATTGGTGGTAATCCTGGCAATAGTGTGAGGGTCTTCTTTCGAACAATCGCCGTTCAGTGCGTCCCCCGAACTGGCGGACATGGCAGCCGGTTTCTGATTACTCAGAGTCAACGATCTGCGCTGAGTGTTAGATCATGCTTAGGTAAGTGAAGAAGATCGAATCTTAAGTCAACGCACCCCCGGGGTGCGCCGGGCGGTCGGTGGAGCGGCAGCTTTCAAGGGGTGGCATGACGGCAAACAGATCAGGACGCAGCGAGGGGAAGCGACCCCGTGCCGCGGTACTCGCCCAACGGGAGCCCGTGGTACGGGTGTTGCTGGGTGATGCTGATCCTCTCGCCGGCCAAGCGGTGACCGAGCTCCTGTCTAGGGAGACCAACGTGGCGGTCGTCGGCTGTGAGAGCGGGGCGTTGGCGCTGACCTGCGCAGTGGAGAAGTGCTCACCGTCGGTGCTCGTGGTCGATGTGGGACAGCAGCAGTTCAGCGGCGCCGGGCTGGTAGCGCAATGGATCGCGGCGTGTGGGCATGTTGTGGTCTTGACCTCCGACCTCACCTCTACTGAAGCGAGGGAGTTCCTGCGGGCCGGCGTACGCGGCGTCATCGATAAAGCCGATGTCTCACTGCTGGGCGCAGCGGTGCGGGCGGCCGCGGCAGGACAGGTGTTCGTGGCGCCGACGGTGAGCACCCCGATAGTGGATCACTGGCGGGCCGCCGAAGCGTCGGCAGTCGGTGCACCGACGGTAGCGGCGCTACCTGTCCCCGCGGCCCTCATCCCGCCCGGCGGCCCACTCACCCGCCGGGAACGGGCCGTACTCACGCTGATGGCTGCGGGGCATTCCAGCGACGAGGCCGCGCAGCAGTTGGGTGTATCGACGGGCACCCTGCAGGGACACATGCATCAGGTGCTCGCCAAGCTGAAGGTGAAAGACCGCACGCAAGCCGTGGCGTGGGCCTACCTCTCAGGGCTCTGCACCGTACCCGGGCGCTAGCGACGCTCACCGCGCGCGACACCATACGAATCCGTATGGAGAGAGTCCGGAAAACCATACGAATTCGTATGTATCCCCTTGTAGTTCATACGAATCCGTATGGATGAGGAGCCGGAAAACCATACGAATTCGTGTGTGTTGCGGATAAGGAAAATGTGCAACGCTTCTCGCGTCTGGCCTTCGGTGTTGTGGGCCCGTTGATGGAGTAACTCATATGCGTTGGACTTTGCTGGCCCGCCACACCTGTCTTGCTGGGCTTGCTGCCTCGGCCCTGCTGGTGCAGGGAGCCCCGGCGCTCGCGGCCACCCCCGCCACCGCACCTGTCCGGGTGCCGGCAGCCGCCGCACCTGCCGTGGCACCCGTTCCAGCGGCCCCGGCACCAACCCCACCGGCACCTGCACCGGCGGCGCCACTGCCCGCCGGGGGGACCCCGCCTGTTGCCGCACCCCCAGCTTCGCCCCCGGCCCCGGTGGCTCCGGCGACGGCGCCGGTGGGGGAGGTGGCGGCGTTGGGGTCGCCGACGCGGACGGTGACCCAGAACGCGGATGGCACGACGACGGTGAAGGTCACCCCGACGAAGTCGCGGTTCAAGGATCCGGCCGGGGTGTGGCGGGATCTGGATCTGACCCTGGTACCCCAGCCGGATGGGTCGTTGGGGGCGAAAGCCGGGGACGGGAGCATCGCGCGGGTCGCGAAGGCCACCGCTGGGGGAGCCGGGTTGGTGTCGGCTCCGACGGTGGCGGGGCCGATCGTGTTGGCCCACCCGGATACCGCTCCGGGGCTGGCCCCGCGGTTGGCCGGGGCGGCGGCGACGTTCGGCAAGGCCACCGCGGGGCGGGATGTGCAGGTGCAGCTGCGCCCGGATGGTTTCGAGGAGTCGTTGCTGTTGGCCAACCCGGCGGCGTTGACGGTGCCCGGGGGAGCGGCTGCGGCCGGGTCGGACACCGAGTCGTTCACCCTCCCGGCCGGGGTCAGTGCCCGGCAGGCCAAGGCGGGGGTGGAGTTCGTCGACAAGACGGGGGCGGTGATCGCCTCCTACGGTGGTGGATCCGCCCAGGACTCCAAGATCGACCCGCGCAGCGGCGATCCGGCCTCCTCCCCGGTGACCACCACACTGGTCGGTCAGGTCGGGGTGCAGGCCACGGTGCACGTGGCCGCGGACCCCGCGTGGTTGGCTGACCCGGCGCGGGTGTTCCCGATCACGGTGGACCCCACCTTCGCCGCGGACACCAGCTCCGAGGGCCCGAGCTTCGACACCTACACCTACTCCCCGTACCCGGACACCGCCGAAGGCTCCTATGACCCGAACATTTTGAAGGTCGGCAGCTTCGACGGCGGAGCGTCCCGCTCCCACACGTTCCTGATGTTCAACCTCAACGGGTTCCAGAACACCAATGTGCCGGTCCAGTCGGCGCAGCTGTCGCTGTTCAACAACTACTCCTACGGCTGCGACGCCGGGGGGCAGTCCATCTTCGCCCAAGCCGCCGCCGGTCCGTTCTCCCGCGGGGGCACCACCTGGAACAACCAACCCGGTGGCGACGGGGCGTCCCCGAACATCGGGTCGGGCCCGTTCGCGCACGGCCACGACAGCTCCTGTGGGCCGGACTGGGTGCGGTGGGACATCGGCGCCCAGGCCCAACGCTGGGCCAACGGTGCGGTCAACAACGGGCTGGTGATCACCTCCAGTGATGAGACGAATTCCTTCGGGTGGCGCCGCTTCGCCAACGGCACCTCCGGGGGGACGGCACCGTCGTTGGTGATCACTTACGGCACCAACAACTGCACCTACTACCCGCAGACCGGGCACAGTGTGTGTGGGGCCATCCGGGATCACTACAACGCGTTGGGTGGCCCGAACGGTTTCCTGGGGTACCCGACCAGTGATGAGATCACCAACCCTGACGGGTTCGGGAAACGCAACACCTTCCAGAACGGTGGGGACTACATCTACTGGTCCCCGGCCACCGGCGCCGCGGAGATCGGTGGGGCCATCGTCGCGCACTGGGGCAACTACGGTTACGAAACCGGGGCCCTGGGGTACCCGACCAGCGACGAGCTGGGCACCCCCAACGGGGCCGGGCGGTACAACGTGTTCCAGAACGTCGGCGATCACATCTACTGGTCCCCGGCCACCGGCGCCCAGGAAATCGGCGGGTCGATCTTCACCCACTGGGGTGATTTCGGGTTCGAGGCCGGCCGGTTGGGCTTCCCCACCACCGATGAGACCGGGAGCCCCGACGGGGTAGGCCGGTTCAACCACTTCCAAGGCTCCACCGGGTCCATCTACTACAGCCCCGCCAGCGGCACCCACGAGCTGGAGGGCGCCCTCTACAACCGGTGGGCCCAAACCGGGTATGAGGATGGTCCGTTGGGGTACCCGACCACCGATGAGCGGGCCGCGTCCACCGAATACAACGGCACCCAGGACCGGCAAAACGACTTCGCGCACGGCTCCATCTACTTCAACTGGCAAAACGCCGTGTCCAATGTGCAGCTGAATCCGCAGCTGCTGACCGGCCCGGAGTCCTTCTACAGCCAAGACACCACCGGCCTGACCGATCGGGTGTCGGCGTCGGTGAACCGGGGCACCGGAAACCTCGGCCTGTCCGTGGCCGGCCTGTCCGCCCCCGGTATCAACGGGAACACCGGGGCGGGAATTACCTACAACAGCCTGGTCCTGGCCCCGGGCAGCCCTTACCCCGGATCGCACTCGTTCGGGCCGCCGAGTGGGTGGCGATCCTCCTTCACCCCCGACGTGGGGATCGTGACCGGGCCCGGCTACGCCGACGTCGTCCTGGGGTCGGGGGCGGTGTGGCGGTTTACCGGCACCACCACCTTCACCCCGCCGCCCGGGGTCAACGCCGATTTGACCCACAACGGGGACGGCACCTGGAGGTTGGCGATGCACGACTCATCGTCCACGAGCACCTTCGACTCCGGTGGTGTGCTGAGCGGGGTGAGCGACCGCAACAACAACACCACCGCCTACACCCCCACCACCATCACCGGCACCCGCGGTGCCGGGGACGGTCGGGTCGTTCAGGAGACCTACAACGGTCCCGGGGGGAAACTGTCGCAGCTGTGTCAGTCCACGGTGGCCGCGAACTGCACCGCCACCGCGACCCGCTCGGCGACGACGCTGGTGGTGTCCTACGCCTACGACGCCAACAACAACCTGACCTCGGTGACCGACCCCTCCGGCCAGGTCACCAGCTTCAGCTATGACACCAACAACCCCGATGTGGGGATGCGGCAGAACCTGACGTCGATGACCGACCCCAACGGGGTGGTCACCCGATTCGGCTACGACAGCATCCACCGGGTCACCTCGGTGACCCGCGACGTCGGTGGGGCCAACGCGCAGACCGTGTATGACTACATCACCGTCGACGGGCACACCCGGGTCGCGGACCCGAACCACCCCCGGGGCAGTGGCGTGTTCACCGACTACACCCACGCCCCGAACGGTGCCATCACCAACACGCTCGACCCCAAGGGCAACACGACGTCGACCATGTGGACGTCGAACAACCAGATCGCCTCGACCCTCAACGCGCTGGGCGGCACCACGACGCTGAACTACACCCAGCCGCAGGGCGCCGCCCCGAACCCGAACACGGCGCAGGGGGAGTCGGTGTCGGGCATGAGCACACCGATGGGCTCGACGTGGGGAACGACATACGCCAACGGGGCGGGGGCGGCGAACTTCCTGCCCACCACCGGGGTGGACCCGTCGAGCAACACCACCACCTTCGGCTACAACACCCCCGGCAACCAGGTAAGCAGCAAGAACGCGATGGCCGCCACCGCGCTGGTCACCTACAACCCCGACGGGACGGTGACCACCTCCACCGACCCGAACAACGCCCCCAAGGGCGTCGCGACACCGATGGCGTCGACGACGTACCGCTACGACGGCGGGCACAACTTGACGTCGATCACCCCACCGGCGAGTGGGGACAACACGATGGCTGTGCGGACCCTGACCTACGACGGGTTCGGCCGTACCGCGACCGTCACCACCGGGCTGGTCACCACCACCTACAGCTATGACCAGAACGGGCGCACCCTCGCCGAGGCGCACAGCGGTGGAGCTGCGACGATCAGCCGTAGCTTCGACCCGGCCGGGAACCTGCTGTCCAGCACCGACGCCGGGGGCACGGTCACCACCACCTACACCCACACCAACCAGGTCAGCTCGTCGGCGCGGGCGGGGACGTCACCGACCAACACCACCTATACCTACGACGCGGCCGGCAACATCCTCACCCTGGTCGACGGGCGCGGCACCACCCGCTACCACTACGACAAGGCCGAAGAGCTCGACCAGGTCACCGAATCCGGTGGCAACATCGACATCTTCGGCTACAACAACGCCCACCAGGTCGTCGACAGCTACTACGCAACCTCGGGCACCAACGGTGGTGGCGTCACCTACGACAGCTCGGGCAACACCCTGCAGCCGCCTGCCGGGTTCGCCGTGCACCAGCACAGCCTGCTCGACACCGCCGGCCGGGTGCAGGAGACCATCACCACCCGCGCCTCCAGCGACGCAGCCACGAACAGGGTCACCGACCTGTCCTACTGCTACAGCCCGCAGGTCCCCGGACAAGGGTGCCCCACCGCGAGCGGCACTAAGGACAGCAACAAGCGCCAGTACTCCACCGACAACCTCACCGGTGCAGTCACCACCTACTCCTACGACAAGGGTGGGCGGCTGCACTCCGCGGTCACCCTCGGCGGACCCACCCCGGGCACCCAGTCCTACTGCTACGACGCCTCCGGCAACCGCACCTACGAGGCCACCACCGCCGTCAACTGCGACACGGTCGGGCCGGGTCTGGCGATCGCACCGACTCACACCTACAACTCCACCAACCAGCTGACCAGCGACAACGCCGCCTACGACCCCAACGGCAACCAAACCACCCCCACCCCGCTGACCCCGACCAGCTACAACAACCTCGACCAGTACACCGCCGACGGGGCGAACACCTACGGCGGCTCCACCAACAACGAACGCCTCACCACCAGCGGCACCACCATCGCGAACGGCATCACCGGGGTCCTGTCCACCAAAACCGGGACGGCGGCGGCCACCTACTACGAACGCACCCCCAGCGGTGGCCTCCTTGCCGAACGCGGCGCCGGCGGCGAGTTCTACTACGTCACCGACGGCAACGGGTCTACCGTCGCCCTCGTGGACACCACCGGCACCGTCCAAGCCACCTACACCTACGACCCCGCCGGCCAAACCACCAACATCGGCGGACCCAACCCCGCCATCGCCGGCGGCAACCCCTACCGCTACGCCGGCGGCTACACCGACACCACCACCGGCCTCATCAAATTCGGCGCCCGCTACTACAACCCCACCCTCGGCCGCTGGACCCAACTCGACGCCCTCAACAGCCTCCTCGACTTCGCCAACGGCAACCGCTACGCCTACGCCGGTGACGACCCCATCAACAACAGCGACCCGAGCGGTACAGATGACGTGACCACCGCGATCAATCCTGGCTGTGCGGCACCGGGTGGCAGCTGCGACACACCAACGCCGTCGGGTGACAATCTTTCGGCCGAGGCGTGCTTCGGCGTCTGTGTAGGACTTGGTCTGGGCGCGGATGGCAGCATTACAGGTACTGCAGGGGTTGGCCCCGATGTGGGTGCTACCGTTCGGGCCGGCGGAGCTTCGGCACCCAATACGAATGGAGGTGCTGCAACCGGTGGTTGCAATATCGGTGCCGGAGTGGGGGGTTATGGACAGAGAGACGACGGAAGCGACGGCAGCACCCGGACTGAGGCCGGAGTACAGTTCGGCGGCGAAGGTGGATGCGAAGCGGGTGGAAGTTACACGGTACTTGCACCGTGACGAGCTCACCTTCGCCAGATCGGGTGTTGGGACTCCGTCAGGTATGAATGCTTCACGGAGTAGATGTATACCTTTTGTCGCCTCCACCGAATACGGGAAGCAATTATGACCATATTCACTGTCCTCTTGGTCGGCGGCCCCTGTTTTCTTGTCGCTGGAGTGTTTTTGGTACGGTTCCGCACGGCCGCAGCCCAGAAAGCTTTACGAATCCAACGGTCGGCGTACGGCTACGGAAAAATTGGCGATAATCAGACGCGAAGCACGGATCCCGTCACCGTGGGCGCCGTGGGCGGGTTTTGGATAGTTGCAGGGATCGTAGCTATTTGCATCGGGTTGGTTCACTTTCTCTAGCGCCGCTTTAGGTCGGGGGGCGCGATCTACTTACGTCTAGCTGCTCGGATGATGAATCGAATTAACGTTACAATACCGACAATTATAACTAGAAATACGATCAGTGCAATAATCGCTCCTGGGACGCCAGTGATCGTGGCGCTTGCGGCATTGTATTGCACCATTGTATTCGCCCTTTCCGGCTGGGTAGTAGGTTCGCGCTTTGAGCCTACGGCACAGACGACCCACCGGGTAGCCTAATCTGATATAGCCCAGGAGGGCTGGTGTCCAGTGGCGGTGGCGGCGGGATTTACGGGAGGAAGGATTGTCATGAATCGTGTCGTGGTTTCGGTGGCATGGGTAGGGATGATGTTTCTGGCCGGATGCAGTGGTGGTTCGACGGCGCCTGCGAACAGCTCCGGATCGGCGACGAGTTCGGCAACTGCATCAACGACGGCTGCCACGGGTGGGACCAGCGCTACGCCGAGTACGTCGAGCACAGGGACAGATCAGATAGGGGGCGGCGCCTATGCCAGCTCGGCCCTGACCCCGGCAGACCTACCGGCCGGATACGCGGTGCAACAGATAACGGCTGAACAGGACCTCGCTGGGCTGAACAACCAGCTCGCTCAGGTCAGAGTGACACCGTCGCCGAAGTGCTTCACCCTCGGTCCGCTGACCGCGGACACCGCAAAGACTGGGTTGCTGACGCTGTTTGTGAACTCCGCAACGCGGGAGACGATCGCGGAGTTCGTCGCCCCTGCCGGTAACCCGCCGCTGGCGGCGATCGCCTCGGACGCAGCAGGATGTGGTCAGTACACGGTGGCTGACCCCGCCAAAGGGGTGCGCGAAACCGGGGCGATCCAGATGGTGCCCACTCCACCGGTGACGGCGGAGAAGACCCTCGGGTTGAAGACCACCACCGTCACCACCACCGCTGGCGAACCACCAGTCACCACCGTGCAGATCGACTATCTCGCCGAGACCAGAGGAACGCTGGTCACCATCAATACTAAAGGCGGACCGACCGGGGCACCGATCGCACCCGCCGTCGTGGCGACTGCGTTCACCAAAGCCGTCAACAACGTGAACACTCGCCACTGACAGCGCTCGAGGCGGTGGGGTTCACTGCGACGGTCTCGATTGATGCCGCGGTCGTCGAGGAACTCAACGAACGCCCCCGCGCCGTCCTCGGCTACCGCACACCATGAGAGGTCTACATGAAGCTACTGACCGAGCCCGTTGCTTACACGGGTTGACAACGCCCTCTCTTGGTCCAACTTGCAGAAGGCGGCACTGAACGTCGCAGCCTGGTTTTTTCGGCGAACAAAGCAACTCTCACGGCCCGCACGAGCGGAAAATGGGCTCTTCACAATCCAGGGTGTAGTCGGGGTCTAAAGCCGCCGCTCTCGAGCAGTGATCTGGCGATGTAGTTGGTGAGGTTGCGGAACCCGAGGGCGGAGCCGCGGAGGTGCTCGAGGCGGCCGTT
>JAABUJ010006662.1_pt1:0-10000 | contig 11050 bp, 10 predicted proteins | sample 5559131 | NCBI WGS metagenome assembly JAABUJ01 (sample SAMN10711875, study PRJNA513366) | rock metagenome | isolation source: Antarctica rocks | place: Antarctica: Victoria Land, Mt New Zealand nord | collected 2016-01-07 | reverse complement strand
CAGCGCATCCTCGCGGGAGGTGTTTTTGTCCACCGCCAAAGTGTTGCGAATCCACGGGCCGTTCGACTGGTCGACCGCCAGCGTCGGCAACGTGGTGATGCCGGCGGCTTCCAGCGCGGCCAAGCGGGCCTCGGCCAGCTCCTCGCCGGCGTCGGCGTAGATCTCGCCCGTCTCCTCGTTCACCAGGTCGATGGCGACGAACCGGCCAAGCAGGTCGGCGCGGCCGACGAGGACGGTCTTGGTGTTCTCGGCGATCTTGCGGGCGGCCCGCGCGTTCAGCTTGGCGCCGGCTTCCGCGACCGTAGCGCCTGTGTCGGCGTCGGTCAGCGCTTCGGCCAAGGTGATGCCGCGATACGCCTCCGGGTCGAACGGCCGCGCCCAGCCCTTCGGCGTGCGCGTGAACGGAACCTGGCCGTAGAAGTGGCCGAGGATTTCCTCGGCGTCCTGGCCGCGGATTTCCGGGATTTCGAGCGGCTCGTTCTTGGCGAGCCTGGCCGCCCGCAACTGCTCGGTCGCCGCGCTGTCCAGCGCGTAGAGCAGGGTCGTCACCGGCAGCTTGCGCTTGCGGTCGATGCGGACGTACACGAGGTCCTTGCTGTCGAACTCAAAATCGAGCCAGCTGCCGCGGTACGGGATCACCCGCGCGGTGAACAAATACTTGCCGCTGCTGTGCGTCTTGCCCTTGTCGTGGTCGAAGAACACGCCGGGCGACCGGTGCATCTGGCTGACGATGACGCGCTCGGTGCCGTTGATGATGAAAGTGCCGTTATCCGTCATCAGCGGCATGTCGCCCATATAGACGGGCTGCTCCTTGATGTCGCGGATCGACTTCGCGCCGGTGTCCTCGTCGAGGTCCCACACGATCAGCCGCAACGTCACCTTCAGCGGCGCCGCGAAGGTCATGCCGCGCTGGATGCATTCCTCGACATCGTACTTCGGCTCCTCAAGCTCGTAGTCCACGAACTCCAGGCGGCCGCGCCCGGCGAAGTCGTCGATCGGGAAGACGCTCTTGAAGACTTCCTGCAAGCCGGTCTGCGTGCGGCTGTCAGGCGCCACGTTCATCTGCAGGAACGCCTCGTAGCTGGAGCGCTGCACGTCGATCAGGTTTGGCATCGGCGCGACTTCGGGTATCCTGCCGAAGCTCTTGCGGATGCGCTTCTGAGCGGTGAACGACTTGGTGATCGCGTTCATGCCATTCCTTGCATTTTCGCCCGGACCCGCAGAGGCCCGGCGCGTGTGTACATTTGTATCTCAGGCGCTGAAACGTCAGGCGGGGCGGGAACCGCCTTCGATTCCCGCCCGCCCCAGTTCAAGCCCTCAAGCCACGCCGAAGCGCGAACCCAGGGATAGGAAATTACTTGATCTCGACGGAAGCACCCTGGTCCTCAAGCTGCTTCTTGATCTTCGCAGCCTCATCCTTGTTCACGCCTTCCTTCACAGGCTTCGGCGCGCCCTCAACGAGATCCTTGGCTTCCTTCAGGCCGAGCGCGGTGATGGCGCGGACTTCCTTGATGACGTTGATCTTCTTGTCGCCCACCTTCGAGAGGATGACGGTGAATTCCGTCTGCTCCTCGACCGGCGCCGCGGCGACCGCCCCGCCACCCCCCGCCGGAGCTGCGGCTGCAACAGGAGCGGCGGCGCTCACGCCCCACTTCTCTTCCAGCAGCTTCGACAGCTCGGCTGCCTCCAGCACGGTCAGGCTGGAGAGCTCCTCAACCAATTTCGACAATTCGGCCATGTTCGTGTGTTCCTAATCTAGACTCTGGTCGGTTCCATGCAAGACCGGTTCCACGGTCTCGCCATCAAAAAGCCTTGACACCGGCGCTCGCCGTTCGAACGGCTCGCTCCGGCACCGATCCTGCTAGGCCGCTTCCGCGCTGTCCGCGGATTCCTGCGACTTGGGATAGGCCCCAAAGACACGCGCAAGCTGTCCAGCCGGCGCCTGAAGCACGCTTGCGATCCGCGTGGCAGGAGCGGAAATCAGCCCCACCAGCCTTCCGCGCAGCGTGTCGAGCGACGGCAACTCGGCCAAAGCCTTGATTCCATCCGCACTCAGCGTCTGGGTTCCAAGGGCGCCGCCAATCAAGACGAGCTTGTCGTTGGTCCTGGCGAACTCGACGGCCACCTTCGCCACGGCCACCGGGTCGTGCGACCACGCGAGCGCGGTCGGTCCCTTCAGCAGCGGCTTGATGCCTTCGAATCGGGTCCCATCCAAGGCGAGGGTGGCCAGCCGGTTCTTCGCGACCTTGAAGGTCGCACCCGCCGCCCGCATCTGCACCCGCAGCTTCGTCACTTCGGCGACCGTCATCCCATTATTCTGGGTGACGACGACCATGGACGTCTCTGCGAACACGTGGGCGAGCGTGGCAACGAACTCCCGCTTCTCCGTACGGTCCAAAACCCATCTCCGTTGGTGGCCGGGCACGTTTGGACCGCGCCAGGCCAGGTTGCCCATGGGCCGCGGTTGCCCGCAGCCCGGTTCGCCTGTCCACTCAGCCGGAACTGCCAGAGCGACGTCGCGATGCCGTCCTGGGCACTCCCGTCTCATGCGCGCGGGCCAAGCCCCTTAGCCGCCGTGTGCCGAAGCATCGGGCGGACGTGCAGTCTCGGACAGGTTCGGGAAGCCGAAGCCCCCTGCCCGCGCCCGCCATCGACGGACGCGTATCTCGTTCAGCCGGCGAGCGTCGCGACGTCCACGCGGATGCCCGGCCCCATGGTGGAGCTCAGCGACGCCTTCTTGAGGTAGGTGCCCTTGGCGCCCGTCGGCTTGGCCTTCTGCACCGCATCGACGAGGGCGCGGATGTTCTGCGCCAGCTTGTCTTCGTCGAAGCTCGCCTTGCCGATGCCGGCGTGGATGATGCCGGCCTTCTCCGCCCGGAACTCCACCTGGCCCGACTTGGCCGCCAGCACGGCGTCCTTTACGTTCATCGTGACCGTCCCGAGCTTCGGGTTCGGCATCAGCCCGCGCGGGCCTAAAATCTTGCCCAGCCGGCCCACCAGCGCCATCATGTCCGGCGTCGCGATGCAGCGGTCGAACTGGATGTCGCCAGCCTGCACCTTTTCCGCAAGCTCCTCGGCGCCGACCACGTCGGCCCCGGCGTCGGTCGCTTCCTGCGCCTTCACGTTGCGGGCGAACACCCCGACGCGGAGGGTTTTGCCCGTGCCGTTCGGCAAGCTGATCATGCCGCGCACCATTTGGTCGGCGTGACGCGGATCGATGCCCAGGTTCATCGAGAACTCGATCGTCTCGTCGAACTTCGCCTTCGCGTTGCCCTTGACGACCTTTAAAGCCTCATCCAGCGAATACGACTTCACCCGATCGAATGTCTCGTAGCCGGCCGCAAGGCGCTTGTCCTTGGCCATGGGTCAGCCCTCCACCACGGTGAGGCCCATCGAGCGGGCCGATCCGGACAGCATCCGCACCGCGGCGTCGATGTCGCCCGCGTTCATGTCCTTCATCTTGATCTCGGCGATCTCGCGCAGCTGCGCCATCGTCACCCGGCCCACCGCGGCACCCTTGCCCGGCGTCGTCGTGCCCTTGGTGATGCCGGCGGCCTTCTTGAGAAAATGGGTATTCGGCGGCGTCTTGGTGATGAATGTGAACGTGCGGTCGCCGAAGGCCGTGATTACGACAGGGATCGGCATTCCCGGCTCGAGTTGCTGGGTTGCGGCGTTGAATTCCTTGCAGAAAGCCATGATGTTCAGGCCGCGCTGACCGAGCGCCGGACCGACCGGCGGGGAGGGGTTCGCCTTCCCGGCCGGAATTTGCAGCTTGATGTAGCCGACGATTTTCTTCGCCATATCCGTGGCTCCTTGCCATGGACCACGGTGCAAACGGCATTGCCGGCGCGAACACGTGCGCCGGGGAGCCTCCCGCGTTCCTCGATGAGGAGCGGGGTATAGCCAAGGGAACTATTGCTGTCGAGGGCTATTTTGATAGGGGAAACGCCGCAATCATCTCGGAGCCGTTCAGTATGACCGCACCTGCACGCGCCATCCTCGGGTTCGTCGCCGCCGTGATCGCCGTGCTGACGTTTCACCAAGCGATGTGGGCCGTATTGCATGTGGCTGGCCTGATGCCGCCCCCTTACCCCATCACGCCTATCCCGCCCTACGGCGTTCCGCAGATCGTCAACCTATGCTTCTGGGGTGGGTTGTACGGCATCCTGTTCGGCTTGCTGGCGCCGTCGTTCAAGGCCCTGTTATGGCTATGTGGAATAGGTTTCGGCGTGTTGGCCGCGCTTGTGGGCCTGCTTGTCGTGCCTGCGGTCAAAGGCGCCGCATTCGACACGATCGCGGCCCGGCTGACCGTCCAAACCGTGCTGCGGTCCCTGGCCATCAACGGTTTTTGGGGCTTGGGCCTGGGACTTATCCTGCCGTTGCTCATCCGCCGTCCAGCGATCAAGGCCGAAGCGCCCTACGCACAAACCTAACTCCCGCGCGCCAAGGCGGTTGTTTTAGAAACAGAATGAAACTGCAAGGGATCGAATGCCGATTCACTGCGTTTAGCCAAATCCACATCAAAGGAGGCTGGAATGAAGCTCGTACTGCTACCGGTTATGACGATGGCTGTGTTTATCTCCCTCCATCCGGCCAAGGCCATGCCGCGCCACGATGCGAGCATCGCTGTCCCCCACGGCATCATCGACGTCGCCGATGCAAAGGCGCCTTACCGGCACGTGAACCGCCGAAACGATGCTGGAAACAACACCGGAGATGCTGAGGTCGACCGCCTCAATTCCATGCAACTCGACGAAAACTATAAGGGGCCCTACTACACGCCGGGCAATCAACCACCGTCCCCGGTGCCGATGCCTTCGCCCACTAAGCAGTAGATGCCCCGGTAGGCTTCAGATGAATTGGCCGGCGGCGGACATCGTCGCCGGTCACCCCGCCTTGAGGAAGCCGACTAGTCGCTCTGCTTCCGCGACAATCGGATCAGCGATTGCAGACGCCCGGCGCCCGCCTTCGTGCAGGACGCGATCGATGTGCGCGGGGTCGCTCAGCAGGCGTCGTGTCTCCAGCGCAATCGGGCCAAGCTTGGCCACCATCAACTCGGCAAGCGCTTCCTTGAAGATCCCGAAGCCCTTGCCGCCGAAGTCATGCAGGACCCCGGCGTGGTCGGCGCCGGACAGCGCCGCGTAGATCCCGACCAGGTTGCGCGCTTCCGGCCGGGCGTCGAGTCCTCGTGGATCGTCGGGCAGGGGCTCCGGATCGGTTTTGGCCCGCCGGATCTTCGATGCGATCATGTCGGCGCCATCGGTCAAGTTGATCCGGCTCTGATCGGAAGGGTCGGATTTGCTCATCTTCTTGGACCCGTCGCGCAGGCTCATGACACGAGCGGCCTGGCCTAAAATCAGCGGCTCGATGCTTGGAAAGAACGTCACGCCATAGTCGTGGTTGAACTTCTGGGCAATGTCGTTGGCGAGTTCCAGATGCTGGCGCTGGTCGTCGCCGACGGGCACACGGGTTGCGTGGTACGCCAGGATGTCGGCCGCCATGAGGTTGGGATAGACGTACAACCCCGCCGAGACGTTCTCACGGTCGCGGCCCGCTTTGTCCTTGAACTGCGTCATGCGGTTCAGCCAGCCGAGACGTGCGACGCAGTTGAAAATCCAGGCGAGGCGAACGTGCGCGGGAACGGCTGACTGGTGGAACAGGACATGGCGCGCCGGGTCGATGCCGCAGGCGATCAGCGAGGCGGCGAGGTCACGCGTCGCGGCGGCGAGGGACGCCGGGTCCTGCCAGACGGTGATGGCATGCAGGTCCACGACGCAGAAGAGGCACTCATGATCGGCCTGCAACGCCACCCAGTTCCGGATCGCGCCGAGATAGTTGCCGAGGGTCGGGATGCCGGACGGCTGGATGCCGGAGAAGATGCGCTGCATGGCCGGGTTCTCCGCGCGCCGGGCGAGCCGGTCAAGCCTGCTTGGGGCGTCGGCGGCGTCCGATCGTCGTCGCCAACTCCCGCAGGTCGATCGCGCCGGCGAGCTGGGCTGCCGCGCCATAGACCCCGAGGCCAAGCGACACCAGGACGATCAGCGCCAGCCAGCGTGCGCCTTTGACCCCCTCGGCGGCCTCGAACAGCGGACCCTGCGCAAGATGCAGGGTCGCCGCCATGGCAAGCGCCGCGATCGCCATCCGGGGCAGCCGGGCGCGCAGGCGGGCATCCGCAACCAGGAAGCCCTGACGCAGCAGCACGACGGCGAGTGCGGCCATGTTGAAGATAGCGGCCAAGCTGGTCGCCAGCGCCGGGCCGACATGCTGCAACGGGATCATGAGCGCGAGGTTGAGCGCGAAGTTGAGTACCAGCGTGACCATCCCGATCCGCACCGGGGTTGTCGTGTCGCCCCGCGCAAAGAACGCGGGGGCCAGCACCTTGACGAGCACGAACGCCGGCAGCCCGAGCGCGTAGGCGGCGAGCGACTGCGCGCTCAGCACCGCGCTCTCGGCGGTGAAGGCGCCGCGCTCGAACAGCACGATCATGATCGGCGTGCCCGCCACGATCAGGGCAAGCGCTGCCGGCAAGGTCAGGAACAGCGCATACTCGATGGCGCGGTTCAATGTGACGATCGCCGCTTGCGTTTCGCCGCCCCGGACCTGCCGCGACAGCAGCGGCAGCATCGCGGTGCCGACGGCGGCCCCGATCGTCCCGAGCGGCAGCTGGTTCACCCGGTCGGCGTAGTACAGCAGCGAGATCGCGCCCGGTGGCAGCAGGCTGCCGACGATGACGTCGACCGCTTGATTCAGCTGCATCGCCGAGGCGCCGACCAGGCCCGGCAGCATCCGCCGCAGCAGGACGCGCATCCCCGGCGTGAGGTGGGGGCGGGGGATGCGCACGGGCATGCCCGCCCGTTCCACCGCCCACACCAGCAATGCCAACTGCGCCACTCCGGCGATGGAAACGCCCCAGGCGAGAGCGTGCCCGATCGTCGGCACGAATGGCGTCAGCACCAGCATCGCGCCGATCGAGCAGACGTTGTAGATGAGCGGCGCCCCGGCAGCGACGGCGAACCGGTTCATCCCGTTCAGCACGCCGGAGAGCAGGGCGGCCAAGCAGATCAGCACGAGGTACGGGAAGGTGATGCGCGCCAGGTCGATGGCCAGCGTGAACTTCGCCGGATCGTCGATGAAGCCCGGCGCCAGGACCCGCATCAGCTGGGGCATGAAAACCTCGCCGAGGACGGTGAGGCCGAGCAGCCAGAACGCCAGGACGGAGATGGCTTCCTGCGCGAAGGCCTGTGCGGCCGCGACGCCCTCCGAGTGCAGGAGACCTGAAAATTCCGGGACGAAGGCGGCATTGAACGCTCCTTCGCCGAACAGGCGCCGGAACATGTTCGGCAGCTTGTTGGCGACGAAGAAGGCGTCGGCGACCGGCCCCGTTCCGGCCAATGCGGCGATGAGCATGTCGCGCGCGAAGCCGAGCACGCGACTCGCCATCGTCCAGCCGCCGACGGTGAGGACGCCACGAAGCATCCGTGCGGTCTAGCGGGAATGCAGGGTGGCGTCACCCATCGTCAGAGTTCCGATGAACTCACTCGTCCCGGCCAGGCCGGGACAGCAGCCGTCCCATGGCGCCCTCGATGCCGACTGCACCGTCGAGCAGGGCCGCGACGGTCGCGATCACCGGCAGGTCCACCCCGGCGGCACGGCGCAGCAGGGCGGACGCGGCGGCGACGCCCTCGACCGCGTGGGTGCGCCCGGCCAACAGGGTCGCGGCATCACCGCCTTGGCCGAGGGCCAGCCCAAGCTGGAAATTCCGGCTGGCCGGCCCCGTGCAGGTCAGCAGCAGGTCGCCGAGGCCCGACAAGCCCGCGACCGTCTCGGCCCGGCCGCCGAGGGCGAGGGCGAGGCGTCCGACCTCGGCCAGCCCGCGGGTGACCAGGGCGGCGCGGGCGTTCTCGCCAAAGCCTGCGCCGCTGGCGGCGCCGGCGGCGATCGCCACCACGTTCTTCGCGGCTCCGCCGACCTGGGCGCCGATCGGGTCGCTGCCGCCATACAGCCGAAACGCCGGAGTTCCGAGCAGGCCGACCAGCGCCGCGCGAAGGCCCGCGTCGTCGCTTGCGACGACCGAAGCGGCCGGCAGCCCTGCCGCGATCTCATGCGCGAAGTTGGGGCCGGTCAGCACCGCCGCCGGAACACCCGGCCGGCAATCCGCCGCGAGCTCCAGGGGGAACCGTCCGCCCTCCAGCCCTTTCGAGCACAGCACGAGTGGTCCGACGGGCAATCCGATCCCGAGGGCCGCGCGCAGGTGGCGGACCGGAACGGCGAGCAGCACCGCGTCGGCCCGCTCCGGAAGGGTGCCGGCCAGCGCGACAGCTTCGGGAATGGCGTGGCCCGGCAAGCGGGGGCTCTCGCGCGCGGCCGCGATCGACGCCGGGTCGCGCGCCCATAGCACGACATCATGCCCGGCCCGGTCGGCGTGGATGGCGAGTGCCGTGCCCCAGGCGCCTGCGCCGATGACGGCGACCCTAGCCATGCTCGGGCGTGAGCCGCAAGACGCGGCACCCCTCCCCCGGCTCGCGGCTGCCCATCCGGGCCAGCAGGCCGTCCAGGATCGGCCCCGCCTCGGCCTCGAAGCGGAACGGCGGGCTGCGAACCAGCAGGCCACAGCCGTTGAGGCGGGCCGGGTCGGTCGGCTCCCGCAGCCAGAGTTCGGCCGCGACCACGTCGTGCAACCCGGCGAAGCGGATCGCCTCGTGGAAGGTGCGGACGGGCGCCAGGTGCTTAATCGGATACCACGCTGCGGTGACAGCGGCGGCAAAGCGCGACTGGACCGTCTGCAGGGCCGCCACGACGCGGTCGAACTCGCCCGGCTGCTCGTAAGGCGGGTCGATCAGCACCAGCCCGCGGCGCTGCGTGGGCGGCAGCAACGCCTTCAGCGCGTCCCAGCCGTCGCGCCGATGGACCGCGACCTGCGGGTTCCGCCCGAACAGCCGGCGCAGGGCGGCGTACTCCTCGGGATGCAGTTCGCAGCACGCCAGCCGGTCGTCAGGCCGCAGCAGCGCGCCGATGATGGCCGGCGAGCCAGGGTAGAGCCCAAGGCCCTCGATGACCGCGCGGTAATCGGCAAGCGGCGCCGCGGCATCCTCCAGCACCCGGGCGATGCCGGCGCGCCACTCCCCGGTGCGGTCGGCCGGCCCGGCGGCGAGGTCGTAACGGCCGGCGCCGGCATGGGTGTCGAGCGCGAAGAAGGGGGCCGGTTTGCGGGCCAGGGCGCGCAGCAGCCACACCAGCAGCGCGTGCTTCATGCAATCGGCGAAGTTGCCGGCGTGGAACGCGTGACGGTAGTTCACGCGCCGGACAGCTCCTCAAGCGGCCAGCGCGGCCGGGGCGCCACGTCCAGCCGGTCGGCCAGCCCGAGCCGCAGCCGCTCGACCCCGGCCCAGGCGACCATCACCGCGTTGTCCGTGCACAGCCGGAGCGGCGGGGCGAGCAGGGCCATCCCAAGCTGGCCGGCGACCTGCGACAATTCCTGCCGGACCGTCGCATTGGCCGCGACCCCGCCGGCCACGACGAGAGCGCGCGCTTGGGGCGTCATCTCCGCGGCGTGCGCCACCCGGTCGGCCAATACGTCGGCCACGGCGCGCTGGAACGACGCCGCGATGTCGGCCGCCACGCCCCTCGCCAACGCGCCGGGCGGCAGGCCGGAGACCACCTGCGCCACCGCCGTCTTGAGGCCGGAGAAGCTGAAATCGCATCCGGGCCGGCCTTTCAGCGGGCGCGGGAAGGCGTAGCGGGCCGCATCGCCCTCCGCCGCGAGCCGCTCCAGCGCGGGGCCGCCGGGCCAGGGCAGGCCGAGCAGCTTGCCGACCTTGTCGAAGGCTTCGCCCACCGCGTCGTCGATGGTGCCGCCGAGCTTGCGGTAGCGCCCGACTCCCTCGACCGCTACGCACTGGCAGTGGCCGCCGGAGACCAGCAGGAGCAGGTAGGGGAATGCAAGGCCGGTCCCGAGCCGCGCGGTCAGGGCGTGCGCTTCCAGGTGGTTCACCGCGACGAA
>JAABUJ010006659.1_pt1 | contig 11056 bp, 11 predicted proteins | sample 5559131 | NCBI WGS metagenome assembly JAABUJ01 (sample SAMN10711875, study PRJNA513366) | rock metagenome | isolation source: Antarctica rocks | place: Antarctica: Victoria Land, Mt New Zealand nord | collected 2016-01-07 | reverse complement strand
GACGCTCGTTCAACTCCGGCCCCAACAACCGGAAACGCTCCGCGATCTGAGCCTCAACATCACGCACGCACCCGTTGTTCTACCGACCCACCCAGAATCCTGCGCGTAATTTATGCCCGCTCCCTAAATGCCGACAATGTCGCCTCGCTCCCGAGGGGCTACCTCGGCGACCTCGTCACCACCCTCAGTGCCGAGAGGCTGGCGGAGGTCTGTCGCGCACTCGATCACGCCACAGGCTGCTGACGACGCGAACAGGCTGCGTCCCCAGTGCGTCCCTCAGGAGCGAAATCAGCCGTATCGCGCGGTAATCGCACGTTAGACCGAACCTCAGAATCCCCCGTATCTAAAGGCTTTTCCTGACCTGCCCTGTCCAGGCTTGACCACGCGTTTCCGTTTCGACAAGGCGGAGGTCACTGGTTCGGGCCCAGTATCGCCCACTATCTCCTCGCGGGAGTTCCCGATCGGGCCAGCGCCAGCACGGCGCCCGCGTAGCGCGTGACGGCCCCGGGAGTAAGCCTTCCGGTCGGCAGCTCGACGACGAACGCGGTGGTCCCCGGGAAGGTGTGGTTCTGCCAACCGGAGACGCTGCCGGGGTAGCGGGTCAGCTGGCGGAGGGGAAGGCGGGTGAGACGCGCGAAGCGACGCTCGATCAACGGCTCTCCGCCGGAGAGGTCGGTCACGCCGAGCGGCTGGTGAAACCAGATGGTGACGCGCGGCCGCAGGCGGAGGATCAGCCGGGACGCGGCGCGGCTCTCGGGCTCCGACAGCGGCCGCGGCCCCTGGTACTGCTGGTCGCCGGCGCGGTAGAGCGGCTGCCAGCGGAAGGGGAAGTTGCGGTTCAGATCGACGCCGTGGCCGTTCTGCCGAATGCCGGAGGCAACTCCATCGGGGTTGAGGTCGGGGATGACCCACAGCGGCGGCCCTCCCGCCAGCCGGTGCCGCATCAGCCACCGAGCGATGGCGATACCTGCCGCCTCGTCTCCGTGAACGCAACCCACCACCAGCAGGGGACGACCCGCGGAGGCGTCGCCGAGGGCAACGACGTGGATCGGCCGGCGTTCGACGGAGTTGCCGATCGTGAAGGTCCGTGTCGCAGCCGTCGTCAATCTATGTCCGGTCCGCGCCGACCGACGCCGCGCGTTACCGGCGCCCCCGCACCCCGCCACCAGCGCGACCGTAGCCAGCACGATCGCGCCCGGTGTTACCCGTACCGGGCTTACATCTCGCATCCGCCGGGCCACGGCCCGCGCTACTGCTCTCGCAGCAGCCGCCCGAGCGGCAGCGCGCGCAGGCGCCGTGAGGCGATGAACACCGCGAGAAGGGTGGCCACTACGACGGCGGCCGTCAGCTCGCCGAGGTACGCCCACGGCACGGCGAGGGCATCCGGCGGCGGGTCGAAGACGTGCTGGAGCATTGCCACGAGCATCAGTGCGAGCAGCAGGCCCAATCCGGCGGCGAGACTGAGGGCAGCGCCCAGAACCAACACCGCCTCGCTCCACACAAAGGCGCCGATGCTCCGCAGGTTGGCCCCGAGCGCTGCCATCGTCGCCATCTCGTGGCGACGCTCGATCACCGCGAGCGCGACGAACAGCGCCATGGCGGTGGCGGCCAGGGCGATCGTAAACGCCTCCTCGATCTGACTGATGCCGCGCAGGTCAACGGTGGTGATGGAGCTGACCGTCTGCTGAGTCTGCTGGTCGATGCTCGTGACCATCGTCCCGTCGGAGCGGGTAGCACGCGCGATCGCCCCTGAGGTGACGGACGGGTTGCCGGTCTTTACGAACACGACGTTCGGCCCCCCGGCGCCATCGGCCGCCTGTAGATAGGGGAGATTGGCGACCATGAACGAGTCATGGGGCGCCGATGGAAACTCCTGGACGATGCCCGCGACGTGGAACGGCACGACGTGGAAGCGCCCGGTGCGGTGGTCCAGCACGCGCAACTTCAGCAGGTCGCCTACGTTCAGCTGATAGTCGCTGATCGTCTCCTTGGAGACGAGGATGCCATCGGGGGCGCGCTCCAGGCGACCTAACGTCTGCTGAGCTCCCGCGCCCAGGAAGTAGGAGTCGCGCAGCGTCGTGGCGCGCTGAAGGGCAGCGGGATCGATGCCGAAGGTGTCCTGCAGGTCGGGGCCGACGTACGCGTAGGAGTGGTCCACGGCCGAGGATCCCTGCACTCCGGGGACACGCGCGACCTTGGCCTGCAAACCGTGCGCGGCGACCACGCCGGGCGCTGCGGCGACGGTGACATCGGCGCCGAGGGACAGCTGGGCGTCGATCGCGGCCTGCTGATCGTAGGTGGCCGTGAACAGGCCGAGACTGACGCCAAAGGCCAGCAGGAGGCCCACGACCATCAGCCCGCGGTTGATGGGGCCGCCGCGCCGGCTCGCGCTGGCCAGCAGGAAACTGCGCGAGTCGCTTGCTCTGCTCCCAGCAGCGCGGCGGGCCACGCCGGCCAGTACTCGTCCTCGCAGCCGCACGAGCAACAGCGTCGCGCCCAGCCACAGGAGCGCCGGAGCGAAGAACATGTACACCGACAGCGACAGCGTCGGGTTGGAGTCCGGGTTGACCACGGCGGAGAATCCGGTGCTCGCAGTCAGCCAATAGATCAGGCCGCTGAGCCCGAGCGCGCCCAGGTCCAGGTACAGCCGCTGCCACAGCGGCTTGCTCTCACGTCCAGCCCCGCGGCGACTGTCGCTGATGCTCGCGCGCCACACGGAGGCGGTAGCCCCGAGGCGTGCGGCCAGCGCTCCGGCGACCGCCAGCAGCACGCACACCACGACGGTCACCGCAGCCCCGAGCGGCGTGATCCCGACGCCTCCACTGATCAGCAGCGAGACAGCGGCAAAGGCTGCCCCAGCTCCGAGCAGGCCGCTGATCAGCCCCAGCGCCCCGCTCTCCGCCAACGCCACGGCGACCAGCGCGCCACGGGTGGCGCCTCGTGCCCTCAGCAGCGCGAGGTCACGCCGGTCGCGGTCGACGCTTCCCAGCGCGGCCAGGTAGGCGAGCCCCAGCGCGATCAGCGCGCCGGGCACCGCCAGCATGATGTAGAGCGTCTCGGCATACAGCGCATCGGTGGCGGCGCTGTTAAGCTGGTCTGAGAGGTTGTCTACGAATTGCACCCGACCAGGCAGCGTGCGCTCGACCCGGTGCAGAGTCTGTCCCGCCCGGGTGAACGCCTGGGACGGGCTACCTCCCAAGCCGTGCGGGGAGACCTGCGCCTGAACCTGCCACTGGATCCGATTCTGGGCTCCGGGGACCGCCGAGGTTGGGTCTGGCGCGCCGGAGAGCGAGGGCAGCAGTGGTCCGATCGTCCCGGCGAAGGTGCTCACCGGCATGACTAGGGCGTTGGCCGGGGGCTGGGCCGGTGCGGGTCCCAGCTGCGGGTCCAGCGGCTGGAAGACGAGATCCGGCGCGGTGATCAGGGCAACCCCCGACACGCGGAAGCGCTGGGCGCGTTCCCCCGGCCTCGCCGTCAGCGAGATCGTGTCACCAATGCGCGCCTGCAGCGTCGCGGCGAGCTGCTGGTCGAGCACCACCGCGCCCGGCTGTAACGAGCCCTGCAGGTAGCGGAACGTGTGGATGTGAGCCAGGTAGTCCTGAGGGACCGCCAGCAGCTGGCCGCCGCCCGTGTTAGTCGTACCGCCCGGCGTGGTGTGGGAGGCGCCCGCGAACGGTGCGGTCGCGGTCGCTGTCGCCTGCTCCACCCCGGGCTGACGCGCCACCGCGGCGGCCACGCTCTGCGCCTGGGTGTAGGAGCCCACCGGACCCTGCCAATCGAGCGGCACACGGCGGATCGCGGAGCCGGTCATCGTCCGCAACGAGTGCCCGACGAACAGCAACATCGATCCCAGCAGCGCGACCGCGGCCGCCAGGACCAGAACGCGCACCAGCGTCCGGCCGGGAGAGCGTGCGATTCCCGCGACAGCGAGTGGCAGCGCAGCCCTCATGCTGCGCTGCTGCTGTGCGTGACCCGGCCGTCGGTCAGGCCCACACTGCGCTCGTAGCGAGCCGCCACGTCGGCATCATGCGTCGCGGTCACCTGGGCGAAACCGAAGTGCTCATGCAAGGCATCGATCAGGTCGAGCACCCGTGCGCCGGTGTCGCTGTCGAGGTGTCCGGTGGGCTCGTCGCACAGGAGCAGCTGGGGACGGCCGGCCAGAGCCCGCGCGATCGCCACCCGCTGCGCCTCTCCGCCCGAGAGCTCGGCGGGCAACGCGTCCAGCTTGGCGGCCAGGCCGACCAGCTCCAGCAGCTCCGCCGGATCCAGCTCCTCCTCCGCGACGCCGGGCACCTGCGTGCGGCGCCGGACATGCCCGGCGAAGGCAACGTTCTCATAAGCGGTGAAGTTCGGCAGCAGGTTCATCCCCTGAAAGACGAAGGCGATTCCGCCGGCCCGGGAGGCACCGCGCGCCGCCGCGTCGAGTGAGGACAGCGTCGCGCCATGCCAGCACACCGTTCCCGCGTCAGGCACGACCAGCCCTCCGAGCACGTGCAACAGCGTCGTCTTGCCCGACCCGGAAGGCCCGAACAGGGCGGCGCGCTCGCCGGCGCCGATACTGAAGTCGACATCGCGCAAGGCGTCAACCGTCGCCGAGCCACGGCGGTGCACGACGGTGGCCTGCCGGCAACCGGCTAGCTCGACTGCGGCCGTGAGGCTCACGCGAGCGCCCTGCCGTCTCGCATCTCGATGACGCGGTCTGCGGCAGCCGCCACCTTGGCGGAGTGGGTAACCAGGACGATCGTGCTTCCGCGCCGGCCGCGCAGCTCGCCCAGCGCCTCGAGCACGGCCTCCTCGCCCTTTGCATCAAGCTCTCCCGTGGGCTCATCGGCGAGGACTAGTGGGGTCTCACGCGCGTAGGCCGCCGCGATCGCCACGCGCTGCTGCTCGCCGCCCGACAGCGCCCCCGCCCGGTTTCCCGCACGCTCGCTCAGCGCGAAGACCCGAAGCGCCTCCTCCGCTGCGTCGAAGGGCGCCCCGTGGCCCGCCAGCCGCAGCGTCAACGCGACGTTCTCCCGCGCGGAGAGCTGCGGCCAGAGGTTGTCGCTCTGGAACACCACTGCCACCCCTCGGGCGCGGTAGCTCGCCAGCGCCCCCTCGTCCAGGCGCTGCAGCGAGCGCTCGCCCACCCTCACCTCTCCGGCCGAGGGCTGGTCCAGCGCAGCGACCAGCGACAGCATCGTGCTCTTCCCGCATCCCGAGGGACCGAGCACCGCCACCAGCTCCGCGCGCTCGACGCGTAGCTCCAGCCCTCTCAGAGCGACCGTCTCCACCGGACCCGAGCGAAAGATCTTGAAGACATCGTGCATCTGCAGCGTGGGCCAGAGCAGCGGCTCGCGCTTGTGCTCGGGCTCACGCCAGAGGCTGCCGATCGCCCTCAAGCCGCTCCCGGGTTGCCCCTGGGCCGGACTCACCGCCATCGGAAGCTATTGATCATCATCCGGTAGGCATCGACGTTGTCGACCCCGCGGGGGGTGCCGAGATCCACGGTGGCCACACGAGATCCGTGGCGCACGACGTACCGGTCGACGATCAGCGTGACTCGCTTGCCGGTGACCGGGTCGGGTCGACTCGCGGTGGTGTATGAGGCCTTGATGGCGGGGCCGGTGGCGAGTGCGATCGCCTTCGACGGCGTGAAGGAGAGGGAAGGCTGGGAGTGCTTGAGCGTGTGCAGCTGGGCCGCGACCGAGGCCGTCGTGGGGACGGCGCCGGGTCCGACGAGCACGTGCACGAGATTGTTCTTGTCCGAGAAGGACACGTTTCCGCCCGTGCCGCTCTGCGTCCAGCCCTCGGGGTACTTCATCGACCATCCCGCCGATGCGTCGGTGAAAACGAGGAAGACCTGGTTGTCGGGGATGTCACCCGTGGCCGCGGAATGCGCGTCGGCCGAAAGGGCCCCCGCAGCACCCGACGTAGAGGCGGGCGCCGAAGAGGCTCCTCCCGAGCTCTTAGGAGCTGATGAGGCGGTGGACGCTGAGGAGCTGCTGGAGGAGCCGCAGCCCGATGCGCCGAGCCCGGCCACCAGGCTCAGCGCTGCCAGCGCCGACGGGATCTTCGGGTTGCAAGGCATGCCGGCAAGAGTGGCGAGAGGATCTGACTATCTCCTGAAAGCCGGATGACCGGCCACTGTGGCGACGCAATACTGAGAGGCGTGATGCCGCCGCGCCTTCTGATCGTTGAAGACGACGCCGCTTTGCGAGAGATCCTCGTGCGCACCCTGCGCGCGGAGGGGTTCCTCGCCAGCGCGGTGGCGAGAGCCGCGGAGTTACTGGAGCAGGCGCAGGCTCAGGAGCCCGATGCGCTGGTGATCGACATCGGCCTGCCGGACGGGGACGGCCGCGACCTCTGCCAGGCGCTGCGCGCCCGCGGGATCCGGGCTCCGGTCCTGTTCCTGACCGCGCGGAGTGCACTGACCGATCGGCTCAGCGCCTTCAGCGCGGGAGGTGATGACTACGTGAGCAAGCCCTTCGACATCGAGGAGGTGCTGGCGCGGCTGCACGCGCTCCTGCGGCGTACCGAGACCTCTGCGGAGCCGGTCACCGACGGCGAGCTAGACCTCGACCCCGCACAACTGAGCGTGAGCGGCGCAGGACGGACACAGACGCTCACCCCCACAGAGTTCCGCCTCCTCGGAGCGCTGGCCGGACGGAGCGGAAAGGTGATGACCCGCCAGGAGCTGATCCGGACCGCCTGGCCGCACGGTGCGATCGTCCAGGACAACACGCTGGATGTCTACATCGCGCGCCTTCGACGCAAGCTCACAGAGCTTCCCGGCGCCCCGGCAATCAAGACCGTCCACGGCTTCGGTTACCAGCTCCGATGAAACGGGTCCCCGCGATCAGGCCGGGACTGCGCGGACGGCTGCTGGCGAGCGTGCTGGTGACGATTGCGCTGGTGCTCGTCGTGCTCACGGCAGGATTCAACATCGTTCTGGCCAGCCGCCTCTCTGCGGACGCCGATGGCGTGGTGAGCGCACGAGCCGCTTCTGAGCTCGCCGCCCTGCGCGTCAGCCACGGCAAGATCCTGCTTCCCGAGGCGCCAGATCAGGGCAGCCCTGACACCAGCATTTGGGTCTTTCAGGGCCAGCGAAGCATCGAGGCTCCTCAGTCGCCGGGCGTCAGCGAGCAGCTCGTCGCCCGTCTCGCCGCCGAAGCGCCCCGCGGCCAGAGCCTCCTCCCCCACCCTCGGCTCCGACTCGTCTCGCTACCGGTCGAGCAGGGTGGTCGACGGATCGGTGCCGTCGTTGCCGGCGTATCCCTCGCTCCCTACGAGCAGACGCGCCTCACGGCACTGATCGGCTCGCTGGTGCTGGCGCTGGTCGCCTTCATCACCGTCGGCCTCGGCGGCAACTGGCTGATCCGCAGAGCGCTCGGGCCGGTCACGAGGATGACGAGGCAGGCCGCCGAGTGGAGCGAGAACGACATCGACCGGCGCTTCAACCTGGGTGCGCCGGTGGATGAGTTCACGCTGCTCGCTGCCACGCTCGACCGGCTGCTCGACCGCTTGGCCGCCAGCCTCCGACACGAGCAGCGGCTCTCGGCTGAGCTCTCCCACGAGCTGCGCACCCCGCTGGCAACCATCGCCGCGCAGGCGCAGTACGCGCTGCGCCACACGCCCCAACCCTCCGAGGGACGCGCAGCGCTGGAGCAGATCCTTACCGTCACGCGGCGGATGACCAGGACGCTCGACACGCTGATCGCGGCGGCGCGCGCGCAGCTCGACCCGCAGCGGACGACCAGCGATGCCGGCGAGGCCGCCCGCGCGGCCGCGGGCGCCCACGCCACCTTAGCCTCTGAACGGGGACTCGAGATCTGGGTCCGCCCCCTCGGCGGACCCGTACGCGTGGCCGCCGAGCAGCATCTCGTCGAGCGGGTCCTATCGCCTCTGATCGAGAACGCCTGCCGCCATGCCGTACAGCTGATCCAGATCGAGCTCGATCAGGGACCGGCGACGGTCCGCGTCACGATCACCGACGACGGCTTAGGTGTGGCCGCCGACCAGCTCGAGGCGATCTTCGAGCCGGGATCGCAGGCGCAGCAGCCGTCCCCCTCCCCTGTCGCGGTGAAGGGCGCCGGGCTTGGGCTGGCGCTGGCTCGACGCCTGGCGCGGAGCGCCGGCGGTGACGTGCGAGCGCAAGCCGGCGGGAGTGGCGGCCGCTTCACTGTCGAGCTGCCTAAAGGCGGCGGTTGAACGCGGTGGGACACTGGGGGCATGAGCCCTCCGCCGAGGGGGTAGCTCGACCTCGACCGTCCAACGAGGGACGAGGAAGGAAGAGGATGACCGAAGCGATCGACGACGTCAGCGACCTGCCCGGGAAGAAGGTCTCCGATCAGGAGGAGAACGTGATCGGTGAGATCAAGGACGTCTACGCGATGAACGGCGACGGCGAGCCGATGTGGGTGACAATCGCCGCTTCCTTCGGGATGTCCGACAAGCGCACCGTTCTGATCCCGCTGGCACGGCTGAAGGACGAGGACGGCGAGCTCCGCGTGCCCTACAGCACCGAGCACATCAAGAACACTCCGGAGATCGAGAACGAGGACGAGATCACCGACGAGGAGGATCGGAACCTGCGCGATCACTACGGCATCGATCGCTCCGACCAGGAGCTGCGCAGCGACAACGAATCCTACGCCACGATGGTCTCCGATCAGGAGGGGACCGCCCAGAAGGCCGACGATGTCGACAGCCTGGAGACGCCTAGTGCCGACCGGCGCGACGAGGACACCAAGGAGCGTGTCGAGAACATCGGCAGCGCCGAGACGCGCGACGTGGACGCGGAGAAGATCGCGGATGACTCCACAGGCGGGAAGCAGGACGAGTAGGTCGCCAGCGCCCGCTTGCCGTGGTCAGGTCGGCGTCCGTTGACGTGTCAACTATAATCTGGGTCATGGACGTGACAGCCCCAGCTCCACTCGAGGGCGCTGCGCTGCAGGCGTGGCGCAGCTACCTGGGGAGCCATGCGGTGCTGCTGCGCGAGCTCGACGCCGAGCTCGTCGCCACGCACGGGCTCACGACCCGGGACTACGAGGTCCTCCTGTACCTCGCCCAGACGCCCGATCGCCGGCTCGCGATGTCCGCGCTGGCCGAGAGCACGATGCTGACTCGCTCGGGCATCACGCGGCTGATCGACGGGCTGGTGCAGAGCGAGCTGATCGAACGGGTGGCCTGCCCCAGCGACGCGCGCGTCTCCTACGCCCGGCTCACCGACTCCGGCTACGAGAAGACTCGCGAGGCCGGTGCCACCCACGCGGCCGGCATCCACCGGATGTTCCTCGCCCACTTCAGCGAGGAGGAGACCGAGCAGCTCGCCACGCTGCTGAGTCGCCTTCCCGGCGCCGGTGGGGGTGGCTCATGCACGGTTTCCTGAGCGGGACGACAGAGACCGGTGGTCCTGCCGCGCCGACGAACCCGAGGCCAATCCCCGCCGCTGCCCGGCTCGGAGCGGTCCAGTTGACGGTGCGGGATCTGGAGCGCTTGCGCGAGTTCTACGAGCGGGCTCTCGGGCTGCGGGCCACAGATCGTGCCGACGGCTCGCTGGCCCTGAGCGGAGAGGACGGCCGGACCCTTGCGGAGCTGCACGGCGACAGTGCAGCGCCGGTGCGCAACATCCGCCATCCCGGGCTCTTTCACCAGGCCATCCTCTTCCCCACCCGCCGGGACCTGGCGCTGGCACTGGCGCGCCTGGCGGCGGTTCGGTGGCCGCTCGATGGCGCCTCGGACCATCTCGTCAGCGAGGCGCTCTACCTCTCCGATCCGGAGGGCAACGGAATCGAGCTCTACCGCGACCGGCCGCGGGAGCAGTGGCCGCACCGCGAGGGAGAGCTGCAGATGGCGACGTTGCCCCTGGACCTGGACGACCTCCTCGGCGAGCTCACGAGCGGTGACACGCTGCCGGAGCTGGTGCCGCCGGGCACGGCCATCGGGCACGTCCACCTGCAGGTCTCTGAGTTACGCGCGGCCGCGGCCTTCTTCCAGGGCGCGCTGGGCTTCGAGGTGACGGTGGGGGATCTGCCGGGAGCGCTGTTCCTATCCGCCGGCGGGCTACCACCACCACATCGGGGCGAACACGTGGAACAGCGCCGGCAACCCTCCCCAAGGCGAAGATCGCCGCCGAAGAGAAACTCGACGGCAAGTTCCTGCTCTCCACCTCAGACCCGACCTCTCGGCCGAGGACGTCGCGCTCGGCTTACCTGCTCGAAGCCGAACGCGGGTTCCGCGACCTGAAGACCACGATCGAGCTGCGCCCCGTGTTTCACCGCCTCGAGCACCGCATCCGCGCGCGCGTGCTGCTCTCTTGGCTCGCACTCCTTCTCATCCGGGTCGCCGAACGCCAGACCCAACTGACCTGGCGACGGATCGCGCTCGAGCTCGGCCGACTTCACCTCGTCACGCTCACCGGCCCCGCCGGCACGGTCCAACAGACCACCGTGCTCACCGACCTCCAGCGCGAGATCCTCACCACCACCGGCGTCCAACCCCCGCCGCGCGTCACAGCCCTACAGCCCGCCTGAGCCGAGCGCGCACCCCGGCCGACCACGACGCCCGACGACGTGGGCACACACGCACAAGCTGCACAAAGTCCCGCATCCCCAGTCCCCACCGGCGATCAAGCCCATTCTAGGTGCCCATCAACTGCGGAAGCCGGGTCCCCGCCGGCCGGCGCCGCCGGGCTGCGCGCCTACGAGATCGTGCTGCCCGACGACGCCGAGGTGGAGCGAGCGCTGGCGAGCACGGTCACGGCGGGCATCACCCTCGAGCATGACGATCACGGCGCGCTGGTGCGTGATCCGGCCGGGATCGCTGTGCGGCTGCGCTCGGGCTGAGCGGCGCTACGCTACGACCCCCGGCGACGTGGCGGAGTGGCTACGCAGCGGCCTGCAAAGCCGTCTACATGAGTTCGATTCTCATCGTCGCCTCCTAAAATAACCTGCAAAAGCGAAAGATCCTGTAGCCGTTCAGTCCCCCTGGTCCTTGGGGGCATCGGCTCAGAATCAGAGTAGGGCGGGGAGTGCGCCGCCGGTTTGGTTGGCGGTGAGCAGTTCGCGGAGGTAGG
>JAABUJ010006657.1_pt1 | contig 11060 bp, 9 predicted proteins | sample 5559131 | NCBI WGS metagenome assembly JAABUJ01 (sample SAMN10711875, study PRJNA513366) | rock metagenome | isolation source: Antarctica rocks | place: Antarctica: Victoria Land, Mt New Zealand nord | collected 2016-01-07 | reverse complement strand
TGCCGCGCACGGGTCAGCCAGAAGAACACCTTGCCGTTCAGCATCCGGTACCAGTCCTCCGGCCTCAACCCGTCCGTCAGGCAGCGCGTCAGCCCGGCATCGTCCATTGGCCTCTGGTCGCGGATCACGGCCCGGCCGAATGCGCGATGCTCCATCGCCACCGGTCCGGGCCGGCGCTGGCCCTCGACCGCCGCGCGCTCGGCGCCGTGCTTCCCGTATAGATCGAGCAGCGCCGAGGTGCTTAGCAGGCCGTGCTGGCGGATCGATGGCCAGCTGCCGCGCTCGGCCATGTGGTACAGCGTGGGGCAGTCCTGCAGCAGTTCAGCCAGCTCGGCGTCGGTCACGCGGCGCACTCCAAGGTCGACACCGGCGCGTTTTGACATCGCGGCAGGCCCGCCGCCAGGGTGCGCCATGTCGCAAGCGCTCGCCGCCTTCCTGCTCGGCTTTCCCGCGCTGTTCTCGATCGTCAATCCGGTCAGCGGCGCGTTCATCTTTCGCACCCGCACGGCTGAGCGCACGCATGACGAGCGGGTGCACCTCGCGCGCCGGGTCGGGATTTACTCGGCGGTGGTGATGCTGGTGGCGCTGTGGGGCGGCTCGTACGTGCTGGCCTTCTTCGGCATCAGCCTGCCCGCGCTGCGCGTCGCCGGCGGGCTGGTGCTGGCGATCTACGCCTGGGCGCTGCTGAACTCGCCCGAGGTGCAGGAGGCGCGCAAGTACGAGCAGGCGGCGCCCGCAGCGGGGGTGGAGGACGTCGCGTTCTATCCGCTGACGTTGCCGTTCACGACCGGGCCGGGGACCATCTCGGTGGCGGTGGCGCTCGGCTCGGCGCACCCGGCGCACGGGGCGGCCATCCCGTTCTTCGCCGGCATGTCGCTCGCGGCGCTGGCAATCGCCGTCAGCGTGTGGCTGCTGTATAGTTTCACCGACCAGCTCTCGCGCTTGCTGGGCCGCAACGCGAGCCGCACGATCACCCGCCTGTCCGCGTTTTTCCAGCTATGCATCGGCGTGCAAATCCTGATCACCGGCGTGACGGAGGCGCTGAAACCGATCCTGGGATAGATCCTGGAATAGATCCGGGGACAGGCCGCAGTTTTGGACAGGCCGCAGTTTTCTTGACGCCCGCATCTCTGGCGGGCAAAGGAGAACACATGATGAACGACGACCTCGCCGGCGCGATCCAGGACACCCCGCTCGCCGATGCGCTCAGCGAGCGGTACCTCGCCTACGCGCTGTCCACCATCATGTCGCGGTCGCTGCCGGACGTGCGCGATGGGCTGAAGCCGGTGCACCGGCGGCTGGTGTACGCGATGCACCAGCTGAAGCTGGACCCGACCGCCGGGTTCAAGAAATGCGCGCGCGTGGTGGGAGACGTCATCGGCAAGTACCACCCGCACGGCGACAGCGCGGTGTACGAGGCGCTGGTGCGGCTTGCCCAGGAGTTCGCGGCCCGCTACCCGCTGATCGAGGGCCAGGGCAATTTCGGCAACATCGACGGCGATAACGCGGCGGCGATGCGCTACACCGAGGCGCGGCTGACGGAGGTCACGCGCGCCCTGCTGACGGGCATCGACGACGACGCGGTGGATTTCCGCGCCACCTACGACGGCGAGGAGAGCGAGCCGGTCGTGCTGCCCGCCGGCTTCCCGAACCTGCTGGCGAACGGCGCCGCCGGCATCGCGGTCGGCATGGCGACCAGCATCCCGCCGCACAACGCCGGCGAGGTCTGCGCCGCCGCCCTGGCGCTGATCGCCAATCCCGACGCCACCACCGCCGAGCTGCTGGCCCACATGCCCGGTCCCGACTTCCCCACCGGCGGGCTGCTCGTCGAAGACCCGGCGTCCATCGCCACCGCCTACGAGACCGGCCGCGGCGGCTTCCGCCTGCGCGCCAGGTGGGAGGTCGAGCGCACCAAGAACGGGCTGTGGTCCATCGTCGTCACCGAAATGCCCTACCAGGTGCAAAAGGCACGCCTGATCGAGCAGATGGCCGAGCTGCTGGAAGCCAAGAAGCTGCCGCTGCTGGGCGACATCCGCGACGAGAGCACCGAATACGTCCGCCTCGTGCTGGAGCCGAAATCCCGCGCCGTCGAACCGGCCATGCTGATGGAGACCCTGTTCCGGGCCACTGCGCTGGAGGGCCGCTTTCCGCTGAACATGAACGTGCTGACGGCCGACCGCACGCCCGTGGTGATGGGCCTGCGCGGCGTGCTGCGCGCCTGGCTCGACCATCGGCATGAGGTGCTGGTCCGCCGCTCCCGCCACCGTCTCGCCGCCATCGCCCGGCGGCTGGAGGTGCTGGACGGCTTCCTCGCGGTGTTCCTCGACCTGGACCGCGTCATCCGGATCATCCGCGAGGAGGACGACGCCAAGGCCGGGTTGATCGCCGCCTTCACGCTGACCGATGTGCAGGCGGAAGCCATCCTGAACATGCGGCTGCGATCGCTGCGCCGGCTGGAGGAGATGGAGATCCGGCGCGAGCACACGACCTTGACGAAGGAGATGCGCGGCCTGGACGCCTTGCTCGATAGCGAAAAGCTGCGCTGGAAGCGGCTGGCGGCGGAGACTTCGGCGGTGCGGGCCGCGTTCGGCGACGGGCCGCTCGGGACGCGGCGGACCGAGATCGCGGGCGTTCCCGCCACCGTCGACATCTCGTTCGAGGCGGTGGCGGAACGCGAGCCGCTGACGGTGGTGTTGTCCGACAAGGGCTGGATCCGGGCGGTGCGCGGCCACGCCACCCCGGCTGCCGAGCTGAAGTTCAAGGATGGCGACAAGCTGCGCCTGCTCGTGCCGTGCCAATCGACCGACCGGCTGTGCTTGTTCGCGACCAACGGCCGGGCCTACACGCTGCGCGCCGGCGATTTGCCGCGGGGCCGCGGCGACGGCCAGCCGGTGCGGCTGCTGGCGGAGCTGTCCAACACGGACGAGATCGCCACCCTGTTCGTTTGGCGGGAGGGCGCGCGTTTCCTGGTCGTGTCGTCCAGCGGGCGCGGCCTCGTGGTGCGTGCCGACGACCTGCTGGCGGAGAAGCGCACCGGCAAGCAGGTGCTGAACGTCAAGCCCGGCGAGCGGGCGGCCTTGTGCGCCCCCGTCGATGGCGATCACGTCGCGATCATGGGCACCGGGCGCAAGCTGCTGGTGTTTCCGCTGGACCAGGTGCCGGAGTTGATGCGCGGCTCGGGCGTGATCCTGCAGCGCTACCGGGACGGCAGCGTGTCGGACGCCAAGGTGTTCAGCCTGGCTGACGGGCTGACGTGGCAGTTGGGCGAAAAAACGCGGACGGAAAAAAGCCTTCAGGGTTGGCTTGGCGATCGGGGGCAGGCGGGCCGGGCAGCCCCGACCGGCTTTCCCCGCAGTGGAAAATTTGCGATTTGACACCATCATTGGATTCTTGGGTCGACCCCGCCTACATTGCCCCCGAGTGAGCGGCGATTTGACTGTTAGGACGGGTCTCCATGGCGAAGCTGGCGGTCGTTGCCTCCTACGACGAACTCTCGGTGCGGCTTTATCAGCAGGAGCTGGTCGCCGGGTTCGGGCTGTATGCGCTGCGGGGCGAGAGCCTGGACGACGTCTTGCAGCAGGCGTGCGACTGCGTGGCGCGGGGCCTCGGAACCCGTTTCGCCAAGGTCCTGCGGTACCGTGCCGCGACCGACGATTTCCTGCTCACCGCCGGGGTCGGCTGGCGCGACGGCGTGGTCGGCCATGCCGTTCTCGGCACCGACCTTGCGAGTCCGGCCGGTTACGCGCTGCGCACCAAGCTGCCCGTCATTTCCAACCACCTTGCCAAGGAAGGCCGCTTCCGGACGCCGCTCTTGTTGGCGGAACACGACATCCATCGCGCCGTGAACGTGATCATCGAGGATGGGGAAGGCTTGCCATTCGGGGTGCTGGAGGCGGACAGCACCGACCGGAACGAGTTCACCGAGCGGGACATCGCCTTCGTCCAGTCGCTCGCCAACGCGCTGGGCGCGTCCGTCCGCCGTCAGGCGAGGGACGCAGCGCGGGACCGGCTGCTGCACGACAAGGACGTGCTGATGCAGGAGGTCCATCACCGGGTGAAGAACAGCCTGCAGTTGGTGCAGACCATGCTGCAGCTGCAGGCCCGCGGCCTCGGCGACACCGATGAGCGCGTTCGGCTGGAGGAGGCGGCGAGCCGGATCATGACGATCGCCGCCGTGCATCGCCGCCTGCACGAGGGCGAGTCGATCCTGCAGGCGGATGCGCAGCCGTATCTGGCCGGGCTGATCGACGACCTGCGCAGCGCGATGATCGACAAGGCGGACGCGCGGGCGATCGATGTGGACGTGGTCCCCATGACGCTGGCGGCCGACCTCATCACCCCGCTTGGGCTGATCACGACGGAACTGGTGACCAACGCGCTGAAATACGGGTCCGGCCGCATCGGGGTGCAAGTTCGCCGGGCAGCGGAGGGCGTCCGCCTGATGGTGGAAGACGAGGGGCAGGGCTTCGTCGCCGAGTTCGACCCGGCACGGAGCCGGAGCCTCGGCATGCGCTTGATCACCGCCTTGGCGCGCAACCCGGAAGCCGTGCAGATCGACCGCTCGGTGCCGTTCGGGCGCGTGGTGGTGCAGACGCGGATCGCCGCGTTGACTTGAGACCGCTCACCCCCGCCGGGCGAGGGGCGGGACGAACAGGGGCGCCGTGTCCCAGGGGAACAGAATCCAGGTGTCCTGCGCCACTTCGGCGACGAAGCTGTCGGTATGCGGCCGGCCGGCCGGCTTCGCATACAGGCACGCGAAGTAGGCCCGGGGCAGCCGCTCGCGGACCAGGCGGGCGGTGACGCCGGAATCGACCAGGTCGTCGATGATCAAGAACCCCGTGCCATCCCCCGCCGCGGTCGCGTCCTTCAGGATGAGGGCCTCGCCCAGGGTTTCCTCGTCGTAGGCGACGACCGAGATGCTCTCGACCAGCCGGCATTCCAGCTCGCGCGCGACGATGGCCGCCGGGATCAGCCCGCCGCGGGTGACGGCGACGATGCCGCGCCAGGGGCCGAGCGGCTCCATCGCCGCGGCCAGGGTGCGGGCATCGCGATGCAACTGGTCCCAGGTGACGGTGGCGTAGCTCCGGCCGCTCAAAACAGGCGTCCGCCATTGGGCACGAGCAGGTCGGGGCGGACCAGCACCACGTCGCCGTTCGCGTCGGGCATGCCGAGGGTCAGCACCTCGCTGTCGAAGCCGGCGATGCGGCGGGGCGGGAAGTTCACGACGGCGCAGACCTGGCGGCCGATCAACTGGTCGGGCTTGTAGTGCACCGTCACCTGCGCGGACGAGCGCTTGACGCCGAGACCGGGGCCGAAGTCGATCCACAGCTTGACCGCCGGCTTGCGCGCCTCGGCGAGCGGCTGCGCGTCGGTGATGGTGCCGACCCGGATGTCGATCCGGTCGAACTCGTCGATGGTGGCGAGGGAGGTCGGTTGGGTCATGGGTACGATCATGCCTGATGCGGGCCGGTTGCCAAGCCGCCAGGTGCATCGCATCGTTGGCGCATGAACGCACGCGATTTCCACCTCCCCGGCCGCAGCCCGGCCTACGCCACCTCCGCCATGGCCGCGACCTCGATGCCGGCCGCGACCCTGACCGCGCTGGACGTGCTGCGGGCCGGGGGCAACGCGATGGACGCCGCCGTCGCCGCCGCCGCGGTGCTGGGGGTGATCGAGCCGCAATCGACCGGGATCGGCGGCGACTGCTTCTGCCTGTGGGCGCAGCCGGGCAAGCCGGTGGTGGCGCTGAACGGCTCGGGCCGCGCGCCGGCCGCCGCCAGCATCGACTGGTTCGAGGCGCAGGGGATCGCCGCCCTGGAGAACACCTCGCCGCACGCCGTCACCATCCCCGGCGCGGTCGGCGCGTGGGAGACGCTGCTGGCGGCGCACGGGACCAAGGGCCTCGACGAGTTGTTGCAGCCCGCGATCCGGTTCGCCGAGGAGGGCTGGCCGGTGCACGACCGGGTCGCGTTCGACTGGCGGGAGGTGGAGGGCAAGCTGCGGCAACAGGGCGCGGCGGCGTTCCTGCCCCGTGGCGCCGCACCTCGGCCGGGGGACCGCTTCGTGCAAGCCCCGCTGGCCGCCACGCTGCGGACCATCGCCGCCCGGGGCGCCGCCGGGTTCTACGAGGGCGAGGTCGCGGCCGACATCGTGGCGACCCTGCGCGCCCGCGGCGGCCTGCACACCGAGGCCGATTTCGCCGCCGGCGATGCCGCCGAGTTCGTGACGCCGATCGGCGCGCGCTGGCGTGGCTACGAGGTGTGGGAGTGCCCGCCCAACGGCACCGGTCTGTTCGCGCTGATGCTGCTCGGCATCCTGGAGGAGTTCGACCCGGCCGCGGACGGCCCGCTGGGCGTCGAGCGCCTGCACCGCCACATCGAGGCCGCGCGCCTGGTATACCGCGACCGCGATGCCTTCGCCGCCGACCCGGCGCAGGTCGATGTCCCCGTCGCGCGCCTGCTCGACCCGGCGTACCTCGCCGGGCTGCGTGCGCTGATCTCGCCCGACCGCGCGTTGCCCGACCTGCCGGCGCCGGGCGAGGCGATGCTGCCGCCGCATCGCGACACGGTGTACCTGTGCGTGGTCGATCGCGACGGGAACGCGTGCAGCTTCATCAACTCGCTGTTCCAGAGTTTCGGCGGCGGCATCCTGGCGGAGCGGTCCGGCGTGATGCTGCACAACCGCGGCTTCGGCTTCCGGCTGCAGCGCGGCCACCCGAACTGCATCGCGCCCGGCAAGCGGCCGATGCACACCATCATCCCCGCCATGCTCACCAAGGACGGCGCGCCGGTGATGCCGTTCGGGGTCATGGGCGGGCACTTCCAGCCAATGGGCCAGACGCTGGTGCTGTCGAACCTGCTGGAATACGGCCTCGACATCCAGCAGGCGTTCGACCTGCCGCGCCTGTTCCCCTACGCCGGCACGCTGGAGGTCGAGCGCGGCATCCCAGCCGATGTGGTCGAGCGCCTGGCCGCGATGGGCCACCAGCCCGGCGTCGCCGTGCGCCCCCACGGCGGCGGCCAGGGCATTTGGATCGACCACGGGCGCGGCTGCCTGGTGGGCGGGTCGGACCCGCGCAAGGACGGCATGGCGTTGGGGTATTGACGATGGAACCTTGCGACCTGACGGCTATCGCCGCCCGCGCGCTGATCGGGCGGCGGGCCTTGTCGCCGCGGGAGCTGCTGGAAAGCTGCATCGCGCGGATCGAGGCGGTGGACCCGGCGGTGAACGCGATGGTGGCCCGCGATTTCGACCGCGCCCGTGCGGCGGCGCTCCAGGCCGAGGCCGCGGTGATGGCGGGCGGGACGCTGGGCGCGCTGCACGGCCTGCCGGTCGCGATCAAGGATTTGGAGCAGACCGCCGGGCTGGTGACGACCCAGGGCAGCGTGATCTTCCGCGACCACGTTCCGACGGAAGACGAGGGCACCGTGGCCCGCCTCCGCGCGGCCGGGGCGATCGTGCTCGGCAAAACCAACGTGCCCGAGTTCGGCGCCGGGGCCAACACCCGCAACGCCGTCTATGGCGCGACCGGCAACGCGTTCGACCCGGCGAAATCCGCCGCCGGGTCGTCGGGCGGATCGGCGGTGGCGCTGGCGTGCGGCATGGTTCCCTTGGCGAGCGGGACGGACGTGGGCGGGTCGTTGCGTAACCCGGCGGCGTTCAACGGCGTCGTCGGCTTCCGGCCGTCGCCGGGCCTGGTGCCGAGCGAGCGGCGCGTGCTCGGCTGGTCGTCCTTGACGGTGCACGGCCCGATGGCGCGCACGGTGCCGGATGCCTGCCTGATGCTGTCCGCGATGGCGTCGGACGATGCGCGGGACCCGCTCGCGGGCGCGGTGGACCGCCGGGCCGAACCGGGGCGGATGGATCTATGCGGCGTGCGGGCGGCATTCTCGCCGGATTTCGGGTTCGCGCCGGTGGAGCGGATCGTGCGCGAGGCGTTCGCCGCCAAGGCCGCCGCGTTCCGGCACGTGTTCGCCCGGGCCGACGACGCAGCGCCCGACTGCACGGGCGCCGACGAGGCGTTCGAGATATTGCGCGCGGTGAGCTTCCTCGCCAACCATCTGGACCGGATGCGGACCCGTCCGGGCGATGTCGGCCCGAACGTGCGCGACAACGTGGCCGAGGGGTTGCGCCTGACCGCGGCCGACGTGGCGCGCGGGATGGCGTTGCAGACGGCGCTATACCGCCGGTGGCAGGCCTTCTTCGCCGGCTACGACGTCGTCATCACGCCGAGCATCTCGATCACGCCGCGGCCCTGGACGGAGCTGTACCCCACCGCGATCGACGGCCAGCCGACGCGGACCTACTTCCACTGGCTGGCGCTGGCCTACGCGGTGACGTTGGCCGGCCATCCGGCGGTGTCGCTGCCGGTGGGGCTGGACGCGGCCGGGATGCCGTTCGGTTTGCAGCTCGTCGGCAAGCGGGGCGGCGACGCGGCGGTGCTGGCGGTTGCCGCCGCGCTGGAGGCGATGCTGGCCGGCGATCCGGTCATGGCGCGCCCGGTGCCGGACATCGAGCGGTTGCGAACGGCGCCCCCGATCGCCGGGATGCCGCAGTTCATGGGATTCTAGCCCGGGCCGGCGGCGGCGAAGGCGTTGAAGGTGATGAGGGTGTAGGTGTCGGCGACGCCCGGGATGGTCTGGACGCACTCGGTGACGAACAGGCCGGTGTCCTGCTCCGGTTCCAGGTAGAACTTGCCGAGCAGGTCGTACTGGCCCGAGGTCGAGAAGATCTCCGACAATTCGGGGATGCCGTCGACGCAGGTTCGGGCGACCCGGTAGGCTTGCCCCATCTCGCATTTGATCTGGACGAATATCGCGCGCATGGCCGCCAGCTTGGCACGGTTCCATTGCGGGCGCGAGCCGACTATCGTTTGGGGCCAACCAGCGGGAGACGCCATTTGCAACATCCACGGACCGGCGGGCGCGTGCTGGCGGACGCCCTCGTGGCCCAAGGCATCGGCCACGTGTTCGCGGTGCCGGGCGAAAGCTACCTCGACGTGCTCGACGGGCTGTACGACGTCCGCGACCGCCTGCAGCTCATTACCTGCCGGTTCGAGGCGGGGGCGGTCAACATGGCGGAGGCGTACGGCAAGCTGACCGGGCGGTGCGCCGCCGCGATGGTCACCCGCGGCCCCGGCGCGTGCCACGGCGCGATCGGGGTGCACACGGCGTTCCAGGACAGCACGCCGCTGCTGCTGTTCGTCGGCCAAATCCCGTTCGCCGAAACCGACCGCGACTCCTTCCAAGAGATCGACTACCGCCGCATGTTCGCCCCCATCGCCAAGTGGGTGACGCAGATCGACGACGCCGCGCGCATCCCCGAGCTGGTGGCGCACGCCGTCGACGTGGCCACCACCGGACGCCCCGGCCCCGTCGTGATCGCCCTGTCGGAGGAGATGCAGAAGGCGCTGGTCACGGTGCCGGACATCGGCCCCGCCCGCGTCAGCCGCGCCTACCCCGACCCGGCGGCGCTCGACGCGATGGCCGGCCTGCTCGCCCGCGCCACCAAGCCGCTCGCGATCCTCGGCGGCTCCTGCTGGAGCGAGGCCGGGCGGGTGGCGATCCGCGACTTCCTTCTGGCGCGCGACATCCCGGTCGCGGTCGGCTTCCGGCGGCAATCGCTGTACGACGGCACCCTCCCCAACTACGTCGGCGACCTCGGCGTCGGCCCCGACCCGGCGCTGGTCGCCCGCGTTCGCGAGGCCGACCTGGTGCTCGCCATCGGCAGCAGGCTCGGCGAGGCCGTCACCCAGGGCTACACCCTATTCGACCCGGCGGGCGCCGTGCCCATCGTCCACGTCTATCCGGACCCGGCGGAGATCGGCCGCGTGTTCCGCCCGGCGCTCGGCATCGTGTCCGACCTGAACGTGTTTGCCGAGCACGCCGCCCGCCTCCCGGCCGGCCCCGTCGCCTGGAGCGGCTGGACGCGGGAGTTGCGCGCGCTGCGCCAGGCCGGGCGCGAGCCGCCGGACACCGCCGGGCTGAACGTCGGCGCGGTGATGCGCGAGCTGGAGGGATTATTGGCCCCGGACGCGATCATGACCTGCGACGCCGGCAACTTCGCCGGGTGGCCGGCGCGGTTCCTGAACCTGTCCGACGGTCAGCGTTTCCTCGGCCCCTGCAACGGCGCGATGGGCTACGGCGTGCCGGCCGCTGTGGGCGCCAAGCTGACGCACCCGGGCCGCATGGTGGTCGGCTTCGTCGGCGACGGCGGCTTCCTGATGACCGGGCAGGAGATCGCGACCGCGTTCCACTACGGGGTCGCGCCGGTCGTGCTGGTGTTCAACAACCGGATGTACGGCACCATCCGCATGTACCAGGAACGCAGCTACCCCGGCCGCGAATCCGGCACCGCGCTGACCAACCCCGACTTCGCCCGCTACATCGAGGCGTTCGGCGGCCACGGCGAGACGGTCATGGACGCGGCCCAATTCGCCCCCGCGTTCCGCCGCGCGGTGGCGAGCGGCCGCCCGGCCGTCATCGAACTGGTGATGGACCCGGAGCAGATCACCAGCCGTGCGACGGTGGCGCAGTTGCGAGCCACGACGCCCGCGCCGCGGCGCTGAACGGGGAGCGCCCATGGAATACGTGCTCGCGGCCCTGGTGGCGGTGGCGATCATCGCCGTGTCGCTCGGGGTCCGCACCGTGCCGCAGGGCCAGGTGTGGACGGTGGAGCGCTTCGGCCGCTTCACCCGGTCGCTGAACCCGGGGCTGAACCTGATGACGCCGTTCGTGGAGCGGGTCGGCCACAAGATGAACGTGCAGGAGATCGTGATCGACATCCCGGAGCAGGCGGTCATCACCCGCGACAACGCGGCGGTGATGGTCGACGGGATCATGTATTACCGGGTGCTGGACGCGGGGATGGCGGCGTACGGGGCGCAGAACCTGGTGCAGGCGCTGACGTCGATGGCGATGACGAACATCCGCTCCGTGATCGGCGCGATGGATTTGGACGGCGCGCTGTCGGGGCGGGAGGAGATCAACGGCCGGCTGCTGGAGACCCTGGACCACGCGACCGCGCCGTGGGGCGTGAAGGTGAGCCGGGTGGAGCTGCGC
>JAABUJ010006656.1_pt1 | contig 11060 bp, 12 predicted proteins | sample 5559131 | NCBI WGS metagenome assembly JAABUJ01 (sample SAMN10711875, study PRJNA513366) | rock metagenome | isolation source: Antarctica rocks | place: Antarctica: Victoria Land, Mt New Zealand nord | collected 2016-01-07 | reverse complement strand
AAGACGCGGCTTCTCGTCGTCGGGGGGGTCTCGGCCGACACGATCGCGGAGTGGCGTGGCAGCGTCGTTCAGGGCTTCGGCATCGGCTCATCGCTGTTCAAGCCAGGCATGTCGTCCGACGATGTGGGCAAGCGGGCCCGCGCCCTCACGAACGCCCTGCGCGGTTTCGCCGAGCCTGACCGGGACGGGGACGGAAGCAGGGCCAGGTAGTCACGCCCGCGGATCGGCGCCGGCCTTTCGATCGCATTGGACCGGTCCGGGTCATCGCACGTCAACCGCGATCCCATGTGCCCGCGACCTCTGTACCCCGGTTAACGGAGTTCCCTGCTTTGCGGCTCCATGCTGGGGTTTCGGATCGCGCCGCGGAGGATCGGCATGAGGATGGTGAAGCTCGCGGTGGGCTGTGCCGTGGTGGCCCTGGCGGCCGGAAGCCAGCTGTCGCGCCTGCCGGTCGAGCGACGCGGCGAGCTCCTGTCGACCTTCCGTGGGCTCGTGGGCGGAGCTGCCTCGGCGACCCCGATCGTGGTCACGCTGCCGGTCTCGGCGACGTCCCCGGCCCGTTCGCTTCGCCCTGAAGCCGCGAGCCTCGGCCCGACCGAGGCCATCGGCCCCGATCGCGGAGGACAGTTCCAGACCACGGTCGAGATCGACGGCCAACGGCTGGCCGCCATGGTGGACACCGGCGCCACCTATCTGTCGCTCAGCTTCGAGGATGCCGACCGCGTCGGCATCCGTCCCCTGCCGTCGGACTACAGATACCCGGTCAGCACCGCCAACGGCCGCGCCTTCGTGGCCAAGGTTCGGCTCGGCACGGTGCGGCTCGGCACCATCACGGTGCGCGACGTCACCGCCATGGTGGCCGAGCGCGGCCAGATGAGCGGCAGCCTGCTCGGCATGAGCTTCCTGTCCCGCCTCTCCGGCATGAAGGTCGACCACGGCCGGCTCGTGCTGGAGCAGTAGCGCCGCGTTCGCGCTTCGACAGCATGTCCCGTCGTCCTTGAAGGTAATGCGACTTTACATTACACATCGGTCGGCCCGGAGGGTATACCATGACGACGTTGACCGTCACCACGCGAGGGCAAGTCACCTTCAGGAAAGACGTATCGAAGCATCTCGGCATCCAGCCGGGTGGCAAGATCAGCCTCAATTTGCTGCCCGACGGCCGGGCGGAGCTGAAGGCCGAACAGCCGCAAGGCTCTTGGACGGAGCTACACGGGCTTCTCAAGGGCAAGGGCAAGGGCAAGGGACTGTCGATCGATCAGATCAACGATGCGATCGCTGATGCCGGCGCCGCTGCCGGCGCCGAATGAAGATCACCGTCGACACAAACGTCCTACTCCGCGCGGTCATGGCTGACGATGAAGCGCAAAGCAAACTCGTGATCGAGACGATGGAACGCGCCGATATGGTCGTGATCAGCCTGCAATCCTTCTGCGAATTCGCTTGGGTACTCGCCCGACGGTACGCCGTGCCGCGCGCCGACATCGCCACGGCGATCCGCAGCCTGATCGGGACGCGCAACGTCGTGGTGAACCGCCCCGCGGTGGAGGCCGGTTTGAGCGTGCTTGACGCAGGAGGCGATTTTGCGGACGGCGTGATCGCTCATGATGGCAGCTGGCTCGGCGGCGAAAGCTTCGTCTCCTTTGACCAAAAGGCGGTGAAGCTCCTCGCCGCGCAGGGTCAGCCGGCCCAGCTTCTGCAGTGATGGGCGGTGACGGTCGATGGGCCTACCAGACGTCAGCTTCGCGAAGAATTGATGTCAGCCCGTCGGTGGTCGCTCGGCGATCGGCCGAGTTCACCGCCACCGTCGCGAACCACGGTCCATAGACTCGCAGATGTGCGCCAGCGACCCGCGTCACTGCAGCGGCGCGCCGTTCACCGTCACGGGGGCGTTGCCGCCGGCCGCGATCACCCAGACGAGGCTGCCGTCCGGCTGAGCTTTGCCCAGGTTCTTGGCCAGGACCAGGGGACCCAGCATCTGGCCCGCGCCGGGATCGGTGCCCGACGCCGCCTGCAGCGCCGCGATGGCCTTGTCGAGGCCTGTACCCGTGACGGTCACCTGCCCGTTCGGCGTGGGGCCGAGCGTCGCCCGGCCCTCGAGCTTGAGATCCAGCAGTTTCGAGGTCAGGCGGCTCGGCGCCAGGGTCACGGTACCGCCGGCCTCGGGCCAGAACAGATGACGGATCTTCGCCGTCTGCTCCGGCGTGAGGCCCTTGTCAGCCTTGGGATCGAAGTCGTTCACCGCTTCGGTCGCGGCCTCGCCGGCATGGAAGCCGTCGACGCCGACCGCGAGCGACAGGCTGGTGGGGACGAAATCCATCGACCAGGGCGGTAATTGGCCACCGGGGACCGTGAGACCGTCGTAGGACAGCATGCTCGACATGCGTCCCGTGGCGGCGAGGCCCTGCAGGTCGATCCCGCCCGCGAGCTTATGGACCGAGAAAGGCCCGATCGGCGTCGTCACGGCGAAGCTGTCGAAGGCCGCACTCTCCATCGCGGTCTCGGCGAACGGCAGACCGGCCCGCACCAGCGTCTTGAAGTCGTCGGCGGCTGCCGTGAGGCTGTCCCGATTCGGATGCGCGACCAGGAAGGCCCAGACATCGAGGATATCCTTGACGTGGAGACGCTCGGCCCCGACGTCGATGGTGCTCGACGGCGACGCGTAGCTGATCGGCGTCCCGGGCCGCACCGGCGGCGGCACCGCCGGATTGCCGATGCCGGGTCCCTCCGCGGCTGGCGGGGGCGAGGTGATCATGATGTCGGCCGCCGTGCCGGTCGCAAGGTAATGGCCCGACATCGAGACCGTACCGCCTTCGGCCGGAATGCTCTTCAGATCGAGATCGACCCTGTCGATCCGCCGGTCCTGGACCAGGTTGGGCGCTGTCTGCGCGTAGTCGTAACCCGTGTAGACCCCCTTGGATTCGCGGAAGGCGAAGAGCTTGGGATCGTAGATGCCGTCGAACGTCGAGGTAGCGGACTTGAATGTGATCGTCTGCTGGCCGGCATGCATCACCATGGGCGGAGAACTGTCGCTCGCGACCTTCCATGTCCCATCGTCGCGCGGCGTGAGCACCGTGGCCGACGTATTGGGGTCCATCGAGAGCCCGAAGCTTTCGAGACCCGCGAGCGCCCGCTTGAGATCGAACGTCACGACATAGGACTCGCCCTTGGGCACGACCGTCACGCTGCCGGGATCTCCGGGGGCAGGGTGGCCGACATAGCGCTCGAACAAGGCCGTCAGCCGTGCCGCCTCCTCCGACGTCGCCGGTGCGGCCTGGGCCGACAGGAGCGGCATCGCCGTGGCCATGAAACCCAGCATCAGCGTCTTCGCCATGGAAACCTCGCGATGGGCCGCACTGCGCCGGGACGGGCGGCGGACGGGACGGCCGACCATGGCCGCGACCGCGGCACCATATGGGCAAAGGCATGGCGCTGGAAGAGCCGCAGTGGGCCGTGCCGGGAGGCCCGATGCAACCGGGTGAAGGACGGCGCGTTGATGACGGGATGCCGCACGTCGGCTCCTGTTTCCCAAGCCGCTCAAGGGATCATCGAGCCATGGCCAGGGTGTTCCAGCGTGTCGCGCCAGGTCGCGCCGGTCGGGTCGCCCTTGCAGGACTCGCGCTGTTGGCCGGGCTTCAAGCGGCCGCCGCCGCGGAGGCGAGCGGGCTCGACTGGTTCTTCGCCTCGGTGTTCGGCGACCGACACGCCCAGCGTCGGGCTACTCCGGGGCAGATCCATGGCAGGGTCTCGGCCGGGTTCCGGGCTCGGTCTCTGACGGTCCGGCTGCATTCCGCCCAGCCCCGGACCGTTGCGGCCCAGGTCCCGACCAGACCCGGAAGGGTCTCGATCTACGCCGACTCCACGCTCCGTCCCGGCGATGCCGTGATGATGGCCGACGGGATCCACGTCTTCGCCGGATCGAATGCATGGCCCTACACGAACGATGACTTCGTCGGCTTGTCGGCGGCCCGGCACATGGACAGGGCGACCGCCAAGGTGTTGGCCGCGATCGATCGGCTGCCCCGCGGCTGAGGACGGTGCCGATCGGCCGTCGGGCCGAGATGAGGGGCCTGGTTCGCGGTCGCGGGAGCGGTTCGACAAAGTCGTTACCGGGGCGGCCAGGACGCCCCGAGGGTCTGGCCGGCGTTGCGGCTTCGTCGTGGCCCTTGTAGCTTTGCCTGCGGTCAACCTCTTCAGACGCCCTCGGGAAACCCAGCCCCATGCCTGCACTGCCCGTCCCCACCCTCTCGGACCGCCTCCGCGCCGGCGAGACGGTCGTCTCGGCCTGGGTCGGAACACCCGCTCCGGCCATGGTCGAGACCCTGCTCGGCGCCGGTTTCGACGCCGCCGTGATCGACATGCAGCATGGCGGCTTCGACGAGGTCTCGGCCGCGGCCGGGATCGCGGCGGCGGCGCTGGCCGGAAAGCCGGCCCTGATCCGCACCCCGGTCGAGGCCTTCCCGAGCGCCTCGCGCGTGCTCGATGCCGGGGCCGCGGCCGTCATCGCGCCGATGATCGACACGCCGGAGCACGCGCGGCGCTTGGCCTCATTCTGCAAATATCCGCCACTCGGCGCGCGAAGCTGGGGTCCCGGCCGCGCGACGGCGCTGAGCGGTCTCGCCGGGCAGGACTACCTCCTGGCCGCCAATCGCCTCCACCTCGCGATCGCCATGATCGAGACGGAGGCGGCGCTCGACGCCGTCGACGACATCCTGGCGGTGCCGGGGGTCGACGGGATCTTCGTCGGACCGTCCGACCTGTCGATCGCGCTGAGCCGGGGCAGCAGGCTCGATCCTTTCGCGCCCGAGGTCGACGCGGCGCTGGACCGGGTCGCGGCCAGAGCCGCCGCGGCCGGAAAATTCGCCGGGATGTTCTGCTTTTCGGGCCGGCAGGCCAAGGCCATGGCGACGAGAGGCTTCCGGCTCCTCACGATCGCGACCGACCTCCTGCTGCTCGGCGCGGCCACGAGGGCCGAAGTGGCCGACATGCGAGGCTGATCCGGCCGAGGGCGCGTCACATGAGCCAGTCGCCCCGGCACGACGGCCGCAACCGGGGAACCGGAGCCGCCGCGTCGGCATTCATATGGGACATTTCGTGAACACGAGGAAAGCGCCATGGCGACCGACAGCACCGAACACAATCCGAAGCTCGACGAGAACCCGGGATCCAACACCGTGAAGAATCCGGACGATTGGACCACCGGGAGCGAGCCGATGACGGGCGCGCAGGCCTCCTACCTGAAGACGCTGTCCGAAGAAGCGAAGGACGCGCAAGGCTACGAGGACGGCCTCACCAAGGCCGAAGCGTCGAAGCGCATCGATGCCCTCAAGAAGGCGGCCGGCCACTGAGTGAGGGCCATATGGCTCCGGAGTTCGATCGAGCCAGGGCGGAACGACGTGAGGCGGCCACTCCGGCGGGATCGGCACGCCGGGGGACCCGAGGAGCGGCAGGGTCGAGGTCTCGGGCCCAGACGGTACGTTGCGCCGCGATCGCCGCAACGGCGGTGCTGGTGGCCTTCTGCATCGAAAGCATCATGGTGGCTGCCGATATGCGGCGGTATGGCACGCTGTCGAAGCCCTCTTTCGCTCCCCCGATCTGGCTCGCCATACCGGTCTGGACGGCAGTGATGGCATTGCTGGCTTGGGCTTTCTTCCGCGTCCTGTGTTGTCCCGACTATCTGCCCGATCGGCCGGGCGCCATCCGGTCGTTCCTGATCATGCTGGCCGTGTCTGTCGTGTGGTGCTGGGCGTACTTCGTCGGGCGGCACCCGACGTTGGGTCTCGCGGCGGCGGCCCTGACGGCGGCGGCGGCCGGCCTGGCCGCGTGGCGTTTCGCGGTCATCGACCGGAAGGCAGGCTTCCTGCTGATTCCCGGCTTCGTCGCGATTCTCTTCGCAGCGCTGATCGAGCTCTCGATCTCGGTCAGGAACGGGTGAGCACGGACCGGGCACACGCCTGCTGGCGGTCCGGCACATGCGAAAGTCGCGGGTCGCACGGCCTTGCCGAAGGCGGAGCCGACCTCGGCCCAGGCCTTGCCATCTGACGCCGGGCTGCCCCGACGGGAGGTCAACCCTCGATCACGCCGATGAAGGGCAACTGACGATAGCGATGCGCGGCATCCATGCCGTAACCCACGACGAAGAGGTCGGGGCAGGTGAAGCCGATGAAGTCGGCCTCGATCGGCACGGCCCGCTTGCCGGGCTTCTCCAGCATCACGGCCAGCAGCACGCGGCGGGCTCCGCGCCCGAGAAGCAGGTCGCGGGCGAAGGCCAGCGTCCGGCCGGACTCGAGGATATCGTCGATCAGCAGGACATCGCGCCCGGCGACCACGGAATCGATGTCGCGCAGCACCGTGATCCGGCCCGACGACTCCGTCCCGGCCCCGTAGCTCGACAGGTGCACGAATTCCACCTGGGGCGCGAGCCCCGCGCCATGCAGCGCGCGCAGCAGGTCGGCCGCGAATATGAAGGATCCCTTGAGCACCGCGACTGCGAGCAGATCCTGCGGCGACACCGCCGCGATCTCAGATGCCAGCCCGCGGGTCCGCTCCGCGATGCGCATCTCGTCGAACATGGGCCTGATGCGCGGCTCGCTCTGCATGGTTGGTTCCAGGCCATTTTCCGGTCTTAGGTAGCAAATTCACCTAAGCCCATCTCCCTGAATAGGCTAGCGTTTTTCATACTGGCGGCGTGCCCGACCCCCCACGTCATCACCACCCTCTAAGCCAAGCGACGCCATCGAGACCACCATCCTGGCCTATCAGGGCAAACTCGATCAAGCCCGGCGCGACCTGGCTCACGTCAACGCGACGCTGGCCTTGTTCGCGAGCGACGATCCCGGCGAGGTCCGGGCGTATACCGACACGAGCCGCCTGTTCCGACGCGGCGAGATGGTGGGGCTGTGCAAGGCTGCATTGGCCTCCCACGGCCCTCAAGACACTCGTGAACTGGCAAAGCGCATCGCCGAGGCCAAGGGCATGGACGCGGCCGATCCGGTGCTCAGGAAGGCGCTGGCCTATCGGATCGTCCAGGCCCTCACGCTGCAATGGAAGCGGGGCGGGCTTGGGAGCGATGGGATCCGAAGGGGCGTGAGGGTGTGGTGCGTGAAGGCTTGACGGGGCGGACTGCTCCCGCACGCAATTATAGCCCCAGCCTTTGACGACCCCAGGCGATTAGATCGGTGTTGTGGGCCGTCACCCAGAAAATTCCGATCACGACTATCGCGAACATAAGATTACCAAGAGCGCCCTGCGCCGAACCACGCCACCAATGCCCGCCTTTGTCCTGGGCACTTCCGATCGCGGTCACGATTGCCGTCTTTGAGGTAGTGACGTCAGCCCGAAGGCTTCCAACAGCCTCCTGAGCTCCCGCCCTCTTCGCTGCTTCGATGTCATCGGCGAGATACCCTCGTGCGTAGAGGTCGAAGCGCGTTACAGCCTGCTTCAATTTTTCATCGAAGTACGAGGCCGGCTTCTGACCATACCACGCCTGGATCGCTTCGATCGTCGGATCGCCCATGCCCTCCTGCTTGCAGTGATCAATCCATTCCAGTCGCTCACGCTCGACGAGTGAAAACCCAAAGAGCCCGACGAGATCCGGATCGCCGTCCCCGTCGAGCCCTTTGAGTTTCAGAAAATGGCGGTAGCAGTCATCGGTTGTCGAAATCATCATTTATGTTTTTCGGACGCCTTACCCTCCCGAGAAAGGATCTTCTCACTCATCCTTGACGAACGGTAATCCGCATTTCCCTGCCTCACCGCGGACTCAATTTTTTCGAATCGCTGGATGATGGTTCGACCGCTGGCATCACGTTTGAAGACGAGCTTCGGGTTTGGAACAGCCATTCGCGTCTCCCTGGTTCGCCGTGCTGAACTATGGATCGGGGCATTTTCCCTTGCCGCATAACCACTGCGGTCAACATTTGGTACCGCGTTTTCGTTCGATCGGCACAGCCCAAAATGTGGCGCTTCCCGAACGCTGTAGCAGCGTGTGGCATCAGGGTGAACGAAGTCAACGGGCGGCACGCACATTGCGCCTGCGGCACGTTCGGTTTTCCAAGGGCGATTCGCGTCCTCAGTTCGGCCGACCGGTGGCGTGCAGTTAGGGATAACCGCTTTGCCCCGCGAGCCGCACAGGCTTGCTCCCCGTCTAAATGGCGATGCAAGCGGGTTGTGGGGAACCGATAGCGAATTCTCGCATCCATTCCTCAAATTTTCTGGATTTAGCTCTATCATTGATGCGCATGTGCCATTTCGTCAGAGCCCCGTCTGGCACGGCAACGCAAGATCGTATGCTGCTTCACCCGCCCGAACACAAAAGGCCGCCCCGAAGGACGGCCTCTGCGCGCATACTGGCTAGACAGTTCAACCTGAGATATGATTCGCACGAGGGCGTCAGATGCACTCAATCCTTAACTGCCACAACCTTAAAGCCTCAGGGCCATTCGAGCAATCCCCAGATGACCCCTTGATTTCGCGGCCAGGTGAGGCTGCAACCTAACACCGCATTTTTCTGCTGGCGCATGTCGGCAGCAGCATGACATGGGCTAGCCCCCCGGGACAGCCTCCGCGACGCGGCGGGGCGCGGTCGGGGGTTCGGCGAAGCTCACTGCGAGATCCTGCCCGTCGCGCGGCGGGGCCGACAACCGGCTATGGAACAGGATCGTTTCACCGGGGCCGATCTGGGGCTTCGGCGCCGGCGAGGTCCAGTGATAAAGCTCGCGCCCGCCCTCGTCGCGCACCGCGAAGCGCAGCAGCGGGACCGGCGTCGAGACTCGCCTGAGGTTGGTGATGTGGCCTTCCAGCGTCAGGACCGGAGCGCCGTCGCCCGTTTCGACGACCGAGCGGATCTCGCCGATCGCGAGGCCGCGCAGATTGACCGGGAGCCCCAGGATGGCGAAGAGCGCGGCACTCGGCGGGAAGGCCGCCACGGCAGAGTCCCTGCAGGCCAGGGCCGCCATGCCGCCCACGGACGACGCCAGGACCAGAGCGATCGCGGCCGCGGCTCCGAACCGATAGGGCCGGGCAGCGTTTTTCTGCCGGAGCTCACGCCGGGGTCCAGGGGCCGGGCCGGGGTGCCGCGATGGTCCGTCAGAGCGGGACGGCCCGTCGGCACGGGCGAAACGCGCTTCCGCGACGATCTCGGCGCCGGGCGGTGCCGGGATCCCACGTCGGCGGTCCGTGGTGTCCGGGGCGAGCCGCGGTTCCGCATCCGACGCGGAATGAGCCCAGGCGTCGCGGCAATGGGCGCAACGCAGGATGCGGCCCCGAGCCAACATGTCGGGCGCGAGTTCGTAGCCGCTCGCGCAGGTGGGGCACCGGATCAGCATGGACCGCCGCGCTTCGAAATTTGATCAGAGGTGGATGACGGCTCGGGAACGAGCCCGCCAGCCATGGGACCCCATCGTGGTTAAGGCGCGGTTAAACCGGCCGTGCTAAGGACTGCCGGGACGGGAAACTCATCCGGAGACGTGTTTGGTCCGCTTCGAGAACGTCGGTTTGCGCTACGATATGGGAGCCGAGATCCTCAAGGATCTGTCGTTCGCCATCGCGCCGCAAAGCTTCCAGTTCCTGACCGGGCCGTCCGGGGCCGGCAAGACCACGCTGTTGCGGCTGATCCTGCTGTCGCTGAAGCCGACGCGCGGCCTCATCACGCTGTTCGGCCGGGATGCCGCGACACTCGACAAGGACACGATCACCGGCCTGCGCCGGCGCATCGGCGTGGTGTTCCAGGATTTCCGCCTGCTCGATCATCTCACCACCTACGAGAACGTCGCCTTGCCGCTGCGCGTGCAGGGACGTGAGGAGGCGGCGTACCGGGCCGAAGTCATCGAACTGTTGCGCTGGGTCGGGCTCGGCGAGCGCATGCACGTCATCCCCCAAGTGCTGTCGGGTGGCGAGAAGCAGCGCGCCGCCATCGCGCGCGCCCTCATCGTACGGCCCGAACTGCTTCTCGCCGACGAGCCGACCGGCAACGTCGATCCGTCGCTGGCCCGGCGCCTGCTGCGGCTCTTCATGGAGTTGCACAAATCGGGGACATCGGTGGTGATCGCCACGCACGACCTTGCCCTGATGGACCAGTACAGCCACGTGCGACGCCTCGTGCTCGGCGACCGAAGGCTCTACGTCTATGACTGACCTCGCGGGCATCGGCGCGGCGCATGGCGACCCCGTGGGGGACGCTTCGCCGCGGCGCGAGGTGCCGCTCGTGCCCGCAGCCTCGATCGCGGGCCGCGCACTGGTGACCGTGATCGCCATCATGACGTTCCTGGCCTCGTTGGCGGCCGGCGGCGCCGAACTCGTCGCGGGCGCATCGCGCGACTGGCAGCACGACGTGGCGCGCGAGATGACGATCCAGGTGCGGCCCGTCGCGGGCCACGATGTCGATGCCGGGGCGGCCCGGGCGGCCGAGATCGCCAGGGCCGCGCCCGGGGTGGCGTCCGCCGAGGTCATCGACAAGGAGGCGGCCGAGAAGCTGCTCGAACCCTGGCTCGGCACGGGCCTCGACCTCGGCGACCTTCCCATCCCGCGCCTGGTCGTGGTCAGGCGGGGATCGGGGGCCGGGCTCGGCGCGGGTGGACTCGACCTGGCGGCTCTGCGCGCCCGCCTGGCCGAGTCGGTCGTGGGCGTCACGCTGGACGACCACGGCGCCTGGCAGGACCGGCTGTCGGCCATGGCCGACACGCTGGTCGCGATGGCGGTCGGAATCGTCCTCCTGGTCCTCACCGCGCTGGGACTGGCGATCGCCTTCGCCACGCGCGGCGTTGTGGCGGGCAATCGGGAGATCATCGGCATCCTGCACTTCGTCGGGGCCGAGGACCGCTTCATCGCCGGTGAATTCCAACGCCATTTCCTCCGCCTGGGCCTGAGGGGCGGCCTCATCGGCGGATGCTGCGCCTCCCTTGGCTTCCTGGCGGCCGGTCTTCTCACCGCTCGGGCGGCCAACTCGGCCGGTGCCGACCAGATCGAGGCGCTTTTCGGCACCTTCGCCCTGGGTCTGCGCGGGTACGGCACGATCGCGGCCATCGCGCTCGGCACGGCCCTGGCCACGGGGTCGATGTCCC
>JAABUJ010006655.1_pt1 | contig 11065 bp, 9 predicted proteins | sample 5559131 | NCBI WGS metagenome assembly JAABUJ01 (sample SAMN10711875, study PRJNA513366) | rock metagenome | isolation source: Antarctica rocks | place: Antarctica: Victoria Land, Mt New Zealand nord | collected 2016-01-07 | reverse complement strand
CAAGTCGGTCAACAACAGTCTACTAAATTTTTGGATTTGAGTCCACATAAGGATCCAAGATGCATCGTGACTTATACACCACTCTTGCGCTTGTCCGTTCTTCGGGCCGCATGGAATGATATCAATACATTTTAAGAAGGGACCCCTTCATCACATGACTAAATATATCATCGTGGCCTTCAAAGTACCGATTTTTGGATGCGTAGAATGCCCAAACAAACTCCGCATATGCTACGTCACTAAATTGAGCGTCGGTCTTGGCGGAGTCAGCTCAATTAGACCTATGAATTTCCTAGACCTTTCTCCTTCGACCCAACGGGCATCGGGAATACCAGGCCTTCTGACCTCAATATGCCAGGTCTTGTCCGTAAATTCACGATCTTTGCCGCTGTCGACGGCCTTGTTCTACAACCGGTAACTCAGCGCAACCAGCGGGCAACGCCTGCCTTGCGCATTGCCTACTCGTCCACGACATTGCCGCTCTAGCTTCTGTTCCGCGAAAGGAAGCATCTTCCGCTTCGTTTGACGCTCACGGCATTGTTGGTACTCGATCGTTCAATTACTAAGATAGCGCATTTTCTCACGTCTACGGGGCTATAGGACTCTTGAGCGTCGCCTCAAGCTCATATTTGATTTCCATATCCCGCCGGCAGCAAGTCGCTCTGATCAAAGGGTCACCTATCTACGTCATCACCGGACTAGCTCTTATACCGTTATCTTCGCAGAAAGATGCCGACGTGGAATTGACGAAGAGGGTCATACGGCAAATAGCGTCGAGACCGAACAGATACTCTCCAGGGCCTCTTGGAGTGATCTGGAAAAAGTGTATTCATTTACGCAGATCCGGGGGTCCACACCTCTGTTCTTCTCGCAACCACCCTACGCCTTCAAGCCGGTACCATTGTTGCAGCAGTCTGCTGAGACAAATCACGCGGCATTCAGACGTCACTTCGCGAATGTCGTAAGCAGGTATGGGGGTATGCAAGTATCATTACTAGTTGATAAGACAGGGGGCGAGGCTACAATTGGCGAAAAGTATGAAGCGCACACGAAGCAGTTGAATGACGAAGGGGGCATCAATGGAACCCAGATTGGCTTCGAGTGGTTTGATTTTCATGCCGTTTGTCGCGGTATGAAGTTTGAAAAGGTTACCCTACTCGTGGATGCGTTACAAGCACCGCTTGACAGGTTCGGATCAACGGTAGAGATAGGGGGAAAGCTCCTGAGGAAGCAGGTCGGTATCGTTCGGACGAATTGCATGGATTGCTTGGATCGAACAAACGTAGCTCAAAGTGCTTGCGCATCGCGCATGCTCGAGAAGCAGCTGAATGATGAGGATATAGTGATAGATTTGGAAAAGGGTCCCAAGACACAGTGGTTCAATACCTTGTGGGCCGATAACGGCGATGCACTCTCCAAGGAGTATTCATCTACTGCAGCACTCAAGGGCGACTATACTCGGACGAGGAAGCGTAACTACCGAGGCGCAATCAACGATCTAGGTTTGACATTAACTCGTTATTACACCAATATCGTTAACGATTTCTTCTCTCAGGCCGCAATCGATTTTCTCCTGGGCAATGTAACCTCGACGGTATTCGAAGACTTCGAAGCGGATATGATGAGTGCGGTTCCAGCGGTCTCCATGCCAAAAATTAGGGCGAGCGCAATCGATACAAGCTCCAAATTAGTTATTGCGGACCAAGCAGAAGACCTGGTCGGAGGTTGGACTATGCTCAGCCCGCAAGAGCCCAATACCGTCAGGACTTTCCCGTTCGAGGAGGTTGTCTTGTTGCTCACGGATGTTGCACTGTACGCTGTTCGATTTGACTGGAACACGGAAAAAGTATCCTCGTTCGAGCGAGTGGATCTTCGGAATCTGACGGGCTTGGTACGCGGAACTTATGTCACTTCTACATTCGTGGCATCCCAGATGGACGAGCAGAAGAACTGCGGCATTGTTATCAAATACAAGCCCGGCAAAAGAGACATGCAACGGAAGAACACACGCTCTTTGAACAGTGAAGTGGGAAGCGGAGACGACACAGGAGTTAAGTCGAGTCCATCCAGTCCGAATTACTTGCCGTCGGTTGGAATTGAAAGTGCACTGGCTCGGCCAAGTGGGCGCGGTAGTGGCTCTGAAACGAAGTATCTGGCATTCAAGAGCTTGCCTGCACGTTCTAGCATTGCCAGTGTGGACGGTCAAGAAGCGCCCATGTTCAGTGAAAGAAACCTGGTAAACAGTATCTGTCACGAGATTGAACGAGCTACTCCAGCCGGCCGTAATGATCAGAAAGCTGGAGAGACCGGCGGGAGCAAGCTTCCCATTGAGGACACCGCTATTATCTCGCTAGAAGAGGCCAAAAAGAGCACTGGCTACCTCGAACATTGGGGAGACATTCGCTGAAGAGGTTTGTGTGGGCATGAGGATGCCTATATCCACCGTTAGTTGGAAGAATGACTCACAGTCCAAATCCTATCTCGGGGCAGTAAAAGAATGAGATTGCTCATATCGTATGCAGTGGCGGCTTCATAGCAAAAGTCCCCCAAGCGTGTTTTCAGGTAAGTCGACGATGATACGCATTCACATGGATCTCCAGCCTTTGTTCGATTGACTTTGGGTTCTCGAACCACTTCAGACGCCCGTGTCTTACCTGTCTTCTTGATGATGTTTTCCCGTTCTTATCTACGTCGTTCAAGGTTCGAATGAATGAAGCAGCAAAATCGTCAACTAATACGATAGAAATAGAGCGTCACGCAAGCTTCCATGCCTCACATCGCTCAGTTGTGATCAACACACTGACCACTTCAATAAGAACATTAAGTTGTGGGATGTCATTTTGATCAAGCACTGTGTTAACGTGTTCTCATAACCAACATCGACTGACTTCAAGTACTTTCAGTTGTCAGAACGAGTATAACAATCCTGATGACCTCAGCGCTAGATACAAGAGTACGCCACATTTGACAGCTCTCCCCAGCAATCCTTCCGTATGCCATAGCACGACTGAGCCCGACGACAAGCAAAACTGAAGACTCGTATTTACAGCTGGTGACTCCGCATGCTTGAGCTTCCAGACCAACCTTTTCGGTGCATTAGCCTACCTTTACCAACAGCTGAGCCCGCAAAGCACTCTCCCACCGGTCATAGTCCCCGACAGAAAGCGTTGATTTGGCCTGAAAAGGGCTACTGCTGAATAGTAGCGCAGACACTTTGCCCTTTCACATACACAGCGGTTGAGCCTTTTGGACATTGCGGAGAAGTAGGGCCCTCGAGGGCTTGACAAACAACGTTGCCATCAACGGAAACTGGAAGGAAGCCTGCGGGACATTTTTCGGCAGCTGATTGACGAGCCACGATCATGTTATCGGCTGAGGGCGAAAGGGGCAGTCCGATCGCAAGTCCGAGGAGTCCGAGGGTAAGGAATAATAACGTCTGCATTCTGTCCTAATGTCTAAGATCTCATGAGCACTCGGATATCGAAGTCGCCCTGGGAATATCAGACCTCATATGGATCTCTTATGGCAGTGGATAATAAAGATGTGAGACTGGTGTCGTTGCGCCAGTCAACAGCGATATGAGGGAAACCTGAGATCAGCAGACTGTAGGACCAAGCTTCTTTCAAGAGCAGATAATCAAGAGAAGATCAAGTGAATAGCCACGACTCAACCGTGGGTGCCCAAACGAGTATCAGCAGGTAAACTTCGGTGCCTATTGACCATTAGCGGGCGCCGATGTTTCTATATTGAATGGCTTTCAGGCGACGACCGGTCAAAGCGTGGCGTCGATGATGAGATACGGGCGCACTTCAGAGGACTATAGGAGCAAAGATTTCACGAGGTTAAAACGCGCAAATGGAATTTTTGAGGCTGAAGCGCCTGTCGCGTACGGAGTAATTTGCAACCTAACAATGTCGGACTACCATTGCTATTATGTGAGGGAAGCGACACGGCCTGCGCGACAACGACAAACAAACGCACGACACAAGAGAGCCGAGAAGCAGCGCTTGGCCTACAGGAGGACTCGAGGAGGGTGGCAATCACGAGAGCTCCTATAAGGAATACACCAACATTCCAAAAGCTGACACCGTCCCATAGTATTTAACAGTAGCCCTGGAACGCACTTCACAGATTCTACCTTCGAACACAAGTCTTGACAGACTACTGTCTACTGCGAGGGTCCCAATCTCGGCGAAAGCAGAGAAGAGCTCACGCTTAGACGATCAAGTATGCTTCTTGGAACGGCCTGGGAGGTGTTGCCCGCGCTGGAGGTGCTCCTCGCGATGACACGCAGGATCGATCAGTCGAATGCTAATAGGGCCGTTCGTTGTACAACCGACGCCGATGCTCGTCCGGTTGGCTGATCGTCCCACTCTAAGCTGCAACGGACTGTTGGAGTTGAGGTTGAAACGAAGCGCGCTGACTAGAGCACGTGTAATTCGTTCGATGGGGCACTGGAAGCAATTCTGTAGCAGAGAGGACCTTCTAACCTTCAGTCTCCATAGCGTCCGCACTCGTTATGGAAGGTCTACCTAACATATTTGATGCTGTAGCACATCGTCCTTCAGGGGCAACACCGCGACGGTTACTGCTCGCAACACAGGAAGACAAGATAGCGGGATTTCATTTGCCAGCTATAAATGCCTTTCCAAGATTGTGCGTCAGCATTACCTACATCTCAACAGCTCGGCGGCATGTCAGGCATGCTGGAGGGCAAACCATCGACACTATGCTCGCGATGGTCTGTTCTTGCAGAAAAAAGAGGCCTGCAAGACAAGCGGGCTAGTGCCAAGAATGCGGAGATTAAGGGGTGTAGCTGGATCACTCACATACTATCTAGTATGTGATCAACTCGCTTTCCTCTTCTCTTCTTATTGCTTCGCGCTTTTGCCCGTCCACCCACGCCGTTCTTCCTGTCGCATAGATAGGAGGCGTTTTCGGCAACCTCGGGGTGTTCTGTGTTGGCTACGCAGCAGTCCTTGTTGCAGCCGATACCGCCCAAACGCATGTTTGTACATTTTTATCATAGCATCCACAAGCAGTAGCGTATCCTACAAAACAGGAGCTCGAGAGAGCCGGGGCGTTTGTGGGATGGAGTATCACATCCTAGGGTTATTCCTGGTGGTTTCTAGAGACTAGGGCTTCTTAGCTCCCTAAGTATCCCCTGACTGGGCGCATCTGGGGATGTAGAACAACCAGCGACACGGGAAATATCTCCATTCCAATGCTGTCCCAGCGGCGCAATCATTGCCGTGACTCTCGAGCTCGTGTGATCACGGAATCCGTTCCTTTGGTTGTCTGTTGTTGCTTCACAGGAGTCTGATTGTTCGCTCAAGGTACTAGCCGCCTCATGCCGATCCTTTGGCCGACCTTCATAACGGATACGTGCAGCAAGACGGTTCACGGGTCGAACGCGAAGAGACGTTGCGAGCTGCGCCAACCGACCAAGGGTGCGCGATGAACAGCTGTCATGTCATGCGTTTCCAGGGCGCAAGCGCTGACTGCATTCATAGCAATCATCAACACCTTGACCGCCTCGAACCTCGCTTGCGGCCGGCACATCAGCAGTGGCAAGTTCAATGAGAGCGGATGGGTCTGACTCGGCACGCGCTGAAAGTCAGCTCTCGAGTCCACCGGCCTTCCACGTCATAATCTTGGTGAGTGCTGGGAATGCCCGAGGGCGCAAGTGGAGAACGGAATAGGCGGGTGCGAGTCGCATATTGAGATATCCTCAAGGCTTCATATCGATAACGCCCGCATCTTGGTTGCAAGTTTGATCCGTGTCTCGGGTATCTGTCTGCATCATCCTGCAGCCTTGCTGTTTCCCCAATGCATGATCTGCCGCCGTAGCGCGCTTGCTCATCCTTTGTCTCCGTATCACGCATTACCGACTGACTTTCCTCTTCCAGGGTGCAGGGGGCGGTCCTTCTGAAGATAATGTAACGGGTTTGCTTGTCAGGTCGACCGCCACACAATGGGCGAAACGCTCCTTGTTAGCCGTCGACGCGGGCGTACACTTATCTGTTATCATCAAGATCCTTGAAGAAGATATACCGAGGGCCATTCGTAGGCCGGACCTAGAGGCAGACCCTATCTCGCCCGCACTAGGAAGGCAAAGGTCGAAGTCGAATGGCAATGGCACGATCCCACCACGAATGGCCTCTCATAAGTCCAACCCTTCTATAGGCACAGCCTCTCCGATAGCGAAGTCAGATGTCGAAGAACGGTTCAGGCTGGAGCTGACAACGGGGCCCTTTGCTGGTTACATCCTGCAGTCTAAGACGGCTAGAGCAAACGCAGTCCAGGTGCTCCGGGAGCTGATTCCAACCTATCTCATCAGCCACCCACATCTGGATCATGTCGCGGGCTTAGCGATCAACACCGCCTCATTCCAGCACACAGCAAGCCGGAAGGTGATTGCTGGACTGCCTTCCACAGTCGAGGCAATCAAGGAGCACGTCTTCAACGATATAATGTGGCCAAATCTGTCGGACGAGGACGGGGGTGTAGGTCTAGTCAGTTACCAACGCCTGCAAGAAGGTGACAATGTAGCGGTGGGCTTCGGGGAAGGCCAAGGCTATATTGAAGTTTGTGACGGATTGACCGTGAAGTGCCTGAGCATAAGTCATGGCAAATGCTCCCAGAATCACACTCATCGTGGGAGTTATCCTGCCGTGACGGACCACACTCAGCAATATTCAACCTCCAGAAGAAGCTCCAAAGTGCCAACACCTCCACCAATCACACACGACCGCAACTACGGATACCATGGCAAAAGAGGTTGTATTATCGACAGCACGGCCTTCTTCCTCCGAGATGAAAACTCGTGCAAGGAAATCCTCATATTTGGTGACGTCGAGCCAGATTCGATCTCACTATGTCCTCGGACCATCCATGTCTGGTCCGATGCCGCACCCAAAGTCGCCAGCGGCACGCTTACCGGCATCCTGATCGAATGCTCCTACGACGACTCCCAACCCGACAAAGCCCTCTTCGGACACCTCAACCCCAAGCACCTAATCGCAGAACTACAGGTCCTGGCCGAAAAAGTCGCGGCTCTCAAACCCAGCGAGGATCCTTTAGCCCTCCGAAAGCGAAAGCGTCAAAGCAACGGCCATATCATCCCAGAAGACAGTGTCCCCCCTCCATCACCCGTCCGCCGCGGCCGCAGCAACACCCACACCACCCGACGAAGAAAACGGTCCAGTATCAGCCCGGCGTCGAAGCCTTCCGAAGACCTATTCATCTCAGCAGGATTTCACGATGCCGGCATAGATGGGACAGTGTCAGATGATCACCAGCGGCCAGTACCCCAAGGCCGGCGGCAGTCACTGGTAGGGGCTTTGGAGGGTCTTCGTGTCATTATTATTCATGTCAAGGACAATTTACGGGACGGGCCGAACATCAGGGACACCATACTGGCGCAGTTGATCGGTTATGAGAAAGAGCGGCACCTAGGGTGCACATTTGAGATTTCCAAGAGTGGGACTTCGTTCTGGCTTTGAAAGCTGTCGATTTTCATCTCTCTCGTATACCTCTACATTGACAAGCATCCACCGTTCTATTGACAATGATTACATCCGAGGCGGATGCGGTCAAAGGAGGAGGTTCTCTGCTCTAGGCAGTTTCGTTCGGTGTTTGAGGCAATGTGCGTGGGACTCCAGGGATGGTACCGCTGGAAATACCGTCATGACCTTGTTTACTTTGCGGCATCTCGAATTCGGTCAGTTGGGAATGTCAGGCGGGGCGCTGCTTGTTGGGGGGTTCGGAAACCTCTTGGGGGGATTGCAATGCTCGAACCAATTATTTGCCTTGGACTCGTGTGCCTTGTAGCAGGACAAAGCAGGAAGTCTGATGCTGGAAGTGAAGGACCTGATGGATCCCGCACGGATTTGGGCTTCGATGCTGACCCAATACTGATAGCGTTCTCCATGTTATCTGCAGAGATGGACCTTCTGTACATAGGTCACCTCAAGAGTAAATCATTGTACCAAACCTTTTCTAGGGGAGCAGGCTTCATCCATGGCTACCGAGTCGAACCAACTCCAGATGGCCACTTTTGTACTTCGATCGCAGATCTTCACAACACAGCAGAGTCGCTGATACGATGAGACGTATGTTCGTGATGGATTCTCGAGAATATAGACACCACTTCCTGAAAGATTCCGACCCAACCTCTGAACCCCGACCCTCTATGCTCGTCACACATGCCCATATCCCAGACTCCTTCGGCTGCAACCCCATTCGCTCTGAATGCCGGTCAGGAAACAAATGCCCCGCTCCGCCTCGCCCCGCCCCGTCCGCTCCCCGCTCCATCTGTCCAGCCCACCCAGCATCATCCGTCGGAAAGTCGTCAATCAGCGCCCCCGGGTATCATGCTCGTCTCTCCTCCGCTCCGGTTCATTCCCAACCGCGACATCATAGCTCGGCACCGGTGGGCTCGGCTCCCCACTCTGCATCAGCGGTCTCCGCTCATCGTCCGTCTCGTCCGAGTCCCTTCTCCGCATCGACCCCTCAGGCGATGTGTATTCAGGCGGGAGCTCCGCATACCCCTCCTGTGTATCGTTCGGGTGGCTGAAAACTTTCGAGGGATGGATAGGTGACTCTGATGACCTTCCCACACTGCGACTCGTGCCCTCGCCCACATCCTCATGAGACGGAATATGCGCCAGTTGTGCCAGCGAGATCTCCGTCGGTGAGCGCACCGGGCCAGGGCTCTGGGGCGGACCGAAACGGGTGTTGCCGCTTCTTGACCTTGCGTGCGCAGCAGTGCTATAGCTGCTTGGATTCGTCTGTGCGCCATCCCGGCCCGCTTCAAGTAGAATGCTGCCTTGCTCGCTACCGTACGGAGGTGGTGGCGCAAGACTGCCGGTCATAGGCGCAAGACCCCATTTCTTGACATTGGCCTCGATGAAAACGAAGCCGCTTTGGCCGAAGTTGACGTGCACGGTGCAGGGCCCTTGCGCGCCGACGGTGGGGAAGAAGTTTTGCGATTTGAGGCCGTGGGTCACGTCATCAAGCTTTTTGCCGTTGCGTGTGAAGAATACGGTGCCGGTACGGGGACGGTAGCCGACACCGATGACGTCGCCTTGGACATATTCAGGACCGTAGGGGGTGGGGGTGAAGGGTTGGTTGTAGCGGCGGTGGCCGGTGGAGGTGTAGGCTAAGGAGGATTTATGCCAGCCTACCCATTTAGCGGGATGGTTGAAGAGAGTAAACTGCGCTTACCAGGTAGTCTGAAGAGGGGATACGGTTTGGTTGTGACGCCAATACTGATCAGGGTCGAGTCCGGCTTGTCGTAGAGCTTGGCTTCCCAGTAGTATACCTCGTTCTGCTTCGGAATGGGTAGGTTGCTCTGAACGCTGCATTCGGAATCGAAAAACTCGATCTCCGTCCGTCCTTCGACGAAACAGTTTGCTATCTCTAGCTCCGGCTCGAACTCCCATGCGGACACGCCCTTCTCTTGTATTGCCAAGAATTGCGATAATGATATGTCGGTTTGCATCGTTTCGGGTGGGTTGGCTTGGATGAAGGCTAATACGGCCAGGCCTGTCAGCCATCACCCCTTCGTCAGCGTGGAAGCCTGCTTCGTCCGTACCTTTTGCCCTCATATACTCCACTCGTTGTAAGTCGTCCATGTCCTCCAGCGCCTCCGCCTCTTCTCGCGCGAGCGCCTGCTCATCGTCATATTCACCAGGCCTCCCTATCCGATCCAAGAATATCCTCCCACGGCTGGTGTATCTGAAGAAGTAGAAGATGGCGAATATCAGGACGACGAAGGCAGCACTTCCGAAGGCGGAGAGCATCCCAATGAGGATGCCCTTGCCTGTAGAATCATTGTTGCTGCTGATGTTGATGACGATGTTGGTGCCTTTGTGGGGCTGTTCTCGCCATGGGGGATCGGGCTGTAAGGACGTTGGGGAGTTGGGCAAGTATGACGTTGAGAGCGTATTGGAGGAGGTGGTTGGAGCGCGCGCTGCCATCTTCTAGGCCTGTTGTGTAGGCATCAAGCGAAATGCCGAAGAGGGGGGACAACGTTGTTGCATGAATGAGAAAGAAATGTTGGCCTTGCTTCGCTGAGCTGAGCAGGTGGCACAAGATCGGATGATGGTCACTCCCAACTGCCCAAGATGGATGCGGCGGGGACTGCGCTTGCTGATTCCAAACTAAGCGCTCGCTGGCTGATGCTTGGCGCCAAGCAAGCGTCCCCAGTCCGGCACAGTTCTGGCAGTTTCACTCAGTCTCATGTCCTGAACCACCTATGCGACTGTACGACTCCACGAGTGGACGCTGTGGTGCTTATGTGGTACTAGACTTACGAAGAAGGCGTATGGCCCCACCATGAAGATCGATCCTAGCAACTCACGGCAGCGTCGCTGCGGTTCATGGTCGCCATCGCAATGCTTTCGCACATGCGCGCTCTTGCTACATCTGAAAGATCCTCCTCAAGTCCTCGAACGGTCTCGCAGCTGTAGCCCTACCGTACCACCTCCTCACGTCTCCGGAGTCTCTACACCTTCACCACGCTTGCCTCTCTCTTCCAACCGCGTTTTGGTCTTTGCCTTAGCCTCTCCCACCCACGTATCATAAGCATCGGCCCCCTCTCGAAGCTTCGACCCGATCACACCCTTCAATACTTCCCCAATGAATCCTACGAAGTTGTGCCTCCTCAGAGCGTTCTCCCACTGCCACCCATTCCTCTTCTGTTCTTCCCGATACAGCCAGTCTTGATCCCCAATCGCTTTGGCCCGTAAGCGCAAGTCCCGCACCATGGCTAGCAAATTGAAGCGTATCTCATTCGGAGGGTATCGTTCGATGCGCCGTCGCAGCACGGGTATCACTTTGTCCGGAAATTCGTCGAAGGTACAGTCGCCGTGGGATATTGGAGCAGGCTGAAGGCCATCGAGTTCGTAAAGCTTCTTGTTGATGGGCGTGTAGGCGATAAAATGATAGACATCATCCTCCTCCGTGGCCAGGCGCTGTGCATCGTCGATGAAGGGGGACGAGCGGGCGAAGGAATTGTGCACATCTCGGATCAACTCCGAATTCGAGAGAGCCTCCCCAC
>JAABUJ010006654.1_pt1 | contig 11065 bp, 18 predicted proteins | sample 5559131 | NCBI WGS metagenome assembly JAABUJ01 (sample SAMN10711875, study PRJNA513366) | rock metagenome | isolation source: Antarctica rocks | place: Antarctica: Victoria Land, Mt New Zealand nord | collected 2016-01-07 | reverse complement strand
TGCCGCCGCGTCCGAAGGCCAGGATCGGCGCGACCAGCAGAACGGTCGGCACGGCCACGGCCATAAGGTGCATGCTTGGGTTATGGACCCCACGCGCCAGGCTCGCGCAGGCCCACAGCGATACGACAGCGACCCCGGCCGCGATCCACTGAGGGACCGTCAGCCGCATGAGGCGCAGGTTATCGTTCAGCGATCTTGGCGTTTTATGGCTCATGAGCCACCCCGTGGGTACGTGTGTCCATGTAGCGCGTGGTGCATGACTTCCTTGCTTACGCCAGCCTCAAACGCTAGGCGCTTCTGTGTCACGCCCCCCGCCGCGTAGCGCGCGCGTGCCGCTTCGACGGTGGCAGCGGTCATGACGGCCCGCCAGTGCCCTTCGCCCGCATGGGGGGCGCGGCGTCCCTTCCGCGCGCAGTCTTCGATGTTTTGCGCGGTTGTTCCCTGCCATAAGTGGCTAGGTCGGACGCACGGTGGGTTATCGCAGGTATGGCACACGAGTAGTTCCCTATCTAACGCGCCGTGTTCCAGTAGGTAGGCGACGCGAGAGGCAGGGATAGTGTGACCCCTACCGTCGTACATAACCCATATCTGGGCGTAGCCATTTGTGCTGATATGACCTGTCCATAGCCAGCATCCATCACCCTTGCTGACCCGTGCCCAGAAGCGTACGGCTAGCGCTTCTGGGTCGTAGACATCGGTGAGCAGTAGTGGCGTCCGGTGCGCCATCTAAATGCCCGCCCCAATGGCTGCGAAGCTGGCGATCAGGACGATAGCCAGGAACGCCGACCCCAGGATCTCGGCTTTGTGCCCGCGACTGAACACCAGCGCGCACGCAGCCGAGATGATGATGATGGCGATTAAGGCCGGGCTTATTTCCCGAATGTACCCCAAAGCCTTGTTAGCCGCGTCCCCAAAGGCCGATGCGATAACGATAGCCGATGCGGTGTGTATGTGCTCCATGGTTGTCCGTCCTCCCCGTATGCTATGGGTGTCAAGAGTGCATCGTTTCACATATAACGGCACTCATAAGCATTATTGTAATACTTTAGAGCATTAATAGTGCCCAATAATCTATACTAAGGGAGGTTCGTTTGTGGCAAGACCGAAAGGAGACAAGCAGATGACGTATCGTACAGCGGTCCGGTTCCCGGCCGAGGCGGGTGAGGAGTTAGAGCGTGTGGCGAAAGAGATGGGCGTCGCCCCGGCCGTCGCGGTGCGCTTGTGGGTGATGGAGAAGTTGCGCAGCATGCGGAACACGACGCCGGCCACGACGGCCAATCATCCAACCCCGCCGAGGTCTGTCTCATGACAACGGTCTCTGACACGCCCCACCTTAGCGGGGAGCGCGCGTGATGCATACGAAGACCGTGGCCCTGCGTGCGGCCATCCTGGCTGTGCTGGATGGCTACACCTCCATCAATGTCCGTAGCCTTTGCTACGTGCTGGAAAGCACGCAGGTCATCCATAAAACAGAAGCCGACTTCGATAAGGTCGAGCGTCTTGTCGTGGACCTCCGGCGCGAAGGCCTCATCCCCTTTGGCAAGATTAGTGAAGGACATCGCGAGCGCCTCGTTCCGCCCACCTACGAGTCCGTCGGCGCGTTTTTGACCATGGTCAAAAATCACTACCAGCGCGATATATGGGCGACGCAGCCCTACCATGTCGAAGTCTGGAGTGAGAAGAATGGCCTGAGCGACGTCATATGGCCCGTGTGCAGCCGCTACCGGGTACCCTACGTTCCGACCAAAGGCCAGCCCTCCATCACACTCCTCTACAACTCCGCACAGGCGATGATCGCGAGCGAAAAAAGAACACACCTCCTCTATGTGGGCGACCATGACGCGACGGGCCTGAACATTAGCCGTGTGATTGAAGAGGAGTTGCGTGAGTTCGGCGTGGACGTCACCCTGCACCGCGTGGCCGTGACCCCACAGCAAATCGCCACATACAATCTGCCCACACGGCCCGGCAAGCAGAGCGACAACAAGCACGCTGCGTTCGTGGCCGCCTATGGCCCAGATTGCGTAGAAGTGGACGCCTTGCAAGTCGTGAGTCAAGACCTCCTGCCCACCCTCATCCGACAAGCTATCGAGCCGCTCATCGACTGGGATCCCTGGACCGCCGTCGCCGACGCGGAAAATCGCGACGGCGCGCGTCTCGACGCCATTGTCGCCCAGGCTACAGACATCGATGGGCGGTCGGCCTGACGGCGACGGCGCGGACGTTTGTTCTAAGCTGAAAGGGGCAGAGCGATGGGGCAGGGGCGCATACGGACGCGCCCCTGCCCCATCGCTCTTTAGGCGCTCTGCCCCCAATCATACGTGTCCTCTTCCTTGCCCGCGCCATGGGGCAAAGATGCCAGCGGACGGCCAATGACCTCGACGCCAACGGCGGCCAGGCCTTTGTCGGTCACCGTCGTTTCAAAGCTTACGCGGTCGCCTTCCTCCAAATCGTTGAAGCGTAGCCCACGCTGCAAACCCGTCGCATGGAAGAAAATACTACTCCTCGTGCCATCGACGCGAATGAAGCCGAACCCGCGATCCGTCAGGCGCTCTACCGTCCCCGTCTGCTGTGTCATCGGTCTGTCTCCTCTTCCTGCTCTTGGCTATGCTGGCTGTTGGTGACGTCCGCGCGCTTCCGCAGCACGCGGCGTATCCTGGCCGCGATCTTTGGGTCGATCTTGACCGGCGTGCGTGTGGGCGCCAGACGGCCCCAGCGTACGACTAGCTTCTCCATGGATTCCTACCGACGCCCTCTATCGGTCGCCCGCCGCCCCCTGTTGATGGAGTACGCATACAGTCTAGAACATATGTTCTAGACTGTGAATAGGTCGGTGATAGCGGTCGTTAGCATGGGTCGCGGCGCTCCTTCGGTTCCCGTGTACCGGGGAGGCCCGCATGGGGGATAGCGCCCTCTCCGCGTCAGCCTGCGCGCCCTGTGCTACCCGGCCTGATCCCAGTCGTACACGCTGTCCTCGTCATCCGCCGCCCGTCCTGCTGCTAGCGGCCACCGCCCCGGCGCGGGCTCCTCGGGGTGCCCGGCCTCATCACGGGCGTTGAGCGCATCAGGCGCACGCTTGATGCGCTCAACGCCCATCGCGACCGCGCCTTTGCCGCGCCCATCATCCGCGAGCGTATAGCGCACGAGGTCGTCTTCTCTCAGCTCCTCGTAGCGGACGCCGACCACCTGCGCGGCGTGAAAGAAGAGATCTTTCCGCATAGGACCATTTGCGCGGGTGGGCCGGATGAAACCGAAGCCACGATCGGTGATGAGTCGCCTGATGGTCCCCTCGCCGCGCGCGGCGTCGCCCCAATGAGGCATGTTGTCGTCGGTACACATGGTCCTTCCTTGCTTGCTTCTGCTATTTGTACCCGCTATCAGACGCGGCGCGGCAGTGGCCCCGGCCGGAAGGGCGGGGATGAATGGGCGCGCGGTAACGGTGGCGGGCGGAAGCCTACACGCACGCCGCCAGCGACGGGAGAGCCCGGCGCGCGGCCCACGTCCTGCACGGCCAATCCCAGGGCGGTCACGAGGTCGTCGTGCGTGCCGACCTTGAAGGCGCCGTATTTATCGTTGGCGTCCGGATCAACCCGTAACTCGTAGTCCATGAGTTCCTTGGCCAGCGCCGTCGCCTCGTCCATCTTGGGCAATAAGATGCGGTCCGTCTGTAGCAACGCCTTTAGTCGTGATACGAGCCACGCCTTGCCAAGCGTGATACGCCCGCCGTCTTCCTCAGTGCGGCGATCGCCGTACGTGAAGTAGACCGGGCGCACCTTGACGCCAGTCTGTGCCAGGATATCGACGACGGGCTGGCCCACGCCCGTCGCATCGACGTAGACCTTGAGCCCCAACGCGGCTCCCGGCTGCCGCCCCGCCGCCGCCCGCGTGCGGACGCCCATGATCACCTCGCCCAGGCGCAGGGCAACCTTGGGGTATGGCGTGCCCAAGGGCAGGCGCTCCAGACGATGAATGATGTGATAGTCCGTGCGCCTGCCCCTCTCGTCCATTCGCCACTCGATCTCGTTGACCGCGATTGCGGACGGGTCAACTTTTTGCCCGATGTCCATGCCGATTATGACAGGTCCTATCGCCCTACCCTCCGTTTCTGTTCCTGCTCTCAATGGCACGCTAAACAGCGGCGCCAGCCATCCGGCTTGTACCCCGTGTTGGTTGATGCATCATAGATCCCACACCTCAATGTCTTCGCGGAACGCATTTTCCACCTCTTCACGGCTGAAGACTTGCGTCTGGGCCTCGCTGAAATGGCACATGTATTCTTGGTCATACCACCACGGCCCCATGTTGCGCCTCTCTTCGGCGAGGAAGTCCGGCGAAATCCTGGGGCATAGCGGCGCCGGGATTTCAAACTTTTGCCAGTTCTCCTCTGAACGCCACGCATCGTACAGCCAGCCCCGCGTCCCGTGGGGCGTCGACAGCACCACCAAGCGGCCGCCACTGACGGCCAACATGGGGCGTACGCTCATGTACAAAGAATCCGCGACCCACGCTGCCTCATCAATGACCAGAAGATCGACGCCGCTGTACCCCCGGATGTTGGCGTCTGTCGATCCAGGCAACGACACGATGCGCGACCCGTTGTCGAGCGTCAATGTCAACGCTGTTTCGGACTCAGCGGTCACAGGGCGGCCCAGATCTTTGTACGTCGCCATACATTTTTTGAACAGCTCGCCGGACTGCCGTAAACTGGGGCTCAGTAGTAGGACGAGGCTTCCAGGGGTGTAGAGCGCCGTGTGCAGAGCCAGGATACTGGTAATCGTGGACTTCCCGGATTGGCGACTACATAGCATCAGCACGCGTTGCGCGGCGCTACGGAGAGCGTTAGCCTGCCAAGGATCGGGTATGATGCCCACCTGCTCAGCAAGCAGCACGGGATCCAGCGCACGGGCCAGGTCGGCAGCAATGGGCGACACAGCCATTAGGCCACCCCTATCGCCGCCGGCGCTTCTAGGGCAATCAGGGCAGCCGTCACGGCTCGACGCGCCTCGGGGTGGGGCGCAAGGGCCATGAGTAGCGCCGTGCGCACCTGGAGCCACTCAGGGGCCATCAGCAGATTGATCTGCGGCCGGTCATCGAGTTGGCCCAGGAGCTTCGCCAGGAGTTGCGTCTGTCCCGTGAGTTGCTGCGCGGTCTTCAAGACCAACTCACGGGGATCGGCGTACTTCGTATCCCACCGCTCGATCATGACGCCGCCGCCCTCGGCCAGCGCCAACAGACGCGCGAGCGAGTCCTTCTTGCGCGTCGGCTTGTCGCCGTTGCCTTGCTCCATATACGTCACGAGGATGTCGTCGGCACGAGGGCCGATGTCGTAGCGCGTGGGATCGTCGGCGTCGCGTAGCCAGCGGTCACAGGCGTCGAAGAGCAGGTTAACGCGCTGGAAGCACCTCCCGAGTTCTTCCATGACATCAAGGGCGTGCGCCTCCTCGGCGGCGGTGCGCTCCTGTACCGCGACGCCGACGGCCGCGACGTGCGTTTCATGCGATTCAGCCTGCCGTTGTTTCGCTTCGGCGAGCACCACGGGAAGGTGATTCGCCTTGTGGCGCTGCAACGCGGCGAACGAGATAGCGAATCGTAGCGCAACATTTCGCATCGCCTCGCCAGCGACGAGCGCACGGTCAACAGCCGTGCGCTCAGGGTGGTCGCAGACGCTACAACTCCTGGGCATCGCTACTCCTTGGTCTGGGAGGCGGCGAGGGCGAGGTCCTCAAGCGCCAGGATCTTCCGCCCGATCGGCGACGAGCCGAGTAGTTGCCGCCGATAGGCCGGCGTCAGGGGTTCGCCGCGGTAGGGGAAGCCGGTTGAGCGCAGATGCTCATCGACCGCCAGGTGCTCCACCATATTTTCGAGCACCATGATCTGGCGACCCAGCGGTGTCAAATCGAGCAATTGTCGCCGGTTCTCCAAGGACCGGCGGTCCTCGGGGCTCATCTCCTTACCGCGATACGGCCCCTGGTCGTCACGCGGTTGCGCTCCCGTCGCGGTCGCGAAGGTGACGGTCGCGGGAGCACCCTCAGGCCCATGGGACGAGAAGGTGGCCATCACGCCGTCCACCTCATCCCGCGTGAATCGGACATCCTCCGTGGAGGCGAAGGCCACCATAAGACGGTGCAATTCTGGGCGCGTGAAGGTCGCGCCTTGCTTAACCTGGACCACCAGGCGCGTGATAAATTGTTCAAACGGCGTCTTGGTCTGTGCTATCGTGGTCATGCCTTGTTCTCCTCTTTCGCACCCGACTGCACATGGGCGTACGCGGAGACGAGTATTTGATCGAGGGTCGCCTGGGCATCCGACGCGCGCTGGTCCGCGTCACGACACCGCCCCTCGGCGGCCTGGAGCGCGTCCTCGCGCGTCGGTATCTGGTCGCGCCACCACGCCGCCGCAGCGTGCACCACTGCCGTCTTGCGTGGGTCGCCGCTGGCAGCCGCCTGCTCGATCGCCAGCGGCGCACGTTCTCGCGCGTCCTCTAGCGCTTGTCCTGCGACGCTGCGCTCGGTCTGTGCGGCCTCCACTCGCGTCCTCGCCCAGTCGAGATTTTGTTGTGCGCGACGAACCTCCATCGCCAGGTCGTATTCTGCTCTCGCCGCTAGTTGCTCCTGCACGACCAGCATCCCTTGCCAGTCACAGCGCTGGGCCGCGGCGCGATACTGCTTAACCAACTCCTGCCTGGCAGGTGGTACATCTGTGATTTGCGTCATCTCTGATGGCTCCTTGTTGTGTCTCTCACCGGCCGTTTTAGCGCGGCGCCGGCGTGTTAAGCACGGGCGAGAGCCCGAACACCGATGGGGCGCCCGATGTGAGGGTATGCACCAGCTCGTCGCCCAGGCCACGGACAACATGAGCGCCCACGCGCGCCGCCAGGGCCTCCTCGTCATGATGGGCGGCTCCATGCACATGGATGGGACCGACCGCGCCTGGCGCGATGTGCAGATTGTAGACGGGAGCCGCCCCATTGCCACCACGCCCCTGCACGAGGGGCATGTCCCACACGGCTCCGCCACCGCCACCTATACCATGCCCTCTGATCGGGACAGGATGATGGATCGGGACAGGATGATGGATCGGGACAGGATGCGGAATCGGGACAGGATGCGCGCCAGGAATATCAACATAATAGCCCTGCTTCCCGTGGTGAATGGGGAGCATGACATCCGCCGTCCCGGTATTGTAGGCGAGAGATTTGGTCCCATAGGGCAACATGCGGTCCATCCCGCCCACACTCACCGCTTCCATCTTCGGGAGCGGCGGGGTTTTGTCTTTCATGAAACCCATGCCAGGGATATGCGTGGCGATCCACTGTGTCAGATTGTAGAGGGCCGTGCCGAAGGCGCTAAACACGGAACCGACAACCTTGGTGATCTCGCCCCAGTGCGTAATCAGCAAGGTCACGCCCACGATCGCCGCGCCAATCGCCAACACCGCGATCAAGAGTGGCGCGAAGCCCACGGCCGCGATCGCCCCAACGATGCCACCGAGGACCTCAAAGCCCACAGACGCCGCGCCGATGATACCAACGAGTATCAGGAACGGCCCGACCACGAGGGCAATCCCCGCCGTGACAAGCGTGAGTGTTGCCAGGAACTTTAAGAGCGTCGGATGCTGTTGCGTGAAGCGCACGAGACCTGCCGTGGCGTTTGCCATGGCCGTTGCGAACTTTGTGATGGCAGGCAGCGCCACGAGGCCGAAATTGGTATAGGCGCTCTCCCAATTCTTCTGTGCCTGCACCTGCTGACCAGGCAACGACTGATTGTACGCCTTCTGTTGCGCTGCCGTGTCGGGCATCGACTTCATCGCGTCGGCAATGTTCTTTAGCCGTGAGCCGACGATAGGATCGGCAAACAGGCCCGCGAGGCGTGCGCCGTTCTGCGCGAAAGCCGTATTGAACTCCTTCAGCGCGGCGACAGGACTTAATTTTTGATAGGTCATTGCCAACGCCTTAAGGAGCATATTGGGATCGTTAGGGTTGCCTTGCGCGTCAGCAAAATGAATACCCGTGCCGCGCTGGATACCAAGGATGGCCGCTTGAGCTGGCTTGCCGCGCGCGCCGCCCATCATATTGGTGATGATGCGCGAGATTTGGTTGCCACCGCGCGAACCTTGGCCCATCTGCGCCATCAAGACGCCTTCGTCAATGGTATCCGTAATGAGCGCTTTAGAGCCCTTGTTTTTATAGAGAGGACGCTCCGTACCGACGAACTGGGACATGAGGCGCAGGAAGTTATCTTGCGACACAGGCACGATTTGCATGGCCTTGCCGAGTTGGTCCACAAGATACTGCGTGTCCGACACGCCACCTATTTTCTTGTCACCGAACGCTCCATAGAGGTGCGCGAACTCCGTTGCTATCTTGGCGCTTGAGGCAGGGTCAGCTTTCGTCGCTGAGAACATGACTTCGGCGTAATTCGACAGCGGCTTCAACATATTTTGCAATTGGTTGAAGTTGGTGATACCAGCTAGGGACGCCGAACGGGCTACCGTGCCTACGTCGATGCTATTCATTTGGTTGCCGAGGCCGATGTTCGTGAGCCTCGTTGTAAACGCGGCTCCGGCAGTGCTGAGTTGGCCTGTTTGCGGGTTGACGAGCTGACCGCCCGGTATGGTCCCCCTGGTTCTATTCTGGATGCCGACTAGGATCGTTTCGAGATCACCTGCGCGTTTCGCGGCCTTATCCACAAAGCTGAACAGGCCAAAACCTACGCCGGTCACGGCGGCGCCTGCCGCGAACGTCGCCAGCGAGCGGCCTAACTTATCTATCTGCGACCCGGTAATGCCTGCGGAGTGCTGGATGCTGTTGAACAGCCGCAGCACCATACTGGCGCCGGTTGAGAACGCTGTCGTCTGGAGGCTAATAGCCACCGATAAATCGTAGATTGAACCCATCGGATCTCCTTTAGGCCATCACGCGTCCGCGACGGGGGCCTGTGCGCAGTAACTGTGTCGTTGCGCCCGGATTGGCCACGCTGTAGGCCACTGCAAGCGCTTCGAGATCGCTTGCCGTGAACCTATTTAAATACGCCGTCAAGGCCGCGTGGGAGGGGTGGCACGGTGGCCACGGAATAGCCTTACCGTCAATCGCGACGATGGATAAGACCACCCGTGCTCGTGTGCCCACCAGGGGGTTAAGCTGACCGCCACGCAAGAAGCGGCATTGCAGCATCAATAAGTCGATGCGACGGTCGGCGGCCGGATCGGCCTCGCGCACGCGGGCAAGGCGCCCGTCTGACAGGCGCACCGAGTCGGCCGTAACGGACGCTTCTTCCAAGATGGGGGGCATGGTCATATCCTCTTTACGCCGCTGGCGGCATGGTATCAATGAGCGGGTGTGTGCCCTCTCCTCGGCCAACAGTGCGCAGCCGAATAAACTGCGCCAGGGAATCCATGCCCTCCGCGCGCGCCGACTGCTCCAGCGCGGCTCGCTCGCTCTCCGAATACGCGACCTGTATCTTGCATGGGCGGCGGGGCGCCAGTCCAGGTGGTCGGCCACGTCGGCGCTCAGTGTCCTCAGCTATCGCCATCTTTACCCTTCCCCTTCTCCCTTTTCCGCACAACACAAAAGGGGCCAACGCTCATATGAGCGTTGGCCCCTTTTAGGGTAGATTCTTCTACCCCAATACTAGCAGATTTGTTACCTTTGCGCAAGGTCACAAAACCATTTACGCGACAATAGTGCATGGTAGACTGTCAGAGCAGCACCACTCACGTAACGTGTCCAGTCCTTTGTTGTATCGTACGCATACCGTCTTGCCGCTGACACCAATCAGCGCCCCCACACTCCGTACCGTGGCCTTGGGTTGCGCCATGAGCACGACGGCGGCGTGCAGGTCGGGGGACTCGCGCTCTAACCGCGCCATGGCGGCACGCAGGCGCTGCGCGTCCGTGACGCCAGCCAAGCCGCACACCTGGTCGAGGTGCGTCACAAAGGACTCAAGCAACGGTGGCGCGGCCTTCCCTTCGACGTGGGCGTGCAGGACGGTAAAGCGGCTCTGAGTAGCCTGGCTGAGCGTATCGGCAGGGTGTTTTTTAGGATCGGTCGTCATGGGGCCGGTCTCCATGTATGATAAGGCCAGCTCGTCTGAGGCTGGCTCGAACGTTTGCCAGACTGCGCCAATCGCTCGGGCTCGACGCCGAGAACACTTGCACACCTCGGCCGGGCGCGCGCCAACATAAATGCCCGCCGTGGCGTTTTTGGACCGACCAGCCGGCTTTGCGGGCGGCATGGACGAGCTGCTGTAGGTCACTCATGACGCCTCCTTCATGGCCCTACTATCGGTTGCGGCGATTTCTTTTGAGGCGCGTTCGTGCCGGGAGAAACATACGGGATCTGCATCTACCCATTCGACGACATCGCGCGTAAATGTCCAGGCCAGCCATTGCTCCAACTGTTGGCGCATCGTCGCCGGCACGCTCCACCGTTGGCGGCCAGCGTCGTAACTGAGTTGACTATGACGCGGGAATGTCTCCTTGAGCGATTGTTTGATGTCCGTCCAGTGCGCGGCGCTACGCCACAGCACGTAGATACGGCCGCCCTCTTCCCACACCAACACGCGGGCGGCTCCTGGTCCTAATCTCATGAAAATATCTCCAATAGAAAAGACCCACCAACAGTAGTTGGTGGGTCTTGTGGATGTCCAAAGCTGTGATCACTATCCGCAGCTTTAGGGGAAATTGCCTACGTTGGCAACCTGAGTTTCAGAATTACATCACGCCCCCATCGAGCGACGTTCCCGACCAATCGCCGCAGATAGTCGCCTCGACCTCGGCCGGCACACGATGTAAGACGGTTTCCATGCCGGTGCGCATCGCATCCACCACCCAGGCGCGTGTCTCGTCGGCCTGGCCGCGGTCACACTCGACCACAATCTCGTCGTGGACGACAAGGATTGGGGCCGCGCCCGGCGCTCGGTCGCGGGTTTCCCACAACAGTCCTAACGCCGCTTTAAGGCCATCCGCTCCACTTCCCTGAACGGGGGAGTTGAGCTTCTCTGTGTAGCGCTCGACCCCCAGGCGGCGGCGACCGGCGATGGTGCGTGTCTCAACCTCGCCATCAGTT
>JAABUJ010006652.1_pt1 | contig 11067 bp, 15 predicted proteins | sample 5559131 | NCBI WGS metagenome assembly JAABUJ01 (sample SAMN10711875, study PRJNA513366) | rock metagenome | isolation source: Antarctica rocks | place: Antarctica: Victoria Land, Mt New Zealand nord | collected 2016-01-07 | reverse complement strand
ATCCATGACGACGTCGGCCTCGGTGACAATGTCATCGCCCAAGCGTTGCGCGGCGACCTCATCGGGGCGGGCTCGGATGGTGTCGAACGCTCCGTTCATGACCCCATCCTCCCGCTCGGGTGACTACACGCCTGGCGGCGTCGATGACCCTGCGGGCACCCGGGGGAACACCGGCCACACAAGACCGGCGATTATCAGGTCGGTTGCAGCGGCCTCCGCACGCCGCCTCCTGAGCTCCGTAGGCCAGTTCCCGACCGCCTACTGGGCGCTCGCCTCCGCGACGCCGGGCACACCCACCGCCGATGTGGCGCTCCGACGGTCCCCCACCTGACGCCGGGTTGGGGTGTCCCCCACCCCGACAGTGCTCATCGGCGACGCAGTGACCCGGTGAGCGGGCCCGTCCGAGGTCGGTGCGGGTGAACGACGCTGAGGGTAGCGTCATACCAGGCGGCATGACTGGAAGCGGTGGCGGCGGTGGCGGTTAAAGAAGACGCTTGGCTGTGTGAGCGATGCACACAACGGTGGTACGCAGACCGTGTTTTGCATCATCGGAGTAATTGAAATGCCATTCGGTGGCGTCACCATTGGATACGGTCGACTGGCTAGCTTAGACTGATGGTTTACGTTGTCGTCGGAATTCTTGCGTACCTAGTAGGTGCCATAATCTGGTGGCTCATAGCGGGCACAGACAAGCCAATCGTACCTACCTCGGTGACCGTAGTAGATGATGGGCGAAACACCCGATCGTCCCGTTGCCCGGCCTATGGCAAGCGTGGCGGAACGCCCAGCACCCGTGAGCCTCCGGCGCCCCTCAAGATCGCGAAATCAACCAGATCCGTTCAGTTGCTAGGCCGACCCCAGAATGGGCCCAGCGGGTCACCGACGCCGACCGGCGCGCCCTGACTCCTCTGTTCTGGTCACACGCGAACCTCTACGGCCGCATCGACATCGACATGGACACCCACCTCGACCTCGGCGCCGCGGCGTGACCGAATTGAGCGTTGGTGATGCTCACGATGCTGCGTGCTCAGGGTCATTCTCATGAGCTTCTCGGGCGTTTCGGGCGCGGTCGGTCAGCGCGGTGAAGCGCCGCAGCGCGTCGTCAGTGCCGCGAACCTGGGGTCGCCGATCGGGGTCGAGATGGTCGGGCCGGAGGCGTCCGGCCAGGAGGGCGATGGTGGTGTCGGGGTCGGTGGCCAGGGTGAGGTCGGCGGCGGGTCGAGCTGAGGCCGGTTCGGCGGTGATCCCGCCGGGGCCGGCGGTGATCAGGGCGGGTTCGCCGCCGGCGTCGATGAGCAGGGTGATCGGTTCGAGCCCGGTCAGGTCGACATCGCGGTAGATCGCCTCGACGCCGATGCCGGCCCAGCGGGACCGGAAGTGGTCGGTCCCTTGCCCGTAGGCCATCAGGCGCTGGGCGCCCCAGCGGCCCAGGTCGATCAGGATCGGGCGTAACCCGGCGCCCCACTCGGTCAGCGAGTACAGGGTGGTCGCCACCGGCGGTGGGGCGGCCTCGGCGGTGACCACCCCGGCGGCCTGCAGCTCGCGCAGCCGGTCGGCGAGCAGGTTGGTGGCGATGCCGGGCAGCCCGTCGCGCAGGTCGGTGTAGCGGCACGGGCGGATCATCAGCTCCCTGATGATCAGCAGGGTCCAGCGGTCGCCGAGCACGTCGAGGGTCCGGGCCAACGAACAGTACTGCTGATAGCTCCGCATGCCTCAAGCTACCACTTGACACACGGGTCGCAGCAATTGAGTATCTTGTCTGTCCGGTTGTTGTGTTCGTCACCAACCTGTTCGAACCTGGAGGGATCGATCCAATGGCTACTATCCCGCCCGCTGCCGATCACCCGGCCATCGACCCGCGGTCCGCGAGGTCCACCCCCGGGCAGCGGGCGACGCTGCTGGTGGCCTCGACCGCGTCGTTCATGGTCGGGCTCGACGCGCTGGTGGTGACCACCGCGCTGCCCACCATCCACGCCGACCTGCACGCCAGCGCGGCCACCCTGGGGTGGACGGTGTCGGCCTACAGCCTGGCCTTCGCCGCGCTAATCCTGACCGGCAGCGCCCTGGGCGACCGCTACGGCCGCCGCCGGCTGTTCCTGACCGGCATGGCCGTGTTCACCCTGGCCTCGGCGGCGTGTGCGCTGGCCCCGTCGGCCGCATTGTTGATCGCCGCCCGGGTGGTGCAGGGCGCCGGCGGCGGGCTGGCCGTGCCGCTGACCCTGGTACTGATCACCGAGGCCTACCCGGCGGCGCGGCGTGGCGCGGTGATCGGCATCTGGGGGGCGCTGACCGGGCTCGCCGTGGGGATCGGCCCTCTGGTCGGTGGGATCATTGTGCAGGGCCTGGCCTGGCAGTGGGTGTTCTGGGTCAACGTCCCCATCGGCCTCGCCCTGGTGCTGCTGGGCGGGCGCTGGCTGGGCGAGACCCATGGACTAGTCCGACGGCTCGACCCGGTCGGGCTCGCACTCGCTGCCGCCGGAGTACTCGCCCTGGTCGACGGGCTCCTGCGGGGGCCGCAGACCGGCTGGAGCTCGGCCGAGGTGCTGGGTCCGCTGGGCGGCGCCGGGGTGTTGGCGGCGGTTTTCCTGGGCTGGCAGCGGCGCTGCACGCACCCGATGCTGCCGACCGGGCTGTTCGCCCACCCCGGGTTCCGCGGCGCCGTCGCGGCTCGCGCTGCGCTGGCCACCAGCCTGTTCGGCGGGGTGTTCCTCGTCCCGCAATATCTGCAGCTCGACCGAGGCTACAGCCCTCTGGCCGTCGGCCTGGCGCTGCTGCCTTGGACCACGCCGATCGTGGCCATCGCGCCCCGCGCCGGCCGGCTCGCCGACCGGTTCGGCGAACGCACCCTGATCGCGGTGGGCCTGGGCTGCCTGGCGGTCGCGTTCACCCTGCTGACCCTGACCGCGACGGCCACGTCCGGCTACCCTGCGCTGCTCGGGCCGCTGCTGCTGGCCGGGATCGGCTCCGGGCTGGCGTTTCCCACCACCGCCTCCGCCGCACTGCGCGCCGCCCCACCCGCCCAGGTCGGCATCGCCAGCGGCCTGTCCGCCACCGCCCAACAGACCGGCGGGGTCCTCGGTGTCACCGTCGCGGTGGCCGTGTTCACCAGCGCCGGCGGCTACACCACCCCAGCCGCGTTCACCAGCGGCCTGCACCCCGCGCTGTTGGCCCTCGCCGGACTCGCTGCGCTCGGCGCGCTCGCCGGGCTGACCATCCACCCCCGCCCGGCGGCCACCGCCCCGGCACCCGCTCCGGTGGCGCCCGCGCCGGCCACCGCGTCCTGACCCAACCCCACCAACAATCACACCGACTGATCAGGAGAACCTCATGACCACCCCGTCCGCGCCCGCCGCCCAGCCCGTCGACGCGCTGACCCGGGCCCTGACCGCCACCGGCCAGATCGTCGCCGGGATCCGCGACAACCAATGGTCGACGCCCACCGGCTGCCCCGACTGGACCGTGCGCGACCTGCTCAACCACCTCGCCGGCGGCAACCTGGCCTTCGCCGCCATCTTGACCGGCCAGACCCCGCCCGACCGCGGCGCCGATCACCTCGGCGACGACCCCGCCAGCGCCTACCGCCACAGCGGACAGGCCCTGCAGGAGGCATTCGCCCAGCCCGGCGTCCTCGACGAAGTGTTCACCGTGCCCATCGGCCCGGTACCCGGCGCGGTCGCGCTGCACCTGCGCATCACCGAGATCCTCGTCCACGGGTGGGACCTCGCCCGCGCCACCGGCCAACCCACCACCGGGCTACCCGAGGACCTCGCCGAGTACGAGCTCGAGTTTTCGCGCGGCAAGCTCGACGACATTCCCGCCGGCCAACGCCCGTTCGCCCCACCGCAGCCCGTCGCCGCCACCGCGCCGGCTATCGACCGGCTCGTCGCCTGCCTGGGCCGCCCGGCGGCCACCTCGGCCGCAACGAAATGACCACGACCGTCACCGTCTACGCCGACCCCGTGTGCGCATGGGCGTTCCTGGTCCTGCACCGGCTCCGCGCCGCCCGCGACCACCACGGCCTCGACGTGGTCTTCGACCAACGCGCTTGGCCTCTGGAGTGGGTCAACCGCACCCCACCGCCACCGCCGAGCTACTTCCGCCGCCTGACCACCGCCCTGGCCGCCGACGAACCCGAGCTCTTCGCCGACATCCCCAACACGGCCCCGCTCGCCACCGTGCTGCCGGCGTTCGACCTGGTCGCCGCCGCCCGCCGCACCTGCGGACCGCGTGCCGCCGAAGACCTCACCTACCACCTCGGCTGCCGCTTCTTCCGCCACGGCGCCGACCTGGCCCAGCCCCACGAACTGCACCAGGCTGCCGTGGACGGCGGCCTCCCCGCCGACACGATCATGCAAGTCTGGTGCACCGAACCGGTCCGCGACGACGTCACCACCGACTACCACCACAGCCAGCAGCTCCCCATCCAAGGAAGCCCGCAGATCTTCTGGCCGGACGGGTCCACCACCCACAACCCCGCCCTCGACCGGCAGGCAGCCGCCCGACTCCTGCGCTCACGCGTCCTGGCGCCGGCCGGGCACGGACCGACCCTTGCCCAGCACCCCGAACCCAACCCGAGCCCACCACGGTGATATTGCCCTTCCGTGATCATCACACCCGGCCGGTGCTCCGATGACCGAACCTCGCCAACGGCGGGCCGAGGCCCGGCAGCTGTTCAGACAGGCTCGCGGCCCGCTACCTCGACACGCCCGGAGTCGGCACCGGGCAGATGTTCCATAGCGAAGGACTCACCACCCACGGCAAGTTCTTCGCCTTCATCGGCCGTGACGGGCAACTCATCCTCAAGCTGCCCGAGCAGGAGGCCGCAGCCCTGATCGCCGACGGCCACGCCGCAGCTGGGGCGACGCACCATGGGCGAATGGATCGCCATCGCCATCGCCTCACGGGAGACGTGATCTTATAGTCCCCGCGGTTGGCGCTTGCCCAAGTTGGCCAACTGGCCTAGCGCTGGTCTGTAACCCGCCTGGGCGGCGCGGCTCCTAATCGATCGTCTCGATCACTGCGCCTGTGCTGATTCTTCCGTCCGTGAGGACGTCGGCGCGCAGGCCTCCTCGGTGGATCAAGCCGCGGAGCGCGCCCTTGGTGGTGAGGCGTTCCAGGTGGGAGCACGGCTCACACAGGCGCTGGCCCAGGCACTCAACATCGCCGACACGAAACCGTCGTCCAACCAGAGCGTTCAGGTTGACCCCACGAGTTACGATATTGCGACGCGCCTCGGCGTACGAAATCTCGCCGCCATTGGGCAACACGAGCTCGTCAAGGACCTCGGCCTCTACGAGCGTGAGGTCGTAGCCGCGTACGGTGTCGTTGGCCGTGGTGAAGGTTCCTGCTTTGGCCGCGTAGCGGTCTCCTTCGAGGCCCCGGCCAGCGAGGCCCCGCGCCCGTTCAACGAGGCGCATCAGCCCAGTCGCCTGTTCGGCCACGGCGATCGCGTCGACCTTGCCGCGCAGTGACGGGAGCGGCGCACGGGGCGTGGTGAATGCCGGGTCAAGGCCGGACAGGACATAGCCCTCTCGGATCGGCAGATCCGCCGCTGCCGCCCCCACGAGAGAAGGATCTTGCGGGCTGAGCACGACGCCGGAAGGCGAGCCAAACATCAGGACCACCGTCCGGTGATCGGCGGATCGCTTGCTGTCGGTGTCGCCGAGAACGGCGAACCAGTAACCGGGCCAGTTGAACCGCGCGGCGTTCGCGATGGGAACCAGCCCTGCGCCTCGGCCCGCCAGCCAGCTTCGCCAATGCGCGATGGCCCCACGCAGATCAGCTCGGGGCTGGGGCACATCGGATAGCGGTGTTTCGGCCACCGACGCCACGCATGCAGCGAATGACCTCACCAGCTCCGGAACGCCCTCGGTCTGGGGCAGATCAACTTCCATCACGTGCCGATCCTTACACCGCGCTGCATGCAGCGGCCGATGGGCGTTCCACGGCCCACCGTCGTCGGCCGGGAAGCGCTGTCACGCCAGAGGCGGTGGTGGCCTGACGGCGTTGTCCCGGCAGCCGATCGGCGCTGCGGGATACGCTTACACGTCCGGGCGGGACGTTCCTAGCGCCAGCCGCCAGGATTCAGCTTGCCAACACGTACGTGGTGACGTACGCTCTCCTCATGGAGGTGAAGGCATGACTGCCGTGAGTGCAACGTCGGCCCGGTCGAACCTGTACCGGCTAATCGACCAAGTAAACGAGGAATCTCAGCCGCTGACCATCACCGGACAGCGGGGCAATGCGGTGCTCATCGGTGAGGCCGACTGGCAGGCGATCCAGGAGACTCTATTCCTGGAGTCGGTGCCCGGATTTGCCGAGTCGATCCGTCAGGCGCGGGCCGAGGGAATCGAGGCCGCCTCGACCGAACTCGACTGGTGAGTGACTGGACGCTGGTCTATTCGCGCCAGGCTCAGAAGGATGCGAAACGGCTCGCATCGTCAGGCTTGAAGCAGCGGGCCCAAAGGCTCCTCGACGTGCTCGCGGAGGACCCGTTCGGCACACCTCCACGATACGAAATGCTTGTCGGTGACCTGGCGGGCTGCTACTCGCGACGCATCAACATCCAGCATCGGCTTGTCTACGAGGTTTTCCCCGACCGCCACATCGTGCATGTCCTACGAATGTGGACCCACTACGAGTAGCCGTCGCCAGGCGCCGCTCGTGAACCCGTCCCGTAGCGCGATCGACTATCGGAACGGCTCGTCACCTGTCCAGGAGTGATGATCGATCACATGACAGGATCATTCCGCTGGGGTCGGGTCCTGGCCTACGACCCGCCGCGCCGGGTCTGCTTCAGCTGGGACATCACCACCTCCTGGCGAGTCGAGACCGACCCCGCCAAGTGCAGCGAGGTCGAGATCACCTTCACCGAGACGGCGCGGGGCCGGACCCGGGTCACGCTCACCCACCGCCACCGCCACCTCGACCGACACGGCGAGGGCTGGCAGGGCATGCGCGACGCGTTGAGCTCGGGATGGAGCCTGACCCGCTTCGCCGAGGTCGCCGCACAACCGGGCGCCGACCAGCTCGACTCCGGCGGCGACGTGCTCGGCCAGGTCCTGGCCGAGGTCGCCGCACAACCGGGCGCCGACCAGCTCGACTCCGGCGGCGACGTGCTCGGCCAGGTCCTGCCGGCCATCACCGACGAGACTATGCGGGCCCGCCTGGACGCCGCCCAGACCTACACCGCGATGGTGCTGCGTACGACAGCCACCTTTGTTCGTCCCGACGTCGACGAGATCGTGTGGGAGCACGGGCGCCGGAACATGGCCCTGGTCGAAGCAGGACTGCTCTCAATCGTGCTGCCCGTCACCGACACCAGCGGTCTCGCCGGGTTCGGGATATTCGCGCTCACCCCCGAGGACGTCACGACAGTCATGGCCGCCGACCCCGGCGTCCGAGCCGGCATCTTCACCTACGACGTCCACCCCGTCCGCGGATTCTCAGGCGCCGCACTGCGCTAACACCCGCCGGTGCCGCTCGGTCACCGCAGCGGCCCCACCACCTCCACCAACGTGACCGTGTGCTCAACACTTGCGGCCGGACGGGACAAGCACCCTCGAACGACTCGGACTCGGTCAAAGAGCGCCACAAGAACCGCGCCACTTTCCGCTGCAAGTCACACGCTGATTGTTCGAAGTCGGCTGCACCGTCCCGGGTGACGTTCGTCAATGGAGACAGCGCACGGGGTGCGGCAGCGGAAGTCGACCCCTCTCCGACGAGTCTGCCGGTGAATGTGGTCAGGGTCGGACGTAGGTCAGAGCTTCCAGCGCGAGCCCGGGCCAGTCCTGCTCTCTAACGGCGCTGACCACGACCCACTCCTTCAGGGGGCGGCCTTGGCCGCGCTCGAACGGCTGTCCCATCTGTGCGGCGACGAGCTCGGCGCAGCGGCGGGCGGGAAGCTTCACGACGAGGCCGCTGGGCGCCAGCATTGCGAAGATCTTGCCCCTTACCCGCAGTCCTGGGGAGGACCCGAAGCCGGTGCCCTCGCCGACGTCAGGCTCGTGCAGCAGCCGGTCGACGATTGTCTCGAAGGAGGCGTCGCGAGTCACGCGGCGCCGCGCAGGACGGCGGTGTCGTGCACGTGGCGGATGCGCTGGATCAGACCACCGCTGACGGTGAAGTGTTCGGCGACCCGGAAGCGGCCGAACGGCAGGGTGTGCATGTCGTATAGCAGCAGGGCCTGGTTGCCGGAGCCGAACTCGGCGAGCAGGTCGACGTGTTCGGCGAGCGCGCCGAACCTGGCGACTGCCGCGGCGAAGTCGTCCCGGCCGGTGTAGGTGTTGATGGGGACGTCTGCGGCAAGGAGCCGGCGGGCGGCGTCGAAGTCGTGGGCCGTCCATGCGTCGTGGTAGGCGCGAGCGACATCGAGCGCACTGCCACCACCGCGGAAGGGTGCACCCTGACCGGTCTCGACCAGGAGGGTAAGGCTGGCGAGGAAGCGGTCCCACCCGGCCGCTACCTGCTCGGCAGGCAGGCTGAGGTGACGAAGCGCCAGGATGCATCCCTGGGATCCGGCGTCGGTGAGGTCGAATCGGATCGTGGTAGCCGACCAGTCCGGAGCGCTGCTGTGCTCGAGACAGGTCCATCGCACACACGATGGGCTCGTCACCTCGTCCACGCGCATGACGATCGCCTCGTCCATGTTCTCGAAGCCGAAGCTCAGCCGGCCGTTCACCTGTGTTGTCCCGGCGATGATCGGCGTCCACCAGCTGCGAAGGCCGCTGATCGTGGCCACGGCTGCAAAGACTCGCTCTCGCGTCGCCTGGCAGGTCACCTTGCGCACGTAACCGCCGCCGACGACGGTTGGGGTTGACTCGATCACCATGCACTCCTTGCTCCAGAACTCGTTCTACAAGTCTAGGCTTGCACAAGCCTGGGCTTGAAGCACCGGCACAGGGCAACTACGCTGACCTGGTGTCCGCCGAAGCAGCCCTCGCGGCCTTGGCCGAACCGCGCCGTCGGGCGATATTGCTGTTGGTGCGGGATCAGCCGCTATCGGTGGGCGAGATCGCCGAGCAGTTCCACATCACCCAGCAAGCGGTATCTCAGCACCTGAAGGTCCTGCATGATGCGGGCCTCGTCGATGTCCGTGCCGAACGGCAGCGCCGCCTCTACCTGGTGCGGCCCGAAGGCCTGCAGTCGGTCGAGGCATTCCTCGCCGAGCTGTGGCCATCCGGCCTGCAACGCCTGAAGTCGGCGGTCGAGTCCGGCAATGCCGACTGAGCCCATCACCGCCACAGTCCACATCGAGGCGCCGCCCGAGCGCGTCTTCGAGCACTTCACTCGGCCCGAGGCGCTGCTGCTTTGGATGGGCGAGCACGCCGTGCTCGATCCCGCACCGGGCGGGGAGTTTGCGGTCGACATTCGCGGCGTCCCCGTTCGCGGCCGCTACCTCGAAGTCGAGCCACCTTGCCGGCTGCTGATCAGCTGGGGCCACGCCGGCTCCGACCGGCTGCCACCCGGCGCCAGCCTCCTTGAAGTCCGCTTGCATCCCGCAGATGGCGGCACGACCGTCACGATCTCCCACAGCGGACTCCCCCAACCGGAAGCCACCGGACACCGTCAGGGATGGCGGCAGTTCCTCGACCGACTGGCCATAGTGGCCCGCGAGTGAGGCCCAGCCGACTTACGTTCCACTAACCTGGGGATCCCCATCGGCGACGAGAATGTGCTGCGCGAGACCGGTCAGGAACGTCGCCGGCCCGCTGCCGCACGAATCACCAGACCGGTCACTGCGGCGGCGGTGGAGCAGATGGCGATGAGCACTGCGGCCCCTCCGTTCCCGGTGATGGGATAGCCGGCGAGGGCGCCGAGTTGGTCGCGGAAGGCGACGCTGAACGGGACGCTGCCCGCCGCGGCGAACCCGGCCCACAGCAGGGCCGGCTGCCAACCACGACTCCCGACCGTGGCGGGCAGGACAGTCGCCGAACGCACCAAGCACAGGTACGACCCGACCGCGACCAGTACCGCGAACAGCCCGCTCGACCCGAGCGTGACAAGCAGCGCGCCGTGGGTGACGACCACCACCGGGTCGGCGGACACTCCCTCGCCGGCCGCCTCAGCCAGCGCTAGCGCGAGTCCGACCCCGATTGCGGCGGCAAGTGCCGCGACAACGCGGTGCCGGCGCATCCCGTGTCGCCCATCGATGACCACACGCTGCACCCAGGCGACGGCCTGGGTAGCGCCCCGCCATGCCAGACCCCACCGTCCGAGTTGTTCCACGACGGCCGCGAGGAGATCCTCCACCCAGTCCGGGTCCTGCGTCGACGGCCGGTACCGCCGCCACACCCTCGCCCGCCGCTCAGCTGCCCACATCGCAGCAACGCTCGCCAGCGTTGGCCGTCACGACGGCCAACGCGGCGATGAGAGCCCTGCCCGGCCCACCCCAGGCGTGCCCGTTGACGCCCAGCACGACGGCGACCCAGTCCACCGCCACGGTCATGACGATCGCTCCTGTGACAACCCGGGCCCCGCGCAGCAGGTCCCGGACCCGGACGGCAGGCAACGGGAGGTTCCGTCGACAACGCAGCGCCCGCATCGCGATCGCGCCAGCCAGCACGGGCACAACCAGCTGAGTGAACGACACGACCACGTCGTAGGGGTCGTCCTGCCACGGATTGTGAGCGCGCAATGGCTTGTCCTGCGTAGTCCCGAACGCGAATGCCGTGAAAAGCACCGAACAAGCCAGGCACCACACCAGCGCCCGTCGGGTCGACTCCCGCGACGGGTCTCCCACCGCCAGCACGCTGCTCGCCATCGACACTCCTACTAGCTCAGCCACTCGCCGGACGATTCTCGCAGACGCCCGCTAGAAAAAACCCGCCACACGCAGATCTCGACGATTTGGCGGCGGCCGCGTATAGGTCGAGCTGTGTCAGTCAAGGATCGGCAATAGGGACGGGCTTTGGGGTGGTCGACGTTGGGGTCAGGCGTGGGTGAGCTGGTGCAGTTGGCGCTGGATGAAGTTCCGCTCGGCGGGTCCGGGGTCGAGCTGGAGCGCGCTTTGGTAGGCGTCGATGGCGTCGGCGGTGCGGCCGAGTCGTTGGAGCAGGTCGGCGCGGG
>JAABUJ010006649.1_pt1 | contig 11072 bp, 13 predicted proteins | sample 5559131 | NCBI WGS metagenome assembly JAABUJ01 (sample SAMN10711875, study PRJNA513366) | rock metagenome | isolation source: Antarctica rocks | place: Antarctica: Victoria Land, Mt New Zealand nord | collected 2016-01-07 | reverse complement strand
AGGAGGAGGGACGGAGGAGAGAGACGTACCGACTGGCGCGGGGAACTTCTTGGGTAGGAGCGACATTGTGGCTTGAGCGACGGGTGAGAACTCGGGAGCGCTGGATTCTGGATTCTGGGTTTTTGGTGCTTCGTCGGTGGAGGGGGTGATGTGGGTTGGGTTGGTGAGAGGGAAGAGGTTCGGGTTGGGCAAGACGGATTTGTATACAGTGCGGTGCTGGTTTAGCGAGGATGGGACGCCGCTTTGTACTGTACTGCACCTGGGTGGAAAGGTAAGGTAAACCTTCACCCTCACCTTGGATCCAGAACAACTCGCGAACACGAACTCGGTCAACTCCAAGTCAACGAAAGACAGTTTCGCGACGGGCAAATAATCGTCGAAGACAGAAGCAACCATGACATCCCCCCTTCACAGCAGCGTCACCACCCTCCAATCCTCCCTCCACCTCCTCACCTCCTCCATCTCCATCCTCGACTCCAGCGTCTCCGATTTCCCGCGCTTGGCCAAGGTCTTGCAAACTACACGCGTAAACACCCCACGTCTCTTCCCATCTTCCTCTCCCCTTGTCCTCTCCGCTAAACCCTCCCCCAACCTCCACCCGTCCCCACCTCCCCCTTCCACCCAACCGCTAACTCACCCCCCCTCACCCACCCAGCACTTCGAGCTCCTCCCCGAACCAACCCTACACGCCGCCCAAGCAACGCTCGCCTCGGAAATCGCACCGCAAATCGACTTCCTCCTGACGCGCGTCGCGACGCATCTGGACCGGCTGGAGCGGCGTGCGGAGGCGCTGAAGGCGAAGGCCGAGCTGCAGGAGGGAAGACTGCAGGGGCCGACGGAGGACGCTGACGACAGGGGACGGGGAGGGAAGAGCGGCGGAGATGGAAGGAAGGGAGGGGGTGGCTTGGAGGAGTTGAGGGTTAGGTCGATGAGGCAGCGGAAGGAGAGGTTGAGTTATGCGGTCGAGAGGTTGACGTTGCAGGCGCAGCAGCGGGAGAGGCAGTTGCGGATGAGTGTTGCGAGGGGAGAGGGGGGGGCTTGAGGATCAGAACTATGTCTCATACCTACACCCTCCCTTCCTGTTCTATCTCCATACACCTCAAACTGAATGGCTGAATGACTTTGAAGCCGAGCTAACACACATCATAAACTCTGGTTGCACTCAAGATCGCAGCTAGCTTCTTTGCTGCACTATTGTTGAGCTACACTACCATTAGGCTAAGCTAGGAGCTGCAAACATCCTGCTTGATTGTGGAATGACTGCAGAATTGTTGGTATGCGCCTTGACGTACCGCGACACATTTACCACTTCTGACCGTATTGGCGTAAGACAGAAGGATGTAGTTGAGTCACAGTTTCCGACAGTGAACGTACTCTCCTCTAGATTGGGCAGTCAACTGGACAGAACTCCTAGTGATCCATAACCAAAGAGGTGGAGCTTCGGGGGACGCCGCCGTGGCGTTGCGCAATCACTCGCTGATGTGGATTGAACATTGGGACGACCAGGCGTCAATCAATCAATCAATCAATCAATCAATCAATGAATGATGGAGGCTAGAGCTATCATATGAGCCTTCTGTGTTGTAGAAACAGCTGTAGGTCTTGCAAGACCAGTTGGCCAGCATTCTGAATCCAAGGGAACGATAGGGTATCTTGAGTACTTAAAATCACGTGATATGCTCTCACTAAGAGTTTGGCGCAGTCATTAACTCTGTTCTACTCGCATCTTAAATCAACAATAACGCAACCTTCTATTATGACCCGGGGCTGAGAGCAATACAGTAGATAGCATCTTCCTCCTATGTGCGCGACGTAACACCTTCCGTCTTACCTTCTCCGGTTTCAGGCTCGGCGGCAACATAAAGATACTTCCTACCCCTCTTACTTCCAGTCGATATGGCCGCACTTCGAGCAAAGCTAAGCGCTCTAGAACATCTGCGGCAACCTGCACTGACAGAAGACCAAGGCGAGTCCTTCACAACGTCGTTAGCAGCCTATGTTGACCGATCATTCCTAGGGAAGCGGCCTCAAGGTATTTTGGAAGAACGAGTACAGCCATCGTATCGCACAAGCGCACGGCTACAAGAGGTACAACGCTGCCAAGAGCAGACAGTCGATGAGGGCAGGAATACAGAATCAAAGACTAGCAACGCAGCCAAACAGGCATGTTACTCCTCTCCTCTTATGCTGCGAAGCTAACTTCGGCAAGGCTCCACAGAGTCTGCCATCTCCTCAAGCCAAGGATCGAAAACGAAAACGAACGCAAGAACCCGAAGGTCCTGCCATACGCGATCCATCCAAGCCAGTTCAGAAGGGACCTCGAACCACTGTCGTAAGCTCGGTGGTTGTGGGTACATTGTGCCAGGAGGCTACGAGTGGCGTCACCGATAACAAAGTCGATCCAATCGACTATTGGAGAAGGAAAGGACACTGGCCTGAAGTATATTTTAAACAAGACGATAAGACTAGGAAGGATTTCAGGGACGATTTCAAGGACGATTCCGAGTTAGACCCCTGGTACGAAACATACTCGACACCAAACGAGGGCATGAACCACCTACTCGCAAGAAAGAAGTTGTCATCCTCTGACGCACCTACCACACCTAGCGATCAAAAGCCTAGGGAAGTCAAAAGTACCCCGTATGCACGTCCGAGCTATGAGACTGTACTTGCGACCAAGGGCAGCTTTATGGACGAAGGCGACTTAGGTATCACAGATACAAGCAAGAGCTTCTGCCGAACTTTACTGGAGAAAGACCAGGCGGTCCCTCCGGACTCGTTATTCCGCGATGATCTCTTCGACAATACTTGCCGAAAGATACGAGACAGAAACGAGACTATGGTCATTCGGGATATCGCTTTACTAATTGTCCCTTCTGCGCAAACCCTGGCTACATACGGTGCCACGCATCTCAAGCATTTGACGGAAAGTGTCAATGAAGGCTGGAACAGCGCTATATCTTTCTACGGTTCTCGTCCGCAACCTGATTATTCTGTGGGGTTCGGACGATCTGCGTTCACAGATGATCAACTCGACAAGCTTAAGCCGTTCGTGGGCGAGATTGACACTTTTGCTTCCTACTTCATGGCCACGTGGCGCATGTACTTCCCGTTTCTCACATGCGAAGTGAAGTGCGGTACTGCAGCACTTGACATCGCCGACCGACAGAACGCTCACAGTATGACTCTTGCCGTGAGGGGTGTCGTTGAGCTCTTCCGACTTGTCAAGCGGGAAAACGAGCTACACCGAGAGATCCTTGCATTCTCAATCTCACACAACCACCGGGCAGTGAGGATCTATGGTCATTATCCTGTGATCAATGGAAATGAGACTACGTTCTACCGCCACCCTATCCGCACGTTTGACTTCACGGAATTGGATGGCAGAGACAAGTGGACTGCATACAGGTTTACCAAGAACGTCTACAACATATGGATACCGATGCACCTCAGTAGAATCTGTTCAGTTGTTGATGAGTTGCCGCTGAATATCAATTTTGAGGTCTCCGAACTGCCGGCTTCAGAGGTATCCGGGCTTTCGCAAGTGTTTGAAGATCAGAGTCTCCCACAAGCATCAAACCCGGCTATATCATCTCAGGCAAGAAACAACCACAGCCAGTCAAGCCTCGCTGGTTCGCATCATATCACTCCGGACACATCTTTATCTCAAGGAACCCAAGGCGGAGCATTCAAGATGCCAAAGAAGAGACGTACCGCAGAGTGACAACAGCGAGAAAAAGAGAAAGTACGGCGGCCTCTGGCAGAGCGTCCCTCGCTTCGTCGCGCCTTACTCCACCGGCTCAAACCTCAACAACTAAGGAGCTGAGGAGTAAAGTTTTCTTGCGATCCTATCTGTGATATTAGCCCTGTATCAAACAACACTAACTATGAGTTGACTTGCCTTTTCAAGCAGCCTAAATTTTTCCTTTGGTTGATGGAATTCTTTCAAGTATTGGCGCAGCTGATCACGGGTGTTACAAACCCCATCATGGAGGCCACTAATGAAAGCTGGTCGATACCGACGTCAATGATGTTGCCAGCAATAAGAGCATGTTCTGGATCAGCATCAATGGTCGTCTCCACTCAAGATCCTAAGAAGGAGCCGAGCACTACAGAAAGCCTTACGATTTTCTCTGCCCTATCAGCGTTGTTATAAGCATTGCTCTCGCTCTGTGCGATGTGTTCAGTATCCTTCTAGAGAAATCAAAACAGCATTCATCGCAGGTTCCCTTTTGTTTCGATATAACATAGGGAAAAGGAACATAGGAGCAGATACGACATAGGTAGCTCATCAAGGTCATGCGTTGTCCTAAACCACTCACAAGCTTCATATCTCTATCCGGGGAATGGTAGTGTCATTCTGGTGGATGTCTTCCTCAAAGTAACTGGATTCATGGGTATAAGTTGATTGCCTATGTACGTTGCAGTTCCATAGTCGTGGACAACATGCATCAGAATAGATGTGAAGTGGCGGTTCTGTGATCACAAGTGGCGCGAGGGTGGCGCTTGGCAGGGTAGGCGAGAAAGGTAGGGGATGAGAGCGATGAAGACTTGCGTAGGGAAGAAGGAGTCCATTGTCCGAAGCTTGTTGACAGAAGTGCTCAAGTATCTGTCCCTACTAGACTTCAAGCGGCGCCACTGCACGGACCGGAAAAGCTCAAGACCGTGTTTTCTCGAATACGATACGATACGGTGCGAAACACAACCCACCCCGTCTAAGCCCATCCTGCCGATGAAACAGAATACGGTACTTCGTCATCCATTAGGCCTTCCCATTCTCCACCACCGCCGCCTTGCCCACCGTGCCCCTCACCCCTCCCTTCCCCCCGACCTCCCTGGCCGTAACCTGCACGCTCAGATCCCCACCCACGTTGACCGTGACCTCGACCTTGCCGCCCTTTTTCACGCCCTTGACGGCCGCTTCCGCCAAGACCGTGCCCACCTTCCACACCTTCTCGCGGACATCCTCTTCCTCGTCGTCGTCATCGTCACCATCGATATCCGAATCCCCATCCGCATTTCCATTCGCCTTCGGCTTGGCGGCCGGTTTTGAGACCTTGATGTCCCGCACGCCCTCGCAGATCTTAACCAGGACGTCGCCGCCGTCCTTGGGAGTTGTGAACTGGCTGGTGCGGCGCGAAGGGACGGGCGTTTCGGCTTCGACGAGGGGTCGGAAGATGCCACGGTCTTCGGAGTCGGAGACGACGAGGACGCCGATGGCGTGGCGGAGGTGCGGCGTCACGGTCACCATCGGGTGCGTGGATTGCTCGATGTCTTCCTTGTCGAACTCTTGGATCAGCGAGGCTTGGATGGCGGCGCCGCGGGCGGAAAGATCGGAGGGGTTGATGGCTGTGGGGGCGGTGGAGGGGGAGAGGATGGTCGTGGTGGGTGCGAAGAGGGATTGCAGGAGGCGTGCGATCTTCGGGGTGTGGGAGGTGCCGCCGGACATTATGACCTAGGGTTGAGTTTGTCAGACGTGGTTGTAAGGTTCGGATAGCGGGTGTGTGTACTTCGTCAATGTCCAGGACGTCGAGGTCCGCCTTTTTCACAGCTCCCTCGATCAACCGCGTGAAGCCGGAGAAGACCTTACCGGCCAACAGCTCATATCTGGTGCGATTGATCGTCGAGCTGAAATCTACACCGTCCGCTAGACTTTCGATGCTCAGGACTGCGCTTCCACCTAAGCTCAAAGCCTTCTTCGTCGCCTCTGCCTCCAACTTCAGCTTCGCTAAACTTCTTGGGGTTTGCCGCGGGTCGGTTTTGTTCTTTTTCATAAACTCCTTTGCGAAGTGATCGACAAGCACTTCATCCAATTGCACGCCGCCAAGCTCATAGTCGTGGGCCGTTGCGAGGATACTGTACATGCCACCTCTCGACGCGATGACCGCTACATCGGACCGTGTGCCACCAAGATCCGCGACGACAACGATCTTGTCTGCGATCTTGGCTTCCGACCGTGCGTCGTACGCCAGTAGAGCTGAAACGGGCTCATGGATGAACTGGAGGATTTCGATGTTGGCGTCTTGCGCCGCTCTCGTTAGAGCTTCTCGTTGTGGGTCGGAATAGTTGGTTGGTACGGTGATGACTGCCGCGTTGATTTTCTTGCCAAGGAAGTCGGATGCTGACGAGGCTAGACGGCGAAGGTGGCGCGTGGTGATTTCTGAGACCGTAACCAGGTTCTGCGAGTCAGACTCGGTGTCTTGTATTGAGAAGGCAACGATGTTGTTGTGCTCTGAAGGATGTGCGGAGGCGTGGCACGGTGTTGGATCTATCGATTTGAAGCTGCCATGTCGATATTCAGCTTTGCACTCGATATAAGCAAAGGTTCGAGCACTCACTCTTGGCCCAGGTAGTCTCGAAAGTAGGCTACGGTGTTCTTGCTATTGCGTACAAGCTGTGCCTTCGCCTGTGTGCCATGATATTCCTCCCCCTCGATATAGGACAATATTGACGGGATATGGCGGTCTGTATATACGACTCAGCTTGACAGTATGCGGGAAGGTATGGACGAATTCTTCTGGCTGACCTCCTTCTTCGTTGGCAATGACTTCTGCTTTGCCTTCCTATAAGCATCGCGCAAGTCAGCGAGACGTTTGATCTTTCCCTTCGCCGTGATTGAAGCCCATGAGCGTACCCCGGATGTGTATGCGATCGAGCTGTTGGAATTCCCAAATGATATTCCAATCGCATGCCGCTCTGTCGGCGGTGTTGCAACACCGTTACTCTCGATCTCGTCTTCACTCATCTTGAGCTTTCGGTATTGGTATCTCAGATATATATCACCGGAACATAACTTCTGTGGTGGATCAAGAGCTCTTGGTGGTTGAGGAACCCAGAATTTTTCTTAGCGCGAAATGCGGAACATCCTTGCACTGTAGGGCTGATCGTCATAACGCTCTCGAGAGTTACAACCACGATATTCGACAATGGACCGTAGCAACTCCTGACACACAATCACGATTCCAATGGCGACACAGCTTGTACTACCTGGCGAAGAAATTCCCTCCGACCTCCTTCCAACATCACCCAATCCATCATTGCCTCTAAAACTAGGACCCGGCCTCCGACACATCCCCCCATCAACCATCACCCCCACCATCGCCGGCTCTCTTCGCATCGACAACCGCAAGAACGCCATTTGGGTTGAAAGCAACGGGGGCCGCGTAAGTAAACACCGCGCTACTCTACCCTACCCATCCACTCGCTCGCAAGGCTAATTCTTCGCCAGTACATACCGCAAACCGGCGACCTAGTCATCGCAACCGTCCACCACTCCAGCACGGACGTCTACCACTGTTCAATCACACCGTACACCGCCTACGCACAATTACCCCAGTTGGCATTCGAGGGCGCCACGAAGAAGACGCGGCCGCAATTGTCGGCTGGAAGCTTGATCTACGCGCGCGTTTCGCTGGCTTCGAAACATCTCGATCCGGAGCTGGAATGTTTAAATCCTTCGACGGGAAAGGCGGATGGCATGGGGGAATTGAAGGGTGGGATGGTGTTTGATATCTCTGTGGGCATGGCGAGGAGGTTGTTGATGCCGAAGCCGGGTGAGCAGGGTAGGGTTGTGGTGCTGGAAGAGATGGGGGAGAAGCTGCCGTTCGAGGTGGCAGTGGGGAGGAATGGGAAGATTTGGATTGATAGCAAAGGCGTTAGGGAGACCATATTGGTGGGTAGGGCGGTGTTAGAGACGGATAGGGGCTGCTTGAGTGTCGAGGAGCAAAGAAAGTTGGTCAGAGGGTTGCTGAAGAGTTCGTAAGAGGACGGTTTACTATGAAGCTGAAAGTTACATGAGCAACCGTGGCTCGAAACATGCATCAAAAGGAGTGGGAGTACTGTGAGAGACCTCCTGGCAATCCTCCCTGGATTGATGAAAGAGTAGTGCTCTTCATGAACAGAGGCTCTACGGGACTCTCCTCATGACCTTCGACGACGCTCTTTCGAATATTCCGGACGGCAGCTGCGCAAACAACTAGACTCACTATCCAACTTAGATGCACGTTAGCTTTGATTTTCCACGATACAGTCAATGAGTGTGATTTGAGTCTGAACATGGGATCTTACTGCGAGGATATGAGAAACCATCGTTACCATATTTCCACTCAACGAAATCCAAGAAGGATCGGAGGTTGAGACGCCTGCTGTATGGAGTCGAGCGAGCCTGGGTTCCCCTTGCAATCTCCATGACCATAACTCAGCGCACCTATGGTTACTCTGATATGAATAGCCCATCGATTACGAGATCATACGGCCGTGGCGTCATCAGATCTCGTCGGAGTCTCGGACCAATAGCTGCGTCATCCATGATATCAATTCTCTCCCGATCGGGTTGCCCTGGCGTTCCTGCTACCCTCCCACAATCTTGGCCAACAAGATCCAAGACTTTGATTCCGCGAATCCATCTAAGCTCTCTCATCCCCGTCGCCGACGCGAGTGTGCCTCCCTTATTCAGCCAAACTTCCGGAGCGTCATGGCGCATGACGATATGAAGCTTCGTCAAGAACGGACAGTTCTGAAGCTTGACGAATACTTCTCTAGCGAGAGCGCTGGAAAATACGAAACTGAGCTCACCGAGATAATGGTACCGCTTTCCGATTGCGTCAAGAAAGGATTGCAGAGTTCGAACACTGTGGAAGACGAAATTGTTGAAGCGGTAGAATATGTGGGTCCCTTCAGTTGTGATTTGACGGCTTACCAACAAGAGTGACAGAACGGATTCTGGAACAGGCAGAAATTGTGTGATTCCAGTAAATGGGTCCACACATCTCAAGGTGTCGCTTTTGTCGCCTGTCCATTGTCCATAGCCAGGAAACCAGACATGCTTCCCGAGCAAGCAATTCTTGTAATGCTTATTGACAAAGCTCGTATCGGAGGCCGGAGTCGGTTTAATCTGACCAGGAAGGATAAGATGATATCGATAGATCTTATCACGCAACTCCGGAGGAAGTTTCATGAATGGGAAACCTTTGGTCCTGGATTCACCCATGTTTGAGCCTGTGGACTTTCACTCCGCTTCAGCAAGAACTTCCGCTGAATCCTGCGATGACGAGGTACTTGTCAGCATGGTTGCAGAAGACTCAAAGAATGGATAGGAATGTGGATTCTGGGTGGATCAGCCCCGACGTACTGTGAGTAGAATGCCCGAGATGTGTGGTGAAGACGGCAAATATTCAAGCCGCAGTGATGCTGACCATGACCACAGCAAAGTTTTGTGAAAAACGAAAGAATCGGACAGAGCCTACCCTCTCACTTTCAAAGAAAGTTCTGCGCACGCTTGAGTATTATCCAACGAATGACACTGGAAAGAGGTTCCAGATGTCGTCGATCTTTATGACCAAACTCACGCAGAAGAAGCCTGCGCCTGAGATCCGACGTTGCCAATAGGGAAGAAAGTTATCTGTGCTAGTGGTGCTGGTATCGAGAGCGCTCCTCAGGACACAGAAATGTACGAAATGTGTTACTCAAGAACCTATAACCGAAAATAGGATCAGTTCATTTCAACCTTGCGTGAATCCACCTCAGCCTGCAGTGGTTAGTGGGTCTGAGTTCAAAGATGAATTTAAGGAGAGTTTTGTTCTTACCAGTCAGATGGCAACCTCACTATGCCCTCGTAACGAGCAAACCGCTCAGGCTCTCTCCTTCAAACCTCGTGAGGAACTTACCTTCGTACTCACACCCTGAAGCGCGCCTCGGCAGGATATAAGTCTAGCAGGGACGCTCAATCAGATGATTCAGCTTTCAGACCCAGGATAGTAGTCTCACCTGTAGAAAGGACGCTTGAGTTGAGCTTACGAGACGACGTAAGTCAAGAAATCAGGCCATGACAATGATAGATGGTCAAGAAGAGTTGATGTGTTGTTTGGGAGTCTTGACCTGGCTTTTATTCACCGATGTGACTACAGGGCATGATTAACTGAAAAGGGGATAGGTCCCTTAGGTAGTTTGTGGAAGCTACTAAGACGGAAGCCCTAGCCTACTCGCCACCGACTCCTTTATCACCCAACTCTCCTCTTCCCTTCCATATGACTGACTGCTCATACAAAGAGTCCTCGCAAACTTCACAGTAACCACACCTACATTCGAAGAGTATAGTATCGAAGGAGCCCAGCTACGACTAGAATGAACAGGGCCAGTGGACTGCAAGCGCAAGAGTTCACAGCAATAAGTATCTAACCCACGCTGAGTAGAATAGTCTCCCTTCGACCCACCAGTCTGGTTCCACTTCCACAGAAATTCCGTGCGAAGTCCTTCTAAGATACACTAGCCAGAACCAGCAGGCCACCGCCGAAGCCATATCTACTGCAAAGCTCAGATCGAACTTATACTGCAGACAAACATCACAACATCTCGTCCCACAGATCCCGAAACTCCAACAAGTCTCGTTGCCCGTAGAACTCGCCCACGACGGTGAGGATCATGTCCAGCGTGGCCAAGGTGACGTCCTCGCTCTCCGAAGTCTCGTCGTTTGCATCGTGCACGGCATCCACACTTTCTACCAGTCGAGCTCTGATACGCTCTTTTGCGCTTGGGAGTTCGATACTGTCGGATTCGTCGTTGTCGCTGTCACTGTCGCTGGCTTTGGCTTCGGTGGGAGGTCCGACATCTGTCGGCTCGGAGCCGTGGACAGTCGGTTCTGGCGCTTGGATTTCTGCGTCGAGTCTGCCCGAGAGAGTGGCCTCGGCGAGAGGGGCTGGGTTGGCGTCGCTTGTATCAGGTATTAGGGATTCGCCATTAGTTTCGACGTTAAGGCTGCCAGGTGGGGCAGATGATCGAGATTCCACCGGTTGCTCGACTCCATCGTCGTCCTGCGCGTCTCCAACCTCCACAATCCTACTCCCACCCTCCTCTTCTTCGTCCCCCGCACCCTGCCCGTCCCCACCCTCTACAATCCGACTCCCACCCTCCTCCTCTTCACCCTCCGCATCCCGCCCACCCAACGCCCCTGCACCCGCACCCGCCCCACCCCACTTCCCCACCCCCTCCTCCCCCCACCCCCTACGCACCCAAACCGCCCTCTTCCCCAACTCTCTCAAAACCGCCACCTCCTCACTCCCACACTCGCCCACCTC
>JAABUJ010006648.1_pt1 | contig 11074 bp, 6 predicted proteins | sample 5559131 | NCBI WGS metagenome assembly JAABUJ01 (sample SAMN10711875, study PRJNA513366) | rock metagenome | isolation source: Antarctica rocks | place: Antarctica: Victoria Land, Mt New Zealand nord | collected 2016-01-07 | reverse complement strand
CGGCGTGAACAGGCTGGCGTCGATCCGCAGCCGGGTGACCAGGCAGGCGTGGCGGCGCAAGGCCGCAATCAGGCCGACGCCGGAAAAGCCGGCATCGGCGACGACGACCAGGCGGCGGCCCGGCAGCCAGCGCTTGGTTTGCAGGACGGCCTGGCGCGCCCAGTCGACCACCGTTTTGTGCCGCCGGCCCCGCTCGCTGCTCCAGCGCTCGGAAGGGGCAAGAATGGTCAGGAACGGCAATGCCCAGCGCCGGCCGGCCCAGGGGATCGGGACCATGACCATGAGCGACAGCCAGCGCAGGCCACTCGCCCGGACGAAGTGGCCGCGCGAGGAACGCACCGGGTCGCGGTAAAGCCCGCGCGCCTTGATCCTGATGCCCCAGCGGCGCTCGATTGTGTCGTCGACGCCGACCACCACCTCGCCCGCGGGCAAGAAGGCGCCGAGCACGTGCACCAGGAGCGTGCGCGCCACGGCGCGACCGTCCCAGCGCGCCCGGTTCAGCACCTCGTGATAGCGTGAGAAGCCCGCCCTCTCCGCCAGGCCCATGACCCCCAGCGCCTGGCTCACCGTCCGCTTGCCCGGCGCGAGCACGGCGCCTGCGACCAACACGAGAACGCGGGACCAGGCCGGCGCCGAGAAATGGTCGCGGAAAGCTGCCAGCCAGCCCGCAAGCACAGGCGGCGTCAGGTTCGGATGCCCAGCGGCGACGCCAGGGTGGATGCGATGGGGCAGCATCCCGCATCAACGCAGCTTCCATGCGCATCAATCGCACGAGATGGCCGGCGGACGTCGGCTCAGCGCCTGAAATGCGGAAAGTCGAGTTCAGGGGTCCACTCCAAATATAACGGCCAAGCGGACAGCTTGATTGCCGGACGGTAAAACGGACAGCTCTGGTGAGACGTGCAGCGCACCTGGGCAAGCACCGCCCTACATCCGCAATCCCCGGCGCTGCCCTTGGTGCTCGCGCTCGGCCTCACGCTGGGCCAGAGCAGCGCCGGCTCGCTCACCCTGCTTCAGCGTCGCGGTGAGCTGCGCCACCCGGTCAAGCGCCGGCCGCTGCTCGGGGGCGACGGACGCCGACGTGACCGCCCCAGCCCGGCCCTCGGCCCGCAACATCTGGCGCACGCCCCCCTCCCCGAACCGCTGCGCCACGGCCTGCCCAAACGCGCCCAACTCGGCCGCGACCCGCTCATCCTTCTGCACGGCCCGCCACGCCTCGGAACGCGCCTTCTCGTCCGGCGCGGCGCGCACGGCGCTGATCACCGCCTCCGCCGCGGCGGACAGGCGCGGGATGCCTGTCGCGTCCGCCGCGCGCTGCCCGTCCACGCTGGCACGGTAGGACCGTTCCGCCCGCCCCTCGACCTCGCCGATGCGCTCCAAGCTGCCCGGCAGCGCACCCGCGGCCCGCTCCGCGTTGGCCCGCTCCTGCTTGGCCGCACCCGATGCGAGCCACCCCACCTTGCCCCGCAGCTCCCCAAGCTGCTCCGGCTCGCGCGACAGCCGGGCGGCAGCGCTGGTCCAGCCCTCGCGCTTGACCAGCTCGTCCAGCGCCGCCCGCGCCCCGTGCAGGTCTTTGTAGGCCCCTTGCAGGTAGCTCCACCGCGCCTCGCGCTCGCGCTGCGCCGCCTTGTCCGCCGCCACCGCCGCCGCGACCTCACCGGCGCTGCTGCCCCGCCCCAGGCTTTCCCGCCCCTGCCCGGACGGGTCCACGTAGGGTGGGATCAGCCAGCCTCCGGCAGGCTGCCCCCGCCCTTCCCCGGCCTTCGCCGCACCAGGCTGTGCCGCCGCACCCTGAGCCACGCTGGGCACCGCGGCAGCGGCAGCCTGGCCGGTACGGATGCCGGTGTCTGTCGGCTTCTGGGCAGCTTCCGCCGCACCCTGCGCCCTCTGCCCCGCCTCGGCCTGCTGCCGTAGCTTCGGCGCCAGCTCGTCCAGAGTGGCCCACGCCACCGACGCCGCCCGCACCTCGCCCCGCGCCATCTGCCGCGCAAGCTGCCCGGCGTCCCGCGCCGTCTCGGTCGCCACGAACACCTGCGCGCTCTCGCGCTGCCGGGTCAGCGCCACGTAGCTCGCCGCCGCCCGCCAGTGATGCGTGTGCAGCAGATACGTGTGGTCCAGCGTTTTGCCCTGGCCCTTGTAGATCGTCCCCGCGTAGCCGTGCCGGAAACCCTCGAACTCGTCCGCCGCCGACCAGGTGACGACGCGGCCCTCTTTCCCAGCCGGCGCGTCCAACTGCACCACGACCTGCCCGGTGCGGGCGTCCAGCCCGGTGATCGTCCCGGCGTTGCCGTTGTAGACGCCGAGCTTCTTCGCGGTGTCGGTGAACTGCACCCGGTCGCCGACCGCGAACGCAGCATCGCCGTGCTTGGTCGTCAGCACCACGTCCGGCGATCCCAGCTCGCCTCGCTCTCGCCGCACCTGGCGCAGCTCGGCATTCAGCCGGTCCACCTCGACGTTGGTGTAAGCGAACACAAACCGGCTCGCCTGTGGGTTTGCTGCCGTGTCCGCCTTCCACCGCGAGACCAGCGCGGCCCGTGCTGCCTCCTGGTCCGCCGTCCACGTCACCGCGCCGTGGCGGTCGAACGCCTGCACCGCCGCGTCGAACCGGCCCTCGGCCAGGTCGCGCGCCGCCTGCCGCTGCCAGTCCACCTTTTGCCGCGTTACCTCGGTGATCTCGGCCGCCCCGTGCTGACGCCGCAGCTCGGTGAACAGCCCGCCCCGCTCGATGCTGGCGAGCTGGCGGTCGTCGCCGGCCAGGATGACCTTGGCGCCGGCGGACTTCGCCTCGGCCAACAGCTCGCCGGTCACGCGGCTGTCCAGCATGGCCGCCTCATCCACCACCAGCACGGTGCGCTTGTCCCATCCTGGCGACCGGCCGTTCTTGATCGCGAACAGGGCGGCATGGACCGTGCCCGCTTCACGGAACCCGTCCGCTTTCAGGTCCTGCGCCACGGCGTTGGTCGGGGCCAATCCCACGATACGATAGCCCGCCGCCTCGTGCGCCTCGCGCACCGCGGCCAGCGTGTAGCTCTTCCCCGTGCCGGCCCGGCCCTCGATCAGCTTCAGCCCGCCGGCATCGACCGCGTGCTCGAACGCCGCGCGCTGATCCTCGCGCAAGGTCCGGGTCGCGAGCGCCACTTCCTGGTGTCGGGTTTTCACGCCCTGATGGTGACGCGCACCGGCAACGGTCGCCCCGTCCGCCAGAGCCGTGCGTTCCTGCTCGCGGACCGTGGTGGTGGTGAACCGCTCGGCCACCTCGCCCGTCTCCCGGTCGTGCAGCGCTCGCACGGTCCGGTGCCCCAGCACCGCCGCCTTGGCCGCAGCGATGTCCTGTGCCGCGGCGGCATCGGGCGTCCCATCCGGCCCGGCGCCAAGATGCTTGGCCAGGTAGCGGTCCAGTTCGCGCTCGGTGAAGGTGGCGTTGTTCCGAGTCAGCGCCGCCAGCACCTGCTCCGGGTCCCGCGCTGCCGCCTGGTTCGATTGCCGCAGCGCCTCGGCCCGTTCCACGGCAGGGCTGTCCACCTTGCGCATCCGCACCGGCCCGATGTGCTCCCCGGGGTGGGCAGCCGTGGCGTCCACCCGCAGCGCAATGCCGTGCTCCTGGAAGTAGCGGTCCTGGTGGATGCGCCACGTCTCGCCCCAAGCCTCGGCGTCCGTCACCAGGGCGCGGGTGCCCGCCTTGCGCACCTCCGGGTCTAGGTCGCGCGCCTTCTTGGCAGAGAGCTGGTCGCCCTCGATCCGGCGCGTGGTGATCAGCAGGTGGGCGTGCCAGTTGGTATGATCGCCACCGGTGCCCTGGGTGAAGACACCCTCCCCTTCCCCGCGTTCCTTGTGCGGGGCATGGACGTCGAGCTGCACCGCAAGACCCTTGGCCACGAAGTGCTCTGCGGCAAACGAGCGGGCTAGCTCGATGCGGTCTTCGGTCGTGAGCACCCGATCAGCCGGCAGCGCCAGCACGATCTCGCGGGCAACCTGGGCATCCTTGCGTCGCTCTGCTGCCTCCGCCGTGTTCCACAGCACCGCGGCGTTGGCCAGGCGGATGTCAGCACCCTCCGGCAGCAGTACCTCGTGGTGCTCGGGGGCGTCGCGGTGGCGAAAGTGGAACAGCTCGCCAGTCCGCTCCGCCGTGATCGCCTCGCGGGCATTGTAGGCGGCCGAGCGCACGGCGTTGCCGCCAGAGCTGCGGGACAGATAGCGGGCGCGAGCAAAGGCGATGGCCATGATGCGGCAGAGGCTAACCTAACTGACTCGCTGCCTTCAAGCAGCGTTGCCCTTGCAACGCATATTGCGTCTAACCTGCCTGGCTCGCTTACGCTCACTCGGACGCCAGAACCCGCTGTGCGGTAGCTCCGCATCCGCTACACCGCCGCCATGATGCCCAGCCCCGTCGTCCATCCGGCCTTGGATGCCGGAACCACACCATTGTCCCTGGCCTTCTACGCGCGTCCGGCACCTGAGGTCGCAAGGGCGCTGATCGGCATGCAGCTCCTCGTCAGCGGTGTCGGCGGACGCGTGGTGGAGACCGAGGCTTATGCTCATGACGACCCGGCTTCACACAGCTTCAACGGCCGGACTGCTCGGAACGCCGCTATGTTTGGATCACCCGGCAGGGCGTACGTGTATCGCTCCTACGGCCTGCACTGGTGCCTGAATGTGGTCTGCAACGTGGCACCAGGCAGCGCGGTGTTGATCCGTGCCTTGGAACCGGAGCACGGCCTCGACCTCATGCACGAACGGCGAGGTCAAATGCCAGACCGCGATCTCTGCCGCGGTCCCGGTCGGCTTTGTCAGGCTTTGGCCGTCACCGGGGCACTGGATGGACAGCTATTGGATACAGTGCCCTTCACCGTCCTGAACCGCACGGCGCAGGTGGAGGTTGTCACGGGCCGGCGCATCGGCATCACCCGTGGTGCTGACACACTCTGGCGGTTCGGTCTCGCCGGATCGCGCTTCCTCAGCCGGCCGATGCCGAGTTAAGTCCACCATGGCGGTGGTTTGGCGACTGCGCTACCGGCAACCAAAAGATCGCGATTGGGAGAAAACTGCCACGACGGTGACAGCTCCAGTTCACAAGGCAGGCCGTGGCACGCAAACCTGGGAGCGATGAGCGGCAAACGGACTTCTTCGGCGCAGCTGTCGCAGCACCAGAGAAGAAGACGGGGGCTTCTCCTGCCCCGAGGCCCAAACCATCGCCGGTCATCACCCTCGCCCCGGCCAAGGAGAAACCGGAGCCAGTAGCTGTCGGCCTGGACATCCCCGAAGACGGCGGCATCGAGGCAGACTTCGCCCGCATGTCCCCGGCCGAGGTGAGAAATCTTGTGGCCACGCTGCCCGATGCCGTGCTGGCCCAACTCAGCATTGCCACCATCCGCCAGTTGCGGCGCCGCCTCGAACGCAACAGCCGGCGTGGGGATGGCAAGAATTCAAACACCGTCCTGGACCGCGCGGCGCAACAGCTGATCGCAGAGCTGGGTGGGCAGAACAGCGACGACTACGATTTCTGAAGCGGCAAGGGCGAGAAGGAGCGTGCACCCTTACTGACAGGGATGGGCTCAAACCTTGCAGGGCGCACGATTGATGCGCTGGATGGGTTACCTGGCTCGTGCTGCTCGTCCTGTCCGAATGCCTGATCCCAAACGGCAGGGCTGATCCGTTCTGCATGCGGATTGGTGCATTTTTCCTCGAACCGTTCGCACGGACCTGTTGCCTGGTTGGTGAGCCAAGACCGGCACAGGAGATACATTCTATGGCTCGCTCACTCGCGGAACGCCTCCGCACCCACGAACAGCAAAAGGCCAAGCTGGCTGAGACCGAAGCCAAGCTGAAGGAGGCGGAGCGCAAGCAGCGTACCCGCCGTCTGGTGGAGGCCGGCGCCCTGGTCGACAAGCTCGGCCTGCTCGAACTCGACACCAACGCTCTCTACGGCTCCCTGCTCTCCCTTCGGGACGGTGCCAATGACAAGGACCAGGTCGAGAAGTGGGCGGCCCTTGGCGGGCGCACCTTCCTGCGTGAAGCCCGGGCTCGCGACGAAGGCCGGGAGCCGATGCTGCTCAGCTTCACCACCGCCTTGAGCAAGGACGCTACCACGGCCCTGCGCAAGGCCAGCTTCCGCTACAGCAAGGTCATGCAACACTGGGAGGGTCTCGCCAAACCCGACGATGCCGGAGCGTTGGCCAAGGAGCTTGGCGGCACTGCCCGCCGCGTCACGCCCGAACCAGGTGTCGCAAGCCTGGGGAGCTCCACCCCATGATGGGCCGCAGCAAATTCGAGCTGGCCACCCTCGGGCTGTGGATCACCCTGCAGCTCTGGCCTCTCTGGTTGTTCTGGTGGGCTTGGAACCTGGCCGGGGCATTCGGGGGTGAGGCTCTGGGCCACCTGGCGCCGGTGCAGGTCCTGAACCACACCCTCATCAGCAGCAAGTTTCCTGCCTTCGCTCAACCCGTCGTCGCTCTGCTGGGGCCGATTGCGGTGATGATCATCGCCATCGCCCTGCATCGGAACCGGCTTGGCAGCCGCGCCATGGCCTATGCCGGGATGGCGGGAGTGGGGATTGCGGCGCTGCTCACCCTGAAGCCGGACGTCTTGCACCTATGGCCCTATGCGGTCGCATCCGATTACCCGCTGACAACGGTGATCGGTACTGTGCTTCCGTCCCATGCCTACGCCCTCGCCGTGGGTGTCGCCGCAGTCTTCGTCGGCTTCTGCGTAGCCACTCGTGCTTGGCCCGTGGGCAGCGAACCAGCTCCCTCGCTGATGCGCGGCAGCTCCGACAACTTCGGTCACGCCGACTGGCTGGCCATGGACCGCGCCCGCAAGCGCTTCCCTGGCCCGGACTCGACCTATGGCGGCCTGGTGGTCGGTGAGGCCTACCGCGTCGATCAGGACCGCGCCGCCAAGCGTGGCCCGTTCGAGCCCGCTGACAAGGCGAGTTGGGGCGCTGGCGGCAAGGCGACGCTGTTGGTTGATCCGTGTAAGTCTGCCGCCACCCATGCCCTGGTGTTCGCTGGAGCCGGCGGCTTCAAGACCACGGCGTCGGGTATCCCCACCCTACTCGCCTGGACTGGTGCCGCCGTGGTGCTCGATCCTTCGCGTGAGATGGGGCCGATGCTACGAGACTATCGCGAGCAGGCGCTCGGCCACCAGGTGGTCACCCTCGACCCCTTTGTGGCCGGTTCCGGCTTTAACGTGCTGGACTGGATCGACACCACCTCCCCCGCTGCGGAGACCCATGTCGATGCCGTCGTGGGCTGGATCAGCGGTGAGGCCCGGGCGGGCGATGCCGGCTCGAGCAAGTTCTTCGGTGGCCGGGGCCGTGCCCTGATCCGCTGTCTGCTGGCGGACCTGCTGTGGGACCCGGCTGTGGCTCCGGAGCACAAGACGCTGCGCACCCTGCGGCAGCGCCTGGTGACCCCAGAGGATGAGATGCAAGAGCTGCTGGACCGCATCCACCAGACCTCACACAGCCCCAAGGCGCGGGACATTGCCGGCACCCTCAAAGGTGCGGTCAAGGAGACCTTCTCCGGCATCTACCAGAACGCCGACGAGGACACCGCCTGGCTGTCCACCGCTGCCTATGCCGGCTTGGTCTCCGGCAGCTCGTTCAGGACGCGGGACATCATCGGCGGCAAGCTGACGGTGTTCGTGCAGATCCCGCTCCACGTGCTGCAGACCACCCCGGCGCTGGGCCGGGTGGCGATCGGCGCCTTGCTCAACGCGGTGTACGACGCCGACGGTGCGCTGGACGGCCGGGTGCTGTTCCTGCTCGATGAGGTGGCCCGGCTTGGCTATATGAGCGTGATCGAGACCGCCCGGGATGCCGGGCGGAAGTACGGCATCACCCTGATGCTGCTTTATCAATCGCTGGGCCAGCTCGTGTCGCAATGGGGCAAGGAGGGCAAGCAAGCCTGGTATGACAGCTCCGCCTGGCGGCTGTTCGCCACGGTGCAGGACCCCGACACCGCCCGGGAGCTGTCGGCCATCTGCGGTGAGCATGCCGTGGTCAGCACCAGCAGCGGCGACACTGAGGGCAGCCAGTCCCGCGGTGCCATGGGCGCGTCCAGCAGTTCGGGGCGATCGGAGAACCGCTCCGAGATGAAACGGGCGCTGATCAAGCCGGAGGAGCTGATGCAGGACACGCGGGCGGACGAGGCCTTCGTGATCATTCGTGGTTCCCCACCGTTGCGCTGCGGCCGGGCGATCTACTTCCGCCGACCTGAGTGGGTTGGCTTGGTTGGCGAGAACCGCTTTCACCGGAACGCTGCCGAATAACCTTAGCTGGCCCCCTGTCTCGGCAGGGGGCCATGCTGCGGGCCTGGCTAGCTGGCCGCTGCCATTTTGCTGGATGCAGGCACGGGCGTAAGCTGGGCAATGCTGGGGTGTCTCGACCCATACCGGAATCAGCCTTCTAGGCCGCTCCAGGCACCTTCTGGGCTATTCAGGGGCACAACCCCCATAGGCGCTAAAATAAATCACGGACTGGGTATTTGACGTGAGGTTGTCGTCGTCGCGGTGCATTGGCGAGGTGCCGGTGAACGATTGCGTTCGGCGCGACGATGCTGGCGAGGGAAAGCGGGCCGATGACGATGCCAAGCAGCACCATCAGGACAGTTTTCTGCACGGCCCAGAGCGACGGGACATAGGCGGCGTCGAGCAAGTCCTCAGGGGGAAGATTCCAGGAAGTCCTGGCTGAGGTCGTCACACAACAAGGCAAGGATGAGGTGGGCATACAGCCAACTTCGCGACCCGCGCTCGGTCCACGTTGGCAGCCGGTCGATATGCAGCAGCGACTTCAGACGCTTGAACGCAAGCTCGATCTGCCAGCGCAGCCGGTAGACGGCGAGGATGGCCTTTGCACTGTATCCGTTCCTGGGCAGCGATGTGGCCACGATCATGAATTCCGCGGCGACCAGGCTGCGCGGGTCGAGCGCCTTGCCTTTCTTGGCCGCGGCGCGGCGCAGGGCCAGCCGCGTGGCTTCGGCCGCCTCAGGCGTCTTGCGCCGCACGATCAAGCGCATCGCCAGCGCAGGCTCATCGCGCCCGATCGACGCGCGCAGGTTCACCTCGTGCGGGCTCACACCGGCCGGCAGACATTGCAGATAGCCGATCAGGTCGAACGGCTCGCCGGCCGGGTTGCTCAGCTGCAGTGCGTTCCAGCCGAGCCGTACGATGAAGTCAGCATTGCCGCCGATCTGCGCACGAAAGCGCTGCAATGCCGGTGCGCGGGCGTAATTGCGATCAGCGATGCGGATTTCGCCCGGGTGCGGGACGCCCCGCTCAAGCGCTTCGGCCCCATGTGCATCGGTCAATCCGAGATGCGAGAACCCACCACGTCCAAGGTCGAATACGCCGTGGACACGCCAGTCGGTGCCTGTGCTGCCGGGCTTGCTGACGCAAGTGCCGTCAGCGAGGCGCAACGTGCGGCCAGGCCAGCGCAACTCCGCGCCGGGCACTTTCGCCGCCAGCAGCCGTTCCATCAGCACGCCGAGGAAGTCCGCCGCCTGGTCCAGCCGATATTTGACGCCCGGGTTGCTGAGCTTGGCGATCCCTTGCATGGACGCCCAGGCCGCGGTCTGGCGCAGCGACAGACCACCCGGCCCGCGCGCCAGCGCGATGCGTAACAACGCCGCGCCGTCGACCACCTCGCGCTTGCGCTGGATCGCTTTGGTCTCCAATGCCAGATGATCAAGGTCGAGGCCGGCGGGAAGCCGCTCCAACAACTCGCTAAACTGGCCCGTCAGAACCGATGCTGCGTCGTGCATCTGCCCTTAGAATCAGACCGGTGCGCGTCGCGCAATAGCTATTTTAGCGCCTATGGGCACAACCCCCCTACCCTAACGGTCAGCGCGCTTCCTGCGGCTTCCCTGGAGCCCTACAAGCCTAGTGCCTTGGCTGTGGTCCGGCCGGCGCCGCGCGATCCGACCGGATTGTCGGTAATTCCGGCCGACTGGATAACCGCAGCCTCGACCAGCGCACTGCCCTTGTTAGCCCTTCTTCCTCGAACACCCGCGATGCCACCGTTACCCTGGTGCTGGGTGCCGAGCTGCAACTTGGTCCCTACTTTCTGCGTGTCTGGACCGTTTGCACCGAGCTGTTTGTCGACACGACGATATCCGAGCTGCTCGTGAAGGCACCTTTTGAGCTCAACTTGCGGTCGGTGACTGGCAGCGACCTTCTTCACCGCGAAGGCTGACCACCTGCCTATATCGTGGTTTTGGCCCCTGGAGCCTTTCTGGATCGGGTCGGTCTGCCCAAAACAGACTTTTCAAATGAACCTGATTGTTAGCGTCACATCCTAACCCTCTGGTTTTATCCACAGGCTCGAGCCTTTAAGAAGACTCTACGTAGTAGGATTAAGGGTATTACGGACTCGTGATCTCCTTGAGAATGCTACGTCTTTCGGGTTTTTCAGGGGGTAAAACCACGATAAACTGGGGGCCAAAACCACGTGACTTCCAGGGGCCAAAACCACGTGATGATTCACATCCTTAGGTCGTTATCCCTCATCGTCGGGGGTTACTCCTGAGCAGGCAGCTTGGTCGTTCTTATCGTGGTTTTGGCCCCCAACTGCTGCCGGTATGAATGATCCGATCGAAGTCCTTGGAAGCCGTTTAGGGTTGAAGCCTGCATGTTGGACAGGGAGTTGCGACCGTTCTGTGAAGTGCAGAACCTCCTTACCTTCTGAGTTGCGAAGGATTTCTAGCCAGTAGCCTGGAAGGCGCTGACGCTCGACGGTACGCCGGAGTTCTTTGGCAAAATCTGCCAAGCGTTGGGTGCTGCCGCTTTTGATGTGGAGTTGGGTCATCGTGAAAGCCCAACCACCTGATTGGTGCCCGCCGTGCTTGCGAACAACCCGGTAAAGCCATCGTTCAATGCCGCCAGTGAGGCTGAAATACTCGCGGTCGATCGCGAGCGTGAGCCGGTCTGTCAGAATGCCATCGTAGAGCCAGTGACTCTGTTGCATGGACCAGAAGGCGGGCGCAGTGCGCCTACGTTCGTTCGCTCTCTACGCGAAGCGGACATAGCTCGGGCGTCCGAGTTCGAGCATGCGGTTCAGCGCATCGGCGGCGATGGCCGC
>JAABUJ010006647.1_pt1 | contig 11074 bp, 8 predicted proteins | sample 5559131 | NCBI WGS metagenome assembly JAABUJ01 (sample SAMN10711875, study PRJNA513366) | rock metagenome | isolation source: Antarctica rocks | place: Antarctica: Victoria Land, Mt New Zealand nord | collected 2016-01-07 | reverse complement strand
CCTCGACATCGCGCCGACATCGTGGTCCGACAAAGACGAGGGCGAGCAGACCAAGGGCGGCTCCGGCGCGGCCGTGCGCACGCTCGTGGCGCTGGCCGAGGCGATGGCCGCGCGCTGATACTCATGCCAACGGAAACGGAGCGGTCGTAACGACCGCCCTGGATCGTTACCCTCGCCCCGTTTCGTTACGCCTGCCCCGAAGGAGTGCACTGCCTTGGCTTCTCAGGGCGTCGCAGTACTTCGGCGCAATACTTTCATGACTCGCCGAGGGCGTGCCATGAACGGATCGGTATGCGTTCGCCAACTCACCGGCCCAGGGGAAGAGCTTCAGCCGGGCGAGCGACATCGTCGCGCCTGCCCGAGGCGGGCCGCAGCCGCGGTGACGATCCGATGACCACTCACGTCAACGGATAATCATGCGCCTCAGCGTATAGGCATGCAAGGACAGCACGTATCTACCAGCGTCGAAAGAGGTGGCATGTTGGCCCGAAGAACGCAGGATTTGGCCGTGAGCGAGGCGCGCATATCTCTCATCGCACCGCCGCGCTGCCGTCCAGCCACGCGGGGGCAAAGTCGCTGCGGGCACGGATCTGTGGCTGTGTGACTGCTCGGCGCACGGCGTCTCGCCTATACAACTCTCGACGCCCTCCATTGCTCCTTACACCCCCCGCTCGCTGCCCACGCCCCCGTGTCACACACATGAGCGCCGCATTGACGGTGCTCGTACCCCCGATAGGCCGGGGTGTCTCCCCCAGTCGTCCACTCGTTTCCTTGGGCCGTCATCAGGCCGCCTCTTTGCCGCTGCGTCCCTGGCCGGCGGCGCGTGCCGCGGTCAGGGCCTGCGTCGCCTCGCGCTCCCACCGTTGCTCATTGCGCCGCAGCACGACCACGCCGGCGATGATGACCACCGCGGCCAGCGCGAGCCCGATGTACCCGAGCGGCCCCGTCGCGCTCGCGCCGAGCCCGTACCCCAGCAGGCCAATCAGCGTGGCCCACACGATCCCGCCCGCCGCGTTAAAGAGCGCGAAGCGCCGCCACGGCATGCGGGTCGTGCCCGCCAGGAACGCCGCGAAGACGCGCAGCACGGCCACGAAGCGGCCGAAGAAGACGGCCTTACCGCCGTGCCGCTGGAACAGATAGCGGCCCATCGTGAGCCGGCCCGCGGTCAGATGCAGGGCGGGGCTGATGCGCCGCAGGAGGTGGTCGCCGCCCAGACGCCCGATCAGGTAGCCCAGGTTGTCGCCCACGATAGCGGCGACCGCGGCGGCGGCGATCACCACGGCGATGGACAGCTGGTGCGTGGCGCCGGCGTAGACGGCGGCGACAAGGAGCATCGTCTCGCCGGGCACGGGCACGCCCATGCTCTCGATGGACACAAAGAACAGGACGGCCCAGACGCCGTAGGTGGCGACGAGGTGCGTGAGATCGATCCCGAGGAACATGGCGTGTCTCCTTGTCGTGGACGTGGGGGAGCGGGTGGCGTGGGCGCCACTCGTCGGTGTGTGAGGTACGGGTCCCGTACGCATAGCTTCAGCCTACGCACACCCAGGGCGCGTGGCATCGGCCGTGGGGATGAAACGGCTCATCCCCAGGGATGAATCTTGGGGATGAGCCGGACGTGGGGGGAAGGTCAGTCCGGCCCGCCACCCGGAGCGGCCCGTCACGCACAATGCCGACGGGCCGCTCACGCGGGTTGGGACATTGCATGTGCGGTGCGGCGACCTCCCTGTCGCGTACGCCTGTGTCCCGTGCGCGGCGCGGTTTACTGGATCGCGCTCATCGGGCGGCCGCCCGTGACGCGGGTGGGACGCACCGGGAGGGGCGACGACTGGACGCGCAGCAGGCGCGCCGGGAGCGCGGGCAACCACCAGTTCCAGCGTCCGAACAGCGAGACCATGGCCGGGACCAGCAGCATGCGCACGACCGTGGCGTCCAGCAGGATGCCCGCGGCCAACCCCGTGGCCAGCGCCTTGATATCCGTGCCCGGCGACGAGGCCAGGGACACGCTCGTCAGCGTCAGGATCAGCGCCGCGCTGGTCACCAGCCGGCCGGTGTGCCCGATGCCGTCGACGACGGCCCCGTCGGTCGAGCCCGTGCGGTCATACTCTTCGCGTATGCGCGAGAGGATGAACACCTCGTAGTCCATGGAGAGTCCGAAGAGGAAGGCGAAGACCATCAGGGGAATCCAGGCGGTGAGCGCGCCGGTGGCCGGGATGCCCCAGACGAGCTGCGAGCCATAGCCGAACTGCCACACCAGCGTCATCACGCCCCACGCCGCGCCGACCGAGACGACGTTGAGCAGGAGCGCCTTGAGCGGCAAGAGGAGCGAACGGAAGGCGCGCGCCAGCAGGACGAACGTGACGAGCGCGATCACGCCGACCATCAAGGGGAAACTGCCGTAGACCGCCGTCACAAAATCGGCGTTGTCGGCGGCCATCCCGCCCACGCGCGCGGGCGCCGGGCCGGCGTGCGCCGCCTGCCGCACGGCGGTGAGCGTGGCCTGCCCGCCGGCCGAGGTACTCTCGGCCACCGGCAACACCGCGACCAGCGCGCTCCCGGAGCGCTGCCAGGAGGGGGTCGCCGGGGTCACGGCGCCGCGCACCCCGCTGACGTGGGCCAGACGCGGGGTGAGCGCGGACGCGTCGCGCGGCGTGGAGAGGACCAAGATGGGGTCGAGCACGCCGGCGCCGACGCCGGAGGTCTCCAGCGCGCGCAGGCCCTGGTAGGCTGGACCCGCGGAGGCCAGGCTGTTCAGGGAGGGGTTGCCCAGCGTCAGGGAGGCCAGCGGGGCCAGCAAGGCGCCCAGCAGGAGCGCGGCGGCGCCCGCGGCGATCCAACGGCGGCGGACCACGCCGCGCGCCCAGGCCGTCCACATGCGGCTGGGCCGGTCGCTGTGCCCGTGGCGCGGCCAGTCCAGGCGCGGACCCACCGTCGAGAGCAGCGCCGGGAGCAAGGTGCAGGCCACCACGACGGATACCAGCGGGATCAACAGGCCGCCGTAGCCGATGCTCTGCAGGAAGGGGACGGGCAGCGCGACGAGGGCCAGCAGGCTGATGCCGACGGTGGTCCCGCTGAAGATGACGGCGCGGCCGGCGGTGGCCATGGCGCGGCGCACCGCCTCGTCGTTCGTACACCCACGGGCGCGCTCCTCGCGCCAGCGCGTGATGATGAGCAGGGAGTAGTCGATGCAGACACCGAGGCCGATCAGCGCGATCAGATATTGCACGATGTAGAACACGCTGGTGACGCTGGTCAGCCCCCACACCAGCAGGAAGGTGGTGGGGATCGACACCAGCGCCATCAGCAGGGGCACGACGGCCAGAAACGAGCCGAACACGAGGATCAGGATGACCAGCGCGCCCAGCCCCCCGATCAGGGTCTCGGTTAGCACGTTAGGGCCGCCGCCGTTCCCGGTGGCCGACGCCGCCAACACGTCGCGTCCCGTGACGTAGGAGTGGGCTCCCGCGATGGGATGGGTCGCCAGCGCTCGCGCGACGGTCCGAACGGGCGGCGCCTGAGCGCCCGGTTGGGCGGACGGATAGATCAGGGCGAAGGTGGTGCGCCCGTCGGACGAGACGAAGGCGCGGTCGCCGGTCGAGGCGTAGGAGGCGACGCGCGACCCCGGCAGCGCCGCCGCGACCGCGCCAAAGGCGGCGGAGAGTTGACTCTTGACGCCAGGGGTGGCGACGGTCGTGCCATGCGGCAAGGTGATGACGGGGACGAGGGGGGCGTCGGCGCCACTCGCGCCGTAGGTGTGCAGGATGGCGGTGTTCGTGTCGATGCCTTCGTAGCCCGCGGCGGGGGCAGACTGCTGCGAGAGGGCGCCGGTCGCCGCGCTGGTCGAGGCCAGGCCCACGGCGGCGATGATGATCCAGCACGCGGCGACGAGGAGCCGATGCCGCAGAATCCAGTGTGTGATGGTTACCATGATGACACCCTTCCTTTTTCGTTACTGTGTCGCCGCCAAGCCAGCGGCTCTAGGTCTCGCGCGGTGTGGCCGTCGTGTGCGGGGGCGGGAGCAGCGGTGACGAGCAGGTCTTGCTCGAAGGATGGCCCGACAAGTCGAAGACCCGGTGGGTGCTCAACTTTAACGAGCACGCCGCCTACACCCGTCTGTGCACCCTTGTCCTCGACGATGTCGTCGAATACGTAGTTGGCGACACTAGGGATGGCTTCATCGGCTACGAGACCGGACGCGCGGCCTTTAGCCGATGACCAGCACGAGTCTGCCTCGAACGTGCCCGTACTCACTGACGCGGTGCGCTTCCGAGATCTCGTCGAGTGGGTAGGTTCGCTCGACGGGAAGCCAAAAGCGCCCGGCTTCGATGAGTGCTCCTATGTCAGTAAGCGCGTGAAAGGCGTGGCCCTGAAAGCCGTTGCTAAAGCGCACCTCGTGCTGTTTCGCTCCGTCGATGTCGGCGAGTGTCACCACGTTCCGCGGGCCGCCGGCGAGATCGATCAACGCGGGTAGCACGCCACTTCCGGCGACGTCGAGCGCGGCGTCGACGCCATCGGGCGCGAGGGTGCGGACTCGTTCGGCCATGCCTTCGCCGTACGTCACGGGCTCTGCGCCGAGGAGTCGAAGGTAGTCGTGGTTGGCGGTACTGGCGGTGCCGATCACGCGCGCGCCGCGGGCGACGGCGAGCTGAACGGCGGTGCTGCCGATCCCACCTGCGGCGCCGTTGATGAGCAGGGTGATTCCACGGCCGACGCTGAGTGCGTCCAGGCTGCGCGTGGCCGTTTCGAGCGCGACGGGGAGGCCGGCGGCGTCGACGAAACCGAGGGACGGCGGGAGCGGCGCCCGATAGGTCAGCAGCGCCAGTTCGGCCGCTCCGGCGCCATCGTCGGAGACACCGAATACCCGGTCGCCGACAGCGACATCTGTCACACCTTCTCCGACCTCGTCGACGACGCCCGCCACGTCGCGACCCGTCGTCTGCGGCAGCCCCGCGCCGAAGTTCAACAGGCCCTTGCGCAGCTTCCCATCGGTCGCATTGATGCCGGCCGCGTGCACGACGATCCGGATCTGTCCGGGACCAGGATGCGGGTCGGGAAGATCCACGATCTCGAGGACCTCGGGACCCCCGAACCGGCTGAATTGCGCTGCTTTCATCATGTTCCTCACTTTCGACGCGAGCTGTGCGCCGTTCATTTCGGTTTCCTGTTCAGATATATCTATAGACGTCGCGGGCGGTCGGCATGGCCCGGCGTGAGAGGGGAGCACTCCCTCTCATGTGTCACATGAGAGGGGGTTAAGGGGTGAGGGTCTAGCCAGCCATCCGCGCGCTTGGCATGGCTTCCTCCAGCGTCGGCGACGCCAGCTCCGGCTCCACGGCCGCTTGCGCGGCGTAGTTGCGCCGCAGCAGCAGGCCGATTGCGGCGCCGACGAGCGCCGCGGCCACCATCACGCGGAAAGTATCGTCGAAGGACAGCGCCATGGCGCCCGTCACCAGCTCGTGCTGCAGGCGAGCCAGCACGGCGTGCGTCGGAGCCGGTCCGCTGTGGCGTACGGCGCGCGTCGCGGTGACCGCGCTCGCCACGTGGGACGTGATGCGCGAGGTCAGGATGGTGGACAGGCCGGCGATAGCGAAGCCGTTGACGACCTGCTGCAAGGCGTTGGTCAGGGAGGTGACGCGTGTCACCAGCGCCCGCGGCGCGGCGTTGATGATGTGCGTGGTCAACGGCATGAATATCAGCCCCATGCCCGCGCCGGCCAGCGCCAGCGGCAGGATCAGATCGCTCGCCTGGGTGCCAACGGTCACTTGCGACAGCAGGTAGGTTGAGACAGCCACCAGACCGAGGCCGGCGACCACCAGGGGCCGCGCGCCGATGCGGTCGAACAGCAGGCCCCCGATGGGCATGAAGACCGCCGCCGCGATGGCGTGGGGCAGAATGGCCAGGCCGGTGTCGAAGGCGCCGAAGCCGCGCACCTGCTGCAGGAAGAGCGGCACCAGGAACAGCGAGCCGAAGAGCGCTACCTGTCCCACCCACTGCGCCACGATGGCCAGGCTGAAGTCGAGCGAGCGGAAGACGCGCAGCTCCAGCAGCGGGTTAGACGCGCGCAACTCGGCGACGATAAAGGCCAGCAGGGCCACCGCGCCGATGGCCAGTCCCGCGATTGTGTTCGTCGCGGTCCAGCTCGTGGCGCCCGAGCTCACGCCGTAGGACAGCGCCGCGAAGGCCAGCGGACCCAGAATGGCCCCGTAGCGGTCCAAACCGGCGACCGCCTTGCGCTGCACGGCGGGCAGCCGCAAGAAGCCGACGATCAGGCCTACGATGCCAACCGGCAGGTTGAGCAGGAAGATATAGCGCCACGAGGCGTACTGCACCAGCCAGCCGCCGAGGACGGGTCCAATGGCGGGCGCGAACAGGATCGGCACGCCCATCATGCCCATTAGGGCGCCCACCTTATCGGGCGGGCTGATGCGGTAGATGTAGGCCATCGCCACCGGCATCACCGCGCCGCCGCCCAGGCCTTGCAGCACGCGAAAGGTGATCAGCATGGTGCTGTCCGCCGCTGTCGCGCAGAGCACCGACCCGACGGTAAACAGGGCCACCGAGATCAGGAAGACCCGCTTGGCGCCGAAGCGGTCCGACAGCCAGCCGGCCAGCGGGATGATGGCGGCCTGCGCCAGCGTGTAGCCCGTGATAATCCATTGCAGCGTGGGCAGCGTGGCGTGCAGGTCGGTGACGAGCTTCGGCAGCGCGACGTTGACCGCCATGCCGTCGAGCACCACCATAAAGACGCCGATGATGATCGCGATCAAGGGCACGATGACCGTGCCCATTCTAAAGGGCGCGTCGCCCTGCGCGGGACCCTGCGCCGTCGTGCCGGGAACCATGGATGTTGCCACCGCCCGTCTGTCCTTTGGTTATCTGTCCGTATCGATCCGTTCGTCAGCCGGCTGGACCGGGACCGGCCGCAACTGGTCGGGGGCCAGTCCGCAAAGCGCAGCTGGGAGAGCCGGTTAGGCTGTCGGCTCCGCGGAGCCAAGAGACCAATCCGCATGGGCCAGGGGTGAGGGCCGCTATCCTTGACCTCCGTCGTCCTGTCACTTTGCTCGCTTTAGGGCCCCGTTCTCCGGGAACTCTGTGGCCCTATAGCTGTTGTCGTCTCTGCGTAGGTAACTATAGCTCGTCAGATAATGTTTGAGAGAAATAGGCCGCTCCGTGCGCGTGGCAGCCGGCCGTGGAGTCTCATTCTTTATCTGAACATCTATAGGACCACTGCCACCCTTTCGTGAAGTGAATGGGACGCGCGATAGCAGGGCATCGCGCCGACGTCCGCAGGCGGGGGCAGGAAAGCAGCCGCATAATTCACTTCTCAGAAGGGCTGTTCTGTCTAGTGAAACGGCAGCCGTATGGGGCCAGTGATCGAGCAAGAAATAGGGCCAGAAACCGGGTCTTGGGCATTCTCGATGAGGCTGATCGCGTGGCTGGCACGGCTGTCCTGCCAGCATGACACGGGTGAGCGTAACCGTCGCCGCCCCGCGCATGTGAGCGTCGCCGATGGCGGCCTCGTCCATCTCTGGTGCATACAGCGAAAAAGGCCTCATCGAGAGTGCCCAAGACCCAGAAACCGAGCAAGATGACAGCACGCTCAACCATTTGACTATTATGAGGCTAGGCGTGGCCGGTCGCGCTTCCCGCGTGGGTCCCATCATCGGTCTCTGGGGTCCACTGGCGCGTCGGAGCGCGGAGCGCCAGCAGGTGGACAAGGAGCAGGCCCGCCGCGAGCAGCGTCAGGACGCCGTCCAGGCTTAGCCCCTCGTTGAAGGGGGCGTTCGGATTGAGGCCGGGCCATAGGTTGCCGGCCATCACGTAGTAGTTCGCCGTCATGGTCACGCCGCCGATGAGCGCGACGATCACGCCCCCGTTGAGCCAGCGCGCCCAGCGTGCGGTCGGGAGCCACCCGCCGATCCAGAGCGCGGCGCCGGCGAATAAGCCCACCGCGACCAGTAACTCGCCGACCTGGGCCAGCAGCGCGCACAACTGCGCGTGCGGGATCATGAGTGTATTGGACAGGGACACCCACCAGCCGTTGGGATTGCCCATCATCGCCATGTGCAATTGGTGCGCAAGTCCCGCGTTGAAGCTCGGACTCAGGATCTTATTCAGGGCCGAGAGCAGCCACTCGTAGCCGATCACGGCCTCGACCAGCGCCATCCCCCAGGCGGCGGGGGTCACCCGCGCCAGGGCCGCGGGGACGGCGAGACGCGGCCCGCGTGCGTGCGGCGTGTCTGTGTGTGACGGTGCGTAGCTCTGTGTCATCAGTCATGCTCCTTCTTCTCATTTCGCGATGTCGCGCGGGCACATCGTCTCTCGCGGTGCGCCCGCGCCACCCTCTCCAGGCCCAGGACGCCCCCGCGGCCCCGTTCCTCTTACATACCGGGCATGCCGCCCATCGCCGGCTTGCCGGATGCGGTGGGCATGTCCATGTCGAACAACCCGGCGCCGTTGGCCTGCCCGATCCAGGTGTGGACCATCCATCCCGTGTCCCCGTCGAAGGTCCCCTTGTGCGTGACGCACGAGGCCTGATCAAAGTAGGGGATGATCGCTTTTCCATTAAGCAGCGATGTCCCTCCCGTGATGCACACGTTGATGTGCTTGTGCCAACTGGCCATGGACGTCGGAAAGATCGTCCCCAGTTGGGCGGGCGTCAGTGATCCGGGCAGGTAGTACATCAAGCCTGAGAGCACCTGGTGGCCATGCACGGGGTTGTAGACCAGAAACGCCGGATGCGTCGGGTCGAAGCCCGCCTTGTCATTGAACCTGGGGTTGAAATAGTGCACGCCCTGGCCGTCGACCAGGAGGTCCGGGGCGGTCACGTAGCCATCGTGCTGGGCGGCGGCCAGGGTATGGTACTTCGCCGTGGCCGCCGCTGCGCTGTGCACCATCGTGTAGACCCGCTGCACCTCGGCCCACGTCGGCGCCTTGCCCGACAGCCGCGTCATCGCCATCTCCATGTTGCCCTGGCGCATCGTGGTGATGCCCGTCGTCCCCGCCGCACTGGTCTGTGTCTGCGCGCTCGGCTGCGGGGCCGGCGCGCTTCCCTGCGGCGCGCCGGCCGCAGCTCCGGCCGTCCCCGCCCAGAGGCCCGTCCCGATTACGGCGGTCGTGACGACGCCGAGTATGGCGGCGGATGTCCGACTGCGGTATGTGAATACCCTAATATGTCGTGCTGTCATCGTGTCTTCTCCCTACCTGACGTGTCGTGTGGTGGATGCCCCACCTGCTTTCACTCTACGCGCGGCCCGACGCGCGCACATCCTCCGTTCGCCGCGTCGTTCGTCTAGTCCGCCTCATCCGTTTGGCCTCATCCGAACGGATGAGGCGCCCACCGCCCGCGCGCGTTACCATGCAGAGAGAGGGTGACCGACGGGCGCCCCAGCGTGAAGAGCTAGCGTGAAGGGGTGTCCCGTGTGAGCATGGTAGAGAGATTCCGAGGCATGCGCACGGCGCGCGCCGCGCGCTGGCTCGTCTTGCCCTGGCTGGCCCTCGTCTACCTCTGGGGCACGCGCGCGGGGAGGGGGGAGCGTGCCCATCGGCGCCGTCCACCTACCGGGTGTCCCGCCCCCTGCCGTCGTCGGCCAGACACTGCCGCTCTTTACGGCGTTGATGCTCCTGCACGCCGCGCTCTACGCCGGCAGCCTGGTCGTGACGCTCAGCGGGCGGGGGCGCGTCGTGTATGCCGCCGCCCAGGGGCTCCTCGTGCTGCTCATGGGACTCCTCCTCTCCAATTGGAGCGTTGTGATGGCGCTGTACTTAGCGCTGGAGATCGATAGCATCATCCTGCTGGAGCGCCCGCATCCCGTGGTCAGCGCGGCGAGCAGCTATCTCGCGCTCTTCGTGCTGACCTACCTGGCGCGGAGCAGCCCGGTGTTCGGGACTCCCGGGGGCGAAGACAGTGCGAGCGCCGCCCTCTTTGTCGCCGGCGTCGCCGCCTTTGTCGTTCTCTATACGCAGCGGGCGCACGCTTACGAGCGCAGCCAGGCCCTCGTGAGCGACCTGGAAAGCGCGCAAGCGCAGCTGGCCGCCTCGGCGGCGCGCATCGAGGCCCTCACGCTGCAGGCCGAACGGCAGCGCATCGCGCGCGAGTTGCACGACACCGTGACGCAGGGACTCGCCGGGTTGATCATGCAGCTGGAGGCGGCCGATGCGCGCCTCGCCGCGCACGACCCCGCGCGGGCGCGCGAGATCGTCCAGCAGGCGATGGTCCGCGCGCGCTCCGCGTTCACCGCCGCGCGCTACGCCATCGAAGGTCTGCGCGAGGGCGAGGAGGCGACCGGGCACACCAACGTGCTGGGCGCCGTCCAGGACGAGATCGCGCGCTTCAGCGCCGAGACCGCCATCGTGTGCGAGAGCGACCTAGACGGCTTGGCGCACCTGCCCCCGGCCCTGCACGATCCGATCCTCCGGGTGATCGGCGAGGGTTTGGTCAATATCACGCGCCACGCGCGCGCCCATCACGCCTGGATACACGTCGCGCGCGACGCGCGGACCGTGGACGTCGAGGTGCGCGACGATGGCGTGGGGTTCGATCCCGCGGCGGGTGACGCGCGGGGACACTACGGGTTATTGGGCTTACGCGAGCGCGCCCGTCTGGCCGGAGGGAGCTTGGATGTGCGCAATGGACCAGACGGGGGCGTGGCGCTCCGGCTCTCGCTGCCCTATGCGGTCGCCACGGAGACGGTGGCGCGGGTGGAGAGGCGCGAGCGCACAAGCGGAGACTATGGGGAAGGAGAGATATGATACGCGTTGTCATCGCCGATGACCACATGGTCGTGCGCGAAGGGTTGCGGTTGATCCTGGAAGGGCAGGAGGAGTTTACGCTGGTGGGCGACGCCGCCGATGGCGCGGCGGCCGTGGCGCTGGTGGCTGACCTGCAGCCTGATGTGGTCCTCGTCGATCTGCGCATGCCGGGTATGGGGGGGCTGGAGGCCGTCGCCCAGATTCACTGCGCCTGGCCGCGGGTGGCCCTGGTGATCCTCACCACCTACAATGACGATGAGTTGATGCTGCAGGCGTTGCAGGCCGGCGCCTGCGGCTATCTGATCAAGGACACGACACGCGA